>OGYL01000110.1_pt1 | contig 54257 bp, 27 predicted proteins | sample 1576541 | NCBI WGS metagenome assembly OGYL01 (sample SAMEA3541551, study PRJEB24748) | human gut metagenome | biome: human gut; feature: human-associated habitat; material: faeces | place: China | collected 2012 | reverse complement strand
TCCCGCGAAAACTCTCCATTGCCCATTGCCTTGCAGGGTTTTTTCAATGACAACAAGGCGTGCAACATGGGCTGGACCAATGACTATCATCTGGATATCAATACTGAACAGAATTATTGGGCAGCCAATGTTGGCAATCTTGCCGAATGTAATGCCCCCCTGTTTACCTATATTAAGGATTTGGCGCATCACGGTGCGAAGACTGCCGAAGTGGTCTATGGATGTAAAGGCTGGACTGCTCACACAACAGCCAATGTCTGGGGATATACTCCTGCCTCCAGTACCATTATTTGGGGACTGTTCCCGATGGCAAGCTCATGGATAGCTTCCCATCTGTGGACACAATATGAATTTACACAGGACAAGCAATATCTGGCCGAAACGGCCTATCCGCTTTTGAAAGGTAATGCACAGTTCATCCTGGATTTCTTGGCAAAAGACCCGAAGAGTGGTTATCTGATGACAGGGCCGAGCATCTCACCCGAAAACTGGTTTCGTACAGCAGGCGGTGAAGAAATGGTTGCCTCCATGATGCCTGCCTGTGACCGTGAACTGGCCTACGAGATCTTGTCGAATTGTGTTCAGGCTTCAGAGATATTGAATACCGACCGCGAGTTTGCCGATAGCCTGCGTACTGCCATCGCCCAACTTCCTCCCATCCAGTTGCGTGCCAATGGTGCCATTCGTGAATGGTTTGAAGATTTCGAGGAAGCTCATCCCAACCATCGTCACACTTCCCACCTGCTGGCACTCTATCCTTTCTCCCAAATCACTTTGGAGAAGACTCCCGAATTGGCGGAAGCTGCCCGCAAGACCATCGAGAATCGTTTGTCTGCCGAGAACTGGGAAGATACAGAGTGGAGTCGTGCCAATATGATTTGTATGTATGCCCGCTTGAAAGATGCACAGGAAGCATATAAGAGTGTTCAATTATTGCAGGGCAAGCTTTCACGTGAGAATTTAATGACTGTATCTCCAGGTGGCATTGCAGGTGCGGAAGGTGATATTTATTCATTCGACGGAAATCCCGCCGGTACAGCCGGTATGGCAGAAATGCTGGTGCAGAACCACGAAGGTTATGTAGAGTTCCTTCCTTGTTTGCCCGATGAATGGAAAGAGGGTAGCTTCAAAGGTCTGTGCATCCGTGGGGGAGCCGAAGTAGCGGCCGAGTGGACGAATGCGGTCATCAATAGTGCTTCATTGAAGGCTACAGCCAATCAGACTTTCAAAGTGAAACTTCCTCAGGGAAAGAGTTATAAGGTGATGCTGAACGGAAAAGAAGCGGTTGCCAATCCGGATGCCAAAGGATTGATAACAGTGGATATGAAGAAGAATGATTTGTTGGAAATAAGATAATTTAAATTGTTAGTTCATTGTAGGGACGGATTTATTCTGTCCCTGCATTGGATAAGATTATAATTTGCTCATGAAAAAATCTTTTTTATTGCTCGGTTTGCTTGCTTTGTTTGCTGTAACAGCCATGTATGCCTCACCTTATAATATAGCAGCGAAAAGTCGTGTTTCCGCCTCTTCTGTATGTAGCGGAGAGTATGATGCAGAGAATGTCACCGACCAAGTGATACGCATACCGGGAAAAGGAGCATGGGCATCAAAAAGTACAATGACCTTTTGGGGGCAGATTGATTATCCTTGGATACAATTGGACTGGGAGACACCGGTATGCATCAATAAAGTCATCTTGTATGACCGTCCGGAGAAAGAAACACATATAGCCGGAGGGACGCTGCATTTCAGTGATGGAAGTTCAATCAATGTCTGTCAGATTCCCAATGACGGCGCTCCGAAAGTAATTGAATTTCCTGCCCGGAAAACGCAATGGATGCGCTTTGAAGTAACAGATGGCGATGGGGAGAATCTAGGATTGTCAGAAATAGAAGTTTTCCCAGCCCCCGAAGATTATTCTGATTATGTTTCATGGGTAGACCCGTACATAGAGTCTGCCAGAGGGCGATACTTTTTCTTTATTACCGGTAACCAGCCTTTTGGAATGATCGGTGCAGCACCATTGCCCCGGAATAAAAATCAATATGGAGGGGGGTATAACTATAATTCCACCCATGTACTGGGTTTCCCTCAGATTCATTGCTGGATGCTGTCCGGCCTGACACTTATGCCGACTACCGGTCATGTGAATCCTACCCTCGGAGAAGAAGGCTGGCAATCCTCTTTTTCCCATGACGGAGAGATAGTGCAGTCGGGCTATCATCGTTTGTATCTGGAAAAATATAATACTTGGGTGGAACAGACTACTACAGACCGGGTCAGCTTTTACAGATTGACTTACACCGAAGATGCCACAGCTCATATTTTGCTCAATCTGGGTGGATATGTTGCCACTTCCACTATGGTAAATGCTCATGTAAATAAAACAAGCAGCAACGAACTTACCGGATATTTTGATACCAAGGGGCGTTTATGGGGAGGCCCGGATGTGGTAAGAATCTATTTTGCAGTCTGTTTTGACAAGCCTTTCGAATCTTTGGACGGTTGGGCTGATAAAGAATGCTTCCCGGATATAGAGGAGTTGCAGGGAACTACGGAAAGTACTCCTCGAAGTGACTCCGGCTGGAGTTATCATGATGCGCCTACATCGGGAGTCAGTGCCCAGTACCAGGTTCGTCGCGGGGAACAGGTTTGCTTGAAAATGGCAGTTTCCTATGTAAGTATAGCCAATGCAAAAGAGAATTTGGAAACGGAGTGCAACCATTGGGATTTTGATAAAGTCCGCAGGGATTCACAAGAGGAATGGAACCAATGGCTTGGAAAGATAGATGTAAAAGGGGGGACAGATGCACAAAAAATTAAATTCTACACCGATTTATGGCATACTTTACTAGGGCGTCATAAAATAGACGACTGTAATGGTGAATATCCTGATTATACCCAGGGAGGCACACGGAAAGGAACACATACCTTGAATGCTGAATGCCAAATCAGGCAACTGGAGAAAGACAAGATGGGAAATTCCATTCATCACATGTATAATTCCGATGCTTTTTGGCTGACTCAATGGAATCTGAATACATTGTGGGGACTTGCCTATCCGTCTGTGCTCGATGATTTTGCTGCTTCACTCATTCGGTACAGTCTGAATGGAGATTTATTGCCTCGCGGACCTTGTGCCGGAGGATACTCTTATATTATGACCGGCTGCCCCGCTACTTCCTTGATTACAAGTGCCTATCAAAGAGGAATAACTCGGAAGTGGTCACCATCCGCTGGTTATCGTATGATGAAAAAGAATCATGCAAAAGGAGGAATGCTTGCTTTGGATATGGATAAAGAGTTGGACTTTTATATACAAAATGGGTATTGTCCTGATAATGCGGGGCTGACTATTCAATGGGCTTTTGAAGATTGGGCTTTGGCTGAAATGGCTGCCAGGATGGGGAAGTGGAAGGACTACGCTTATTTTCATCAACGTTCTATGGGGTGGCCTGCTTCATTTCATGAGGGAGCGAAACTGATACTTCCGCGTAGGGAAGATGGAAGCTGGTTGCATACAGACTTGACTAATGGTTGGGGATATGTGGAAGCTAATGCCTGGCAGGCTACTTTTGGCTTGTCACATGATATTCCGGGATTGGCTAGTAAAATGGGAGGTAATGATACATTATGTGCCATGTTGAACGATGCTTTTGAAAAAGCTACGGCTACGGATTTTGTATTTGGATATGGAGGTGGCTATGTGAGCTATGCCAATCAACCCGGGTGTTCAAATGCACATGTGTTTGCTCATGCAGGAAAGCCTTGGCTGAGCCAGTATTGGGTGCGGCGGGTAAAGGAACAGGCGCATGGTGCCATAACACCCGATAAAGGGTATGGCGGGCATGATGAAGATCAAGGACAAATGGGAGGTGTTGGTGTATTGATGGCGATTGGACTATTTGGCTTGGATGGCGGATCCGGGCAACATCCTGCCTATGATATAACAAGTCCGATATTCGATGAGGTTACTATAAAGTTGGATCCGGCTTATTATAAAGGGAGGGAATTCAGAATCAAGACTTATCATAATTCAAAGGAAAATTGTTACATTCAATGTGCTCGTTTAAACGGAAAAGAATATAGTTCATTCCAGCTTCCACATTCGGTCTTTGCACAGGGGGGCTTATTGGAGTTATGGTTGGGAGATACTCCAAATGAGAATTGGGGAACAGTTGATTGATGTTTGATATAATCAGATTAGACAGGAGACTTTTGGCATGGCTACGTCCGATTTGGGCGTGGCCAGTTTTTTATCCGGTACAGCTTCTGCCTAAGGCTTGCGTCTCATTTTAAATTAGAAATAGTAATATTGTCCATATCCTCAGTAATTTTTTCTATTCTTTAAGTCCTTGAATCCTTGTTACTTTGCATCATAAAAATAACTAATATATGATATTCATGAAAACACAATCTAATTTTTATCTATTTCTTATTGCTTTGATTTCTGCTATGGGAGGTTTCCTGTTTGGATATGACTGGGTAGTGATCGGAGGAGCAAAACCTTTTTATGAACAATATTTTGGTATAGCTGGTAACCCTGTTATGCAGGGATGGGCTATGAGCAGTGCCTTGATTGGTTGTTTGTTTGGGGCGCTAAGTGCCGGTAAGCTGAGTGACCGTTTGGGACGTAAGCCTATTTTGATTTTGGCGGCAGGATTATTTATCTGTACGGCTGTCGGTACAGGGGCGGTGCATTCTTTTACTTTCTTTAATGTATTTCGTTTGGTGGGGGGCTTTGCCATTGGGATTGCTTCCAGTTTGTCACCTATGTATATAGCAGAAATAGCTCCGGCACATTTGCGGGGACGGTTTGTGTCCATCAATCAGTTGACGGTAGTGTTAGGTATCTTGACTTCTCAGATTGTTAATTGGCAGATAGCCGAGCCTGTGGCATTAGGAGCTACTCATGAAATGATCCGTGAATCATGGAACGGACAGATGGGATGGCGCTGGATGTTTTGGGCAATGACTGTCCCGGCCGCCTTGTTCTTTGTTTTTAGTTTTATATTACCGGAGAGTCCTCGTTGGTTAGCCTCTTCGGGAAAGCGGGAGGCTGCACTCAAGGTGTTTACCCGTATGGGAGGAAAGGAATATGCTGTTACTGAGTTGGCGGCCATAGAAGCGGCTTCAGCCTGTCAGACGCAAGAAGGAGGTTTTCGTCAATTATTGAATCCTGCTATGTATAAAGTGCTGACTATAGGTGTTGTCATGGCTATTTTGCAGCAATGGTGTGGTATTAATGTTATTTTCAACTATGCACAGGAAATATTTATGGCGGCAGGTTATGGCGTGTCTGATGTCTTGATGAATATTGTGGTGACCGGTATTACAAATGTCATATTTACTATTCTAGCCATGTTTGTGGTAGACCGTTGGGGACGTAAGGCGTTGACACTGATCGGATCATTTGGACTGGCAGTAATTTATGCCTTTATGGGAGCCGCTTATTATTTTCATATCACAGGAGTTGTGCTGTTGATTATTGTTGTGATGGCTATTGCCTGTTATGCCATGACTTTGGCTACAGTGATGTGGGTCATTATCTCTGAGATTTTCCCGAACCGTATTCGTGGAGTTGCCATGTCTGTTTGCACTTTCGCTTTGTGGGCGGCCTGCTTTATACTGACCTATACTTTCCCGATGTTGAATAGTGGTTTGGGAGCTGCCGGGACATTCTGGCTGTATGGGCTGATTTGCCTGAGTGGGGGAATATTTGTTGTATTCCGTTTGCCGGAGACCAAAGGAAAGAGTCTGGAGGAAATAGAAAAAGAATTAGTGAAATAACAATCATTTATTATGGAAAAAATAACTCAATATTTAATTCAAAGTACCGTTCATGGCAGTGAGGTGCGTGCATGGGAGGAAGATATTATGCTTCCTACTTATGAGATAGGAGAGGAAGAGAAGAATCCTATTTTTCTTGAAAAGAGAGTTTATCAGGGAAGTTGTGGAGCTGTTTATCCTTATCCGGTAGTCGAGAAGATTTCAGATAAGAAAGCAGACAAGAAATATCATGCGTTGTTTATCGAGAATGAATACATTAAGGTGATGGTGCTTCCCGAGTTGGGAGGACGTATACACATGGCTTATGATAAGGTGAAGAAACGTCACTTTGTTTATTACAACCAAGTTGTGAAACCGGCATTGGTGGGACTGACAGGACCTTGGATTTCTGGAGGAATCGAATTTAACTGGCCTCAGCATCACCGTCCTTCTACTTTTTTGCCTACTGATTTCTTGATAGAGGAAAATGCGGATGGCAGCAAGACAATATGGTGCAATGAAGTGGAGAGAATGTTTCGTACTAAAGGTATGCAGGGATTTACGCTTTATCCGGGCAAGGCTTATATAGAAATTAAAGTGAAGATTTATAATCGTACGTCTTTCCCTCAGACTTTCTTGTGGTGGGCCAACCCTGCAGTGGTGGTCAATGACCATTATCATTCGGTATTCCCGCCTGATGTGAATGCGGTGTTCGATCACGGCAAGCGCGATGTCTCTTCTTTCCCTATTGCTACAGGGGTTTATTATAAGCAGGATTATTCTGCTGGTGTGGATATCTCTAAATATAAGAATATTCCGGTTCCTACATCATATATGGCTATCAAGTCTAAATATGATTTTGTGGGTGGCTATGAAGAAGATGTTCGTGGGGGACTTCTGCACGTGGCCGATCATCATGTTTCTCCGGGAAAGAAACAATGGACATGGGGAAATGGTGATTTCGGTAAGGCTTGGGATCGTAATCTGACTGATGAGGACGGACCTTATATTGAGCTGATGACCGGTATGTATACGGATAACCAACCGGACTTTACTTGGTTACAGCCCTATGAGGAAAAATCATGGGTACAGTATTTTATGCCTTATAGTGAAGTGGGTTATGTAAAGAATGCAACCAAAGATGCTTTGTTGAATTTGGAAATAAAGGAAGGTAAAGCCCGTTTGGTGCTTTATACTACGGGAGCGAATAGTGGAGTACGTATTATAGTAAAAGCTATTAAAGGCACTGTATTATTGGATAAGACTACACAAATTTCGCCATCAGAACCGTTTATTACGACTTTTGCGGCAGAAGGACTAAAAGAAGAGGAGGTATGTGCAGAGGTTCGTGATAAGGAAGGACAAATTTTGCTTTCTTATCAGGCGGATAAACCGGAAATCAGGCCGGTTCCTGATCCTGCTAAGGCTGCTAAAGATCCTCAGAATATTGCTTCTGTTGAACAACTGTTTTTGACCGGACTACACTTGGAACAATATCGCCATGCTACTTATAATCCGATGGATTATTATATGGAAGCATTAAGGCGTGAACCGGGAGATGTACGTTGTAACAATGCGGTGGGGTTATTGTTGATGCGTAAAGGACAATTTGCAATGGCAGAAAGCTATTTCCGGAAAGCGGTGGAAACCTTGACTGAACGTAATCCGAATCCTTATGACGGTGAACCTTATTATAATTTGGGCTGGAGTTGTATGATGCAACAGAAGTGGGATGAGGCTTATGATGCTTTCTTTAAGTCGGCATGGAATGCTGCTTGGCAGGATGCGGCTTATTATGCACTAGCACAACTTGACACTCGTAAAGGAAAGTATGAAAGTGCTTTGGACAAGATAGACCGTTCATTGATTCGTAATTGGCATAATCACAAAGCGCGTCAGTTGAAAACTTCCATTCTACGCAAATTGGGTCGTAAAGAGGAAGCTTTGGCGCTCGTAGCTGAATCATTGCAGATAGATCGTTTTAATATGGGATGCCGTTTTGAACATTATTTGTTGACCCGGGATGTGGAAGTGTTGGAGGAAATGAAAAAGTTGATGCGTAGCTGGGCTCACGGATATATAGAATATGCATTGGATTTTGCTGCTGCCGGACTGTACGAGGAAGCTTTTTCTTTGCTGGAATGCTACGTAATCGGAGTTACAGAAGTATATCCTGTCGTTTATTATACAATGGGGTATTTCCATACCTGTAAGGGAGATGAGAGCAAAGCATTGGAATATTATCAGCGGGCAGAAAAGGAAAATCATTCATATTGTTTCCCGAATCGTATAGAAGAAGTATTGATTCTTCAAGATGCTTTACGTTTGAATATTCATGGAGCAAAAGCGGCATATAGTTTAGGAAATTTTTGGTATGCTAATCGTCAGTATGATAATGCCATTGCTTGTTGGGAAGATTCGGCTGCTATAGAGCCAACATTCCCTACCGTATGGCGTAATTTATCTTTGGCTTATTATAATAAGCGTAATGATAAACAAAGAGCTTTGGAAACTCTGGAAAAAGCTTATGCATTGGATGAGCACGATTCTCGTATATTAATGGAGCTGGATCAACTTTATAAGCGTTTAGGCCGACCTCATACAGAACGTTTGGCTTTTTTGGAAGCACATCTGCCTGAAGTGGAACAGCGTGATGATCTGTCCATTGAGCGTATCACTTTGTATAATCAACTAGGGCGCTATACTGAAGCAAAAGAATTGATTGCTGCACGTAAATTCCATCCATGGGAAGGAGGAGAAGGAAAAATCACCGGACAATATGTATTGTGCCATATAGAATTAGCAAAGATTGCTTTAAGTGAAAAACGTTATGCCGATGCTTTAGTTCTTTTGGATGAAACGGATGCTTATCCATTTAATTTGGGTGAGGGAAAATTGGCAAATGCTGAAGAGAATGATATCTGGTATTATAAAGGTGAGGCGTTTCGTGGCTTGGGAAATGAGCAACAAGCTATAGATTGCTTTACCAAAGCGACCATTGGTTCTTCAGAACCACAACAGGCTTTCTTCTACAATGACCAACAGCCTGACAAAATTTTCTATCAAGGTTTGGCATGGCGTGCGTTGGGTAGAGAGGATAAGGCATGCAGCTGCTTTAACAAATTGATAAAGCATGGTGAGAAGCATTTGTTTGACCACTGTCGGATTGATTATTTTGCTGTTTCTCTGCCTGATCTGGCTATTTGGGAAGATGACTTGGATAAACGTAACTGCATTCATTGTAATTATGTGATGGGGTTGGGGTATTTAGGATTGCGTGAAATGGGAAAAGCCATTGATTTTTTGGATAAGGTGCGAGAATTGGACATAAACCATCAAGGTGGACAAATCCATCGTAATTTGTGTGCTGTATGAGAAAAAAGAATTTTTTCCTTTTGTTGGTAACATTGTGTCTGTGCATTTTTGCACAGGCACAAATGCTGTCTGTTTATGAATTATCATCCCCAAACGGGCAATTGGTACTTACTGTAGAGAATGGAAGGGTCTTACAATATTCTTTAAGTTTGGAAGGTAGGTCTGTCATTCATCCCTCTGATATTTGTATGACGATGCAAAATGGTAATATATGGGGAAAGAATGGTGAAGTGGTAGGGACTTCTACAAGTAGTACTTCTGAGAAGGTTTATCCGGTAGCTGGTAATTATCGTGAATTAACAGACCATTATAATGAACTTTCCTTGAAATTCAAGGATGGTTATTCAGTTATATTCCGGATGTATAATGAAGGAATGGCATATCGTTTTTGTGGAAATCTTCCGGAGCAGGATTCTTTGATTGTAGTTGATGAAGAAGCTTCTTTTAATCTGGCTGATGATCCGGCAGTTATTTTACCTGAAACAACTAATTTTACAGCTTGGGAGTTGAGCAATGTGCTTTACGAGGGCATTTCTAAAATAGAAGAACATAAATATGGTATTACACCAACTTTATTTACAAACAAGATGCAAAATGTGCGTGTTGTGGTGGCTGAATCGGATTTAAATAACTATCCGGGTATGTATCTTCGTAAAGAAGATGGCAAGATGAAAGGTTATTGGGCGACCTATCCTAAAAAAATAGAGATGGGCAGTTGGGGAAATTTTATTACGGTGGTAAAAGAAAGGGAGAATTATTTAGCACGTACTGCTGGTAACCATGCTTTCCCTTGGCGTATGGCTATTGTTGCCAAGGATGATAAGGAACTACTGACTAATGAAATGATTTACTTACTGGCCAAGCCCCAACAAATAAAGGATACGGATTGGATTCGTCCTGGTAAAGCAACTTGGGAATGGTGGCATTGTGCTATTTTGGAAAAAGCTCCTTTCCCTTCTGGTCATCAAAATCTTTCGACACAGATGTACAAGTATTATATTGATTTCGCTTCCGAAAACAAAATACCTTATCTGCTGGTCGATGCCGGTTGGAGCAATGTTTTTAATCATGCAGATTTGAATAAGAATATTGATATAAAAGAGGTGATACGCTATGGAAAAGAAAAAAAAGTAGGTGTATGGCTTTGGACTGTTGCTGCTACTTTATTCCAGCATCCGCATTGTTATTTGGATTCTATCAGCAAGTGGGGTGCTGTTGGGGTGAAAATAGATTTTTTTGATCGTGATGATGCTCAAATAATCCCTCAATATGAAAATCTGGCAAAGGCTTGTGCTGAGCGGCATCTTATGGTGGATTTTCATGGATGCAGCAAGCCTACCGGACTTCATCGGGCATATCCTAATATCCTTTCTTATGAAGCCATGCGATGTGCGGAGTGTTTTAAGTGGGATACCACTTCTAATCCGGATTATCAGCTTCAATGTATCTTTGCCCGTATGTTGGGAGGTGGAATTGATTATACTCCGGGGTCGATGCGTAACAGCACATTGGAAAAATTTAAGCCGATCGATCCGGGGTTGCCTAGTTCATTGGGGACTCGTTCACATGAATAGGCCTTGTTTGTTGTACTTTCCGCACCATTTGCCAGTTTATGTGATTCTCCGGATGAGTATCGTAAGTATCCTGATATTTTAAAGTATTTAGCGGAAGTACCGACTTCATGGGATCAGACGATTCCCTTAGCTGCTCGTGTGGGCGAATATGCTGTGTTGGCTAAGCAGAAAGGAAATACTTGGTATATAGGCGGATTGAACGCTTGGGGTGAGAGAACAATTCAGGTGGATTGCTCTTTCCTGCTTCAGGATAAGAAATATACCATTGAAATTTTTCAGGATAAAAAAAGAAGTAACAAGAATGCTAATTTATACGAACATAAAATAATGGATATGGATAATAAGAATATTATTGAAATGTTTATGGCTTCTGGTGGGGGATTTGTAATGGTCATTCGTGAAAAGTAATAGAGGGCAATCCTCTATTTCTTTTATATTGGCATTATTTATCCTTTTTTTCTTTTATCTTTGGCTCAAATTTTGAACAGGCTATGAAAAAGACTTTGCTCATTTTATGTTGTTTGTATGTTGTATTTACATTACAGGCTGTTGATAAGGGATTATCCAATTTTTATTTTTCTCATATAACGGGTGAAAATGGACTATCACAAAGTAATGTGAAGGCTATCATTCAGGATAGTTACGGGTTTATGTGGTTTGGTACAAAAAATGGTTTGAACCGTTTTGATGGAACTTCTATTGTACAGATGAACTGTGATGACTATGTAGTCGGTACCGGAAACCATAATATTTCTGCTTTGTTTGAAGATAAGGAACGTCAGTTATGGGTAGGAACGGATAGAGGAGTCTATCGTTATAATCCTGCCTTGGATATATTCACGGCAATGAATATGGAAACAGAGGAAGGGGTGAATATGAATAATTGGGTATCTAATATTGTGGCGGATTCTATTGGTAATATTTGGATTGTGATTCCTGATCAGGGAGTTTTTCGCTATAAGGATGAGAAACTTTATTTTTATGAAGTAACCAACAAAGAGCATTTTAAAACAGAAGCTCCGGATTGTATTTTGGTACGCCCTGATGGTGATGTCTGGGTTGGTACATGGGGGGTCGGACTTTTTCGATATGATAGAAATACGGATAAATTTGAACAATATTGTGTTGATAAAACCGGGCGTTCGTTAAAGGGAAAGAATATTAATTCTATTTGTAATTATGGTGATTGGATTGCAATGGCTATTCATGAAGGGGAATTGATGAAATATAATCCCGGTACGAATCAGCTTGTAAAAATAGATATACCTGAGGCTAACCATACATTTGTACGTAATGTGGCTTGTTTTGACGATGAACTGTGGGTGGGAACTCATGAAGGCTTATTTGTTGTGAATGAGAGGAAGAATAAAAGAGTTCATTTGAAACAAGATTTGATGCGTTCGTTCAGTCTGTCGGATAAGATTATTTATACTATTTATCAAGATCGGGAAGGTGGAATTTGGCTGGGGACCATGTTTGGCGGAGTGAATTATCTGCCTCATCATGACTTGTTATTTGATAAATATGTGCCTGGAAGTGATGGGCGTTCGTTGACTACAAAACGGATAAGGGAAATAGCTTCTGATAATAAGGGCAATATATGGGTTGGAACTGAAGACGATGGAATTAATATATTGGATATTGCTTCTGGACAGGTAAACCGATTGAGGTTAGATGATGATGATAAAAGGAGTCATATGGTTACTTTGGGGATGTTTGTTAAAGGAAACCAACTGTTTTGTGGTTTGTTCAAACAAGGATTGGATGTGATTCAGTTGCCAGAGAATAAAGTTTATCATTATACTCCTGAGGAGTTGAATATAGGAGAAGGAAGTGTTTACACTTTCTTTATAGATGAGGCAGGATATAAGTGGATTGGTACGGGTTGGGGACTTTATAAAGCAGCTCCTGCAAGTTTTCATTTTGAAAAGGTGGAAGAAGTGGGTTATGATTGGATTTTCGATGTATTTCAAGATAAGGATGGAATGATATGGTTCGCTTCCATGGGAAGCGGGTTATGGAAGCATGATCCGGGAAAGAATAGCTTTAAAAAGTATACTTATGAGGAAGGTAAGGAGAATACTTTGGGATCCAATTCTGTCAGTTCGGTAATGCAGGATAGCAAAGGGCGGATTTGGATTTCTACTGATCGTGGTGGAATTTGCCGTTATAATTCTCAAACGGATGATTTTACCTCTTTTTCCATTAAAGACGGTTTGCCGGATGATGTGGCTTATAAGATATTGGAAGACGAGCAATCAAATTTATGGTTTGGGACAAATCGGGGTTTGGTCAGGTTTAATCCGGAATCGAAGGACGTGCGGGTATATACTACTAAGGATGGTTTGTTAGGGAATCAGTTTAATTATAAGTCAGCTTTGAAGGGGGAGGATGGTAAGTTTTATTTTGGCGGTATAGACGGATTGATTGCATTTGATCCTAATTCTTCGGAAAAAATCAATTTCTTGCCACCTGTTTATATCTCAAAATTCAGTATTTATAATCAGGAGATAACAGTTCATACTCCTAATTCTCCTTTGAAAAAGTGTATAGAACATACGGATGAAATCGTATTGCCTTATGATCAGTCAAATATTAGTTTTGATGTTGCTTTATTAAGTTATTCTACTACGGAATCCAATCAATACTATTATAAGTTGGTTCCCTTGGATAAAGATTGGATAAGAGCGGCAAGTAATCAGAATATCTCTTATGCAAAATTGCCTCCGGGAAATTATACTTTACAGGTTCGGGCTACCAATAGTGTCAAAGAAGGTCCCTATGCTACCCGGTCTTTATCTATTGTTATTCTGCCTCCTTGGTGGCAGTCGGTTTGGGCTTATTTCCTGTATATTATCTGGGGAATCTGTGTTGTACTTTGTTGGTTCTTCTGGTATAAAAGACGTAAAGAGAAACAGATGGAAGAAAAGCAGAAGTTATTTGAAGTTGAGAAAGAGAAAGAACTCTATGAATCAAAAGTCAGTTTCTTTACTGAAATAGCTCATGAGGTGCGCACGCCCTTGACATTGATTAATGGTCCGTTGGAAGCCATTGAGGAAATGGATATCAAGGATCAGAAATTGAACAAGAATTTGAAAGTAATCGGGCAGAATACCAAGAGATTATTAGACCTGACCGGCCAGCTGCTTGATTTTCAAAAAATAGGAGCGAGTAAATTTGAACTGAAATTTGAAACGGTTGATGTAACGGCATTGCTGAATGAAACGATTACTCGTTTTGAGCCTACTATTCTGCAAAAGCAGAAAGAGTTATTGCAACATATTCCCCAAGAAAGAATTATGGCTGCCATAGATAAGGAGGCTATCACAAAAGTATTGAGTAATTTGTTGAATAATGCTTTGAAATATGCCCGTCATACCATTATGATAGATTTATTCCAAGATGGAGCAGATTTTACAGTTCGTGTTGTCAGTGATGGAGAAAAGATACCTGAAGCGTCCAGCCAGCAGATTTTTGAACCCTTTTATCAGGTAGAAAAGAAGAAGGATACAGTTCGGATGGGAGTAGGCATAGGGTTACCTTTAGCTCGTTCGCTAGCCACTTTGCATAAAGGCAGGCTTTATTTGGATATAGAACAACCGGAGAATACATTTGTTTTGACCATTCCTTTGAATAAGGAGGAAGTAAGGCAGCAAATAGAGAAGGTCGTTGAGCAAAATATAGAAGTATTGGATGAGGAAACATCAACAGAAACAGATCAGATGAAAGGTTATACTTTATTGTTAGTAGAGGACAATGAAAGCATGAGATCTTTTATCTTTGAACGATTGGAAGCCTTGTTTACAGTAGAAACTGCTGTGAATGGGCAGGAAGCGTTGGATATTTTACGTAGTAATCACATAGATTTGGTTATCAGTGATATAATGATGCCGGTGATGAATGGCTATGAATTATGTAAGGAAATAAAGGCGGATATTGATTTGTGCCATATTCCGGTTATTTTCCTTACCGCCAAGAACGATTTGGAGAGTAAAATTAACGGATTGAAGATAGGAGCAGAAGCTTATGTGGAAAAGCCTTTTTCTTTCAACTATTTGAAGACTCAGATTTTATCTTTACTCAGTAATCGAAGGAAAGAGCGTGAGGCATTCTCCAAACGTCCTTTTTTCCCTGTGCATAATATGCAGATGAACAAGGCGGATGAGGAGTTTATGAATAAAGTGATCAATGTGATTCAAGAGAATATCTCGGATGAAAATTTCAATGTGGAACGTATGGCTGATATCTTATGTATGAGCCGTTCCAGCTTGTTGAGGAAAATAAAGATTCTATTTAATCTTTCACCCATAGATTTCATCCGGTTGATTCGTTTGAAAAAAGCAGCCGAACTGATTCAGGAAGGTAAGTATCGTATTGGGGATATCTGTTATATGGTAGGAATAAACTCTTCATCTTACTTCAGCAAATTATTTTTAAAACAATTTGGAATGACTCCGAAAGAGTTTGAGAAACAGTATCAAACATCCAAGGAAAAAGTTAAAATAGATCTGACGGGAATCTCTGATTGAAAGAAATGCAGCAAAAAATGATGCATTTGCGGATTCTGCGGGTGCAGATGCGTCATTGCTGCAAAAATCCTATTTATTGCAGCGTTTGTATATTAACAGGTTGTCAAGATATGCCTACTTTTAACCATGCTTGAAAGGAAAAGAATTCCGAACAGTAAAGCAAACCTTAAGTAGATTTATCTTTTTGACAAACTAATAATATTATGAAGAATAATTGGTTAACTTTAAAATCATTGTTTCTCTGTGTTTCTGCATTGAGCGTTTCCGGTCTTATTTTATCCGGGTGTACTGAAAATGCAAATCTAAATGTAGGTGAATGGTCTTTGGAGTATGATGCTCACGCTAATGGTATTGATATCAGCAAAGGCTCTAAGCTTATTTATGATAATGTATATGCAGCTTATAAGTTGGCAGACAGTGTTGTTTCGACTCGTGATTATGCAAAGCATCATGTTTCTACAAAAAAAATCAATGATTATTTTGGAGAAGGGTATCATTATGAGGTGACTTATACCGGGAATAATCTGCCTGCACTGGTTCAATCTTTTTATGTATATCCGGCAAAGGATTATGTGCTGACAGATTTCACTTTGGAGAGTACGACTGAAATAGCTTCGAATTATATGGCACCGGTCAATGTGGACCGAATGCCTGAAGTATTGAACCAGGGAGAAAATAATCGTGCGCTTTTCATTCCTTTCGATAATGACTGTTGGATCAGATATCAATCTCATCCGCTCACATTTACAGAACTGACTAGTTATGAAGTCACTGCCATATTTAATAATGATGACCGTGAAGCTGTGGTGGTAGGTTCTGTAGAACATGATTCTTGGAAAACAGGTATAACAATAGGTAAAGGTAATATATATAATGTAGGTTCGTTGGTATGTTATGGCGGTATTGCCGATAAAACAACACGTGACTCGAAACCTCACGGTGCATTGAAAGGTACAAAAATCAAGTCACCTAAAATTTTAGTAGGATTTTTTGAAGACTGGCGTGAAGGTATGGAAGAATACGCTCAGGCTAATGCTGTGATTGCTCCGCCCAAAGCTTGGGGTAAAGCTGTTCCTTTTGGCTGGAACAGCTGGGGAGCGTTGCAATTTAATCTGACCTATCCGAAAGCATTGGAAGTTTCTGATTTTTACAAAGAGAATTTGCAGTCCCGTCATTTTGTGAATTCGGATAATTTGGTTTATACAGGTTTGGATTCTGGTTGGAACAGTTTTTCAGAAGAGGAGTTGAAAGCTTTTGTGGATAAATGTAAGGCAAACGGTCAGGTAGCCGGCGTTTATTGGACTCCGTTTACTGATTGGGCTAAAAATCCTGAACGTGAAATAAAAGAAATGCCGGGATATAAATATAAAGATGTATATCTCTATGCAAATGGGAAACCGCAGGAATTAGACGGAGCTTATGCTGTTGATCCTACCCATCCGGCTATTGAAGCTATGATGAAACACACATCGGAGCTATTCCATCGGGCTGGCTTTGAATATGTGAAAATGGACTTTATGACACATGGAGCAATGGAAGCCGACAAATGGTATAATCCGGAAATACAAACAGGTATTCAGGGATACAACTATGGAATGCAATTGCTTGACAAATATTTTGGTGATATGTATATCAATCTTTCTATTTCTCCTGTTTTTCCTGCTCATTATGCTCAGTCCAGAAGAATTGCGTGTGATGCATGGAACAAGATGAAGGATACCGAATATACCTTAAATGCACTTTCATACGGTTGGTGGCAGGATAAGGTTTATCAGTTTAATGATCCTGACCATATTGTATTGCGTGATGCTACAGATGGTGAGAACAGAGCGCGTGTCACTTCGGGGGTTATCACTGGAATTTTCATTGCTGGAGATGATTTCAGCAAAGGCGGTTCTAAAGAGGTGAAAGAGAAAGCGATGAAATATTTGACGAATGCTGAGATCAATGCCATAGCCAATGGGGAATCTTTTCATCCTGTAGATGGAAATGGTGAAAAGTCAGAAAATCAGTTTGTACGCATGGATAAGGATGGTAAGGCTTATTATGCTGTGTTCAACTATATGGATCAAGAGTTGAAGATGACTACAGCTTTAGAGCGTCTAGGGTTGGATTCGTCAAAGGAATATAGGTTGAAAGAATTATGGAGTGGTATTGAAAGTATTGCTAAAACTAACCTGGACGTAACGGTTCCTGCATATGATGTCGCAATTTTCAAAGTGGAAGAATAAACCAATATAAACTTTAAATCGTACTTAAATTTACAAATTATGAAAAGAATTAGGCTTATTAATTTAATCCTTATCATGTTTTGTTGCTGTAATATGTTGGCACAGAACATAACGGTTACAGGACAGGTGGTGGATGTTACATCCGAACCTATCATTGGTGCAAGTGTAGTGGTAAAAGGTACAACCAATGGAACTATTACCGATTTTGATGGCAACTTTACATTATCAGTTCAGAAAGGGGAAACATTACATATTTCTTATATAGGATATGTTGCCCAAGATGTAAAAGTAATGGGTAATCAGCCTGTCAAAGTGGTGATGGCGGAAGATACTGAAACATTAGACGAAGTGGTTGTTGTAGGTACTTCGATGAAGAAGAGTGATTTGACAGGAGCTGTTGCCAGTGTTAGTTCTAAAGTTTTGGAAGAAAAACCGGTGACGAATGTAAATCAGGCTCTTCAAGGCCGTGTCGCAGGTGTGTTCATTTCTCAGCCTACACGTCCTACGGATGATGCATCTATTAAAATTCGTGGTATTAATACCATAAATGGATCTACGGACCCTATTTATGTCATAGATGGTATGGTTATGGATAATTCATTCTCTGGATTTAATGCAGTCAATTTGAATGATGTGGCTTCTATTGAGGTCTTGAAAGATGCATCAGCTACAGCTCTGTATGGTTCACGTGGTTCCAATGGTGTTGTTGTTATTACAACAAAGAAGGGTAAAAAAGGCGAAGGTAAAGTTTCTTATGATGGCTGGATTGGCTTTCAGACCTACGCTAATACTCCAAAAACAATGAATACCCGTCAATTATTTGAACTTAGAAAGGAAGCTTATACGAATGGTTATATGCAAACAAATCCTGACGGGGATGTCAATGCTTATGTCAATGATGTGATAATGGGATCGAATACTGTTTTTGCTGATTATGAATTCGATGCTTACGACAATAATAAAAATTATGATTGGCTGGATGCTGTGAGCCGTACTGGAGTACAACACAATCATGTAGTAAGTCTTTCGAATGGCAATGATAAAGGTTCTTATTATATTAGTTTTGGTTATACAGATAATAAAGGTGTAATTGAGAAGTCTGAACAAGAAAAATACACAGGACGTATTAATGCGGATCAACAGATTAAATCCTGGCTGAAAGTAGGTACTAATACAACTTTTACACGTACCGAGAACACGTTGGTTGATGATGGAGTAATGAATCGTGCACGTTGTGCTAATCCGATGTTGGAAATTTCTGATGAGATTGAAACTTTAAATTGGCAAGGTATTTTTGACCAAAATAATTTTAATCCATTACATTCTTTGAAAGTCGATAATGATTTGGTGTATAATCGCTTGTTGAGCTCTAATTATATTAATATCAATCCTATTGAAGGATTAAACTTGCGTTCTACTTTTTCTATTGATTATGCTCAAAAGCAGCAAAATAAATATACCCCGAATGATATTTATGAGTCGGAACGTTATGGAACACAAGGTGAAGCCAAAGATGATAGAGATACACGTACTGTATGGCAATGGGATAATTCATTGTCTTATGAAGTCTCTTTTGGTAAACATAAGTTGAATGCGATGGTTGGTACCAGTGCTACACGGACTACGTATAATTATATTAATGCTACGGCAACAGGGTTTGGCACTAATTTATTTGGATATCATAGTTTGGGATCTGGTTATAAAAAAGATCAGCGTGGCTTAAGTACAGCTTGGTCCGAGCAAACATTATTATCTTATATCGCTCGTGTTAACTATAACTATGCGGGTAAATATTTATTAACGGCGACTGCGCGTTACGACGGTTCTTCTAAATTTGCTAAAGGAAATCAGTGGGGTATTTTCCCGTCTGTGTCTGCAGCTTGGAATATTACAGAAGAAAAGTTCATGAAAAATCAGACAATTTTTGATCAGTTAAAGTTACGTGCTGGTTTTGGTATTGTTGGTAATCAGAATATTGATGATTTTGCCTATTTATCTTTATATAATGTCAGCTATACGGGTACTTCCGATACAGGTTATACAAATTCTTTTGTTTCCAATGGGCGACGTGGTACTCCGGATATTAGTTGGGAGAAACAAAAACAATGGAATTTAGGAGTAGATATGGCTTTCTTACAGAATAGAGTACGTTTGTCTGTTGATGCTTTCTTGATAAAAAATAAGGATTTGTTAATGAGTCATTCGTTACCTACGACTACTGGTTTCAGTAGTACTATTGAAAATATAGGTGCGATTGAAAACAAAGGTTTGGAATTTGCTTTGAATGCCAATTTGGTAAGAGCTAAAGATTTTGAATGGAATTTTGCAGCTACATTGTCTATGGATAAAAATAAGGTAACTCGATTATATGGTGATAATGATGTTGTATATAATGTAGATAGTGATCGTAATATTCAAAAAGAAGGTAATTTATTCCTTGGTGAGTCTCGTAACACAATTTATATTTGGAAAACAGGTGGAATTGCCCAAGAAATTGATATGGATCGTTTGAATAAAATAAATTGGAATGGATATAATGTGAATCCCGGTGATTTGTATCCATTGGATTATGATAATAATGGACAGATAGATCAAAATGACCGTGTTGTAATTGGTTCCACTGATCCTAAGTTTTATGGCGGTTTTTCTACAGATTTTTCTTGGAAGGGATTGTCTTTAAATGCAGTCTTCAGTTATTCTTATGGGGCTAAAAAATTGAGCCCTTGGTATGAAACTTTGATTGGAAGTACTGGATCTGGAGTCGCATCAACGGATTTGTTGGATCGTTGGACTCCTGAAAATACAGATGCTGAATTTCCACGTGTGTTGGCTGGCTTTGATTATAATCATTATGGTGCAAGTTCTATGGATTTTAGTGTGCAGAAAGCTTCTTTCTTGCGTTTGTCTGCTTTGACATTGGCCTATACTTTCCCGACTAAAGTGATAAATGCTCTGAAACTGACTAACCTGCGTGTTTATGCCACCGGTTCTAATCTTTTTTGTTTAACTAATTATAATGGTTATGATCCGGAAACCGGTGATTGGTATCCTCCTACACGTATGTATACTTTTGGTCTTAATTTGGCTTTTTAATGGAAGGATAGAATAAATAGTCTAATTTTAAAAGAAAACACAACAATGAAAAAGATATATAGATATAGTGCGATATATGCTTTGGCTTTGTCCTTTGCACTGAATACTTCTTCTTGCTCAGACTTTCTGCAAGTAGAACCTACGGGATCTTTGACCGAGGAACAAGTATTTGAAAAAATAGATAATGTAGAACCTTTAGTTCTTGGATTGTATAAGAGTTATAGGGGCTGTAAAGAAGGGCGTAATGGATTGATGCCTTATTTGGGGACAGATGAAACACAGCAGGGTAATTATCAGTTGATTTCTTCAGGAGATCAAGCTGGTATGGATAAATATAATGGACAGTTGAATCCTACATCTACTCAGGTTGGTTCTATTTGGAACAACCGTTGGCCGGCTGTCGTTTCAGCTGCTAAAGCTATATATGCATTGGGTATGACCACTGAAGAACCGGAACGTGCTAAACAGTTGATGGGAGAGGCATGCTTTATTCGTGGTTTATTAATGTTTGAATTAAGTATGTATTGGGGTGAAATTCCTGTGATAGATATGAACCGTACTGATGAATTGGGCTTGGGACGTCAACCTTTAAAGACTGTATGGGAATATATTATTAATGATTTTATTACTGCTACCAATAATTTGCCTGAGTCTTATAATAGTGAACCGCAGCGTGCTACTGTTGGGGCTGCATGGGCCATGTTAGGAAAGGCTTATATGGCAGCTCCGGAAGAGACAGGATTGCGGGATTTTGCCAAGGCTGATGAATGTTTTAAGACTATTATCAATATGGGACGATATGAATTGCTAAATGATTATGCTGACTTGTATCGTTATGATAATCCTAATACAAAAGAGTCATTATTTGAGTTGCAATTTAATAATGTATATCCTGATTGTAATTATTGGGAGTTTGATTGTGGTTCTCGTGCATGTGACTCTTGGTTTGGTCAGGGATGCTCTTTCTCTGGTTACGATTTTCTAGTTCCGACTCCTTTTGCTTATAAGACAGTAGAAGAAGGTGGCATTTGGGAAGATGGAGATTTGCGTAAAGAAGAAGCATTGCGTTATGATTTTACGTATTATACTAATAAATATTCGGAGGATGGTACATTTGAATATGTAACTCCTGATTTGTCAAAGACTCAATGGACGGGAACTACAGATGAATTGGAACCACATATAAAGAAATATGAAGACTATCGTACAGATATTCTTTCAGGGCTTGGCATTAATAATATGTGGAATTCTGGTAAGAACTTTTCAATGATTCGTTATGCTGATGTATTATTATTGCATGCTGAATGTCTGAATGAATTAGGACAGACTTCGGAAGCTGTACGGATCGTAAATAATCAAATTCGTACTCGTGCATGGGGAGGAAACTTGCCAGAAGATAAGAAATGGAATTCGGGAATGAGCAAAGATGAATTCCGTGATAAGGTAATGGATGAACGTTTGCGTGAACTTTGCTTCGAAGGCTGGAGACGTATTGATTTGCTTCGTACTAATAAATTTGTAGAATTGATAAAAGAACGTAACCGTTGGGCAAAAGAATCAGGAACAATTCAAGATTTCCATAAGCGCTATCCTATTCCTGATACTGAAATTAAAACAAATGATGCATTCGGCCCTGAAGACCAGAATCCGGGATATAGCAAATAAATTGTTTCTATCCATATAAATTAGAAGCATCAGTAGGAAACATCTGCTTCCTACCTGATACTTCTAATTTTTCTGAAATCTGGAATAATATGAAAATAACACATAAAATAGAAACTTATACCTCTGACGGAGAACCTGTATTACGATTTACTGTGATGAATTCTTCAGGAGTCTATATGGAATTCACGAATTGGGGGGCTCGTTGGATTACAGCTTCAGTACCTGATGTTCAAGGAGCATTGGACAATGTGCTGATTGGTTATGATTCCTTGGCCGGTTATTTGGAAGATTCTTATTATATGGGGGCAACCATCGGCAGATTTGCCAATCGTATAGCCGATGCTTCTTTTACAATAGATAGGAAAACCTTCCATTTGGAGGCTAATGATGGGAATAACACCAATCATGGCGGTTTTTCCGGCTTTCATAACAAGGTGTGGCAGTGGGAAGAATTACCGGATGGCATCCGTTTTAGTCTGTATTCGCCAGACGGAGAAGGAGGTTTTCCGGGAAATATCCGCGTGATAACAGACTATCGTTTCAATGAGGACAATGAACTTTCTGTACTGCATTATGTGGAAACTGACTGTGCTACTTACATCAATATGACTAATCACGCATATTTCAATTTGTGTGGAAAGGGAAAAAAGATAACGGAGCATCGGTTGCATATTCCGGCCGACCGGATATTGGATACGACCTCGGCATTTATTCCTACAGGGAGAAAGATGAAGGTGAAAAATACTCCATTTGACTTTACTTCTCTAAAAATGATAGGTGCAGACTTGTATGCTGATCATGAGCAATTACTTTGGAATAAAGGATATAATCATTGCTATATCTTGAAAGATAAAATGTCTGAGGAAATGTTAGAGGCTGCTTCTTTATATGAACCTGTTACAGGAAGAAAAATGACAGTGATGACTGATTTGCCTGCTGTTCTTTTGTATACAGCGGGATATTATGAACGACCGGATACAGCCATCTGTTTGGAAACACAATTTTATCCGGATACTCCTTCTCATTCGGATTTTCCTTCTTGCCTGGTGTTACCGGAGAAAGCTTATGAACATTGCACCTTGTTTAGTTTTCAGGTGCAAAAAGAGAAATAGATGATTGATAAATATGAAAAGACTATAATATGAAAAACGTAAAAAAAACATGGGCTGTATTAGCCCTACTGGGATGTATGCAAGTACTGCATGCTCAAACTGTGTATTTACATAGCGATAACCCACAAATGAAATGGAAGTTAAAGCCTCAGGCTGAAGTCGGAACGGATGTGAAGTCACTTTGTGGAAACGGATACAATGTTTCTGCTTGGGTAGATGCTATTGTGCCTGGAACAGCTTTTAATTCGTATGTAATAGCAGGGCTGGAGAAAGATCCTAACTTTGGTGACAATATTCATCAGGTAAATCGCGACAAATACGACCGTAGCTTTTGGTATCGTACTACATTCCGTGTTCCTGCTGATTTTACAAAAGAATTAATATGGTTGAATTTTAATGGGGTAAACCGTCGTGCGGAAGTCTATTTGAATGGAACATTATTAGGTAAACTGGATGGGTTTATGCATCGTGGACATTTTAATGTTACTTCAATAGTAAATCGTGATAAAGAAAATGTATTGGCTGTACTTGTCCATATGCCTGATACTCCATTGGCTAATCAGGGTAGTCCAACCTATTTGTCTAGTGGCGGATGGGATTGGATGCCTTATGTGCCGGGGTTGAATAGTGGTATAACCGATAAGGTATTTCTTACTAATACGGGAACAGCTACTTTAATTGATCCTTGGATACGTACTAATTTACCTACCCGTGCCAGAGCGGATTTGAGTGTGGCGCTTGATGTCAAGAATAATTCAGTAGAAAAGACGAAGGTATTGGTGCGCGGAACAATTACCCCAGGAAACATTGTTTTTCAAAAAGAATTAGACGTGAATGCCCATACTACTGAACAGGTAAAGTTTGACAAACGCTATTTCCCACAACTGTGTATAGACCAGCCGCGTCTGTGGTGGCCGAATGGGTATGGAGACCCCAATCTTTATCATTGTAAGTTTGAGGTGATGGTGGATGGAAGAGTTTCGGAAACTAAAGATGTTTCTTTTGGTATAAAGAAATATTCTTATGATAAAGAGGGCAATACATTCCATATTTATATTAATGATATTCCGGTATTTGTTAAGGGAGCGAATTGGGGGATGTCTGAATATATGCTTCGTTGCCGTGGCGCGGAATATGATACCAAAGTCCGCCTGCATAAGGAAATGAACTTTAATATGATACGTAATTGGCTCGGCTCTGTTACAGATGATGAATTCTACGAGGCATGTGACAAATATGGTATTATGGTATGGGATGATTTTTGGATAAACTCTAATCCGAATTTGCCTTATGACCTCAATGTGTTCAATAATAATATGATGGAGAAAATCAAACGTGTGCGTAATCACCCTAGTATAGCCGTGTGGTGTGGCGATAATGAATCTAATCCTCAGCCTCCTTTAGAAGGATGGATGGCGGAAAATATCAGGACCTTTGATGGAGGTGATCGTTATTTTCAAGCAAATTCCCATGCTCAGGGCTTGACCGGTAGTGGTCCGTGGGGAGCATTTGAGCCTCGCTTTTATTTTACTAAATATCCTGATGGCTTGGAAGGAGATCCGGCGCGTGGCTGGGGATTTCGTACAGAAATCGGCACAGCTGTAGTTCCTACCTTTGAAAGCTTCAAGAAATTTATGCCCAAGGAGAACTGGTGGCCTCGTGATGAAATGTGGAACAAGCACTATTTTGGCCAAAATGCTTTTAATGCAGCTCCCGATCGTTATGATGCTTCTATAACCAAAGGTTTTGGCAAGCCCGAAGGGATTGAAGATTATTGCCGTAAGGCTCAGCTTGTCAATATTGAATCTAATAAGGCTATGTATGAGGGTTGGCTGGATCGTATGTGGGAGGATGCATCAGGTATCATGACTTGGATGGGACAGTCGGCATATCCGTCTATGGTTTGGCAAACTTATGATTATTATTATGATTTGACAGGAGCTTTTTGGGGAGCAAAATCAGCCTGTGAACCGGTGCATATTCTTTGGAATCCTGTGACGGACGGTGTGAAGATTGCTAATACCACAGCATGTGATATGGAAGGTTTGACTGCTGAAGTAAAAGTTTACAATCTGGATGGAAAGTCTGTGGAGGCTTATACAAAATCAGCTATCGTGAACTCTCCTAGCAATTCTACTGTGCAATGTTTTACGATAGATTTCAATAAAGAACGTAAAAATCTGTCATTAAATAAGCCGACCTTTGCTTCAAGTACCACTTATGGACAGCCTTCAGATGCTACGGATGGGAAAAAAGATACTCGTTGGGCAGCGGCAAAAGCGGAAAATGAATGGCTTTATGTGGATCTGGGCAGTGTGCAACCCATAGGTGGGGTTCGCTTGGATTGGGAGGCATCTTTTGGTAAAGGATATAAGATTCAGGTGTCAGATGACACCGAGACTTGGAAAGAAGTATATAAAACTGATGAAGGACGTGGAGGAATAGATGAAATTACTTTCCCCGAAGTTGATGCCCGTTATGTACGTATGTTTGGGACGGAACTAGGTTGGTGGTTTGGTTACTCATTATGGAGTTTTGATGTGTTGGGCGGAACGCAGCCTAGTGAGGGTTTGAGTGATGTACATTTTATCCGCCTGACGTTGAAAGATAAATCAGGAAAGATCGTGTCAGAAAACAATTACTGGCGTGGCAACGACCGTTTGGATTTTACGGCTTTGAATACTTTGCCAAAAGCTGAACTGAAGACTTCTTCCAAATTAATTCGTAAAAATGGTGAGGCGGAGATACAAGCAGCCATAACACTTCCGAAATCGGCTAAGGGGGTAGCTTTTGCTGTACATGTGCAGGCTGTTCGTGCTTCGGATGGCGAACGCATACTGCCGGCATTGATGAATGACAACTATTTTACGTTGATGCCAGGAGAAACAAAGAATTTGAGCATTACATTTGATGAGAATTTGTTGCAGGGCGACAAATATAAGTTAGTGGTAACTCCTTATAATAACAAATAATTCAGATTAGTATGTGTACTAATAAATTTATTCTGTTCTGTATGGGGATAGTGATGAGTGTATCATCTTTAGCTTGGGCTGGAGATGCCCCCCCTCTCTATAAAGACAGAACAGCTCCAATAGAGAAGCGTGTAGACGACCTTATGTCTAGAATGACATTGCACGAAAAGGTATTGCAATTGCAGAATCGTGCGTCTGGTCGGTTGGATGAGATTGACCGGATCTTCTTGGGGGAAAGTTATGGGACAACTCATGAAATGAGTATGTCTGCTTATGATTGCGCCGTGATGTATAAAGAATTACAGCATTATATGCGTACTAAGACCCGTTTGGGAATTCCGTTGTTAACTTCTGCTGAGGGCATACAGGGTATTATTCAGAATAATTGTACGCTGTTTCCTCATGCTTTGGCGCAGGGAAGCACTTTCAATCCTGAATTAATACAACAAATGACTGAGGCGGCTGGCGAAGAGGCTAAGGCGATAGGTATTCATCAAATTCTTTCTCCGGTTTTTGACATTGCCCGCGAGTTACGTTGGGGACGTATTGAAGAAACATACGGAGAGGACCCTTATCTGATAGCGGAAATGGGAGTGGCGTTTATTAAAGGGTATCAAAAATACAGAATTACTTGTATGCCCAAGCATTTTGTAGCCCATGGTACTCCGTCTGGAGGCTTGAATTGTGCGGGAGTAAGTGGAGGAGAACGTGAATTGCGTAGTCTCTATCTTTATCCGTTCCGTAAAGCTATAAGGGAAACTTCTCCGTGGGCGGTGATGACTTGCTACAGTGCGTATGATGGAGTGCCGGTTACAGGTTCTTCTTATTATATGACTGATATTCTTCGGGGAGAACTGGGCTTTAAAGGATACGCTTATTCTGACTGGGGTTCGGTGGAGCGTCTGATGACTTTTCATCATGCAGCAGGCAGCCGTGAGGAGGCTGCGCGTATGGCATTAATGGCCGGAGTGGACTTGAACATTGATTCGACTTACGAAACATTGGAAAAACAAGTTGAGGAGGGAAGGCTTGATGTTGCATATATAGATCAGGCTGTGCGCAGAATATTGACGGTGAAGTTTGAATTGGGCTTATTTGATGAAACTTATGGTGATCCTAAACTGGTGAAGAAGGTCGTTCGCAATGCTGAAAAGGTGGCATTGGCTAAGAAAGTGGCTGACGAGAGTGCCGTATTATTGGAAAACAGAAATGATATTCTTCCTTTAGACTTGAATAAATACAAGTCTGTTGCAGTGGTGGGGCCTAACAGTAATCAAGCCGTGTTGGGCGATTACGCTTGGACGATGGGGGATACTAAAGAGGCGGTCAGTTTGTTGCAAGGATTGCAGGAAAGTGCAGGTGATAAAATAATGATTCGTCATGCTGAAGGATGTGATTGGTGGAGCCAGGACAAATCACATATTGCCGAAGCTGTGGAAGTTGTCCGTAACAGTGATATAGCTGTGGTGGCGGTAGGTACACGAAGCACTTATTTGGGAAGAAGTCCTAAATATTCTACGGCAGGTGAAGGATTTGATCTTTCCTCATTGGAACTTCCTGGGGTGCAGGAGGAGCTGTTGAAGGAGATAAAGAAAACGGGTAAGCCTATGATTGTCGTTCTGATTGCAGGTAAACCGCTTGCTATGCCTTGGGTGAAAGAAAATGCTGATGCATTGTTGGTGCAATGGTATGCAGGTGAGCAGCAAGGATGTACATTGGCAGATATTTTGCTTGGAAAGGTGAATCCGTCGGGTAAGTTGAATGTATCTTTCCCGCGTAGCACAGGTAATACTCCTTGTTTTTATAATCATTTCGTGACAGATCGTGAAGAACCTTTTGACCAGCCGGGTACTCCTGAAGAACCTAAAGGTCATTATATCTTTGATAAACCGGAACCTTTATGGAACTTTGGACATGGAAAAAGTTATACTACGTTTGATTATGTGGATTGTGCACTGAGTGATACGTTATTGGCTGCAAGTGATACATTGAAAGTATCCGTTATGATCAAGAATACGGGTAGGTGCGATGGCAAGGAGGTTGTGCAGCTTTATGTACGTGATAAAGTAAGCACGGTGGCTACTCCCATTCAACAGTTGAAGGCATTTCAAAAAGAGCTTGTTCCTGTAGGATATACTAGAGAAGTTAAATTAGTACTTCCAATAGCAGAACTTGCTTTGTATAATGCCGATATGGAGGAAGTTATAGAACCTGGGGAGTTTGAACTACAGATAGGATCAGCTTCTGATGATATCCGAATAAGGCGGACAATAATAGTGAGGTAGGGAATTTAAACTTTTGTAAAGAATAAAAAAAGGATGGTTTTTGCTCTTGTAGAATAACAGATTGCTTGAATAATAATAGTATGAAAACAGTAGTAAATCAATTGAGAAGATACTTGTTAAGTATCTTGTTAGTATGCGCTTGTATATATGTGGATGCGCAAAGTCGTGCCCCTATAGTAGGACGTGTTTCAGATGTAAAAGGAGAATGGATGATTGGGGTATCTATTTTAGAAAAAGGTACTTCAAATGGAGTGATAACCGATATAAATGGGCAGTACTCCATCAGTACATCATCGGCTCAACCGACATTGGTAATTTCGTATATTGGTTATAAAACTCAGGAAGTGAGGATAGGAAAAAAGAATGTTGTTGATATTGTATTGGAGGAAGATGTTTCGGCATTAGATGAAGTTGTGGTTGTTGGATATGGGGCGCAGCGTAAAGTTTCAGTAGTTGGTTCACAGAGCTCTATTAAAATGTCTGATATTAAAGCAGCAACGGGAGATATATCTTCGGCTATTGCCGGACGCATTCCAGGTGTGGTGACTATTCAACGTTCAGGAGAACCGGGTAAGTCTGGTTCTGAAATATGGATTCGTGGGATTTCTACGTTCACGTCTTCCTCTCCGTTAGTATTGGTAGATGGGGTGGAGCGTACTTTTAATCAACTTGATCCTGAGGATATTGAATCGTTTACTATCTTAAAAGATGCTTCGGCTACTGCTGTTTATGGTGTTCGGGGTGCGAATGGTGTTATTTTGATAAAGACAAAGCCAGGTAGAGTGGGGAAACCCCAATTCTCTGTGGATTATTATGAAGGGGTAACGATGTTGACCAAACAGGTAAAATTAGCTAATGCTTATCAATACATGGATGCTGCCAATGAGGCATATGGCAATGACCATTCTGGACAGGTTCTTTATACACCTCAATATATTGAAGCAACTAAAAAAGCGAATGGCTTGTTGCCAAATGATAATCCGAAAATGTATAATCCTTATTTGTATCCGGCAGTAGACTGGATGGATGAACTGTTTAGAGATATGGGGCATAACCGTCATGCCAATATCAATGTCCGCGGCGGCTCTGTCAATGCCACTTACTATGCATCATTGTCTTATTACAATGAAACCGGTTTATTGAAAACAACTTCAATGGATGAACAGAACTATAATATCAATACGGATTATAATCGTTTTAATTTTACTTCGAACTTGAATTTGAAGCCGACGAAGCGGTTAAGTATTGATATGGGGGTCAATGGATACATTGCAGAAACAAATTATCCACAAGAAGATTCGGGTACTTTGTACGAAGCAGCTATGGCTATTAATCCTGTTTATTATCCTACCTTAATGCAAAATGGAAGCATTCCCGGGATAGATGGTAATAACTATAATCCTAATCCTTACGGTATGCTTACTCGTCGGGGCTATAGAAATGAATATAATTCAAAGATTTATACTAACTTACGTATTGCTCATGACTTGGACTTTTGGAATTGGAGCAAGGGCTTATCTGTAACTGCGACGTTGGCATTTGATACATGGACTGGACGTACGTTGAAGTACAATAAAATGGAAAGTACCTATTGGTATGCAGGTTCTAAGGACCCGAATACCGGATTATGGAATAATGATGTATTTAATGAAGACGGGACCTATCGTTTGAATCAAATTTATATTAGTGGTGACGATCAGTTGAATTATGGTGGAGGTGATACCGGTAGTGACCGTAGCATTTATTTTGAAGCTTCATTGAACTATGATCGTGCTTTCGGTTTGCACCGGGTAGGTGGCTTGTTCCTTTATAACCAGAAGACTTATCGTAATACTACTGGAGGCGATATGGCTTCTACATTACCTTATAATAGCCAAAGCATTGCTGGACGTGCCACTTACTCTTGGAATGACCGTTACTTTGCTGAATTTAATGTAGGCTATAACGGTTCGGAGAACTTTATGCCAGGCAGACGCTTTGGGGTATTTCCTGCTTTTGGTGTGGGATGGGCTGTCTCAAATGAAAAATTTTGGGCACCAGTACAAAAGTATATATCTTATTTGAAGTTGAGATATACTAACGGTTGGGTAGGTTCAGATGATGCCGGAGCACGTTTCTTGTATGAAGCAACCATGGGAGGTGCGCAGGATTATTATTTTGGTGATTGGCGTAGTCCTGGAGGATGGGCGGTTTATACTTATGGTTCCAATGTTACTTGGTCAAAATCACATAAGCAAGATTGGGGTATTGATATTAAGTTTTTAAATGACCGTTTGTCTGTCACGATGGATTATTTTAAAGAACATCGTACAGGTATTTTCTTAAATCGTCAGACATTGCCTACTTATTTAGGTCTATCTTCTCTTCCGAAAGGTAATTTGGGAATTGTTGATAATAGTGGATTTGAATTTCAGTTAGAATGGAATCAGCAAGTGAATGATTTGGTTTCGTTTACTTTGCGTGGAAATGCTTCTTGGAATAGAGATAAGATTATTGAGAATGATGAAGCGCCGAAACCTTATCCTTGGATGGAAAAACGAGGCACTAATGTGTTCTCACAATGGGGTCTTATTGCTGATGGCTTGTTTACTAGTGAAGAAGAAATTGAAAAGCATGCCACACAGTTTGGTCAAGTATACATAGGTGATATTAAATATCGCGACTTAAATAACGATAAGAAAATTGATTCAAATGATATCTGCCGTATTGGTCAAGGAACTATTCCTAAATATAATTACGGATTCGGCTTTGATGTGCAAATTGGATATTTTTCGGTAAGTGCCTTGTTTCAAGGAGCGGCAGATGTTACTACTTGCCTTTCGGGAAATTCAATTATTCCATTTTCAAGTCAGGCTGGTATAGATAACTTGTTTGATAACATAGAGGATCGCTGGTCTCCTGATGATCCTACTAATGAAGATGTATTTTATCCACGTTTGCATTATGGTAACTCAAATAATAGTAATAACTACCGTGCTAGCACATGGTGGTTAAGAAATATGGACTATTTACGGTTGAAACAGTTTAATATAGCTTATAATCTGCCGGAAAATACGTTAAAATCAGTTGGTGTAAAAGGTGCTAGAATTTATTTGATGGGAACTAATTTGCTGACTTTCTCTAAGTTCAAGCTATGGGACCCGGAAGTATATTCCAGTAATGGAGCAGCTTATCCGAATGTAATGAGTTGTTCTTTGGGAGTGAATTTTAGTTTTTAAGCAAAGATGAAAACAATAAAAAAAGATTATGAGAAATATAGTTAAAGTAAGTGTTGCTGCTTTAGGACTAATGTTAGGTTTGAGTTCTTGCGATAGTTTTTTTGCCGAAATGCCGGGAATACGGTATGATATTGAAATGAGTTTTAAAGATCAAGTGAAGACAAAGGCTTTTTTGGCAAATGTATATAGCTTTGTTCCGGCTGAATCAAGAGAAAAATATTATTGGGACGGAGAGTACCATGGCGGTTTTTGGACTGTTGCTTCGTTAGAAGGACATTATACATATGATTGGCATTCATCACACGATGTTGCTCGTGGAAAGGTGGATGCATCCTGTGGACAGTTTCAGTATTTTTATCGAGAACTTTACAAAGGAATAGAACGTGCCTCTACGTTTATTGCCAATGTGGATAATTGTCTAGAAATACCAGAAACAGAACGTGTCAATATGAGAGGGCAAGCACGTGCATTGAGGGCTTACTATTATTTTTTATTGATGCGTATGTATGGACCTGTGCCTTTACTGGGTGAAAAACCTATTCCGGTAGATGCGCCACTTGAAGAAGTATTGCGCGAACGTAGAACAATAGACCAATGTGTGGATTTTATTACTAAGCAACTTGACATAGCATACTCAGAAGTAGCTTGGCAACGTGCTATAGGAGTAAATAAGGGTAGGGTAGATAAAGCCTTTTGTAAAGCTTATAAAGCGAAAACATTATTGTTTGCTGCCAGCCCGTTGTTCAATGGGAATCAAGATATGGCTTCTTTGAAAAACCATGATGGTACCCAATTAATTCCTACCACAGAAGATGCCCAAAAATGGGAGATTGCAAAAAAAGCTTATCAGGATTTCTTGGGAGAGTTTGACCAAACAATATTCAAGTTGCATACTGTGAATACAGCAGAGGAGAAAATAGATTTCTATGAGTCTTATCGCCAGGCAACTGCCGGTGAAAAATTTACTGACGAACTTATTTGGTTCCGTGAAGGAAAGGATATTGAGCGCAGTTCTGATGTGACACCTGGACACCGTCATGTGAATAATGATGCGGTCAGGGGAGATATGGGGCTCTCTACTACTCAGGAAATGGTAGATATGTATTTCACCAAGAATGGCTTAAGAATAGATGATGATCCTGAGTATCAGAAATTTGAGTATACGGGAATTCCATCCGCCGAAATGTATGGGTGGCCCGAAGACTATAATGATCCGTTAGTGCCTTCACGTAATTATTTTTTAAAGAATGATAACATGGTTTTGAAACAATGGATTAATAGGGAACCTCGTTTTTATGCCAATATTACTTTTAACGGTTCTACTTGGTTGAATACAAGTACTGAATTTGGTAAAATTACAACGGATTTGACCAATAATGGAAATTCCGGCTATGAAAAATGTTTGGATAATGCACCGATGGGTGGATATGGTATACGTAAGATGGCTAGAGAAGATAGAAGACAGGAACTCTATTACAATATCTTGCTCCGCCTGGCAGAAGTTTATTTGGATTATGCTGAAACATTGAGTGCTACGGGAGATTACAAGGAAGCAATGAAATATGTCAATAAAGTACGTCACCGTGCAGGCATTCCAGAATATGGGGTGGGACAGGATGATAACGGTTTCCAACGTATTGCCTATCCTGAAAATCGGGAAGAGGTAGACAACCGCATTCGCCGTGAGCGGACAGTGGAATTGATGTTTGAGTGGAATCACTACTTTGATGTGCGCCGTTGGAAGGTTGCAGATATGGCAGTGGGCGACGGATGGGTTTATCCTACTTATCACAAAGGTGGAGAAGGCGGCGAAGTGCATGGCATGAACTATCGGAGCGATGCGCCTGCATTCTTTGAGAAAGTGGTGTTTGATACCCGTAAGTTTGAAAAGAAGAATTATCTTTTTGCCATTCCGCAGGAAGATATTCTTCGTGTAGAGAAGTTGGTTCAGAATCCGGGATGGGGAATTGAATAATCATGTTTATATTTATGTGGAAATGTATATGTATGGCTGTGGCACTCTGGGGTTGTACCGGAGTGTTACAAGCAAAAGTCGTATTACCTTCTGTTTTTACAGATAACATGGTATTGCAGCAAAAAACGGATATTACGTTTTATGGAGATGCAACAAAGAATAAACAGTTGACCGTTAAAACCGGATGGAACGGAAAAGAGTATTATACGGAGGCGGACGGACAGGGAAAATGGAGTTTGAAGATTCCTACCCCGGCAGCCGGAGGACCTTACGAGATCACCTTCTCCGACGGCAAGAAACTGCAACTGAAAAATGTAATGATAGGCGAAGTATGGTTCTGCTCCGGACAATCCAACATGGAAATGCCGGTAGCCGGCTGGGGAAAGGTAATGAACTATGAACAGGAGATAGCAGAGGCGGCTTATCCCGCCATCCGTCTGTTTCAGGTGAAGAAGAATACCTCCTTGGCTCCACTCAAAGAAGTGGAATCTACCCTGGGAGGCTGGCAGGAATGCTCATCCGCTACGGTGCCCGAGTTCTCCGCATTGGCTTATTTCTATGCCCGTGCGTTGTGGAAAGAACTGAATGTCCCGATAGGAGTGATTGACTGTACATGGGGAGGCACGCCCGCCGAAGCATGGACGAGCCATGAAACCTTGCGGCAAGTAATGGGCTTTCGGGAAGAAATGGACAAACTGGAGCGGCTCGGCTTTGATCCCAATCGGATGGAACAAGCTTACTCGGAAGAACGCGCCCATTGGCAGTCCCTGTTCACCGAAAAAGACAAAGGAATGGAGAACGGCAAACTTTGTTGGACGGCACCTTCCTTGAGTGAAGAGGACTGGCAGACCATATCCCTACCCGGTTATTGGGAGGGCAAAGGACTTAAAGATTTTGACGGCATCATCTGGTTTCGCCGTTCCTTGGAAATTCCTGCCGAGTGGGCGGGAAAACCGCTTACGCTGCGACTGGGGATGATTGATGATGAAGATATTACTTATTTTAATGGGGTGGAGATTGCCCGAGGGGCAGGTTATATGACACCGCGTACTTATACCATTCCTGCAAAATTAGTGAAGGCTGGTAAGGCGGTTCTTGCTGTTCGTGTTTCTGATTTTGGTGGAGAGGGCGGTATTCATGGCAAGGCGGAGGAACTTTATGTAGAAGCTGATGGAAAGCGGATCTGTTTGGCAGGAGATTGGAAATATCGTATCGGACTTTCTTTAAAAGGGTTTCCACCCGCACCGGTTTCTCCCATTCAAAGTTCCAGTTACCCTACGGTGCTGTTCAATGCGATGGTCAAACCATGGACTGCTTTTCCCATTAAAGGAGTAATATGGTATCAAGGTGAAGCCAATGTAGGCCGTCCGGAACAATATGGGGATTTGTTTCCTGCTCTCATTACGGATTGGCGCCGGCAATGGCGGAGTGATTTCCCCTTTTATTTTGTACAATTGGCTAATTTTATGGAATCCAAGGAAATACAGCCGGATTCCGAATGGGCGGCTTTGCGTGAAGCACAAACTAAAGCATTAAAACTTGACCAAGTTGGTATGGCTGTGACCATTGATATTGGTTTGGCTGATGACATTCATCCTAAGAATAAGCAAGAGGTGGGACGCCGTTTGGCCTTGGTTGCCCTGGCCGGTAGTTATGGAGAAAATGTTTCCGGTTCGGCTCCTGTATTCCGGAATTATAGAATCAAAGGGGATAAAATGGAATTGGATTTCGGACAAAAGCAAGATGGATTTCAGATTAAAGGTACAACTTTAAAAGGCTTTACCATTGCAGGGCCGGACCGTGTGTTTTATCCGGCAGAGGCGATGGTCCAGAATGGGAAAATTATAGTTTTTTCTCCTGAAGTTTCTATCCCTCTTGCTGCACGTTATGGCTGGGCGGATAATCCGGATTGTAATTTGTACGGAGAGAACGGCCTCCCGGTTGCTCCTTTCCGGACCGACTGTTGGTAGATGGCGTAAGTCTTAACCTTTTTTCTTCTCTTTGTAAGCTGATGGAGGCACTCCCATCGTCTTAGTGAATAACCGGGAGAAATAAAGAGAATCCTCATAGCCTACCAAGGGACTTATTTGGTTAATTTTCAGGTTGGTAAAATCCAGGTAATGACAGGCTTCCTGTATTCTGAGATAGGTAAGATATCGAAGAGGAGAGGAGCCTGTCTTTTCTTCAAACAGATTAGAGAAATAGGAAACCGAGAGGTTTACTTCCGCAGCGATATCTGCCAGACGAATGGTCTTGCTCAAATTTTCTTGCATGAAATGAATCGCTATTTGCACTACATCTTTGTTTCTGTAACTATTGCGCATAGAGCCACAATCCCGATATTCGCCAATAAATTTCATGGAACCTAAAAAATGGAAGAGACTAGTAGTGGCATAAAGCATATAATTTTTGCTATATCCGAAACTGATGGACGAGTAGATTTCTTCGAAGAGTACTAATCTTTCTTTGATTCGTGAATCCTCTTGTGGAGTGATGCTTTTCGGACGGTCAAAACCGGCACTGAAAAATGCAGCTTTTGTTCCATTGAAATGGATCCAGTAAATAGTCCAGGGATTTTCCTCATTACTGCCATAAGCGTGTGCTTGGTGTTCGGGTAGAATGAAAAATTGGTTGGCGGTAACTGCATATTGATGTTTGTCTAACTCGAACCACCCTTCTCCTTCCATACAATAAATGAGGATAAACTCGGTTACTTCCTCGGTGTCGCGTTTCCGGTAATGAAAATAGGCATGAGGATAATATCCTATATCTGTGATGTAAAGTTCACTGCCTAACGGATCTTGCTTTAATTCTTCAATCAGAAAAGCAGGAAGTACGATAGCGCGTTCTCCTTTAAATCCATCTTTAATTCGTGGCATATATCCATGTATTAGAATTGGATAACAAAGATAGCATATTTCCTTGATTTTACCTACAATACAGGCTTGATTTCGATGATTTTGAGGGTATAAGCGTCAAAATTCTTATTTTATGGCGCATTTGAGTAGGGATTTTTGAGCTTCTCTCTCTATTTTTGCACTATAATTTTAATCGATGAATAATACCATGAAAGAAAGATTGCTCTTCTTGATATGTTTTTTATGCATATCATTTATGTTAAAGGCGGCGGATAAGCCAGTAATTAAAATTAGTACAGAAAATGTAGACCTTATTTACCGGGTTGGTGATAATGGACGTCTATATCAAAGTTATTTGGGAAAGAGGTTGAATCATGCTACAGATATTGCCCACTTGCCGCAGGGCAGCGAAGCATATCTTACTCATGGCATGGAAGATTATTTTGAACCGGCTATTCATATAGTGCATAATGACGGCAATCCTTCTACTTTGTTAAAATATGTATCTCATACTCGGAATCAAGTGTCGCCGGGGGTAGATGAAGTAGTGATTACTATGCAGGATGATAAATATCCTGTAACTGTAAAACTTCATTATGTGGCTTACCAGAAAGAAAATCTAATAAAGACTTTCACTGAAATCAGTCATCGGGAAAAGAAACCTGTGCAGCTTCATAAGTACGCGTCTTCCATGTTGCACTTGAATCGTGCCAACTATTTCCTGACTGAATTCTCGGGAGACTGGGCCAGTGAGGCGCATGTGAAGGAACAGCCTTTGGAATTTGGCAAGAAAACGATTGATACTAAATTGGGAGCACGTGCCAATATGTTCTGCTCTCCTTTCTTCCAACTTGCATTGGATGGAAAATCAGAAGAGAACCAAGGTGAAGTGTTGGTCGGAACATTAGGATGGACAGGTAATTTCAGTTTTGTATTCGAAGTAGATAATAAGAACGAACTGCGTGTTATTTCGGGTATTAATCCGTATGCTTCGGAATATAGTCTGAAACCGAATGAAATCTTCCGTACTCCCGATTTTTATTTTACTTACAGTTTTAAAGGTAAAGGACAGGCTAGTCGTAATTTCCATGATTGGGCCCGTAAGTATCAGGTAAAGGATGGGAACCAGACTCGTATGACTTTGTTGAATAATTGGGAAGCCACCTATTTTGATTTTGATGAAGCGAAATTGGTGAAGTTGATGGATGATGCAGTAGAACTGGGTGTGGATATGTTTTTGTTGGATGATGGTTGGTTTGCCAACAAGTATCCGCGCAGTGGTGATCATCAAGGGTTAGGTGACTGGGATGAAACGGCTGACAAGCTTCCTCATGGCATTGGTTATCTGACGGAAGCCGCCAAGAAAAAAGGTATAAAGTTCGGTATCTGGATTGAACCGGAAATGGTGAATCCTAAGAGTGAGTTGTATGAAAAGCATAAAGACTGGGTGATTCATCTTCCGAACCGTGACGAGTATTATTTCCGTAACCAGTTGGTTCTGGATTTGAGTAATCCGAAAGTACAGGATTATGTGTTCGGAGTTGTGGACAATTTGATGACAAAATATCCTGATATCGCTTTCTTCAAATGGGATTGCAATAGCCCTATTACAAATATTTACTCTGTTTATTTGAAAGACAAGCAGTCACATTTATATATTGATTATGTGCGTGGCTTGTATAATGTATTGGAACGTGTGAAAGCAAAATATCCTGATCTGCCGATGATGCTTTGTTCCGGTGGCGGTGGGCGTTCGGATTATGAGGCTTTGAGCTATTTTACAGAATTCTGGCCTAGTGATAATACCGATCCTATTGAACGTTTATTTATTCAGTGGGGATTTTCACAGGTGTTTCCAGCCAAGACAATGTGCGCTCATGTTACCACATGGAATAAGAATAGCAGTGTGAAATTCCGTACGGATGTGGCTATGATGTGCAAACTCGGTTTTGATATAAAATTAGCGGATATGAGTAAGGATGATGAAACTTATTGCCGTACTGCTGTACAGAATTATAACCGTTTGAAACCGGTCGTTCTGGAAGGCGATATGTACCGTTTGGTATCTCCTTATGGCAGTAATCATACCTCTACTATGTATGTGGGCAAAGATAAGGATAAAGCAGTTGTATTTGCTTTCGATATTCATCCCCGTTATGCGGAAAAAATATTGCCGGTGCGTTTGCAGGGGCTTGATGCAGACAAAATGTATCGTGTGAAAGAAATCAACTTGATGCCCGGAGCCAATTCTTCTTTATCAGGCAATGGTGAGGTTTTCTCTGGAGAATTCTTGATGAATGTAGGATTGAATCTATTTACTACACAGCAACTCAACAGTCGTGTAATTGAAGTAGTAGCTGAATGATTAGGGATTGATTGTATATAATTTAGTGTATTGCCTTCATTATTTGTTTTTATGAATGATGAAGGCAATTTTCTTTTCTATAGATGAATGATATTTGATCGGTTTGATTATGAATCATAGAAGATGCCGTGACACATGATAGATCTTCAGGTGTCATCGTTATATATGTTACACTTGTAAGATATATAATCTTTCGGGTTTAGGTTCTATATCAGAGCGGACTGTTACTTGTTAAGAAAAAACATTCATAGCCTCCGGAGGTTGGAACAGGGGACTAACAAGTTTGTTCAAGCAGGGCTGTTGCAGGGGGCGGGTTTTATATCTTGGGGGAGGTATATATTTATATATAGGCTCCTTCACATCCAATTTCCCTTCCGTACCAGAATATTTTTTACTCAGAAGACAGATCTGACCTTCTGAATTACATTAACCTGCGCACATCTACAATAATCAACTTTTTCTTGAACAGTCTGTCGTATCTTCATGTCCATAAATAAAATGAAAAAGGAAAATACTGAAGTTTTAACTCTGGATCATGGTAGTCCGCTTTTTACCGTTATTGGACGATGATTAACGAATGTAGCCGTACCGATAAAGAATTCCTCGTAAATAGGACGGAAACCAAAGCATATGAGATGGGTTTGTTTCTTTCGACGAAATCAAAGGCCGGTCATGATTGCGTTCCATCATGGTAATGATATTCTTTGTATATACTTTGTTTATAGATGTTGAATTGATGTCTTTATGTGTGATATTTGTCTTCTTGTGTAAGATATTTTAAAAATCAAAAACAAAACGAACCGTTTTTTTTGAGAAATCTAACAAGAGATACCCACATTTGTACTATCTTTGTAATAAGTTGGTCTTTTAAGAAAACTTGGGAAAAGCATTTATTATGAATCAATATCCGGATTTTGACCAAAAGTTATATGACGATCTTCGCCGTGGTAAAGAGTATGCCTTTGCTGCTGTCTTTGACCGTTACCATCGGTTATTGTACACCATAGCCTATCGTTTTTTGAAATCGGAAGAAGAGGCGGAGGACGCAGTTCAGTATCTTTTTATGAAATTGTGGGAGCAGAGGGAAACTTTTAGTTTTGAGTCGGGTATTCGCAGTTTGTTATTTACTATCTTGAAGAATTATATACTGAATGAATTGAGGCATCGCAATCTGGTATTTGAGAAGTTGTATGAAATGGCCCAACAGGTGAATGATGAGGACGAAGATGCTTTTTTAACCCGGTTTGAACATGGTGAACTCAGAAAATCCTTGCGGGTTGCCATTGACAAACTTCCTCCTCAGAAACAAAAAATCTGCTTGCTGAAAATAGAATATGGGTTATCCAATCAAGAGATTGCCGACAGGATGGGCATAACTGTTCCTACAGTGAAATCTCATTACACACAGGCTATAAAGGCGCTTCGTAATGCGATTGAATCTTTGATTATGTGGTTTCCTGTAATATGGATTTATTTAATAGACTGAAATGCACTCATACTTTTATCGGAGTAGGGTGTTATTATAAATATACGAAAAAAATAGATTATGAAGATAGATGAATCGGTGATAGATAAAGTACTTGACAACAAAGCTGCTCCTGGAGAAGCTCGGAAAGTTGCCGGTTGGTTCGTTACGGAAGAAGGGCGTAAGTATTTGTCTGGGCGATTGGACCGTGAGATGGAAGAGCTTGCAGAAGAGATGCCGGAAGATGTTAGACTTCCTTCTATTTCCGGCATGAAGATGAAACAGCGGTTTATGAGTGAGATAAAACGTGAGCGTGGAAGGAGATCGGTCGGCCGTAAGTGGATGTGGGTGGCGGCTGTATTGTTACCATTTGTTCTCTTAAGCGTTTCTTTGTTATTTTTGGTGAACCGGACGGGGATTTTCTCTGAAACGGAATATGCTGAAATAAGTGTTCCTTATGGTGAACAGATGCGGGTAATTTTGCAGGATGGCAGTATTGTACACTTGAACTCGGATTCCCGTTTGAGGTATCCCAAGCAATTTGGATTGTTCAATCGTACGGTGGAGCTTTGGGGAGAAGGGTATTTTAATGTTGCCAGAGATGAAAACCGTCCCTTTAAGGTGGATTTGCAAGGGGTGGAAGTGAGAGTGATCGGGACCAGATTTAATGTAAAAGCATATGCTGCCGAACCCAATATTTGGGTAACTTTGGATGAAGGAGGAATTCTTTTCAGGGATCATAATGAGAAAGAGTACAGGCTTGTTCCGGGGGAGAGTGCGGAATATAATCGTCAGTCGGGGAAATGCCTGATTTCCCGCCCGGATAATATGGAGCAGATTTCGGCATGGCGTTCCAACAGCCTTAATTTTTATCTGACTCCGCTTAATGAGATTATAAAGGTGATGGAAAGGCATTATGACGTTCATTTTATTGTGAAAGATTCTACGGTACTGAAGAACAGGTTTACTTTGTCAACAGGAAAAGTAAACGCGTCGGATGTACTCTATGATTTGGAAACTGTTTCTAATATCTGTTTTACGGAGGTGGAAGACGGTCTGTTTGAAGTAGGCACCAAATAATGGGAACTATAAAGGTAAATGTGGAATAGATGTGAGTGAATACACTTGCATCTATTTTTTTTGAGAAAACGAAAAAAAGGACTCATACCTTTTTCTGGATGATGTGTTAGCCTATATAAGAAATTCTTTTGTTTCAAACTAATACTATTGATGAAAATGAAAGCAAGAACCAAAATGAAGACATTACTGCTGTTGGGAGTCCTTTTATTTGGCTTTACTGTTTCAGCACAGTCGCAAAAAGTCTCTTTAGATTTTAAGAATGAGAGGGTGGAAAAAGTTCTGGCATCTATTAAAAGCCAGACCGGTATGAGCTTGGTTTTCAGTGACCAGTTGGTCGATGTGAATCGTAAGGTAACCATGCAACTCAAAGATGTCACACTGAAGGAGGCATTGACAAGACTTCTTTCAGGAATTAATCTTACTTTTGAAATCAGGAATAACAAAATCTATTTTATTGAGAAGAAAGCTGTCTCGCAACCCGGTTCTAGAAAGAAAAGAGTGACGGGAGTGGTGAAAGATGTAATGGGAGAACCTCTGATTGGTGCTAATGTTGTGGAAAAAGGCAGAAGTACCAATGGGGTTATCACCGACTTTAATGGGAAGTTTACGTTGGAAGTGGACGAATCTGCTTCGTTGGTTGTGAGCTATATAGGATATTTGGCACAAGATATTCCGACAAAAGGGAAAGGGGATTTTCATATTATATTGAAAGAGGATACCAATACGTTGGACGAAGTGGTCGTTACCGGATATGGAGATTTCAAGAAGGCAACTTATACTGGATCAGCTTCTGTTCTGACTACAGAAAAGCTGGAGGCTTTACCTGTTGTCTCCGTGGGGCAGATGATTGAATCGAATATACCGGGCATCAGTGTGGTTGCCGGTACTTCTTCGCAGCCCGGTGCGAAAACAACTTTACGGGTACGGGGAGTTGCTTCCATGAATGCTTCTACCGAACCTTTGTATGTATTGGACGGAGTACCTATTCCATCTTATGACTTGAGTAACTTTACCAGTATGTCCGAAGCGGGAGGAATGGGATTCATTGAAACGCTGAATCCGGCGGATATTGAGAGTATCACCGTTTTGAAAGATGCGGCATCTGCTTCATTGTATGGTGCGAAAGGTGCTAATGGAGTCGTGCTTATCACTACCAAAAAAGGAAAGGAAGGCAAGCTTCGTGTCAATATGGCGGCGAAATACGGAATCACAGATTTCGCTTATACATATCGTCCGTTAATGGGAGGCGAGGAAAGAAGGGAATTAATTCATGAAGGATTGGTTAATTTTCAACTGGATAAGGGAGTAAGCGAACAAGAGGCACAGCAGTATGCGGATGCGAATATAGACCAGTATGCCAAACGCTTGCCTCAAGGATATTCGGACTGGGAGAGTGCTTTATTTAAGACAGGTTATCAACAGGATTATAACCTGTCTGCCAGTGCTGGCAACCAAAATTCCAGTTTTATCGGTTCTTTGGGATATACTAAACAGACGGGTGTTTCCCTGAATTCAGAAATGGAGCGCTTTACGGGGCGTGTGGATGCAAGTAACAAGTATAAAAAGGTGGAATTTGGAATGAACGCTTCTTTTTCGTGGACAAAGAACGTTCATTTACCCGAAGGTAAATTTTATGGAAGTGCCATTTATGCATCAAAAGTGAATCTGACGCCTTCTACTCCCATTTACAATGAGGATGGGACCTATGCCAGCGGGTATCGTGAAAACAATGGGTATAATCCGATATTGGAGGCTGAGGTGAATGATTATTACGCTCGGACGGTACGTGCTATGGGTACGGCTAAAATAGCTTATAATGTTTGGGATAACTTGAAGGTATCCAGTGTGTTTACGGTAGATTATTCGTTGACAAAGGACTTTTTCTTTCAGTCTCCGGATGGACGTGATGGAGCAACTTATCAAGGACGGGGACGTATGCAGATGACTGACCGTATACGTTATACTTCACAGAACAATTTAACTTACTCCAAAACTTTCGGCAAGCATTCTGTCAGTGCGGTCACGGCTTTCGAGGTGATGAAGTATGATTATGAGGATTTGTATGCTGCAAAGAAAACTTACGGGCAGGATATAAACACTTCTTTAGGAAATGCGGCCGATCCGATAGATGCTGACCAGAAATTGCAGGAAGATGCATTAATGTCCTATGTGGCCAGTGTGAACTATTCTTATGATGATAAATATTATGCCAGTTTCAGTTTTCGCAGGGATGGCTCATCCCGCTTGTCTCCCGATACTCGTTGGGGTAATTTCTGGTCTTTGTCCGCTTCATGGAGACTTTCTCAGGAAAGGTTCATGCAGCCGTTGAAATCAGTATTAAGTGATTTAAAACTTCGTGCTTCCTATGGGGTGAATGGAAATCTCCCTTCTTCATATTATGGTTATCAGAGTACTTATACCACGGGGGCGTTTTATAGTGGGAAACCTTCTCCGTGGGAAAGTACATTGGGGAATGAGGAACTCACCTGGGAGAAGAATTATGCACTGAATTTGGGACTGGATATCGGCTTGTTCAGTCGTGTGAATGTTTCTTTGGATTGGTACACGCGTACAACGAAAGACCTGTTGATGAGCAAGCAATTGAATTCCATCAGCGGATTTTCTTCTCTGCTGACCAATGTGGGGCAGATGCGGAATACCGGTGTGGAACTTGAAGTTCGTTCCAATAACATCAAGACGAAAGATTTCAGCTGGACTACCGCCTTCAATTTGAGCCATAATAAAAATAAGATTCTGAAACTGGCAGATCTGCCTTGGTTTGTGGATGGCAGGTATGTACGTAAGGAAGGTTATCCATTTAATACTATTTATCTGCGTGAGTATGCGGGGGTGGATCCTGAGACCGGAAGTGCCTTGTATTATGATAACCAACAGGATGAGAATGGCAATTATACAAAAAATAAAGTGACCGATCCGGGGCAGGCAAGTCCTATTCCGTTGAAAGATATTACGCCTACTATATCGGGAGGTTTTATGAATACCTTTAATTATAAATTCATTGACCTGTCATTCAATCTATCTTATAGTTTCGGTGGTTATTCGTATGATAATGCATCCTACATTCTGCAAGATGATGGTTATTCAGTGATAAGCAATAAAAGTACCGAGCAACGCCGCCGTTGGCAGAAACCGGGTGATATAACGGATGTTCCCCGTTTTGTATATGGGAATAAAAAGGGGGGTAACTATAATTCTTCACGTGCCATCCATTCTACGGATCATATTCGTCTGAAAAGTCTGATATTGGGATTGAATGCTCCTAAAGCATGGTTGCAGAAATTAGGAATAGGGAATGCCCGTATTTATTTCTCGGGTACGAATTTGTTGACATGGGCTGCATACGACCAATATGATCCTGAAATGAGTGGGGTGGTAGGATTCTACACGCCTCCGTTGAAAACTTATGCTTTCGGACTGGAACTTAAATTTTAATCATCAATTACACTAAAAAACAGAACCATTATGAAGAAAATACTTTTTATTTTAGGATTCGTTTCACTGCTCGTTGCCGGTTGTAGTGATTTCTTCGATACAGCTCCCAGCAATAAAATTCCTACTACGATGGCTTTCCGTACAGTAACCGATGTGGATAATGCGGTGAACGGATTGTATGATCTGATGTCGGGCTCCGGATATTACGGGGCTGCTATGTTTGCCTATGGAGACATGAAAGGAGATGATATGCAGAGTTCTGAGGAAAGTGGGGTATGCAATACATGCTATATGTTCAATCATCGTCCTAATAGTTTGAATGCCGGTTCATTGTGGGGACGACCTTTTTATATTCTTCGTGAGGCATGGAATATTCTGAATGCTATTGCCGAAGGAAAAATTGAAAGCGGGGATGAAAAGAAGTTGAATGCTTTGAAAGGCGAGACGATGGCGGTGATTGCGCTTTGCCAGTTTGATCTGACTCGTTGCTTTGGCTATCCTTATACAAAAGATAAAGGTGCGTCACTGGGTGCTCCGTTGATAGACCATTTGGTGGGAACCTATGAGAATCCTCCCCGTTCTACTGTTGCTCAGGCTTATGATTTTATTATAGAAACGTTGGAAGAGGCGGTTACATTGATGTCCGAAGAGAAAAATAACGGACGTATGAATAAGTATGCGGCTCGTGCATTGCTGGCTCGTATCTACTTGTATCATGACGATAACCGGAAAGCATTTGATTTGGCGGACCAACTGATTAAGGATGCGGATACATCGGGAAGTTATGCACTTTATCCGCATGAGAAGTATGTGGCTGCCTGGTCGGTAGAAGCCAAGTTTGGTTCAGAATCGTTTTTTGAGATAGCCAATAGTGTGGATGATACTCCAGGACGGGATTCATGGGGATATTTATTGAATTGGTATGGCTATCAGAAGGGGTTTGTCACTCAGAAATATGCGGAGCAAATGCTGGCTGATCCCGGAGATGTGCGCGGGCATTTGCTGGAGGAGAATAAATATGCGGGGAAAACGGTATGGTGGTTGTACAAACTGAGAGGGACGGACCTGAAGACTGCACCGCTGGAATGTAACAATGTGGTACTTCGTCTGTCCGAGGTGTACCTTATTGCCGCTGAGGCTGGTTGCAAGTTGGGCGGTGATGCTGCGGTTCAGGGACTTGGTTATTTGAATGAGATTGTGAAGCGGGGCAATCCCGATAACGAAGTGACAATGGCTGACTATACCTTGGACCGTGTGTTGGATGAGCGAAGTAAGGAGCTGGTAGGTGAAGGACATCGTTTCTTTGATTTGCTGCGCAATGGCAAGACTATTGTCCGTAAAGGAGGATATCATCTTCCCAGTGTGGACGAAGAGGTGGATTGGGATTTTTACAAGTGTGTGCTGCCGATACCTGAAGACCAGTTTATCTTTAGTCCTGAGATGGAACAGAATCCGGGATATCCCAAGAATTGACATGCTATTAATCATTATTTAAATATATACGTATGAAAAACAGAATAGTAATATTTGTGGTATTTGTGTGTTGCTTATGGACTATGCCGGGAATAGTACGGGCGCAGTTGTCTGTTCATCAGTTTGACCAGTTAATGAAAAAGATTGATGATGTCCTGTGGTACGAGAAAGTGGGTGATATTGCCCATGTAGATAAGGTGATATTATGTGGACCACCGCGTTGGAAGGAGTCCAATCCCACTTCGATGAGTGCCGGTAACGAACTTAAATTCAGAGCATACATTTTTATTCCCAAAAGTGTGAAGGAAAACAAGAAATATCCGTTGATCGTATTTCCTCACAGTGGGGTACATGCCGATATGGACACCTATTATGCCCATATCATCCGTGAGCTGATAGCGCAGGAATACATCGTGGTGGCAGCGGACTACCGGGGAAGCACCGGATACGGAGCGGGAACATACAATAATATAGATTATGGTGGATTGGAAAACGAAGACGTGTACATCAGCCGTAACTATATGGTGGATAATTTCGATATTGTGGATAGTAGTCGTGTGGGTATCATGGGATGGAGTCATGGTGGTATGATTACACTGATGAACCTTTTCAATTATCCGGGACAATATAAATGTGGTTTTGCAGGCGTTCCGGTTTCGGATGTAATCATGCGTATGGGGTATGCCAGCGACAGTTATCGCAAAATCTTCTCGGCCAAGAATCATATCGGGCAGACTGCCAAGGACAATATTGCGGAATACAAACGGCGCTCTCCTGTGTGGCATGCGGAGAAGTTGAAAGACCCGTTACTTATCTATACTAATACCAGTGATGATGATGTGAATGTAGTCGAGGTGGAATCAATGATCCGTGCCTTGAAAGCAGAAGGCAAAAAATTTGAATATAAGATATTTGAGCGTGCTCCCGGTGCGCATAGTTTTGATCGGTTAGATACTTATGAGTCAAGCAAGATTCGTCTGGACATTTATAAGTTCATGGGGCGTTACCTGAAGCCCAATAAACCATTCGGTTCAGTGAAAGAATTGCGTAAAGCAGCTTATAAGTTCTGATAATTAACTTGGTGACAGGATAATGGAGGGCTGGTTGCTTCATGTAATGGGGCAACCGGCCTTTTTATGACTCTTCGGATGGATAAAAATGAGTGAATATTCATCTTGTATAAAAGATAAGTGGAAATATGGATAAAGTGTACGGATAATAAGTGATAATTAAACTTTTTGAATAGCTTGGCGGCTTGTTAGCTTTTAGAACGTAGTTATACATTGGTAATGAGAAATAGATCATGAAAAACACACGCTTATTATTTGTTATTTGGATGTTGTTCTTGGTTTTACCTCAGGGGTATTCACAAGAGAAAAAGGAAGATTCATCCGTATTGGGGCAAGTGAACGGCTTTTTGAGTAAACATGTGAAGCTGACTGCCTACGGTCAGTTCGGTTATAGCTATACGGACTGGAAAGACTTGGATGTGAGGCAGGCGGACAATCAGTTTTTTGGAAGGCTGGGGATGCTGATCCTTTCGGGAGATATCACGGATAAACTGTCGTGGATGGTTCAGTATGAACTGTTTACTTCACAGCTGCTGGAACTCTATGCTTGTTACAAACCGTATTCTTTTTTTCAGGTCAAGATAGGTCGGATGAAGACCTGTTTTACATTAGAGAACCAGATGTCACCTTCGGTTTATGAAACGGTAAACTTCAGTCGTGTCATTGAGCGTCTGGCAGGTTTCAGTGGAGATGTATGTGGGAACCAGGGTGGCCGTGATATGGGTTTGCAGGTGGGTGGTGAGTTGTTCAAGACCTCTGTCGACGATTATTTTCTGGAATATCGGGCAGGTGTATACAATGGTTCCGGACTCAGCATGAAAGATCATAATGATGCAAAGGATTTTGCCGCATGGTTCACTGTGCAGCCTGTCAAAGGATTGAAGATGGGTGCGTCTGCCTATATCGGAAAATTGAATGATGATTATACGGTGGTAAATGATGAAACGGGGGAAGAAACCATTTATAATACAAATATGAAACGTAACCGCATGGCGCTGAGTACCTGTTATCAGACCCATCGGTTGACTTGCAGGGGGGGAATATTTGTGGGGAAAAGATGGTAGTATCAACCGCAGAGTTTTTTATGCTTTAGGATATTGGTTTGCCATTCCCTCCCGATTGGCGGTTGTGGCAAAATTGGAACGCTATGAAGCTGATACGGCAGTTTCTGATTCAGAAATGATTTATACAGTGGGAGGCGCTTATTATATAACGCCGAAAACGCGTATCATGCTGAATTATGCGCATTTTAGTTATGAAAAGAGTGTTTCTGTCAATGAACTTTGGGCGATGTCTCAAATAGGTTTCTGATAGTACAATATGCAATGTTTGTATTGTGTCTTTTTATACCTTGTCGTGTTTTATAGGTTGCTCAAAGTCATAAAGACTTTGGATGTTAGGTCTTTTTCTATATTTTTTTTCACTATTTCTGAAAGTAAATATTGAATCTTTTGACTGAAATAGTGAGAGCGTGAAGCAGAACTTGGCACAAGATTTCACAGAACTTGGTGCAGGATCCGGCAGAACTTGTATCAAGATTCCAGATACTATGGTAGGGAAAAATACAGCTTTTTGAAACCGGACAAGGATCCTTGGACAACCTTTCCCCATAATTATCGGGTAAGTCTTCATCTCTACTATTTGTCTACTGCCCTGTAAACGAGGGCTTAAAGCATAAAAAAAGCAGTTACATTTTACTGTAACTGCTTTAAAGTGAAAAACTTACTTTGGTGGTGCCACCAGGAATCGAACCGGGGACACAAGGATTTTCAGTCCTTTGCTCTCCTACGGCATTAAAAGCCTCGCCTAACGGCTCAACTTTTAATGCAACCAACTGAGCTATTGCACCTTAGCAGTTACTCTGTATTGTATGATATCTTACTTCTTTTTTTGCGGTTTACATAGTGGTTTACATCTATGTTAATCAAGATGTGGTTAATAGTTCTGTTTATTATCTCGATGTAAAGTTAATATTATTCAAATTAAGATGCATAAATGATAGTGTAAAATATGTTAGCATTGTAATTTTATTCTTTTTATTTATAATAAAATAGATTAGTTTTCCTGTTTAAATCTGAGAAATTTAAATTTATTGGGGACTTTTTCTAATTTTAATTCATTTCGTAAATCTTCTCTCAATAAGATTAATAATTCTAAAGAACTACTACTTTTATGTGTTGCTATTTCTTCTGCAAATTTCTGAGCTAATTCTATTTGCTTTTTTGTCCCAAAAAGCTGAATATCTGCAATAGCTGTTTCTATATTAGAACTTAAATTATTGTTGTTTCTATTAGATGCGGCTTCTAATAGTCTCCATGCCTGAATTAAATAATTTATTCTTATCTCTTTCTTTTTATTAAGTAAATCTCTTCGCTTTGATAAAAAATGGAGAATCCCCCAACTCAATATTGTAATAGTGGAGGTAATTATTAGAGGAATTAATATGCCAATATTCATTTCTTTATTTTTTCTGCAAAAATACGCAAATTATAATGTTCTACTTGTTTTTATAGAACTCTCTTTAAATTTCCTTTATAAACGGAATATCTTCAAAAAAGTACTCTATATTTTCAGGTCTAATATTCAACTCCTATTAAGGTATTAGATAGAAAAATATTTTATCTACCATAATTTTATTCCATCCATTTCTTTTATAGCTTGAAGAATGTCCTCTTTAGTCATATCAGTAGTTTCTTCTTCTATGTTGATAGAACGGAACTCATAGCTTTCTACAATTTCTTTATCTTCATCCACTTCACTATATATCCAACTACTAAACACTCTATTGGGCATATCAAGGAATGTAATTCTAATAAATGCACCTCCTAACAGATAAGGATTAATGTCATAAATCACAAATTGACCTTTTATTTGCTCTTTGTAAGGGTCTAAACTGGGATTACTGACAATTCCTTTATTGTAATCATCCAAGTATTTTCGCAAAGTACGGATATATTCATTATCCAACCAATCACTTCTTTCCCAACCATTAAAACGAATATCGTTTAGTGATATTCCTGTACTAATAGTATCAGTTGTTTGCAAAGTAGTGTTTAAGCTCTCAAAGTCTTTTGGAACGGTTGAAAGCTTTTGTTGGCTATAGACTGATAAAGTTGTTATAACTGCAAAAATTAGAAGAATAGTTTTCATTTATTGTTTCCTTGTAGCTTATGCATTAATTTTGCAAATAGTATATTTTTTCTGTTCTAATATGATATTTTCAGAAATATTTTTTTACCTCATCTCTCATAATAGCTCCCATAGTATTATCTCTAATATAAGACCACTCACTTCTATAAGTTATGTCATATTGTATGAATTTATTATTTGAATCATAAATAAAATATTCACAAACACGACTCTTTGTCCATGAGCTATTGTACTCTGTAAAATAATGATATTTCTTGGCTCCATTTTCTTGTTTTACTGTATATAATACAATATAAGATACTTTGTAATTTAGTTCTCCATCTGAATTGCGAATTTTGCTACATTCAGATAAATTTACATAAATCTTTTCTGAAGGTGTCTCACTAATTAAAACTATGTCATCTTCGTTTACTGATGTAAATGAACATAGGAATATGCTTAAAAATATTAATAAATATTTCATAAATAAAAAGTGTTAATTATTTTAGTGCTTACAAAAGTGTTTGTCTGTTAACGTCTTAAAAATAGACTACTGATAGGTCCACCTATTCCAATAAAAATAAACCAAAAGATTTGAACTCCAGATGGGTCATTAAATATATCGAAAACCCATGCCCAAAAAAGAATCCACAAAATAGCAAATTTTAAACTCATAATTGAATAATTGTACTATCCAGTTCCCTAAGACAGCAATAAAAAAATAAGGTGTGGGAACTATATTTGTCTTATCCTGTTTCTTGGGCTTCTCGCATTGCCTTTGGTACGGATAAAACAATAGCAACCCACACCAAAGAGTATATAGAAACCTTACAAACATAAGGTAGGTATATATCAATGATGGGGTGCTACTGCTATCATCTTCGTACCGTTTTTTTTGATTTTGCGAGAATCTAAGAAACAGAAGATAATTTCAATAACACCTTTCGTTAATTATGTCCTTTCAACTTCCTAACACCTTAGTCCGTTGAAATTGTTGCAAAGTTACAGAAAAGTGTTTATTTGAGCAATTTTATTCTATTTAAAGGTATGTAACTTGTTGATTTTAACACATTATCCATCTATAAAGTCTGATATTTTCAGTAGTGGAAAAATTTAATGGGTTGCATATCTTATCCCAACCATCCGATTTTTTCCACTAACAAAGCAGGTAGGAAATCCAACCCTGCCCATATAAGAGCAAAATTTTCAGATTTTCTACCTGTTATGGATTTAGAAGCTAAGACATTCGTAAGTATTCAAAAGTTCTTCCTGTCTTAATCCCAAGTACCTTTTAGTAATGGCAACAGAACTATGATTGAACAATTCCATCAGCTTTACTAAAGCAAGCTCTGAATTATCGCTGTTCATATTATAAACCTGTCTGCCAAATGTTTTTCTAAGTGAATGGCAGGAAAAGTTCTTAATCTTTAGCCTGTACTTCTTTTTCACCTCTTTAAGAATGATGTTTATCCGTTGTACTGTGAAAACCGTACCTTTCTGACTTATAAGAATTGGTGCATTGATTCCAATAGGGTTTATATGCTTGTAACATTCTTTGATATGTTCCTGTAACTGCGGATTCAGTCTTATGGTTCTTGCCTTACCTGTCTTTTTCTCAATTACAGTAAACTCGTCAGTTCCTAATATCTGCTTCCACCTTAAAGATAGAATATCAGATATTCTCAATCCTGTAAAACAGCCAATAGCTACAAGAAGTGATATTTTATAATTCTCATCTTTAGCCAGTTTCCTGATAAGGTTCATTGCATCAGACCAAACAAGATAGTCTGCTGTTGTGATTGAATATTTGAGTGACATAATGTTCTATTTTATAATGAAACGAATGGAAGTGAATGTTTCTTCAGGACGATATTTTCCAAACTTCTGATTGTCAAGTAAACATTCACTAATTATCAAAGTGAATATATTTAAGGTGAGAACATCTTGTAAGGATATTCCACACCTTATTATATATGCTACTTCTTAAAAGGGTCTGTTTCCATATTTGTATTCCTGAACGGAATTGCAAACCCTTTCATAAAAAGAGAATCCGCAACAGGAATGGAAGTAGCTTTCATATACCGCTGCATATTTGGTATGCTGTTCGTTGAATAAGGATTCAAACTTATGTAGCCAATATTCAAGTGCCTGTAATCTTTTAATGTATTGCAGATTGTTTTCACAGTGGAACAGTCTTTCCTGTAAGGTAACTATGCGTTCTATTGCCTTTTCTATTTTGGGATTATCCATAATATTTGTCTTTAAATAAAAGGAAAGGACAACTAACTGAATAGCTGCCCTTTCCATCTGTCAATCAATAAGCACTCAGCCCAAGAACCAAGCGTATTTCGTATCTCCGTGTAGTGCGTTGTTTATTCCTGTCGCCACTTCTGTTGCGTTCACAGCCCTTTGCAGATATGTATCTATGTAGCTGCTCTTGTTGGATTCCGTAAGCAGGTTGTGAAAGTCAAACAGTGAAATGGTGTTATCCTTTGCTCCAAAGTCAGGATTTGTATAGTAATCACGGCAGACATTGTTTATCTGACTGTCAGTAATGAGAAGTCTTGGAATACTACGCTGATAGCCATTAGGCAGTGCCTGATATAATCTCATTCTTCCCACAATCTGTGCAAACTGTGTTTCTGTAAGATAAGACTGTGAAAGAGTTTGCAGCAGGTGTATTTCCCTTGCAGGATTGAAGTTGTAGAACATTTCAAGTGCATTCTTGTACAGGTCATTCAGGTTCATCACTTCAAGTTGAAGCTTTACTCCCTCTCCTGTAAGAACCTGATTGCTGCACACGTTTACCCTCCATCCTATAAAGACTGAAAACTTTTCTGTTCCTTTGGTAGCCCTGTAAAGATTGAGGTCTGAATAGTTGCGTACACCACCTATGCAAAGTTCAAGTTTCTGTCCGTTTACATTCTCGTGTATGGTAGGGATTGTAAACGCAAATGCAAGTCTTTGATAGAACTGTGTCTTTTCAGATTCAAGAAGTTCACTTGCTTTCTTTCCAAGTGCGGACGGTACACGACCACGAACAATATGCGACACTCGTATTTCAGGCTTGCGTACCGTTTCACCTGTAAACATATTGCAGGCTGCATCGTGTATCGTATTGATAAAGTCCTGATGCGAAATGGTAAGCTCCTGATTAGCCCAAGTAGGTACTACGCATTGGGTAGATAGTTCTTCAATGCTGATTGCAGAAGTATTCGCTTCAAGGAAATTCACACTTGGCGATGAAACCTTTACTTCTTCAAAAGGAACGTATTCGTCCATCTGATAATCTCTCTGTTCTTTTACTGTTACTAAAGTTGTTTCCATAATTTAATTGGGATTAAGTGTTATTGATTTACAAGGACAATGAGTTTCATTGTCAAATAATTATGGATGCTCATAACAGGCTATGTTAATCCTTATATGCAATCAGGGCTATGTTGTTTTTACTTCTGTTTATGGGGGAGGGGCTTTATAATGGGTGTAGTCCTTCGTGTGTAATGAATAAAATTTTATGAAGTGGGATATAAACTCTTATTCTGATATTTATGCTTCTTTTTATT
>OGYL01000109.1_pt1 | contig 54383 bp, 43 predicted proteins | sample 1576541 | NCBI WGS metagenome assembly OGYL01 (sample SAMEA3541551, study PRJEB24748) | human gut metagenome | biome: human gut; feature: human-associated habitat; material: faeces | place: China | collected 2012 | reverse complement strand
AGCTGCAACGATACGTGAAGCCGTGAAATGCAGGGAGAGCGGAGAACAGAAAGTGATATTGTTTAACCTCAGCGGTCACGGTCTTATAGACATGACGGCTTATGAACAGTATCTCAACGGCGACTTGATGAATTATTCATTGTCTGACGATGTAATAAAAAAGAACACTGAGGGCCTTGAACATATATTATGACATGACCCTTGAAACAACGGCTTTTAGCATGGTCTTGACATTCCGTATCGTCAGATGTCGAACGATATAGGTTAGTTTTTTCTAATAACATAATTGATAAAATATAGAGACTTGTTGATGGTTGTTATATAAGAGTTAGTTAATTTTATTGGGAATAAGTTGTGTATTAAAGCCGCTTTTGCAGTGATGCAAACGGTGAATATGTCTTTATATTCAGTTGTGGTAAAGAGAGATATGCAATAATGGCGTTTATGGCATTGCAGGTGCAGATATAAATAATATAACACGGATTTACCATACAATGTAATTTTACTCATAGTCACGCTTCTGCATTTGTTGGCTATTAACGTTTTGCATACTCTCTTTACAAAGATAATAGATTAAAGATGATTGATTTTCAGATGTAACAGCCGGCTCAAATCCTTTTCGGTTTTGAGCCGGATTTTTTTGTCGTATATAATTATGCCGGCGGATAAAAGGCTTTATAGATGATGTGTAACGATAGTCATATCCTTGACGTTCAGATGTATCTATGCGAATAAAAAATGCCATATCATACTATGAATTTCTGATTTATGATATGGCGCTTTTGTTTATATATGTTGTTATTTTATTTCAGGCCCCAGGCCTTGATGGCAATGCTGCTTTCAACCTTATTCTCAATGTCGTCTGGCAGATTGCAGAAAAAATCGATGCCTGTGAGTTCCTCAAGCTTGTCTATCGTGACGGCATATAGTGAGAGCGGGTCGTCTGTACGCCAGTCGTCTTTTTTCTGTTCAGCCCAGAAACCTATGGCTCTGTAGCCTTCGCTGTTTTTAAGAAGGCATGCCATGAAGAAGTATTTAGGTACGATGAGCTTGCCTTGTATTCTTGAAATTATCTGACTTTCATTGTCTATTGTTCCGCCTTTGCATACATAAAGTGTATCGGTCTTTGCGCGAGGAGTCCATGTGCGCACTTGGTCTTCCATTCTTACCCAAAGGCCTTCACCCTGATCCTGACCGCTGTTTGAATAGCCGTTGAACTTATGATATTGCGGCTGCATATTTGTAAGGTAGAAGGTCTGGTAATTTGCGTCATAAGAATATTTCCTGTCTGCATTCGGGCAGATGTGTCCGTGCTCATAGCCGGAGCCGTAGAAATAGTCTTCGTCCCAGTAATAGTCAGAGCTTAGGTTCGGGTCGTTATAGTATTTGTCGGTTACGCGACTATAGTTTCCCGTATATCCTTGATGCATCTGATAGCACGACCAGCGCTGTGATTTCTTTGAGCAGTCCCATTCAACGCAGTAGTTTATTTCGTCTTTGTCGTATTGCTTATCGCCTTTTGTCCTGTATATAAGCACGATGCTGTTGCCGCCTTTCAGCCGCGGAAACTCAAGTCTTGTTACGGCTGCATCTGTTGTAACCTTATTTTTGTTGAGGTTAATTTCTTCTTTTTCTCCTTCTTCGCCGTTATTGTCGTCATTGCTGCACGAAGTGATGATGAGGAGCAGGCATGGCAACATAAGCAATAGCTTCAGTAGTTGTGCCTTGTTTAAAATATTTTTTGTAGACATATTACAGAATAATGATGTAATCGGATGAAATATAGGCAGGCGTAATGATGATTAGACGTCTGCATGGAAAGAAAACTATAGTAGACAAAAAGTGCGCTTAAACGTATATGCAACTACGCCTAAACGCACTTTGTATGCTAATCGAAATATGGTAATCTATTATTTGCGAGCTTTACCATAGCGGCTCATGAACTTGTCTACGCGACCAGCTGAGTCAACGAGCTTGCTCTTACCTGTATAGAACGGGTGAGATGTGCTTGAAATTTCGACTTTTACCACCGGGTAAGTTTCGCCTTCAAATTCTACTGTCTCTGTAGTCTTGCATGTAGAACGTGTAAGGAACATATCGCCGTTGGACATATCCTTAAATACGACGGGGCGATAGTTTTCTGGATGAATACCTTTTTTCATTTTGTTTTCAAATATTGTTGTTAAAAATATAGTTACATATTACAGGCTGCAAAATTACGAATAATTCTGCAGCCTGCCAAATGTTTTGATAAGATTTTTATTATTCTGCGTATGTTATTTCCAATTTCTGGACACGAACCTGAGTTCCACCGCTGTTTGTGGTGTAGTCGTTAATCATCTTCCAGACATTTCCTGTTATGTCTGTGTAAAGCTGATCGTTGCCGATATAATCTGTACCACTATAGCTGTCGCATGTAACAACAATTTTTGCTATCTTCTTTGCACCTGTTACTGTCATAGAGTTAAGTGCATACATGCGTACACCTTTAGTTGCAGAATAGAATTTAGGAGCGTTGTTTCCGCCTTCTTGTGCAAATGAAATTGTGGTTCCGTCACTCAGTGTAACAAGCGTAGGTTCTGTTGCATTTTCCCAGCCGTATGTGTTAAGATCGCATGTTACTGTACCGGCAGATGTTGTTGCGTTAGGATCAACCATAGTGATGATGTTTCCTGACTTTGTTACAGTTGCCTGTCCTTCACCGCTTGTACCAGGCTTGTCACCGTCGTCTCCTGTATTGCCGCCTTCAGCCTGTCCTTCAGCCATCTTAAGATTCTTTACCTCCCATGTGCCAGAGCTGCTTTCGCATGAATAATACAATGCTATAACGACATTGTTTTTTCCGATAAATGATGAAGGTACATTAGCTGAATATGTAGACCATGTAACCCAGTCAGAACCTTCAGTAAGTGTTCCTGTGATATCTGTCCATGTGGTTGTTGACGGGTCGCCTGTATAGTTGTCAGTAATTAACACCTTATTGTTAATGCCTTCAACAGGAGTTCCATAATTTGTAACATATCTGAGGATATACTCAAATGTTATGTATGCACCTTTTGAAGCGCTCAGGTTTACAGGAGAAGAAACGATGTAGCTTGCAGACGCAGTCGTAGTCTTGCTTGCATTGTCGTATCCTGTAGCCTTGGCTGTGCTGTAGTCAATAATCCAAGGATTACCTTTTACAGTCTTGACTGTGAATGAACCGAAACTGCTTGAGAACGCTTCATCGATATATGTTCCGTCAGCAGGTGTGTCAGGTGTTTCTTCAGGAGCCTGTCCTTTTTGAACCTTCAGGCTCTTAACTTCCCATGTTGATGACTGAGTGTCGTTGCATGTATGGCGCAGTGCAATAACAATTTTGCTTCCCATGTATGATGTAGGAATATTCACACTCTTTTCGTAGAAGTCGAATGTCGAGCCATTAGCATTGAGACCATCTGTGTTGTATGTTAGGGCTTCCCATGTGGCTGTGTTTACGTCGCCTGAGAAATCCTTGCTGATCAGAATGGTATTGTTTGTATTAATGTCGCTTCTTTCGTATTTAATCGCATGGTTTATTGTTATGTATGCGTTTTCAACACCTGCAAGGTCTATTTCGGGGCTTACAAGATAAGTAACACCGGCCTGGTTCTCTTTCTGGCCGTCGCCATCGAAGTCCTGGTATCCTGTAACCATTGCGCTCGAATAGTCGTTATACCATTTGAGTGAGCCGCTTGCAGATATAGATGTGAAGTTGCCGAGTGAGTTGGTAAAACTTTGGTCGAGCAGTACGCCCTCAGGCAAAACTACTTCGCCGCCGCCTCCGGCGTTTGGATCGTCATAAGGAGCGGGAACGTCTTCGCAACTTGTGAATGAGAATGCTGCCATTGCAAGGGCAAGCACCGAAAATAATATCTTTTTCATAATTGTTGTTCTTTTATTGTTTTATTAAATGTTTTTTATTCAGCTATTTTAAAGTCAGAGTCAGAGCGCATCAGTATCTGCCATGTGTTGCTGTAACGTGTAAAGATACCTGTTATGTCCATCTTCTCTGTTGGCATCACTGTTCCGGCAAAGTCGGCGTATGTGCTTGAACGTACAACAAACTCGCTTGAAGAGAATCCGTCGATTGCGCGGCTTACGCCATTTCCTCCGTCTTTCTCTGACTCAGGCGCAAATGTCTTCACGCCGTCAGCGTCTTTAAGTTTTACACCTCTTACTACCATCAGTCGGCCACAGTTTTCTTTCATGTAGCTTGCGTCTTTAGCTTTGCTGATGTCAAACTCAAGAGTATCAATCTTAGAAGCGTCAGCAGTTCCAACAAGTTTGAAGTGCTCCTGCCATACGGTCTTGTTCATTCTGCTCGGGAATGTTCGTCCGCTAGCGTTAGTGTATGGTGTACCGATTTGCGGCTGATATCCGTATGTTCCTATGTAAAGGTCTTTCAGGTTAACGAGAATCTCCTGACCTACAGGCAGATATCCGAAGAGACCGCCCTGAGATATACAGATGAGAATAGCTCCGGTGCCGTCGTCAACAGCCACTTCGCTGTAAATGTTTCCACCTATATCGTTGCCGGTTACGCGGGCCTTTATTTGCAGGTTTTCAGTTATGCGCGCCGTATCGTTCTGATTGGCCAGTGTAGAGGCGTATTTAGCCTTGAGGTCGGCAATAGAGATAACGTTAGTTTCCTGAATCTCGTTGTTGCCGTAGGGCGCAGTTTCTCCGGTCGGGTCGTTCCAGTCTTCGTCCATACAAGATGTAGCCGAAAGTCCGAGGGCCAGCGTGAGCATTATCAGTTTTATATATTTAAGTTTTTTCATTGTCTTTTGATTTTTTAGAATCTGTAAGTAATGTTCAGCATGCCGTTAGTTCCGTAAGCATAGAATTTCATCGGGTTCTTTGAGAAGCGGTATGCGCGTACGTTTCCAGAACTTGTATAGTCGCTTCGGCTCTGTTCGTATCCACCTGTGCAAAGGTTCTGGTTGTTCAGAATATTTGTTACCATGAGATTGATTGACAGTGAGCCGCGTTTCAGATATATGCTTCGTCCGATAGAGCCGTCGAGCATGAATCCGCCGTGACCCTGAGCCTGCTCAAGTGCAGATGCGCGCACGTTGCCTTCGTTGTCGTAGATGTCGCCAACGGCTTCCTGGCGTGCGTTAAGCGTGCTCTCGTATCTGTAGCAAGGAGAGTAAGAAAGGTAAATGCGGTCGTAGTAGTTGCAGTTGAGGTCTATATACCATCCTCCGCTGTGATAGCTGAGTCCGAGGCTTGCTGCTGTAAGCGGTGTGCCAGAGTCGCGCATACCTTTATTATATACAATCTCGTCGGTATAGAGCGCACTTGTTGAGTTCATGTAGCGCACACGTGCGTTATTCTTGATTTTAGCGTCGCTGATAGTACCGATAAGTTTGATGTCGAATGCACTTGTAACTTTGAATTTCAGTCCTGCTTCAACTCCGTAGTACTCTTTCTTCATGTCTGTCAGTGAAACGTATGAGAACGAGTTGATATCGTCGAAGTAGAAGTTCTGCCAGTCGGTTACATTAGTCAGATAGCTGTAGTAAGCGTTGATATTGGCATGCAGCCATGAAGTCTGGAGCTGATATCCGAGTTCGGTGCTGAAAACACGTTCGTTCTTGAGGTTAAGTACAAAGTCGTTGTTGATTTCAGGAGAAGCGAACGCATTTCTTGCCTGAGGTGCGCGGTGTTCGTATCCAGCTCCGAAAGTAAGCGTATTGCCGCGTCCAAGATTTAGGCTAGTGCCAAGTTTGAATCCTCCATCAAGGAATTGTGCTGTCTTGCTCTTGCCGTAAGAGTTGTTGGCAGCCATACCGTTGCGCATCTTACCGTCACGCTGCATGCTGGTGTATCCCAGTTTAGCGGCGATTGTGTAGTGCAGCGGTCCGAAGTTCTCGCTGTAGCTTGACCATATTTTTCCGTTGTTTACGAGCAGGTTATAGTCATATCCGAATCGGTCGCCCTCTTTAACTATGCCGTTACGGTTATTAAGGTCGTACTGAATTTCGTCAGAATTTCTGTCGTATGTTCCCAGCGCGTAAGTGTTGATGTTATGATATGTAGTAGCTCCGAGCAGGTCTTCCATCGTCTGATAATGCATGCCTTTATTTGTAGAAGCGATGATACCTACGTTAATCTGATTGTTCTTGCTGAGCTGCTTGTTCAGTGTAGACGCGAATGTAACCGTCAGCGCGTCGTTGTGCTTAGCCTGGATGTAGTACATGGCGTCGGCTCCCTGAGCTGAAACCTGGTGGTTAGAGTAGTACAGACGGTCCCAGTTGATCTGGCGGTTAGCCTTAGACGATGTCCAGAACTCATAAGCTGTGTTCCAGTCGGCAAGGCTCTGCTCTGTGCGGTTTGTTGCGTCAGTCTCGTCCCAAACGTCATAGTAGCTGCTAGGCATGTTCTTCCAGTAGTTGGGGTGGGGGTTGTCAGCATTGTTATAGTTGAGCTTGGTGCTCTTATACATGCTGTATTTTCCCATCAAAGATGTTGTGAGTTTGGTGTCGTCGTCTATTTTCCAGTCCCAAGTCAGCAATGCTGTAGGAGCATAGTCGTTTACGATACGCGAATTACGTTTCTTTCCGTTCTGATATCCCCAATAAGGGTTATAGTAGCGGTCGTTGGCCAGCCAGTACATCTCGTCTGTTCCGGCGCCCTGCGATGCCCGCTCAGTAGGGTTACCCCATGTAACGAGCGATAGAGAGTGAGCACCGTCGCCAAACACCTTCTGAACACCGAGGAAGTAAGAAAGAGAGTTGTAGAAAGTTCCCTCAACATATCCCTCGTTGGCCCAACGGTAAGTAACGTTGCCCGAGAAAGCCCATCCCTTGTCGCTGAGTCCTGTGTTGAATGTGTACATTCCGCGCAGAGTGTAGCTGCGGTTGGCACCGCTCAGTGTCAGTCTGTGGCCTGCCGGCATTGCAGCCGGACGGAAGTTATAGTTGTTGGCTCCGCCCATTGACGGCATGGCGAAGTTGTTGCTCTCAAACGGCAGTGAGAATTCCATGTTGCGTGTCTGCTGGTTAAGTCCGCCGACGAGCGAGTAGCGGAACTGTCCCGACTCGATGTCGTTCATCGGTATGCCGTTGATGTAGATGTCGTTGAATTTCTGGTCGAATGCACGATAGCGGAAGCGCATCGGTGAAAACAGATATCCAACCTCGCTTGCATAGATGTTAGAGTTAGAGTTCACTATGGTTACGTTTTGTGACATGTCATCGTCTTCGCCCAATTGTGCCTCCGTGAATGTGAATGCCGACTCACTTAAGACGGCACCCCTTTGCCCTATGGAATCGCTTTGCGCATGCAGCAAAGGCGTATAGCATAAAGCAATCACTGCTAATTTCAGCTTTTTTTGCATAATAATGGTATTTGTGAATAAACTTTCGGCAAAGATAAATTAATTTATATAAACTTCAAAAATAAAACAACAAATAATCTTTTTGCCAGCTTCTTTTTGTGTTAAATTTAATGCCTGTGTAATATTAGTACGCCAACAATCTATTTAATTGTATGATTCTAGTTGCTTTGTGCAAGAATAATAGCCGGTGTTCTTGCAGTTTGTTTTTTTGTTCTATTTTTCACCTTTGCGTGTATACGTATGTAGTTTTTTATGTTTCTTGCCGCTAATTGTTATTATGGCTTGAGTGCCGTCTTGAAGTCCTGTTGCTGATGTATTTTTTCACTGTTTTCCAAAAGGCCGTGTTTTAGCTTCTGAAAGGATACCTTTTGCATTGCAATATGTGGCCTTTTGCAGCCTGAAAAGCCGCCTTTTGCACGACTTTGCTTAAATGCTTGATTGTCAGATGCTTACGCTAAGAGCGGACGTAAGCGCCTTGGCCTGTGTCATTATGCTTGAGCTTTATGTCGTTGATACATATATTCTGGTTTCGTTGGTATTGCCGATTGATGTCGCTCATGTATGATTTTTATGTCTATGTTAAGCAGTGTGTCGTTATTATTACTTGTTTTCTACAAACTTGTTTCAAAATACAGACAAACGAAAAAAATGTATTTAATTTTTTGAATTATCTTTAAGTTGCATTATCTTTGCAAAAATAAACACGCCCGTGCATTTGCCTTGGTCAGGTGTGCGGATTTAAAAAGTTTTGTTTCCGTAGAATGAAATAACAATGTTTTTTATATTATGAAAAAATTAAGTCTGTTTATTGTTTTGTCTCTATGGCTTGTTGCCTTGAGCAGTTTTGCACAGAAAAAATACTCAGTGTATGCTGTAGGTTTCTACAATCAGGAAAACCTTTTCGACACATGCCATGACGAAGGCAAGAACGATTATGAGTATTTGCCCACCGGTTCTTCACGCTGGAATGGCCTTAAGTATTCTCACAAGTTGCGCAACATGGCAAAGGTGCTGGCCGACATGGGTACAGATGTGCTGCCAAACGTGGGATGCGCCATTATTGGATTGTCTGAGGTTGAGAACGACAATGTGCTTAACGACCTTACAGCCCAGGAGCCTTTACGCGCGCGTGGATATAAATATGTACATATAGAAGGCCCCGACAGCCGAGGCATCGACTGCGCCATGCTTTACAATCCGTCTATGTTTACGGTCAAGAAGTCGACGCTGCTGCCATACATCCCTGATGAGACTATGGCAAGCAATTACCGCACACGTGGATTCCTCACCGTTACCGGTGAGCTGGCCGGCGAGCCTGTTACTGTCATTGTGTGCCATTGGCCCAGCCGTTTTGCCGGTTCTCCTTACCGTGAGCGCGCTGCCCAGCTTGTCAAGAACATCAAAGACTCGCTGATAAACGAAAATCCGGCCATGAAGATTCTTGTCATGGGCGATATGAACGATGATCCTACAAACAAGAGTATGAAGGACGTGTTGTCGGCAAAGGCAGACGTCAAAGATGTCAAGGACGGCGACATGTATAATCCTTGGTATAACATTCTGACAAAGCAGGGCGTTGGAACCTTGTCGTATCAAGGCTCGTGGAATCTGTTTGACCAGATTGTCCTTACGCCAAACATGCTTAACCGCGACGGTAAAAAAGACTTCTCTACGCTGAAGTTCTGGAAGAATCAGATATTCCGCCGCGATTATCTGTTCAACACCGAAGGAAAATATAAGGGCACACCTAAGCGTACACACGCAGGAGGAATATGGCTCGACGGATACAGCGACCACCTGCCCGTTGTCGTTTATCTTGTAAAGGAGCAGAAATGAGCGTAACAGAAGAACATCCGCTCAAGCCTTTTCTGCCCGAAAACGCACGGTTGCTGATGCTTGGCAGTTTTCCGCCGGCACGCAACCGTTGGTGTATGGATTTCTTTTATCCCAATTTCATCAACGATATGTGGCGCATATTCGGTATTGTGTTCTTTGGCGATAAGTTTTATTTTGTCGACAACGATGCTAAGACTTTTAAGCGCGAGGACATAATAAGTTTTCTTAATGAAAAGGGAATAGGCCTTTATGACACTGCCTGCAAAATTTGCCGTACAAAGAACACAGCGTCTGACAAAGACCTTGAGATAGTGGAGGCTACAGACCTGGGAAAACTGTTGGACACCATCCCGTCATGCCGTGCCGTTATAACCACGGGACAGAAGGCCACAGACACGTTTGCCGCGTATTTCGGCATAAGTCAGCCAAAATTGGGCGAGAGTGTTGACTTCAGTTTTGGTGAACGCAACCTAAAGCTCTTCCGCATGCCGAGCAGTTCGCGCGCATATCCTATGAAGATAGAGCGCAAGGCCGAATATTACGAAAGGGCCTTTAGGTTAATAGAACTTATATAGAGACACTGAATAATTAACCTTACATCCGCCGGCCGTCTGAAATGTCGCTATGACACATGCCTGCCGTCGGATAAAAAATATACATATATGACCGTTATTGGAATAGCAGGCGGAACAGGGTCTGGCAAGACCACCGTCGTAAAGAAAATAGCAGAAGCATTGCCGCCGCATTATGTTGTAGTGGTGCCGCTCGACTCTTATTATAACGATACGTCGCACATGACTGAAGAAGAGCGTCATGCCATAAACTTTGATCACCCTGATGCGTTCGACTGGAAACTGCTTATAAAGCAAGTGAATGAGCTGAGGAACGGACATGCCGTTGAACAGCCCACTTATTCGTATATTCAGTGTAACAGATTGAAGGAAACCTTACATGTTGAGCCGCGGCCGGTAATAATAATTGAAGGCATCATGACGCTATTGAACAAGAAACTGCGCGACATGATGGATCTGAAAATATTTGTTGACACCGACTCGGACGAGCGTCTGATACGCAACATTCAGCGTGACGTTATTGAGCGCGGACGTACTGTCGACATGGTTATCAGCCGTTATCTTGACGTACTGAAGCCTATGCACGAGCAGTTTATCGAGCCTACAAAGAAATATGCCGACCTTATAATCCCCCAAGGAGGCGAGAATCAGAAGGGTATAAGCATTTTGTGCAAGTATATTGAAAGCCTTGTAAACGTCTGACGCGTCTGCATATATTGGATAATATTGTAAATTCAGAATCATTAAATAAAAAAAATCAGACAAGACCGGAGCCTTGTCTGATTTTTTTTATTTATCGTCTTCTTTCTTAATCATGAGATTATTCTCTATACGCTTGCGTTCCCTGTGAATCTTAAACGCATTAATGCATTCGGTTACGCCGTAAAGCAGCAGGCACCAGCCGATTATGAGCAGTGGCAGCGATGCCGTTTCGATAGGTTTCAGCAACACAAGCAGGCCGGTTAGGAATATCACCGAAGGACATATCCAGAACCAAATAGGCACACGGAACATCTTCTTGGCGTTAATAAGAACCATAAACTGGTTGATGGCTCCCAGGATTATTATTGCACCAAGGACATACATCAGCGATTTGACAAAGAAGCCGGGGGCTATTGCAAGTATAAGTCCGAGCAGCACGCTGCCTATGCCTACGATAGGAAACGTTGGCTTGCCTGTTACGATGAGTCTGCCTTGTGCGTCGTAAATATCTGCATCAGATGCGTGACTCTTGGCATTGAGATATGCGGCGCATGATATTGCGCCTGACACTAGAAACAGCAGGCCTATGGCTATTGTTATGCCTTTCATTGTGCTGTCGGGATTGTTGATCAGCAGTATGCCGATGATTATTGCGCATATTGCGCGAAAAACAGAGCTTTGCAGTATTTTCATGTCTGTAGTATTTTTTATTTTGTTTTCATGTGAATTTATTTATTACACGGCTTTTTTATTGTGCCCGCTATCGTCATGTGGCTTATTGTATCAGTCATGCTCGTTTATGATGTCTCTTTCTTGTGCCACTCCTACAAAGATAGCGCGTTTTGTGTTTGTTCACAATATGTTTAACTTATTTTATACAAAGAATGAAAACAAAAGCGTATAAGCCGTAGCTTTACTCCATAAGATAGTCGAGTGCATGGCTTTATTAGTTGTCGTTATGTTTTCCTATTTACATGTTGTTGGCCACAAATGTCGCATATAGTAAGGCTGAATTATCGGTTAAAACGTTTTTTGTTTTGTAATGATGCCGTTATGTGTTATCTTTGCACTGATTTGAATTTTATTGATATGACAAAGCTTTATTTGGTAAGACACGGAGAAACGGTTGACAATGCAAATCACATTATGCAGGGACAGACTCCCGGAGAACTAAACGACAAGGGACGTGAACAGGCGCGTGAGGTGGCTGTTAAAATGGCAGGAGTGCATATTGACGCCTTTGTGGCGAGTGATTTGTGGCGCGCCGTAGAGACATGTTCTATTATCGCAGAGCCACATGGTGCCGACGTAATAACTACGAAACTGCTTAGAGAGCGCGACTGGGGAAGTTTCACCGGCCGTTATATTCCCGACCTGAAGGATGTCGCATGGCCTGACGACATAGAGCCTATTGACGATTTAAAGGCTAGGGCAAGACAGTTTATTGACTTTATACGTGAAAAGTTTCCTGACAAAACGGTTCTCGCTGTTGGTCACGGCATTGTAAATAAAGCCATTCAGTCAGTGTATTATAATAAGGAAATGAAAGATATTGCACCCATGCACAATGCTGAGGTTAGAGAGCTTATGCTTTAATTTGCGCCCATTTGTTACGTATTGCTGAGCTATTCTTGCTCTTCATTATTGTATCTTTTGCATGAGTCTGGTCGTGTAGTGGTTATTCCTGCCGACAGAATTGTCAGGCATGATTAGTTTTTGGGGAGCATATTTTTTTGCAAACAGTCTTAATGTGTATAAATGATGCAGGGCCGGCATGGATTATTCCTGTCGGCCCTGACTTTTAAAATTGCCGAAGACGAATTTTCTTCTTTGTGAATGAAGGTGTCTTTAGTGGTAGAAAATTTCGTGTAGCCTTCAACAATTGCTTATGTCATTTTATGTTTTAATGTTTATGATTGTTTTTCTTCGGCCATTGTTACCTTCGTCCTCCAAAATTTCCGCCGTGCCTTTCACCCGACGCCTTTCTGCCTCCACCATTGTTGCCCTTATTAAAAGAACGTGTAGGAGTGCTTCGGTTTACAGAGAATCCCGGTGACTGTCTTTTTGGAGTGAACGTATTGTTTGGAGCTTTTATCCTACGGTTGTTGCCTGTATTGTTGCCTCCGCCCAGATTAAATCCGCGTCTGGTGATTGTTTCAGGTCTTGCTGTTGTCCTGGTGCTGCTTTCGCGGTTGTTTCTGCGCAAGTTTCTTTGGCCGTTGAAGTTTCGGTTATTATTGTTGCCTTTATTGTTTTGTAAGTTTACCATCGCTTCAGATTTGTTGCCGAAGTTTCTGTTCCATCTGTTGCCGTTCTTTGTATCATTGATGTTGTTTATGCGCCTTTTGAAGTTTCCGCTATGTCCTCTGTTTATGTCACCGCGGTTCAGTCGGTCTCTCATGCCGTATCCTCGGCTGATGCTTCCGTGATTGAAGGTGCGTCCTTTATACCAGCTGCATCCTCCGTTATGGCGCCAGCTGTGACCGCCACGGTAAGTTATATAGACGCTTGGACGGCTGAAGTAGAAATAGTCGCGTCGCGGATAGCGCGCATATATTGCGAAATGCCATACTCCCGAAGTCCAGTAAAGCGGCTTGTAAAAATATGAGGCGGCACAGAACGCATTGTATTGCCAGTCGAGCAGAATGTAGCTCAGGTCGAGGTTACGTTGCGTCCAATATGCTCCGTAAAGGTCGTCGTATGTGTCAATGCTCATGAGATAGTCGAGGTTAATCTCATAAGCCGCGTCATACTGTTCCTCGTTGAGATTTAGCTCATAGGCCATTTTGTCTGTCAGGAACAAGGCCTGTTCGCGTGCCTGACTATAGCTCATCGCGTTGGCAGATGCTGCGAATGTCAGGATTGTTGTGAGAATTATTATAAACCTTTTCATGTCGAATCTTTTTATTTTCTTTTTAACCGTATGCAAAGAAACTAATAAATATTTGTTTTGAAAAAGGTTTTTCCCTAACTTGGTGGGGGAAAATCCCTATTTTGTGTATTTTATATTGGCGTGTGGTTCCTTTTTGCCTTTATACAATATAATGGAAGGGACAATAAAATGCCTTATTATGTTGTTATAATGTCGGATAACGGCACTTTTGGCATGTGGATGTAATATTTTTTTGTAAATTGCGTTATATAATCAAAAATATATATTTTGATGAAATCATTATTACTCTTTTTATTGATATTGTCATCGGGCAGTGTCTCATTTGCGCAAGGATGGGAGGAAGATAAAGTTGAGAAACTGCGCCTTGGCAAAGGACTAGAATATGATGTTGAAATGCAATCGGACTTTTCGTCAGGAAACACGCCACTTTGGCTTAATGCCAATCGTTATGGACTTAGCTCGCTCAACGCCACTAACGGATATGTCAGGGCAGGGGTGTTCAGACCGCTGCGCACTGATTCAGCGCGCCGTTGGGGTGTTGGTTATGGCGTAGACCTTGCTGTGCCTTATAACTATACAAGCAATTTTGTTGTGCAGCAGGCATTTGTAGAGGCCCGCTGGCTTCATGGTGTGCTTACCGTTGGAAGTAAGGAGTATCCTATGGAACTTAAGGACAACAGGCTGAGCAGCGGTTCGCAGACGCTTGGCATCAATGCCAGACCGGTGCCCCAGGTGCGCCTTGCCCTGCAGGATTATTGGACTTTGCCTTTTGCCAACGGATGGCTGCATCTTAAGGGACACATAGCTTACGGCATTATGACTGACGACGGATGGCAACATGATTTTACGGGAAAGAAAAGTAAGTATGCCGACAACGTGCTTTATCACAGCAAGGCCGGATACCTTAAGTTTGGAAATGAGAATTTCTTTTGTCCGTTTTCGGTGGAGGTTGGTGTAGAAATGGCTTCTACGTTTGGTGGAACGGCCTATCTGCCTGACGGCAATGGTGATATGACGGCCGTAAAGGGTAATTCAGGCATTGGCGCATTTTGGAATGCCTTTGTACCTGGAGGTTCTGATGTTGGCGAAACGACATATCAGAATGTTGAGGGAAATCAGGTGGGAAGCTGGCTTATACGACTTAACTGGGAGGAAGATTTGTGGCGTTTCAGCATTTATGCCGATAAATATTTTGAGGATCATTCAGGCATGTTTTTCCTCGATTATAACGGATATGGCGAGGGAAGTGAGTGGCAGGAAAAGAAGAAAAGCCGCTATCTGCTCTATGATCTTAAAGATATAATGCTTGGAGCTGAGTTCAGAATGAATTATGACCGCTGGGTTAATGGCGTGGTCTTTGAATATATTTACTCTAAATATCAGAGTGGACCGATTTATCACGACCATACAAGCACTATTCCTGACCATATTGGCGGAAAGGATGCCTTCTATAATCACGGCATATACACGGGCTGGCAGCATTGGGGGCAGGTGATAGGCAATCCGCTGTACCGTTCGCCTCTGTATAATTCTGACGGCACTATAAGTGTAAAGGACAACCGTTTTATGGCTTTTCATCTTGGAATAGACGGGTGTCCAATTGAACATTTCACTTACAGACTGTTGGCTTCATGGCAGGAGGGACTTGGCACTTATGATGAACCTTATGGAAAAAAACGTCATAATTTCAGCTTTTTGCTCGAAGGTCAGTATGCGTTTAGCGGTAAATATCTTAAAGGGTGGAGTGTTAAGGGCGGCTATGGTATGGATCTCGGAAGCATTTTAGGCAACAATTACGGCTTTCAGCTTACAGTGGCAAAGACGGGACTTCTTAATTTATAATTATACGTATGATGATAAAATTTGGTTATATAAATATTCTGATTGCCACTGTTGTGGCCTTTATGTTTGGTTCGTGTGAGATTGAGACGCTCGACAACGGCGATCTTGACGGAATGTGGCATCTGACAAAAGTTGACACATTGGCTACCTCTACAACAGCCGATATGGGCAGTAAACGTATCTATTGGTCGTTTCAGGCACGTTTGCTTGAACTTGACGATAAGTCGGGAGCACATCAGAGTATTTTAATGAGATTTGAGCATAATGGAGCTACTTTGCGTCTTTACGATCCATATATTTATGACCGTGAGGATGGAGACAAGGCTCTAGAGGATATTACACTGCTTAATCCGTATGGAATTGTTGCTCCCGATGAGACTTACACCATTGAGAGTCTGAACGGAAGTAAAATGGTATTGTTGTCAGGTACCTACCGAATGTATTTCACAAAGTTGTAGTTTAGAATATTATAAAAAAGAAACGTTTATTTTTTAGTAATTTAATCCTACAGCATTTTTTATTCACCGAAACTTTTTAATTCAGAGTATTTTGACTCTTGCAATGTTGTTATTACATCAATAAAGGCGTCCCTTAACGTGTAAAAGGGACGCCTTTATTGATTATGGTATGTCTTTCTGTTTAACTTTTCACTCTTTCCGAAACCATTTTTATTTTGTGTCCGTGTGGATGTCTTTTGGCTATGAAATAGTTGAGCACCAGATTTACTAATATATAGACAATAACGTCGATGATGAATACCGAAGTGTTACTCATTACCATAAGCATAAAGTGATTTGCCACAATATATAGAACAGCCAGGGCCAAAATGGCAACAAGAGCTGTGTGCTGTGTGCATCCGGCACTCATAAACTTGTGGTGAATGTGTGTCTTATCTGCCGAAAAAGGCGACCGCTTGTGATATATTCTAACCACGAAAACCCTTACCACGTCGAACATAGGTACTAGAAGAAGGGTGAAGGCTATAAGAAAGTCGAACTTATGGTTTGGCATTACGGCCGTGTTGTTCATGGAATATTTTATACACAAAAATCCAAGCAGATAACCCAGCGTAAGACTACCCGAATCGCCCATAAATATTTTTCGGTTCTTTTCTACAGATCCGAAAAGGTTGAAATACATGAATGCCACAAGCACTCCTATAAGGCCGGCAATCAGGATTGAATAGCTCCAGACATTCTGCACGATAAACATATATAGAAAGCCCGAAAGTGCTATTATTGACAGGCTTGCAGCAAGACCGTCTATGCCGTCAATAAGATTAATGGCATTGTCGATAAACACTATTGTCAGTACGGTCAGAGGAAAACCAATATAATAAGGTATTTCGTAAATTCCAAGAAAACCATACATGCTGTTTATGTATAGCCCCGACATAGGCAGAGTGCATGCAGCAATAATCTGAATGATAAACTTTATTAGAGGTGACAGTCCTAGAATATCATCGACGATGCCCATAACATAAATTATGAGAATACTCAGCAGAAAATAAATGCTCCACAGGTTTATCGTAACCTGTTTGTCGGTGTTGTCGATGACATACATTGCTGCGGCAAATGACAAAAGCATACTTGGCATGAAGGATATTCCTCCAAGCCGCGGGATGGCGCCGTGATGTATTTTCCGCGCGTCGGGTATGTCGTACAGTTTACGCGACTTGCAGAAGTTAAGTATCAGCGGGATAAACAAAAATCCGCAGATTGCACTTATGATGAATACCCCGATAATGCAGTATATATATATGTTCATAAAATTTCTTTAGTGCGATTACATATTATAAAACCATAATAATCGTAAAATATTGCACTATCAGACAAATTTATTTCAAAATGTGTCTATATTTATTCATGTTGGTGCATAATTCAGTGTGCTATTTTGATGCTTATTTGGATTAATTCTATTCATCTAATAGTCATATTATTTGTCCAAAATTTACTTTTTGTATTATTTTATATGCAAAATGGAATAAATAATAGACGAAAAGTTTTGTTTTTGAAAAAATATACTTAGATTTGCAAAATTCACAGATTTATTAATTATTTACTTATTAAACTATGAGAAGAATATTTTTTACGTTTTTGAGTTTGTTTGCTGCATTCGCTGCAAATGCCCAGGTGTGGGACGGAACATCTAAGATTTGGACTAACGGCAAGGGTACAGAAGCAGAGCCTTATCTGATTGAGACTGCCGAAAATCTTGCTTGTCTTTCAGAAAAAGTCAGGGCAGGTGAAACTTTTGAGGGAATGTATTTTAAGCTTGTAAATGATCTCGACATGGGCAAGGACAGTCATAAGTTCTCGCCAATAGGACTTTTCTATGAATATGCCGATACAGAGAATCCGGGTGTAATGATTGACGACTCTAAGTATTTTCTTGGAGTTTTCGACGGTAACGGCAAGAAAATAGATAATGTTCACATTTATTATGTTGACACAGAGAATTCTATAGGAGGCACCGGCCTGTTTGCATGCATATCTAAAGATGCCGTAGTTAAAAATCTTACAGTTGGTTCTAATTCTGTTGTTGAAGGAACTAACGGTACGGGAACCTTTGTCGGTGCAATGACCGGAGGTAAGGTTGAGAATTGTGTAAACATGGCTTCGATAAATATTACACAGGATTTAGGACAAGGCGGTATAGTCGGCACTCTTTATGGCGGTGTCGTGTCTGGATGTATCAATTATGCCGACATAAAAGGTAGTACAAATGTTGGTGGAATTGCCGGATATGTAGATAATGGAGCATTGATAGATAATTGCTATAACCGTGGAGTTATAGATTTTAGCGGCTTCTATGCCGGGGGACTGGTTGGCTTCTTGTATGACGGCACGTTGAGAAACTGCTATAATGGCGGCAAGACAGTAGATAATTTTACAGGTTATGCTGTAGTCGGCACAACTGATAAAGGTGCGAAGATAGAGAATTGTTACTATCTTGGCACAGACGATGGTGCGTCAGACGATAATACTGGCGTGGCAAGAAAGACTGCTGACGAGATGAAGAGTGATGATTTTCTTGCTGCTCTTGATAACGGGCAGAATGTTTGGAAAAAAGATGTAAACGGAATCAACGGTGGTTTTCCGCTTCTTGCATGGCAGGATAGCGGTACGGCTTCTGTAGGTTCGCCTGTTAAAGTTGATAAAGTTGCCGTTATTGTTGACGGTCACAATGTTTCGGCACAGGTAGACGGTCCGTATAAAATTACTGTTACTGATCTTGGCGGAAAGACCGTTGCAAATAAGGTACTTAATGGAGGTGCATTGTTTGTTGCTGAAAAGGGTGTCTATGTGGTTACTGTTTCAGCCGATGAAAACACTTCAAGCAGTAAAGTTTTGATAAAATAATAAGCATTTTCTAAACATAATAAGTCCACAACACGGAAGCTGATGTCCGTGCTGTGGATTTTTATTAAATACGATTTTATGCAATGAGAAAATATATTTTTACGTTTCTGCTATTATTGTGTGCCAATGTCCTGGCGGCACAGACTGTAAGTCGTGTGTATAGTCCTAAAATATCAGAAACGGCAGTTTTGAGGATAAGCGAGCATGCATCTACGCGTAGTGCTGGCAGGTCAAACCTCATAAATGTTTATCTCCGACTTTCACCCGGAGCCGATATTAATCGCCTGCGTGCAGATTATGGCATAAAGTTTAACGTCGGTTTCAATGATGTCTATACAGCTCTTGTTCCCGTTGAGGCTATAGAGAAAATTGCTATGGACGCGGACGTCCTGTTCGTTGATGCCGGGTATGAAGCACGGCCGATGATGGACAAGGTTAGGACGATGACGCATCTGGATGAGGCACATATTGGCACATCATTGTCTATTCCGTATAAAGGAAAGGGAGTTATTGTGGGTATTGTTGATGCCGGATTCGACTTTTTGCATCCAAATTTCAGAAACAGCGATGGCGAATGTAGAATAAAAGCTGTTTGGGATCAGAATAATTTTATGTCAGCCGACAGCAAATATGGTTATGGAAAAGAGTATAAGACTACTGCAGAAGTAGTTGCGGCTAAACGTGACATGGAACTTTCGGGCGACACTCACGGCACTCATGTTGCAGGAATTGCAACCGGCAGCTTTGACGGGGCTTATCTCGGTGCTGCTCCTGAGGCCGATATTGTGTTGGTGTCAACCAACAAGACGGAGCAGGGTATAGTCGACGGCATTGACTATCTTGTTAAATATGCTGAAAGTCACGGACAGCCACTATCCATAAACCTAAGCATCGGCACTGTGCTTGGATTTAAGGACGGTACTGATAATTTCACTATGCTTATAGACAACATAATGAAAGATGCCAAAGGCAAGATTCTGTCTATTGCGTGTGGCAACGAGGGTGACAGGCGTTCAACGCTTGCAGGATTTTTCAGGGATGAATCAAATAGCGTTACTAGTTATTGGACTCCGCCTTCATACAACAGCGATAATCTGTTTGTTCAGGGAGAGAGTGGGGCAAAATATATGTTCACTATAACACTGAAGAATGTTTTTGACGGTAAGACTATATTTACAAAAACTTTTGACAGCAATGAAAAACAGACTGTCAGTTTTGATAATTTTGGCTCTCTTTCAGGCACTAACGGGCGTATGGGGGTTACTGTTGCAGAGAATCCCGCCAACGGCAATCCTTATTTCAGAGTGTCGATGAATTATACAAAGCCTGATAATGAAGCATGGATTATATCTTTGTCTTCTGATAAAGGCAAGTATATGATAAACAGCGACTATGGCGAATTTTTGTCTAATGGTGAAGCCGGATATTCAGACGGGACGAATGATTATTCAATAGCAGCAACAGCTACAGGCTTTAATACGGTATCTGTAGGCGCTTATGTGTCAAAACGAACTTACAGAGACTTGTCTGGTACTGAACATGACAAGGGATGGACTGTGGGCGACATATATCCTTTGTCAGGCAAGGGACCTTCTTATGACGGACGCATTAAGCCTGACGTGGCTGCGCCCGGAGCTGCGGTTGTTTCTTCTTACAGTTCATACGCCGGCGCATATTATGTACGTCAGGAAGATAAGGTGTATGAATATGCAGATCCGGACAGTGGAAAGAAGTACACATGGGGCGTTATGAGTGGCACGTCAATGGCAACACCTGTTGTAGCCGGAACTGTTGCTTTGTGGCTTGAGGCTAATCCTTCGCTTACTCTCGATGATGTGCTGAAGGTGATACGTCAGACTTCTGTTCCCAGTAATATGTCTGTGACCGGACCTGACGGCGTGTTTGGATATGGCAAACTTGATGCTCTTGAAGGATTGAAGTTTATTGAACAGACATCTTCTGTAAAACAGCCTTCATACGATGATTTTAAATATATCTATAACGAAGGTCGTCTGAGCATCTCGGCAAATCCTGGTCTTGAAAAAATAAATGTATATACTTCTGCCGGAATGATGGTAGACTCTAAAAATGCAAGCTTAGGGAATGTAAACTTCAGTCTGCCTTCAGGTTATGTTTACCTCGTGCGCATGATTTATGCCGATGGAGTTAAGACATTTAAGCTTGCATTGTAAATATGCATGGTTATTATGGCAAATCTGTTTTTTGTTTAGTTTACATTTTGCATAGAAAATAATACTCCTTTTTAATGTTTTGGTCAAACAAAAGCGCACCTTTCATAAGGTAAAAGGTGCGCTTTTATATTGTAAAACATGGCATATTGCATTGTAAAAGGTGGCTAATCATCTCCAGATATAAAATGGTAAATATAAATTTTAGTATATATAATTTTGTTTGTATTATCTGAAAATAATTCTGATTTAAACTCGTCACTCATCACATTTCTTTTTAATTGGTTGATTATCAGATGTTTACTCTGTGATGAGTTGTCTTGTAGACTCATCACATCTATCACTATCTTCCTGCCTGTGATGAGTACGGCAGGCAACTTATCACGTCGTATATTGTTGTGTTACAGAATGTTATATCTAATTGTGACGAGTGATGATTTTTTTTATAAAAGAATATACATTTTCTGTAGTGTGAGCTATGGATGAAAAGCCATTGAGTTTTTATGTGAAAGTCGGTGAGTTAATAAATAAAAGTCGCTGAGTTATATTGTGTAACTCAGCGACTTTTTATGAATATGAAAAACCTATTCTGTAAATATAGTTTAAGCAAAGGCAAGGAACATTATATATTCGTTTTAGTTCTCAAGATTTGTGCCTATATATGAATAGATGTATTATTTTAAAATCGTTTAAATTCAAAAATCTTATAAAGATATTTTATTGAGATGAAAGCCATGTTTGTATATAGTCCATATCGTCGGCATGCCTTAACGTCTTCTCTTGTTATTAATATTCTATTTTTTATATTTTTTGTGCTCACACCGCCGGTTCTCATTGTTACAAAGTCTCTTTTTATGTACTTTGCCTTGATCTTGAATTTATGAAACAGTCTGACCATCATGTCATAGTCTGACGCAATTTTGTAGTCTAACGAATATTTTCCATATTTTTCGTAAACGCTGCGCCTTACATAGAATGACGGGTGTGCAGGCATAAAACCAAATCGTAGCCAAAAAGGCTTGAACATAGCAGATGAGTAATATCTGACGATTTTATCCGGATGGTTTCCATTAATAAAATGTATGTCGCCATAAACAGCATCTAATTTCATGTCTGAAAATGCTTTTGCTACATTTTCTATAATGTCGTTAGACGTAAAATAGTCATCTGAGTTTAAAATGCCGACAACATCGCCTGAACTTCTGCTTATTCCTTTATTCATAGCGTCATATATTCCGGCGTCTTTTTCAGACAGATAGTGTAGTCTGCCGTTAAATCTGTCTTCATAATCTTTGATTATTTCTAATGTCCCGTCAGATGAATTTCCGTCAATGATCCAATATTCGATATTAGAATATGTTTGGCTTAATACAGATTCGATAGTGCTTGCTATTGTTTCTGCGCTATTATATGTTGTTGTTATTATTGATACTTTTATCATTTTGTATTTTTTTTCATTAGGCAAGTTTTATATTATGACATGACAAGTTGTTTGTATTAGCCATTTACCCATGATTGACGTCTTTTATTTATGCGAAGTTAATTAAAATAAATATTTTAAGCAAATTTTTGAGCACATTATGTATCTCAAAATATTGTTATAGATTGAGAAGTCCTTTACATATCGCATAACGGAAGTTTATTTTTTCTTTTAAAGACGACGTGCTTTTCCTTGCTGTAGATGAACTATTGTGCCCATGTCTTCTGAATAAAATAAGACTTTGTGGTATAAAACATACATTAAATTTGAATGCAGCCACATTGCCGAGCCATATATCATGCATGGGAGTGTCTTCAGGAAAAGGAATAGCTACATCTAACAGCTCTTTTCTGAAAGCCATGCAGCAGCCAAGATATCCGTTTTTAATAAGCAGATTATACCATTTTCCCGATTTGGTCCTGTTAAGCTGAAAAAACGAATGGCAAGTTTCGGTAAGATTTCCGTCTGTTACATTTGCGTCACTTATCACGCAACAATATTTTTTTAGGTATGTCATGCATGTCTCAACTTTGCCCTCTTTCCATACGTCATCCTGGTCGGCTAGAAAAATATAGTCGCCTGTGGCATGTTTCAGTGCTTCCTCAAAATTTTTAGTCGGTGAACCTGCGTGTGGTCCTTCGATAATCTTTATTCTCTTGTCGTTCAAGCCTGAAATGATGTTTTTTGTCTTGTCTTTAGACTTATCGTCGGATATGATAATTTCGTCATTTTTACCTAATTGTGAGAGTATTGACATTAATTGTTGTTCGATGAACTTTTCACCGTTATATGTTGCGATGCAGACTGAAATCATAATTGTTTTATTTATTTAAAATACTTTTTAATAGAATCTTGAGGGGCTCAATAGACTTGCACCTTATTGTAAGCGCCATAGTATGCTTTAGAACGAGATAAGTTATTTTGACTTTAACCCCGAGTTTTCGTGTCTCGAATTTTGAGGCATTCCTGCAATAAATCTTGTAGCGGTTAAGCAGTTTTTCTTTGTCGTCTTCATTATTTGAGAAATCTTGAATGCATATAATATTTAAGACAACAACCTGTTTTACAGCTGTCTTAAGTCTGTCAAGAAACTGAAAATCAGAAAAATCTAGGCCTACTTCCTCATTATAGCCGCCAACTTTAATAAAGTCGTTAACGTTAACCAGCATTCCGCTGTTTATTATGTCATATTTATTTATGTTATAAATTCCCGGCTTTATCTCGTTTTTATGTCTAAACAGACATGAGTTTGCAGGTGAGAGATATCTGTTGTCGGATATCTTATGAATAGGAACAAACAGACTTTTGTCAGGATATTGTCTCAGACTTTCTTTGTAAATGCTCAATGCTTCTGGCGGGAATGATGTATCCTGATCTAAAAGCATGACCCATTTAAATCCGTTTTGGCAAGCATAGTTGGCCGCTTTATTGTAGTTTTCAGATACTCCCGGATTCTTTGGATTCCAGAAATATTCGTAAATACCGTTTCCTATTTCTATTTTTTCATATTGAGTTGTCTTGGAATTGTCAAAAACAAGAAGACAGTCTATTTTATCCGCATTATTTTTTATAAGCGTCTTGTATACATTACATTCGGTAAGCTTTGAGCCATAAATCACAACCGCAATTGCTATGGCCTCATTGCCTTTATTTTTTATGCTATTATTCATACTTATGCCTTTTTCTCTTTGTTGTAGCTTATTTTTATATGGCAGATAAAAATTAGCACTACCATCTGTATGATAGATGACAGACCTTGGAATATTTGTTCATCCATAAACTGCATGACGAGTAATGTAAAAATATATGCATACAGATATTTCATAAGATTATTTCCTGTTTTTGAGTACTTATATATGATGCCAATCATAATACCTTCAATCAAGGCAAATGCAAATATTCCAACATATCCAAAATCTTTGTAATATGGAAATAGAACACTATACACGTTTGTCGGAAGTGGTGTATAACTGAAGTCTTGTAGTGTGGTCTTTGCAACATCTACATTTACTCCTAATATATGAAGAAATGAATAAAAAAAACGTAGAGAAGTTTCACCCCATTGAAATGATGAGCACGGGGTTATATTTCCAAATGCAACTATTGATGAAATCATATAAATAATAATCAGATTGGCCACAAGTTCGGTATCTGTTTCCTGATCGCTGCCACTGCGAAGTAGATACATGATTGGAACAAGTGCAATAAGAAAAATACTTCCGAAAAGTATTGGCTTTAGAGAGATTTTCTTATTTTCATAGAGTAAATATAAACTTGAAAATATGTACATGAAAAGTGTTATCTTGGCTATAGTTGCTATGAAAAACAAGAAACAGAATAAGATGACGAGTAGTAATCTCCACTTTCTTCTTTTATCTCTGCTGATTTCTATCATCAGCAATACATTGATTACGTAAACAAAGTATTTTACAATACCAAGCTGATTCTCTTCCGGATTTACGGCTTGTTCTCTCAATGTAGAAAAAATTCCGTCTGGTGAACCAAGCATTAATGCGTGCTGAACAGCTTTATATACGGCAATAGGAACAAGAATCAAGGTAATCAAGGTTATTATGTCAACGTTCTTTTCGCATACTTGCCATGATGCTTTTTTATATGATGGAAATATTATGAACGTTAAGACTGAAGATATTGTGAATGTGAATACCCAGATGGTTATTCCATATACAAACTGTTCTGAGACGGCATAAAGTTCTTTATGGACAAAAGTATAGAGTGTAAGAATAATGATCCAAACAATCAGCGTGGTGTTCCATGGCGAGAAGATCTGCCGCTGTGGAAGATAGTGGCAGAATCTTGGTGACAGCATGAAAAACGCAAGCATCACTGCAAATACGAATATTAATATTATTATGTTTGTCAGCATTTTCTCTTGTTTACTTGTTCCATATTCCTCTTGCCGTATTATGTGCCAACCTTTCAAATTGGATCTTATTACATACGGTACAAATAAGATTTACGGAAATTAATGCACATATAATTCCATAAAGGCCGAATCTGTGGCCTAAAATTATGGCTAATGGTATATATATTATTGCCTCCAATGCCGTAATAATGGTTATAAGGCGTATCTTTCCGATTCCGAAAAGGATATTTGAATAGCATGTGCTGTATATCAGTACGCACATATAGACAGCCATTAAGGCTGAGAGCATGTATCCAATTTCAACTTTACCGCCAATCCATATTCTGTAGATTAGCTCAGATGATGCAAGCATTATTATTAAAATGCCAAGGAATCCAAGCATTATCTTGTTCATCTTATTCATCATGCTGTTTATCCATTTCCAGTCGTTCTTCGTGTATGCGTCTGTTGTTGCCGACCATAGTGGGGCTGTGATGATGGTAAAAATCATTATTGTAAGACTGAAATATTTATATGAAATCTGATATGGAGTAACTTTTGCCGGAGACAATATACGCGTAATCAGTACATTTGATGAAGCAAATATTACCAGTCCGGAGATTTGAACAATGAAGAACAAAATGCCCAATGAGAATAATTCGTTAAGTTCTGCCTTGTCAAACAGTCTGAATGATGGCCTAAGATATTTGTATTTGCAGAAAGTCACTGGATATGAAATCAGATAAATAATTAAAGGCGAAAGCGTGTATATGCACGCAACGTCAAATAATGTGAGCTCGTAAATCAAAGACAGAACAAAAATGCCGATCAGCGCCAAAGTCTGTCCTGAAACGACAAGTAGATTATTTATTGCAGGTAGCTGAAGGCCTAAATAGACATTTCCGATAAACTTGAAAATAAAAGTAACACCTACAAATACAATCGAGATGATGAATATGTTTTCAAGATTAGGCACGGTTGCCCTGTTGATGTTCAATATTGAATACAGGTCAATGTTGTCTATTATAATTCTTAGAATAAAAAGAATGGGTATGACAATAATTATCAGCATCATGAATGTAGTGCTGACAAGTCTTCTGGCCTTTTCTTTATCGCCTTTTGCAAGTGCTTCAGCCAGTTTGTTTCTCAGGCCGTTTCCTAATCCGATGTCGAATTGGTCAATCCATAGCAATATGGAACTTATTGTCAACCAAATTCCATATTCATATTGATTCAAGCAATTTAATGTTATGGGCACAAGTAATAGTTGAACAATGCAGTTCCACCCTTTTATAAGGAAGGAACCTGCAATGTTCTTTTTTATCAGAATTGTGCGTTCATTACCATTAAATATCTTTTTTGAAAACATATATTGATGTACCAATGAATGTTATAAACATACAGAAAACAACAAAGACCATACGTTTCGGTCCTGTGGGCTTTAATGGTACAGATGCTGACTGTAATGTGGTGAATGCAGGTGTCCTTTCTTGCAATTTTGCTTTTGCAAGCTGCAGTTGCTGGCTGATTTGCTGATAGTTGTTATATTGCAGTTGCATCTCGTTTTCGAGATCTTCCTGTTTAGCCTTGAAACTTTCGAGCACCAAATCTTGATTGGCGTCAGAATAAGAAGCATAAATTTGTCTTGCACGTTCATACTGCCTCTTTGCTTCTTTATATAGATTCTGGGTATATTCCAAATCAATGCGTGCTTTGTTTGTTCTGTATTTTATAATAAACTGTTGCAACTTAACTCTTGCAGAGTCGGCTATTGTAGCACAGATCAAAGGGTCTTGGTCTTCAACATTGATTGTTATGACACTTGTCTTTTTATCAACGCTACATTTTATTTTCTGTCCAACAAGTTTTGCAATGTCGTTTTGGGTCTTGGTCATTTTAAATGGATTGACCTTTGTATTGCCGTTTCCTCCATCAGCGTCTTTATCTTTGAAAAGATTTTTTATTCCGCCGATTATTTTTTCCCACCATGGAGATTTTTGATATTTCTCCAAATAATCATAATAGGTGGTGTTAATGTCTCCTTTATTTGATTTAACTTTGATGGGGAACATGCTTGTCTGAAAGTCGGCTGATTCCATAAGGTCTGGATACAATTCAGGGACAATGGCATCTTGATTTGCCATGTTAGACATATTAAGTCCAAAACTAGATGCCAGAGCTCCAAGTCCGCCAATGTTAGGCGTACTTGTTTCAGGAGCCAGCTTAACTTCGCACACATAGAATCTGGGAACGCATAAAATTAAGAATGCGCTGACAACGAGTGCTATGGACAAGTTTATTATAAATAATTTCTTATGTGCTAAAATTCTGTTAAAGAGCTTTTTGAGATTTATCTCTCTGAGCTTATATTCTATATTCTCAACCATTTTTGTCTTTATTTATTACAGTATGTTAGCCAATGTCGCAATCATTGTTGCTATTGATGCGACAGATGTTCCTATTGTCATCTTTTCTGCTATAGTCATCTTGTTGATTTCCTTTTCTGGTACGACAATTTCGCAGCCAGGCTTTGGCTTGGCGTTCTGGCTTACTTTGGCAATAGTTCCGTTCATATATACAATATATGTCTGGCTCTTTTTTGCCTTTTGGCTGAATCCGCCGGCTTGGTTAATATAATATTTTGCCTTCTTGCCCTTTTGGAAACCTACGGTGTTAGGATACATCACGGCACCGTTGATTTTTACCGTTCCGTTATATTGCGGTACGATAATCTTATCGCCTTCGCGTAAAACTATGTCGGCGTCGCATCCCGGATTTTCAAGAGCTTTGTCAAGCTCAATACCTACAGAATAGTATTCAGGAACTTCAAATTTCTTTATCTTTTCGCTGTCCTTAAGGTCAAGTTTCTTATTTTCTTTGGCAGCTTCGATTTCCATCTGTTCAGCCTCTTCTTTTGCCTTCTTCAGTACGGCCTCCATACGTGCGCGTTCACTGTCGTTGACTTTTCTTTCAAGACGTGCTCCGGCGATGTATCCGCGGTCGTTCACACCTCCGGCACTCTTTATAAGGTCGCTCAGGCGCTGATTTTTCTTTGATAGCGTATATGTGCCGCTGAACATTACTTCGCCTTCAACAACGACATTCTGCTGCTTGTAGTAACCTGGGCTCTTGCGGACATACACTTCGTCAAACGGCATGAGCTTAAAGCCAGGTGTTCCGTCAATGACAAAGCCGTCTTTGAGCGCAAAGGTATAAGTGCGTGCAATGACAGAATCGGTCGTGAGAGCTTTCGGATTTACAATACGTCTTGATACATCAACCTTGACTGTTGAGGCTGTCTGCTTTAAGCCGCCGGCCTGCAGCACAAAGTCTTCAAGTGTTTCGTTGTCGGCATATTTGTAGATACCCGGATATTGTACCTCACCATGAATTGTTATGGTCTGTTCTTCCATCATTTCCTGCTTTGTAGGAATGAAAAGAACATCATTATTTTGTATCGGTATGTCAGGAACAGTGCCGTCCAATATGCCTTCAACATCTACCGGCACAACCTCCAGCGTGCGGTCTTTCTTCATTCTGTGCATTACGGCGCGTGCAGTAAATGCCTCCTCGCGTAGTCCGTCAGCATGCTCAATGAGCGTTCTTACGCTGTTGATGTCGCCGCCTACCTGATACATGCCGGGGCGGAATACTGCTCCTTTTATTTCAACCATGTTTGAGAAACGGGGCAGGATAGAGTCAACGCTAACTGAGTCTTCATCTGCAAGTTGGAATGCGCTCATATCAAATTCGTCAACATTGTAGACAGAATATTCTCTTCCTGTCTTTCTTACAATGCGTACCGATTCCTTGTATGCATCGCCTGTAAATCCTCCGGCATATTTCAGCAAGGTGCCTACGCTTTCGTTACGTTTCATTTCGTAGAACATAGGTCTCTTAACCTTTCCTGTGATATTTACCAGGCAGTCGTATGGGCCAACTGCAATCACGTCGTTGTCTGCAAGTCTTACGTTTCCAGTAAGTTTGCCGTTCAGAATGTAGTCATAAATATCCACTACCGAAACAAGGCGGTTATTTCGATAGACCTTAATATTACGCAGAGTTCCTATATCATTAGTTCCTCCGGCCATATACAGAGCATGGAATACTGTCGCAAATGCAGGCAGTGTGTAAGTTCCCGGGTTCTTGACTTCACCCATCACATTAATCATTATCGAGCGTGTCTGTCCAACAGTCAGTTTAATTTTAGAACTGCTGTATCTTGCTCCGAGAGTAGAGCGCAGACGGGCATTTGCCTGTGCTACGGTTAGTCCGCTTACTTGAACAGGGCCAAATCCTTCTATTGTAACTTCTCCGTCTGGTGATACAGTGCTTTCAATAGTCTTTTGTGAAGCGCCATAAATATCGATATAAACGGCATCACCCGGACCGAGAATATAGTTTTGTGGCGTTGCGATGTTCATATTTGGTTCGAACGTAAGTTCTTTATTATTAAATATATCGCGTCCGAACACCTTTTTCTTTCTCTTTTCTGCAAGAAGCTTTTCGAGCATGGCTGTAGTGTCAGGTATAAACGTGTTAAGTTCATCCTGCATCATGAGCCAGTCTTCGTTGGTCTCGTCGTAGACCACTTCCTCGTTTCTGTTCTTTTTCTTCTCTCTAGTATCTTTCAGTCTGTACTGCGGTGACTCCTCGTCGTCATTGCTGCTAGATTTTTTCTTGCTGTTGTTCTTTCTTTGTCGTCCGTCTGACTCTTCATCGTCTTTTTGTGTCACGGTTCCGAGTCCTTTGTTCTTAGCCTGACGTTCATATTTGTCTTTTACACGCCTTATCTGATCTATGTTTACGCCTTTCTGCATCAGTTTGGTCACTATCTGTGCCTGTGATGTTCCGTTGGCGTTTTCTTTCATTACGAATTGCAAAATCTGCTCGTCAGTCATTGACGACTGTGCTGCGGCTACAGTTGGCAGCAGCATTGCTAAAAAGAAAATTATTATATATTTTTTCATATTTAATTTATTTTCAACTTAAAACTTCTTGCCGCATATAATACTTGCAGCAGTCCGTATGATTATGCTGAAGTCAAGAGTCAATGAACGGTTTTCAAGATAATGAATGTCCATATGCAGCCTTTTCAGCATTTTTTCCATACTGTCGGTATACCCATTATATAATGTAGCCTCCGACGTGAGCCCGGGTCTCATTTGGTAGATGAGCACATACGAGCTGTCTCTTTCCATTATTTTGTCAATATAGAACTTTCTTTCAGGACGCGGGCCTACGAACGACATGTCGCCAATAAGCACATTCCACAACTGAGGCAGTTCGTCGAGATGATGCTCTCTTAAAAAACGTTCTGTCTTAGTCGAGTTGCTGTCATCGCATTTTGCTATCAGCTGCGGTTCCTTTTCTGTCTTGCTGAGAGTTCTGAATTTATAAATCGTAAACGGCTTGCCTTTATATCCTATTCGTTCTTGCGAGAATATTGCCGGTCCGTTTTTTTGCCTTTTCAGCATTATGTATATTATGAGGAACAAAGGTGATAGTATAATCAACCCCAAAAAGGCTGATATAAAGTCAAAAGCCCTTTTTATTGCCCTCTGTGTGGCGTTCATTGCATCATGACTGTAATTTATGCAGTTCGCCTCCTTAGTATAGACGTTGTTCACCTTCTAAAAAATATTGTTTCTCTATATAACCCCAAAAAATCGATTTTGTTGCAAAGGTAACACAAATAATTTGAAAAAAATATTTGTAGCACTCTGATTATTGAAAAAATCGCTATAAATTTGCATATTATCACAGAAAGCACTATCTTTGCAAATATTACGCGTAGCTTCGGCTCGTGAGACAAACTGGGGTTGACTGGATTTGACAGCGGGTTGGAATGGTACGTAAGCACGCGGAGCGTGGTCTGTTGGCTCCTAAATCTCAGCGGTCGAAAATTTATCTGGCGAAAATAATTACGCTCTCGCTGCCTAATCGAAGTATAGTAGATTATCGGCTTAATCCAGTCACAAGGTGACAGGACGAGACACTGCTCGAAAGCTGTTGTTCCGAAGCGTTTCGGTAAAGCGGTGCGGTTAAATCGGAAATAGTCGTGTGTGGCCTCGCGCGCATGATGAAATTTTAGAGGATAAGGTTGCAGTTGGTGGTCCGGGTCTTGCTGCAACTCGAAAACCGAAGGCCGGAATAAGCGTGTAGAAAGCGTATGGTTTCCCTGTTTGGACGAGGGTTCGACTCCCTCCAGCTCCACTGTATAGATTATCAATAACTTACAACAATAGTACCCAATTTTACACCCTAAAATGTAAAGTTGGGTACTATTATTTTTAAAGAATAGCGCATTATTATAATTAACGTGGACGCGTTCTAAAACGAAAAACTGATAATAGTAAAACAGGCGGAGGAAACATTTAACTTCCGCCTGTCTATAATTCTACTTTGAGCAATATCAGAATGTTATGCCTATTCCAAAGGAAATGGAGTGACGTGTACTATTACTCTTGAAAAATTCAGTTTTATCTGTTGTCTCATTATAATAAGCAGTTGTAATATCACGAAAGTTTTTCAGGTCATAAGCAATTTGAAAATTCAGCCCGAAATGCCGCATTATCATCCAAGTATAACCAACACCTAATTTTCCTGAAAAACCGGGATTGCTGTCATCAGCTAATTTCAGGCCATAACCTAAATCAGTAAACAGATATGCCTGTGGCAGTTTTTTTACTGGCTTATAGCGCAATGTCGCAAACACAGGGTATGTATTAAAGTCCTGTTCGGTATAACGGGCTAATCCCATGCCAATGCCCACAGACCATCTTTCCGCAACATCATAACGTGCTGAAACTTGCAGTAAGTTGCCACCCATCTTATATGAGCCTCTGTTATAAGTATATCCTGCGAATTTTTCAGACATGCCAAGGCTGTATTGGTAGTCTAAGTCAAAGTGTAATTTTGATTGTGCCAAAGCAGTTACAGAAATAAAAATTGACACTATTATTGATGTAAATATTCTTTTTGTTCGTACCATATATATAAATTCTAATTGTTTAATTTTTTTGATATACATTCCGCCCCAATGACTTCCTAGTTTCCCTGCCAATAGAGCTTCACCGCCAATAAGTTTTTTTATAGGCATCTTAATCTTCACACCCAAACATGTTATAATAAGTCATACGTTTTTTAATTTACTTTTTTAATTGTCTTTTTATATCGCGATTCAATAAAGACGATGCAAATATATAATAAGGCAAATAGAATTGAACATATAATTAAAGTGAAACGGAAATATTTAGATATAAAACTGACATTATTACAATTGGAATAAATTACCAGTCGTCTATTTATCAATTAGCACCTTATTTTTTACTATAGGTGATTAAATGATAAATGGAATGGTATTCTTTGCAGATGTGGCCAAATTCATTAATTATTGGCACCCACTAAAAATCAAAAGAGATTGTCATATATGCGCCATGAACGTTTTTTGCTTTCGGATAAAAGCTTCCGAAGGCAATATTTTCATACGACATGTTCCTGCGCATAGAATAAATGTCCAACGTCGAGAACAAATAACCAATAGAGATATTTAGTGGTTCTATCCTTGCCGAGATACCAATCCGCGCATCAAAAAAGCACCAATTGCCTTTGGTGCTGCTGATGTACTGATAGGCGTAAGGAATGAGGAATTCATCCGAGCACACGTCTATGCAGACTTTGTCGTATGGAATTCCAAATATTAGTCCTGGCTCGGCAAACAGCCGAAGAGAGAAATCGTTTCCAGACATTATCGCAGGAGAAATGAACAACAATGACGGACGGAAATATAAATCTGACGGTAATTTGTATTTCTCGTTCACCTTCCAATACTTACCTTGAGGAACGGCGTCAGTACTGAACTGTTTCCAAAAGCCGATGCCGCCGCCAATACCGACATATCGTATCGGAAACCAATGGTAAGCAGCCTCAAGTTGCCAAGTATCGCTTGATGTTATTGCCGCACTTATCCCTACTGAATGCATATCACGCATGTCCCTTTTATCCTGCGCATCTGCCCTAAAATGAGCGGACATAAAAATGGAAGCCAAAAACAAGTATTTATATAATGCCATTTTTATTTAAATGTTTACAAATTCAACCATTCTTTCAACCGCGAACTTTTCTCCTTGCTGACAATAATATGTTCATCCTGGCAGTGGTATAGCTGTACAATAAGTTTGGAGTTAAAAAACGGGCTGACCTTCTTCAATGCTTTTATATTGATTAGATATTTACGGTTTAGGCGGAAAAAAGAGTTAGGATTCAGTTGTTCCTCCATTTCTTGAATGGTAGAAGATAATTTGTATGTATTGCCGGTACTTGCCGTAACCGTTGTGCAACCTTCATTCTTGCAAAAATAAAAGATGTCGCGTACTGAAAGTGAAATCATGTCTTCTCCCTTATAAACGAGCAAACGCTCTTTATATTTGCCACCGCTATCAGTGATAGAGCCAGTCCGAGCCTGAAGCGACGGGCGCAACTTGACCTTGTTTATTGCCTCGCAAAGCTCTTCCTCATCAATAGGTTTCAACAAATAATCTATCCCGTTGCTCTTAATGGCCTGCATGGCATATTCATCGTAAGCGGTAGTGAATATGACAAACGACGACGGCATGACCTTACTGAAGGCCATGAATACAGTACCGTCAAGAAGACGGATATCGGAAAAAACGAGATCGTAGTCGTCATGTGATTGAAAGTAATCTACAACCTCCTTGACACTCCTCAACGGGCCATCAACCTGCAATGTATCGTCTATATCAAGTATCTTTTTCTTCAACCTTGTTGCACTAAGCAACTCGTCTTCTATAATTACGACCTTTTTCACAGTTTTGCTTTTGTTATTGGAATATACACCTTAAATTTATCCGGACTCTTCTCGACAATTATATCTCGATGAAGTTTCATTCTATTCCGTGCCATTAGATTTGTCAGCCCAACTCCATATCCGGCATTCTTGCTGGCCATGTCTTGCCGACGCAAGATGTTGTTACTGACAACTATGTTATTTCCTTCCCTGTTGATACTGATTGACAGTTTTTCGTACGAGTTTGGGGCATTGTGTTTTACCGCATTCTCTATCAGTACTTGGAGGCTGAACGACAGAATATACTCGTTATCATCATATTTAAACACGGGCATTTCTAACTCGATATTTTCATAACGCAACTGCAGCAATGATACATAATCCCTTACAAATGCAAGTGCCTCCCTGATAGTTACAACATCTGCATCCATGTGCCTAAGAATATACCTGTAAATCTTGGACAATTTTACCACATACTTTTCCGCCAAGTTGGGATTGGTTGATATGAGGCACGCCAATGCGCTAAGGCTGTTGAATATAAAATGCGGGTTAAGTTGCATTTTCAAAAGTCGCATTCGTAGTTCAGCATTCTCTTGCTGTCTTTTTGCCGACATTTTTACATAATGCTCAACCGTGAAAATCAACGATACTACCGTTGATGTCAGGCCCATAAAATAAGCGTTTCCCCACGTATCGCCATCATCGATTGGTTCAGAAAAGAAGTCCATTATCCCTTTTTCAAAGAAAATTGCCAACAACATATTAAATGCAAGCATAATAAGGCCGAAGGTCATTGCACGCCTATGCTTAATCCTATCTAATAAGTTATTCCTTATGATGAAAGAGCTAAATAATATACTGAAAAAAGAGAACAACGCACTATATGACAAGTCTATCCACAACGGCATAAAGCTGTCAATAGATACTTCCTTTATCCAATCATTATTTGCAAATACCCAAATAATATCATAAAGGAAAAAAGTCAATATGGTAAACCCAACCCAGATAATTATGTAGTTTCCACACCGTTTCATATTCATACCGCAAAGGTACATTTTTGTCGTCTAAAAACAGTCAAAACAGGAATGAAACGGTATAATTTTTTGTCCAAACGGCATTATTTTACAATGAAATGTTGTTTCAAGTTCACAATATCTAAAATTATCTGCTATTATTATGAAATAATAATTCCAAGCTTATATATTATATTTTAAATCCATTATTTTGTATTTTATAAATTTTTTCCATCATAATCAGTATAAAACAACGGCACTTTCGTGTATGCTTTTCGGTTAAAAAATAAGCTGAAGACGCTGCTTTTCGTTTGAAAAACAGCATTTTATGTACGTCTTAACCTTAATGCAACAAATATTAATGTATTGGTTACAAATTGTGTCGTGCCTCAGAATTATTGTGTTTATCTTTGTGCTCGTTGTGAGACTGATAAACCTTTTGACATTTGGTGATATGTTCTTTTAGGTTGCTAAAGTCCTAATACGTTTGTGAAAAACTTTAATATTCTGATATAAACATTATGAAAAAGATTAAGATTAGTTGCATGCTCGCGTCAATGTTGCTCGCTGTTTCAGCACAGCATGTGTGCGCTCAGGGCGCAGAGTCTGGTCAGACGCCTGCCGCCGTTGCCCATACGGCATTATTCGATTATTTCAGCTATAGTGGAAACGATGATATTTACAAGTCAATAAAGCTTGAAGGCGACGGAGGATATTATAACCCGATACTTCCGGGCTGGAATTCTGATCCGAGTATCTGCCGTGCCGGCGACGACTATTTTATGGTTACGTCAAGCTTTTCTTATTATCCGGGCGTGCCGTTGTTCCATAGCCGTGACTTGGTAAACTGGAAGCAGATTGGCTATGTTCTTAACCGTCCTTCACAGCTTCCTCTTAACGGACAGAAAGTGTCAGCCGGAATCTTTGCTCCTGCCATTTCATATAATCCCCACAACAAGACATTCTATATGATAACCACCAATGTGGGGTGGGGCAACTTCTTCGTTAAGACGAAAGATCCGTTCGGTTCGTGGTCTGAGCCTATCCGCCTTCCTGACGTTAAGGGCATCGACCCTTCGTTCTTCTTTGACGACAACGGCAAGGCTTATATCGTTAACAACGACGAGCCTGAAGGCAAGGCCGAATACGACGGACACAGAGCCATACGTGTGCGCGAGTTTGACGTTAACACTGACAAGACCGTAGGTCCTGAAAAGGTAATCATTAACAAGGGCGTTCATCCAGAGGACAAGCCAATATGGATAGAAGGTCCACATATGTATAAGATTAACGGCAAATATTTCCTTATGTCTGCCGAGGGAGGTACAAGCGACATGCACTCTGAAGTTATATTCAGAAGCGACAGTCCGTTCGGACCGTTTGTTCCTGCAAAGAAGAATCCTATTCTGACCCAGCGTGACCTTAACCCTAATCGTCCTAATCCGGTTACATGTGCCGGTCATGCTGACCTTGTTCAGACGCCTTCAGGCGACTGGTGGGCAGTGTTCCTTGCGTGCCGTCCTTGTGACGGAAAGTTTGAGAACCTTGGACGCGAAACATTCCTGCTGCCTGTTAGCTGGACTGACGAAGGTTTCCCGCTCATACTTGAGCAAGGCAAGGTGGTGCCTATGTCTGGAACGGTTAAGGGAGCAGTACGCGGTAAAAACGTAACATTCGGTAATTTTGCCTATACTGACGACTTTTCTGAAAAGATATTGCCGCTCGACTGGATGTCTTTACGTAGTCCCGTCGACTCAATCTGCACTACTTCAGCCGTTCCGGGTTATCTGTCAATGAAATGTGTTGAGACTACAACAGCACAAAAAGCTGTGCCGTCTTTCTTATGCCGTCGCATTCAGCATCATAAGTTTGAGTCTTCTTCACGCCTTGTCTTCAATCCTACTGCAGACAAGGAGCGTGCCGGAATGTTGCTCTTCAAGGACGAGAACCATCAGTATCAGCTTTGTGTGGCCAAAACTCAGACAGGTAAGGCTGTAGAGCTTAGAAAGACATCTGACGGAGGTAAGGACGAGATACTTGCAAGCTATGCTCTGGCATCTGCAGATAAGGACATACGTCTTAAGATTACTTCAGACGGACTTACGTTCAGTTTCTATTATGCTGTTGGCAATGGCGACTGGAAATTGCTGAAGAACAATGTAGATGCAGGCTATCTGTCAACACGTAATGCAGGCGGATTTACAGGTACTACAATAGGCCTGTATGCCACATGCGGATAAATAATTATTGATGTATAGATAACTGTTTTATCTCCAAACTGACCGTCAGACTGCTTTTGTCATGTTTCAGTCAGTCTGTCTGCAAGATTATTTACGGCGCTGTTTGATCATGCGACATAAATACATAGTCATCAATGGTCTGGCGGCCGGTTTGAGTTAAAAATACAGGAATAAACAAAAAAGAGTCTTTTTTTAGTAAATATATAAGCATAAACAACGTTACAAATCAAATCTGTTTACGTTATTAGTCTAAAAAACGTATAATGGGCAGATATTTAAAGTCTTTATTTTCAATCATTGTGATGTTGCCGGTGTTTGCCTCTGCGGCAGATTCCGGCAACATTGTTGTTGTGCCTGAGAAAGAAAATGTCGGCGCATGTGCCATGCCTGATGAGATTGCTCCTGTTGACGAGGCTCCTTTTAAGATGAAAAAGCTCGTCCGTCCTGCGTTTCCTTCTCGCCGTGACACCTTATGTACCTCTGACATATCAGCTGACGGAAAGATAACAAAGGCTGTCAACAGCATGATAGATCGCATTTCGCGCCGTGGCGGAGGCACCGTCGTAGTGCCTGCAGGGAAATGGTTTTCGGGCAGAATAGAGTTAAAAAGCAATGTGGAACTTCATCTTGCTGAAGGCGCTGTTATAGAATTTTCAGGTCTGGTGGCCGACTATCAGCCTGCAGTGTTCACCCGTCATGAGGGTGTTGAGGTTACGGGAGCCGGCGCTTTTGTTTATGCTAATGGCGCAAAGAACATAGCCCTAACAGGCAAAGGCATCATAATGGGGCCGCCGATGGACGTGCCCATGCGCAAGTTTCCCAACGGAAATAGTGTAGTAGAGAAAGACATTGACTATCGTATGCCGGTGTCAGAACGTCTCTGCGACGGCTTGAACGGCAGAACATTCTATCGCCCAAAATCATTTTCGCCAATCAACTGCAAGAACGTGCTGGTTGAAGGCGTAACCTTTGAACGCAGTCTGCTGTGGAACGTAAATCCCATTTACTGCGAGAATGTGATAATACGCGGCATAACTGTCAACTCTACTGATGTGCCGAGCGGTGACGGAATAGACATCTCGTCGTGCCGTAATGTGCTTATCGAATATTCTACGCTCAACTGCGGCGACGACTGCTTTACCCTTAAAGCCGGACGATGTGAAGACGGATTGAGAGTAAACCGTCCGACAGAGAATGTTCTCATACGCTATTGTCTGGCCAAAGACGGCCACGGAGGAATAACCTGCGGCAGCGAGACGGCCGGAGGAATACGTCGTGTGTATCTTCATGACTGCGTGTTCTACGGCACGCGTACAGGTTTCCGTTTTAAGACAAGACGCAATCGCGGAGGAACCGTTGAGGATATAACTTACGAGAATGTCAGACTTGTCAACGTGCGCGAAGCTTTCACATGGGATTTGCTTGGCTCCAAAATGTATATGGGTGAACTTGCACGCCGCAATCCGCCGCTCGATATTACACCGCTTACGCCTACGGTCAAGAACATAACCATACGCAACTTTATTGTTGAGTCGGCCGACAGGATGATGACTGTTAACGGCATACCTGAAATACCATGTTCGGGAGTGCTTATTGAGAATGGCAGCGTAAGGACTAACAGAATAGTAAAGACGCTGAATGATGCTGACGGAATAACGCTGCGCAACATGGAGATTCAGGCTACGGACAATACGCTCGTTATAGACAACAGTCGAAATGTCACATTCGATAACGTTACATTTTATGTTCCCGGCAATGCACTCAATATCGACTTCCGCGGCAACAACGTCTCCGGCATAATAATCCGCTCAGGCGATAAAGAACGTCAATGTCACAACGGCATCAACCTTCTTTAATTTTACCTAAATAGTCCGATTAGACTTTATTATTTTTATTGAGTTGTATTTCTGTTCAATAACCGTCAGGCGTCGGTACGGATATGTTTCCGTGCCGGCGCCATTTTTTGTTCAATTTATATTGTCCTTTTACTTCTTTATTATATTACTCTTATTGCTGTATCTATTTCTCGGCTAATTTAATTTCTGCAATTATAATATCCGTTTGTTCTTACATTCTGTCATTTGTCATGTGTATGCGTTTTTGCGTAAAATAGAAATCCGGGAATCATTTTTATGCCTTTACATTGTCAAAACGAGCCTTTGTATTGGTAATAGGCCGTCTTTCGTATCGCCGTTTGTGCCCTTTCAACTGCCAAAAGGCCACCTTTCGCAATACCGTTTGCCGCCTTTTTCACTGCTGTTTGGGGGCTTTGGGAGTATAATTTAAGCCGATACGATTAAAACAAATAATGTGGATGTAAGATAAAATGTTGTGGTTCAGCCACTTGTCTTTATTGATAAATCCTGCATTTTTTTGTGTCCATTATTTCAAAATAACTTCACGGAGCAAAAAACATATATTCTTAGAAGTCAAGATGTAAGTAAAATGCGTTATTATCCTGCAAATTGAATTTTAACATGATTACACGTTTAACAAAATAATTGTATATTCATTATCCGCTTATAAAGCTACAGCCATTATTCTTTTAGAGTCGTATCATGATGTTACAATCAGTTTGTTAATCATCATCTTTCAGTATTTCTCCCTATATATTCGTTCTGGCTGTAGACCGTCAGTTTGTTCCCGTTGTCTGTCTTGTTGTGTCATTTCATTATTTTGCTGTCGCTCATGAACTTTTCAAGATAGTCAAGTCCCTTACTTGTGCAGCATCCTCGCAGATAAACCTTTATGAATGTATGGAAAATCTCTTTAAGTGTATATTTCCTATACATCTTTGTCTGCATTACATAATTCATTGAAGCGTCGCTCATCCTATGAACAATGTCATAGTTGATGTCGTCTCTGAAGAATCCGTGCTCAATGCCTTTCTTCATAAACATATACGAGTTGGCGCGCTGTCTCTCGTTATATTCCTGCAAGAAAGCCACAATCCTTTCATATTTTTGGGTGTCAAGAAAGAATTTTGGGTTTATTGTTCCCAGATCCTTCAGCTTTGTCTTCAGAAAGAACGCTATTACGTCCATCTCGTTTTCAGCCTTTTCTGCATATACTTGCATTTGATGCGTCATTTTCTCTGAATCATACTTGACACATTCGTAAAGCAGATCTTCCTTGTTGCTGTAAATTTCATACAGCGTGCGTTTTGATATTCCCATCTCTGTGGCAATATCATCCATCTTGACAGCCCTTATTCCCTTTTGTTTAAAGAGCAGCATTGATGTGTCAAGAATCTTTGTTTTCAGATTTTCACGATAAACAGTCATGTTGCTTGTCTTATGCATAAACGCTATTCTTATTTTATTTGCAAAGTTAATAAATTTTCTAAAAAAACTATTTGCTTTGCTTTATTTTTACTACATTTGCATGAGTTTTCATGATAAAGTGAAATGCCTGAAAAGCAAATACTATACAAATTAAGATAATAACAAACCTATGGTAAATATCACGAAAGAGGCCGCTCTTGCATATCACAAGAACGGGAAACCCGGAAAAATAGAGGTAAAACCTACTAAACCTTATAGTACGCAAACCGATTTAAGTCTGGCATATTCGCCAGGTGTCGCGTTCCCGTGCCTTGAAATACAGAAAAATCCCGATGATGCTTACAAATACACAGCCAAAGGCAATCTTGTTGCTGTTATCAGCAACGGCACCGCAGTGCTGGGTCTTGGTGATATAGGCGCCATGAGCGGAAAGCCTGTAATGGAAGGCAAGGGGCTTTTGTTCAAGATATATGGAGGTATTGACGTATTTGATATTGAAGTAAACGAGAAAGATCCAGAGAAGTTCTGTGAGGCTGTCGAGAAGATTGCTCCCACCTTCGGAGGTATTAATCTTGAGGATATCAAGGCACCTGAGTGCTTCTATATCGAGGAACGTCTTAAGAAGACACTTGACATTCCTGTCATGCACGACGACCAGCACGGCACAGCCATTATATCTGCTGCCGGTCTTAAGAATGCCCTCGAGGTTAACGGCAAGGATATATCTAAGGTAAAGATTGTTGTCAACGGTGCCGGTGCTGCTGCCATATCTTGCACAAAGCTGTATGTGGCTCTCGGAGCAAAGAAAGAGAATATCGTGATGCTTGACTCAAAGGGAGTAATCACCAGCGACCGTGAGAACCTCACGGAGCAGAAAAAACTCTTTGCGACCGACCGCCGCGACATACACACACTGGCAGAGGCTGTCAATGGTGCCGATGTGTTTGTCGGACTGTCAAAGGGCAACGTCCTTACACAGGACATGGTAAGGTCAATGGCCGACCAGCCTATTGTGTTTGCTCTTGCTAACCCTGTGCCTGAGATTTCTTATGAGGACGCCATGGCGAGCCGTCCTGACGTACTTATGTCTACAGGACGTTCTGACTATCCTAACCAGATTAACAATGTCATCGGCTTCCCCTATATCTTCAGAGGTGCGCTCGATGTTCATGCTTCGGCAATCAATGAGGAAATGAAGTTGGCAGCTGTCAACGCCATTGCCAATCTTGCCAAACAGCCGGTGCCTGATGTTGTCAACGACGTTTATCAGGTAAACAATCTTACGTTCGGTCCGTCATATTTCATCCCGAAACCCGTAGATCCGCGTCTTATCACTGAAGTGTCTGCGGCTGTTGCCAAGGCTGCCATCGACAGTGGAGTGGCACGTACAACAATAACCGACTGGGACGAATATAAGAATCATCTGCGCGAGATGCTCGGACAGGAAACCAAGCTTACCCAGAAACTTTATGACACAGCGCGCAAGCATCCGCAGCGCGTTGTCTTTGCAGAGGGCATACACCCCACAATGCTCAAGGCTGCCGTTCAGGCAAAGAACGAGGGCATCTGCCATCCTATTCTTCTCGGCAACGACGAGCGCATCATGAAGCTTGCCAAGGAGCTTGACCTCAGTCTCGACGGCATTGAGATTGTCAATCTGCGCCACGACAACCAGAACGACCGTCGTGAGCGTTATGCACGCATATTGGCTGAGAAGCGCAAGCGTCAGGGTTACACCTTCCAGGAGGCTAACGACAAGATGTTTGAGCGCAACTATTTCGGAATGATGATGGTTGAGACCGGCGAGGCTGATGCCTTCATCACAGGTCTTTACACCAAATATTCAAACACCATCAAGGTGGCCAAAGAGGTTATCGGCATACAGTCGGGCTACAATCATTTTGCAACAATGCACATCATCAACTCAAAGAAGGGTGTGTTCTATCTTTCCGATACGCTTATCAACCGCCATCCCGACAAGGATGTCCTTGTTGATGTAGCACGTCTGAGCGCGATGACAGTAAGATTCTTCAACGATGAGCCTAAGATAGCCATGATAAGCTATTCTAACTTCGGTACCGATGAGAATGGTAGTCCTGCTCAGGTTCATGCTGCCGTTGAGGAGATGCAGACACGTTATCCCGATTTGGCAATCGACGGCGAAATGCAGGTTAACTTTGCTCTTAACAACAAGTTGAGAGATGCCAAGTATCCGTTCTCACGTCTTAAAGGCAAGGATGTCAACACTCTCGTGTTCCCGAATTTGAGCAGTGCCAACAATGCCTACAAGCTGTTGCAGGCAATGGATTCTGACGCTGAGATTATCGGCCCGATCCAGATGGGACTTAACAAGCCTATCCATTTCACCGACTTTGAGTGCAGTGTCCGCGATGTTGTCAACATCACTGCCGTAGCCGTTATCGACGCTTACGTACAGAAGATAAAGGAAAACAGATTATAACAAGAACACCTCGTGTATTCTTTTATATTCTCATGATATATTCGGCCCTGAAGACTATTCTATGTCTTCGGGGCCGTTGATTTGTTGTGTCTGAAGCTTTTTCTTTTGGTTCAGTTTCCGCTCTTCTTCATGTCTGTCCGCATCTGTCCGTCCGTAGCCATCTTGGTGTTGCAGTCAGGCGGCAGCGCTATGTCCGGATATATTTTGGATTGCCTCAATATCTTATCAGAATAGGGTGGGTGAGTATGCTCTTGTGTTAAAGAATATAAAAATATAGAAATTCTATGTCACAGATTGCGGCAGTAAACGTATTCAGAATAAAACAACAAGAAATATATTATTGTAAAAATTAAAACTTATGATTATGAAAAAACTATTTGTATTTGCGTTGGCAGCAATGTTTAGTATTGCCGGATTTGCTAAGAACACACAGGATGTAATCAACGACATACGTCAGGCTACAAATGCTCAGGTGCTGACACTCAGTAAGGACCTTATCCAGGTACAGGCCAAAAATTTGCCTGAAGACCTGAAGGGTATTTTTGATAATATTGAAGAAGGCACCATTGTCGTCTTGTCAGAAGGTTCAGACGAACAGATCAAGCTCTTCAACGACAAGTTGGGCGAGCTTGACACCAATGAGTATAAAACAATGGCAACGTTTAATGACGACTCTGAAAATATCAAGGTTTTGGGCAAGTCTGATGGCGACAATGTTACCGAACTTGTCATTATCATGACTGATGATGAAACTTGTGCCCTTATCGACGTAACAGGCAAAATCAACAAGGATAATGCCTCAAAGCTCTTGGATAAGGACACGCTGAAGTCGCTTATGTAGGTAGCTGATACTTTGTCTTTATCACAGGTCCGGCCTGCCATATAAACGCAAGACGGACAAATGACGCCTTTTTCATGCTCTGTCATTTGTCCGTCTTGCGTTTTTATCCTTAATCGTCCTGTCAGGACTTATGTCCGGCATTGCCGCTTAGGCTTTTCTGTCAGCCTTCATAGGGGCGTTCCTCATGCCGTTTTTTTACATTCTAATAATCTGCTTCACGCCCTTAACATTGCGCAGCTTCTTTATCAGCTGTTCCAGTTTCGACGTGTCCTCAACGTCCACCACCAGGTTACCGCGGAACAGTCCGTCGTTACTGTCGATGTTAATGCTGCGCATCATTATCTTCTCCTCCTTCGATATGATACTCGTTATGTTATTTACGATACCGATATCGTCGTTGCCGATAATCTTCAGCGTGATAGAGTATTGCGAGTTGCCCTTGCCGCTCCATCTTGCCTTCACTATTCTGTATCCGAAACGCTTTCTCAGTTCGGGAGCGTTGGGACAGTCTGCACGGTGAATCTTTATTCCGCCGTTCACTGTGACAAATCCGAAAACATCGTCGCCGTATATCGGGTGGCAGCATTTAGCCAGCGAATAGTCAACGCCCTTCAGGTTCTTGTCTATCACCAGCACGTCATCGTTAGAGTAGGCAATCTCCTCATTTGGGTTCTCAAAGTTAAATTCCTTCGCGCTTCTTACCGGGCCGGTCGGGGCTGTGTTGTTGTCGTGCATCAGCACCTCCTGATACTTCTCTATGGTCTGGTTCAGGTCAAGGCTTCCGTCTGCCATGTCCTTATAGAAGTCGTTTGCCTCCTTATATCCCAGTTTCTTTATCAGGTGCGATACGGTGCTCTCGTCAAATTCAATCTTGCGGTTCTTCAGTCGGCGTTCAAACATCTCCTTTGCGTAGGCGCCGTCTTTCACCATCAGCTCCTTTATCGCCATTCTTATTTTGGCTTTGGCGCGGCTTGTCTTCACTATGTTCACCCATTCCTGCTTAGGCTTTTGGTTGTTCGACGTCATTATCTCCACCTGGTCGCCGTTTTTCAGCACATATCTGAACGTAACCACCTTATTGTTTATCTTTGCTCCCGTGCAGTGGTTGCCTATGTTAGAGTGAATTCTATATGCAAAGTCGAGCACTGTTGCGCCTTTAGGAAACTTCATGAGGTCGCCTTTCGGAGTAAACACAAACACCTCGTCCTCATAAAGATCCATCTTAAACTGGTCAATCACCTGCAGGTCGTCCTTGTTCTCCAGTGCCGTCCTTATGCTGTTCAGCCATTCGTCTAGTCCGTTCTCTCCCTTTATACCTTTATATCTCCAGTGTGCGGCGAGACCTCTTTCTGCCACCTCGTCCATGCGTTCGGTTCTTATCTGCACCTCCACCCATTTGTTTTCGGGTCCCAGCACGGTTATGTGCAGACTCTCATATCCGTTAGACTTCGGCACGCTCAGCCAGTCGCGCATACGTTTAGGGTTAGGCTGATACATGTTGGTTATTATGGCGAACACCTGCCAGCACTGCATCTTCTCCTGGTCGAAAGGCGAGTCAAGGATAATTCTTATTGCAAACAGGTCATAGATGCCTTCAAATCCGCACTGCTGTTTCTTCATCTTCTGCCAGATGCTGTGGATACTCTTGGTGCGTCCCTTCATATGGAACTTAAATCCGGCTTCCTCCAATTTCTTCTTTATAGGCGCAATAAACTTCTCTATATATGCGTCGCGGCTCTTCTTGGTCTCGTTGAGCTTGTCTTTTATCATGTAGTACGCGTCGTGCTCCAGATATTTCAGACTCAAGTCTTCCAGTTCGCTCTTCAGTTTATACAGTCCGAGCTTGTGTGCCAGTGGAGCATACAGATAGCTTGCCTCCTCGCTCACCTTCATCTTTGCCTCGGTGTTCGTGGTGTCCCTTATCTGTCTCATCAGGTTCACCCTGTCGGCAATCATTATGAGTATCACCCTCATGTCCTCGGCAAACGACAGCAGCAGGTTTCTGAAGTTCTCACTCTCAATCACGGGATTCTTCTTATACAGTTCCTGTATGCTCTTCAGTCCGTGAATGATGGTAGCCACGTTCTTTCCGAAGTTCTCCTCAATTTTTTCCAGTGAGTTGTCATTCTCAGCCACGCAAGTGTACAGAAGTATGGCCATCACGCCGTCGCGTTTCAGTCCGATTTCGCTTATTGCAATCTGAGCTGTTTGCAGACTAAGCAGAATGGGGTTCATGCCGAACACGTCGCGCTGAATAAGGTTGCTCCTCAAGGCATCCTTCAGATGATCAAACACATTCTTTTCGTCTTCTTTCTTCAGCATCCCCTTGGTGCTTTCGCGCAGCTCATGTATGATATTTGCGATTTCGTTTTTCTCTTCTTTTGTAAAAAATAGTCTTTCAGCCATATTCTATAAGTTTAATCAGGTGCAAAAGTTTACGCATCAGCGCGTAAATATTAGTTCTGGCAAAAGGTCAGCCCGCCCTGAATTGTCCGTTTTTCCGCCTTGTCCACACCGCGTTTTTCTTCAGTGTGCCGTCGTCGTTCCGATGTCATTTACGGGCGTGTTGATTATTTTGTCTATGCAAACTTACACATTTTTCCTGATATTCTCTGTTGTTGTTTCAAATAAATTAAGTATTATGCCCTTTCTTTCGTTAAGTAATAACTTTTTAATATCAAAAGTTATCCTTTTTAAGAAAAAATCTATATATTTGTAACTGATTTACTGAAACCTTATAAAATAATCATACATATGTTATCACCAGAAGATTTAAAACAAATTGCCGAAAAGGGCATTACCGAAGAACAGGTACTCAATCAGCTTGATGAGTTCAAAAAAGGTTTCCCTTACCTTAAATTAGAAGCTGCTGCCGGTGTTGGCCGCGGTGTCATCGCTCCTGATGACAATGAGCGCAACGCTTATATTGAAAAATGGGACGCCTATAAGGCTGAGGGCAAGAAGATTGTTAAGTTTGTACCCGCCAGTGGTGCGGCCAGCCGTATGTTCAAGGATATGTTTGCTTTCCTTAATGCTGACTATGACGAACCGCGTACTGACTTTGAAAAGAAATTCTTTGACAATATAGAGAAGTTTGCCTTCTACGATGAACTTAATGCTGCCTGCCGGAAGAATGAGGGCAAGGACATTCCGGCTCTTATCGCCTGCGGCAACTATAAGGCTGTTGTTGCCAACATGCTTGAGGCTAAGGGCCTTAACTATGGACAGCTGCCTAAGGGCTTGCTGCTCTTCCACAAGTATGAGGATGGCGTGCGCACTCCTATGGAGGAACATCTCGTTGAGGGCGCTTTATATGCCGCAAGTGGTGGTGAGGCCAACGTTCACTTTACTGTAAGCCATGAGCACAAGGCTCTCTTTGAGCAGAAAGTAGCCGATAAGAAAGACATTTATGTTGCCAAGTTCGGCATCAACTATAACATCTCTTTCTCTGAGCAGAAGCCAAGCACCGACACTATTGCCGCTAATCCCGACAACACTCCGTTCCGCAATGCCGACGGTTCTCTGTTGTTCCGTCCGGGCGGTCATGGCGCTCTTATCCAGAATCTTAACGACATCGACGCCGACGTAATCTTCGTTAAGAACATTGACAACGTTGTGCCCGACCGTCTTAAAGGCGACACCGTAACTTATAAGCAGCTTCTTGCCGGCATATTGGTTACTCTTCAGGAGAAAGTATTTGCTTATATGCGCCTTCTCGACAGTGGCGAATACAGCCATGCACAGCTTGAGGAAATCATACGTTTCGTTCAGAACGACCTGTGCTGCCGCAAGCCTGACATCAAGAATCTTGAGGATGCCGACCTTGTTATCTATCTGCGCTCTAAGCTCAACCGTCCTATCCGTGTATGCGGCGTTGTTAAGAACGTAGGTGAGCCTGGCGGTGGTCCGTTCCTTACCTATAATCAGGACGGCACAATCAGTCTGCAGATCCTTGAGAGTAGCCAGATTGACAAGAGTAATGCCGAGTATATGAAGATGTTTACCGAGGGCACTCACTTCAACCCCGTTGACCTTGTTTGTGCTGTTAAGAACTACAAAGGCGAGCATTTCAATCTGCCTGACTATGTAGACAAGACAACAGGCTTTATCAGCAGCAAGAGTAAGAACGGTAAGGAATTGAAGGCTCTTGAGCTTCCCGGCCTTTGGAACGGAGCCATGAGCAACTGGAACACCGTCTTTGTTGAAGTTCCTCTGTCAACCTTCAATCCCGTAAAGACCGTCAACGATCTTCTCCGCGAGCAACATCAGTAAAGATAATTGAGAATTGAAAATTATGATTTGCTTTGAGGTTTTAGACCTTTGTGTAAAACATATTTTATAAAAATCTTGCACAACCGTTTAATGTCCTCAAAGCAAATCATTTATTATAATATCCCAGTTCCGTGCAAGCCAATTATATATTCTAAAGACAGGCACTTGGTAATTGAGAATTGAAAATGTAGAATTGAAAATTATGATTTGCTTTGAGGTTTCAGACCTTTGTGTAAAACATGTTTTATAAAAATCTTGCACAACCGTTTTAATATCCTCAAAGCAAATCATTTATTATAATATCCTAGTTCCGTGCAAGCCAATTATACATTCTAAAGACAGGCACTTGTTAATTGAGAATTGAAAATGTAGAATTGAAAATTATGATTTGCTTTGAGGTTTTAGACCTTTGTGTAAAACATGTTTTATAAAAATCTTGCACAACCGTTTTAATGTCCTCAAAGCAAATCATTTATTATAATATCATAGTTTCATGCAAGCCAATTATTCTAAATATGGGCACTTGGATTTTTCACTTTTCACTTTTCATTTTACTCTAACTCCTTTAACTCCCCCAAAATTCCCCACAAAACATTTGGATTTTTCACTCTTCATTCTTCACTTTTCACTTAAACACGCACTACGTTGGCTATTGGCTCTAACTCCTAGCCAACTTGTTGGCGATAACTCCTTTAACTCCTTTAACTCCCCAAATTCACTGTTCACTTAAACATGCTCTTCACTTTCCCCGGTATCACCGTTAGTCTTATTTCTCCGTTTTCTTCAATCTCCACCTTCATATATCTCGCTTCAGCCAGGATTTTGCCGTCAATCTCCATTACGCCCCATTGTTTCGGACTGTCTTCAAAGGCACACAGGTAGCCTATGGGCGGCATAATCATTCTGTATTTCGGCGGCACCACAATGCGGTCGCCCGACTTCAGTCCCCATTTCGTTCCACTCTTAAAAGGCATTGCGTCGGCTATCTTCGCCAGCCTTTGCCGCCTCTTGTCCTGTTCCGCTTCCGCTCTCATGCGCCGTGTCTCCGATGCCTTGGCGTCAGCCTCCGTTTTCAGTCGGCACAGTTCGGCGTTTATGTCGCCGTTGTCGGCTATACGTTCAGCCGTTGCGCCCTTTCTTACATGATAGAATATGCCGTCATTGTCAGACGTTATTATACTTCCGTCAGCCAGTCTTCCGCAACACCAGTACGCCCTTTCCTCGTCATTCTCAATCACGCATGCCGATGTCTCGTAGCCCATACTCAGCGTCAGTGCCGCCTTACGGCATTGTTCCGGCACGTAACAGTCTGGTATCTCCAGATAAAAGCCACGCCACACTATCTCGCCGCGTCCTATACCCTGAGCGTTCACATACACCTCTTTCGTCCTGCTGTATATAGTCCTGCCCATCTTCAGCATCTCCACGTTGCCGAACTTCATCACCTCCGGCTTGTTCTTATACAGCTTGTTCGTCCTCAGGTCGATATAAAACAGACGGTTGCTGCTGTCCTTCACCTCTACGAAGTCATTCTTCACAAACCTCATGCCCTCATAGCGGTCAATCCTCATCATCACCTTGCCGTTGCCGTCAACAACACCCACGCGCATATCCCCGAATCTCACGGCAGCCAAGTCGCCCTTAATGTCAAACACCGTTACATATTGCGCCTTTACCGTTATCTTTCTTCCGCGTTTCAGTCCCCATGTTCCGCTCTTCCTGTCGCCGTATGCCGTCAGAGCCGTTTCCTCCGTCGCGTCCCTGTCCGTTGTCCTTTCTATATACGGCAGCAGTCTGTCGTGGCTCATCACAATCTCCATCTCGTCGTTGCCAATGCACGTTCCGTCAGTCATGGCAGCCGTTTCAGCTATCCTCTTTCTGCGCTTCTCAGGTTCAGCCTTTCCTGCCAGTCGTCCTTCAAACATAGCCTGCCAGTCATGCTCCCTTGTAGGCAGTCCGAACACACGATACAGTCCCACGTTGTCTATAATCACGCATGCCTTCTTGCCTTCGCTCATTCTCAGTCCGCGTCCCACCTGTTGCAGATATTTAGCCAGCGACAGGGTAGGGCGAGCCATCTGTACAAACTCCACGTCAGGACAGTCAAAGCCCTCGCTAAACACGTCCACGTTAACCATCACCTTAATCCTTCCAGCCTTAAAGTCGTCCACCATCGCCTTTCTTGCAGCCTGTGGCGTCTTGCTGTCTATCGCCACCGCCTTCACGCCCTGGCTGCTGTAATATTCCGCAATGTTCCTTGCGTGTTCAATACTTATCGCGTACACAATGCCCTTTTTGCCGTCGGCATATCGCTTCATGGCGTCATACAGTCTGCCTATGCTCGTCTGCCTGTTCAGCTTCTCGTTCATCTCCTTTATCTGATAGTCGCCGTCGGTTCCCCGTTTCTTCAGTTCGTTTATCAGTCTCTGTTCCTCGCTCTCCCGTCTTATCGACACATAGTCGAACACCGACAGATATCCCCTTTTGATAAACTCCGCAATGCTCCACGACGACACCAGCTTATCAAACAGATCCGTAAATCCCTTACCGTTCAGTCTGCAAGGCGTGGCTGTCATCCCCAGTTTCTTAGCCTCCGGATACCTTCGCCACAGTTCCATATACGACTCCGCCAGTGCATGGTGTGCCTCGTCGATAACAATCAGACTCGGCATCTCGTCCTTCACATCCTCCCAATGTCGTGACAGCCATTGAATAGACAGGACGCGGATCTCACTGGCGTGAGATAATTGAGAATTGATAATTGAAAATGGAGAATTATGATTTGCTTTGTTGCTGTTTACAGGCCCTAAACAATGTTCATCGCTATCTGATTGTGAAACATTGTTCGGCATAACACAATTATGAAACGCAGTTCGGTTTAACCCAATTATGAAACGTAGTTCAGCGTTAGCTAATTGTGAATTATGAATTATGAATTGCTCTACCGTTTCCCTTATCTGTTCCACGAGTTCTCGTCTGTGCGCGACAATCCATACGCTACGCGTCCGTTCCGGATTTTCATCTTTTGTATTTAGTTCCTCATTAACGAGTGCAGCTAGTACTCTCGTCTTTCCGGTTCCGGTAGGCATCTGCACCATCACGCTCTTGCATCTCTGCCATTCGTCCATGATGCGTGCCTTAATATCAGTCTGATAGTCGCGTAAGTAAGACAATTATTTTTAAGTGAAAGTTCCTTTTTGGGAGTTAAAGGAGTTATAGTAGTTAAAGTAGTTAGAGTCAATAGCCAACGTAGTGCTTGCGACAAGCAGGAGCAAAAGCAATTAAAAATTAAGAATTAAAAAGTAAGAAAATTACTTCTGTTGGTTTATGCCAGTAGTTAAGGTGGCTATAGCAAACGCCAACGTAGTACTTGCGACAGGAGTCCACAAGGCACATAATAATTATGAAACGCAGTTCGGTTTAATCCAAACATCGTTCAGCGTCAGCTAATTAGTGAAATAGGAAGTTATCGGATTGCAATTAGCTATGATTACCGTTGGTTCCTTATATTACATTCCGACGGATTAATTTCATTGATTGTCGGCTGCGCTCGGCATAACCAAATATAATTTTCTTCTGCTCTCGCTTGCACGACAATTAATTTCATCGATTGTCGGAACATTAGGTAAACTATTAAAAAACTATTTTAGTGAATACAATGCTATTATAAATTCTTTAGCTCCGGAAAATCTTCTTCTATTATATCGGAATCTAATTCGTTATCGTCAGTCAGTCTGATGTTTTTATTTGCACGAAACTCATGCCATATTATCTTCAGCTCTCCGATAATGCTATTATATTCATTAATATTATATTTATATTTGTAATTATTCGCCATTTGACACCAATATTTCATTATGTCAAGAAACTTATTTATATCCTCTAGATAGTTATTTATGTCCAGTTGCCTTCTTATTTCCACTACATCATTTTCCGGTTTATCCTGATATTTTTTTATGGGTTTAATATATGTGTTAAAGTCATCTGTTGATATAGGTTCACATTTCTTTAGATTCTTGTTTCCATTTTTCATATTATGAAACATAGATATAGTCCTTTGAGCTACATTATTTTTAAATACGAAATAAATGGTATCATATAAATCTATGTCTCTGCCTAATATCTCATTTGTATGTGAAACCTTGTCGGCAAGTTTAGTTTCTGACAGATTCAACACATTTTCATATCCCATTCTGAGTTCCAAAAGCATAAGATAAGGGCTTGAGAATCTGTTTTTGTCTAAGTGCTTCTTTATGCCGATAACAGCATCTACAGTTTCTTTTTTATCCCCGGCACATTCAATCTCTTCATATTTGTCCATGTCGAGGCATTCAATGGGCTCATCAAAATATTTCTTGCCGTGATAGTCTTTTTCCGAAACATCCTGCAGTTTCATTCCGCATACTGGATACAATTTATGCCCAGTTATTATTCTGTTATCATATACCAAGGCTTCCATATTGCTCTATTTTATGATATGCCATATTGAACGATTTAAATATTTCCTCAATGTCCTGACCAAGATCTTTATAGATATATTTAAAGCGTTGCTCTGACTCTTCTGCCAAATAGAAATGTGTTCTGTCTTCAACATTCTCTTTCTTTGCAATAGCGTTTATCGCGTCAACCATATTCGGGTTATGGCTTGCCACCATTATCTTTGTACCCGTTTCTTTATTGAGCAGAACAAGAATATGTGCAAACTCTACAATCCATTGCGGATGCAGGTGAGCTTCAGGCTCATCAATTAGCAACAATGTCTTTTCATTAAGATATCCGTTTTCAAGAAGTCTCAATATATATGAGAACGACTTAAATCCTGTAGCCGTTTTATCCAATTTGATGTTGAGTCCGTCCTCACTCACAAAATGCAGTTCCTTTTGTCCAAAGTCATCTTTTTCTACATCAACACGCCCATTCATCAGGTGTGTTATTCTTCTTATTATTTTTTTATGTGCGTCAGTGCCGGCAAAGTCCTTATTTTCATCCAGCATCAGGCTCTTCAGGTCGTTCCAGAACACATTGTCATCCTTACCTTCTTCCGATACAGCCATCGGTGTGTCAACGTATATTGCCTTAGTAAGATTATACAAGTTGCCTACACTGCCTTTTTGAAACAGCTTTACGCCGTCTTCTTCAACATTTATATTGTTAGGACTAGTCTCATCTATATCAAATTTATTACGCATAAGCATAAGAAAATCATCCATGGAACGTTTTCTCTTACTTTCATAATAATTATTTTTAATGCGTTTTATCTCGCTTAATTCTGCATATCTAAAGGAATTTAATACATCATTCAAATTCTCATCTTCATCGTATTTTATACCAAGAAAGACAAGCACTCTTTCCCTTTTGGTTGGCGAAGGTGAATCTTTTAAATATATATACAGAATATCGCAGAATCTTTCTATAACCTTTTCTGCTATATGCTGTATAATTTCGACATGATCCTGTTCGCCATTATCTTTTAAACTGCGTATCTTTGATGATGCCTCTCTGAAAAACAAAGAGTTGCTATGGTCTGTATCCTTGTCTATATCCCTTCTTGCAAAGTTAAGTCCGGTAAAGATATTCTGAATCTGACTGACATATCTGTCATAAATAAATTCATCGTATAGGTTTGCTCCGTTAACTATATAATACAGCCACTTTGACAATGTACTTTTGCCACATCCGTTTATTCCGGAAAGCACCGTTATTCCGTCAATGGATATGGCAGCCTTTTTTATTGCATGATAATCGTTAAGCTTATATATATATTTGCTCATTGTTTTGCTGTTTATAGATTTAACTTCACAAGTAGTAATTTTCTTACTCTTACAAAAGTAACAACAAAATTAGACTTATACAATATTTTAACTGAAAAAAGACAAAACGTTTATAAATAATAAGATGCGATTTAAGTGAAAAGGAGGCGCAGAGCGTAGAGCGCAACGCACAAATGAAAAATTAAAAATTAAACAACGCCCGATTAAAGTGAACAGAGAACAGTGAAAAAAGAAAAATCCAATAGTCTTGTGGCTTCTACTCGCAAGCACTACGTTTGCACATGGATTTTTCACTCTTCACTCTTCGTTCTTCACTTAAATATGCTCCTAGCTCACCCCAGTGAGCGATAACTACTTTAACTCCTTTAACTCCAAATGACAATACCCTTCAATGCATTTGTCTTTTTTCGCTGCGCTCAAGGCTATTGTCTTAACTCCCTAACTCCTTGAAAATAACTCCTAAAGTTAATAATTTTTATTATCAATATACACCTCCAGCAGTTTCGACATACCGTTTTCGTTGTTTGGTACCACGTCCATGTCGGCTACGCAGGCGGGGACGAGGCAGCTCATGCCTTTTGTCA
>OGYL01000107.1_pt1 | contig 54505 bp, 38 predicted proteins | sample 1576541 | NCBI WGS metagenome assembly OGYL01 (sample SAMEA3541551, study PRJEB24748) | human gut metagenome | biome: human gut; feature: human-associated habitat; material: faeces | place: China | collected 2012 | reverse complement strand
TTTGGTACTATGAACGGTAAAGATGGTAAGCCATTCAAGACGCGTTCAGGTGGTGCCGGCAGCGGCACAGAGTGACAGCACCGGGCTGAAGTCGGCTGCCGAGTCGTTCGCCGCAACGCCCATAGATGTGGGCGCCGACGTGACCATACCGCTCGAAGAGTCGACAGCCGCCGTCTCGGTGATAACCTCGGCCACCACCGACAGGCGCAGCTCGCGCAACATAGCCAACTCCATTCTCGGCCAGGGCACGGGCCTGGTGAGCCTGCAGAACTCGGGCTCATACAGCGACACAGGCCCAACTTTCTATGTGCGCGGCCTGCAGTCGCTCTCTACCAGCACGCCGCTGGTGCTCGTCGACGGCATTGAACGGAGCATAAGCGACATCACACCCGGCGAGGTGGAGTCGGTGCAGATACTGAAAGACGCGGCCGCGGTGGCACTCTACGGCTACAAAGCGGCCAACGGAGCCATACTGGTGACCACGAAGCGTGGCAAGTACAACACCAAGACGGTGAAGTTCAGCTACGACCATGAGTGGCAGTTCATGGTGAAGAAGCCGCAATTCGTAGACGCGGCCACATACGCCGAGGCCGTCAACGAGGCACGTTCCAACGACGGCCTATCGGCCAAATACACCACCGACGAGATCAACGCGTTCCGCTCGGGCCAGTACCCATACCTCTACCCCAACGTCGACTGGGTGAACGAGACCTTCCGCAACCACGGCGTGGCCAACAAATACAACATGGAGTTCAGCGGCGGAGGCAAGGCGTTCCGCTACTTCACCTACATCAACCTTACCACGAACAAGGGGTTTGTGGCCAACGCCGACGCCAACTCGGGCTACTCTACGCAAGACAAGTACACCAAGGGGAGCATCCGCGTCAACCTCGACGCCGACATAACGCGCACCACAAAGATGAAGGTCAACCTGCAGGGGGTGCTCGACGAAACCAGCGGTCCATCGGCCGACCTGTGGGACTTGGTCTACTCCGTGCCGGCGGCAGCCTTCCCCATCAAGACCGAGAGCGGCCTGTGGGGCGGCACCTCGACCTGGAGCGGCACGCTCAACCCCGTGGCCCAGTCGGCGGGGGCGGCCTACGTGAAGAACCACTCGCGCAGCCTCACATCCGACATCACGCTCTCGCAAGACCTCTCGGGGCTGCTCAAGGGGCTCAAGGCCAGCGTGCGCGTGGGCTACGACAACAGCTCCAACGTCTACGAAGACCACAGCAAGACCTACGACTACGGCAGCCTGACGCCGGGCCAGTGGGTTGACGGCGAGCCCACGGTGTCCGCCGAATACAAGGTGACGGCCGCATCCGAGATGGGAACGTCGGCCGAGACCAACGCATACGCGGCCCGCTTCCACTTCGACGCAGGCCTAAACTATGCCAACACCTTCGGCAACCACTCTGTATACTCGCAGCTCAAATGGGACTACGAATACGAAGACGAGACAGGACTCAACACCACCGTCTACCGCCAGAACGTGTCGTGGTACACCCACTACGGCTACAAGGGACGCTACTTTGCCGACCTTGCCCTCGTAGGGTCGGGCTCCAGCCGCCTCGCCCCGGGCACCAAGTGGTCGTTTTCGCCCACTGTCTCGGCCGCATGGGTCATCTCGAAGGAGAACTTCATGGCCAAGGCCAAATGGCTGAACCTGCTTAAGCTGCGCGCTTCGTTCGGCATCATCAACGCCGACTACCTGCCCGGCGACGACGTCTGGACGTATTACACGCAGCAGTATGTGACCACCGGAGGCACCTACCCGTTCACAAGCTCGTGGACTTCGGAGTTCGGGCGCACCTACCTCGACCGACTCGCCACCGAGAACCCGGGCCACGAGAAAGCCTACAAGTACAACGTGGGCCTCGACGCATCGCTGTTCGGCTGCCTCAACCTGACGTTCGACGCCTACTACCAGCGGCGTACGGACATCTGGGTAGAAGCCGACGGCAAGTACACAACGTTGATTGGCCAGGACGCCTCCTACGAAAACGCGGGCATCGTCGACAGCTGGGGATTCGAGGCCGGGGCCGACTTCAGCCGCAAGGTGGGCGCGGTGACGCTCACCGCCGGGGCAAGCGTGAGCCTGAACCGCAACAAGATAGTGGAGCAGCTGGAAGAGCCTCGCCTCTACGACAACCTTGTACAGACGGGCCACTCGGTCGGGCAGATATACGGCCTGAAGGCCATTGGCTTCTTCGAGGACGAGGAAGACATAGCCAATAGCCCCACACAGACGTTCAGCACCGTGAAACCGGGCGACATAAAGTATGAGGATGTCAACGGCGACGGGCAGATAGACTCTAACGACGAGGTGGCCATAGGCTACAGCGACGACGCCCCCGAGCTATACTTCTCGCTGAAGCTCGGAGCCGAGTGGCGCGGGCTGGGATTCTACGCGCTGCTGCAAGGCACCGGCAGATACTCGGCAGTGCTCAACACCAAGAGCATGTACTGGGGCCTGGTAGACAACACCACCATATCGCAATACGCCTACGAAAACCGCTGGACGGCCGACAACAAAGACGCAAAGTACCCGCGCCTGAGCTCGCAGAGCAACGCCAACAACTACCAGACCAACACGATATGGCTCGAAGACCGCTCGTTCCTCAAGCTGCGCACGCTGGAAGTGTACTACAACCTGCCGCGAAAGCTGCTCGACGCGTCGCGGTTCATTAGCGAGGCCAAGCTCTACCTGCGCGGCACCGACCTCTTCAGCATCGACCACCTGGCCGTGTCCGACCCTGAATCGTATGGCGCCACCGACCCGCTGACGCGCAGCATAGCCGCCGGGCTGGCCGTGACGTTCTGACCATAAGCCGCCTGTGCCGCCACCGGGCGCACAGTACAGACGACGCGGTCTCGGCAAAACGCATGGCACCAACACACCCGAAGGGCAACCGTCTGTCAGCCAGCGAGTTGCAAAACGGGCCATATTGCGATGCGAAACAGGCCGTTTGAGCACTTGAAACGGCCCGTTTTGCGAGGCCAAAAGCCCCCCCAGGCAAAGCACTGGGCCCCGGGCGGTGCAGGCGGACCACGCTCACAACCATTATTCACCATGCCAGCAGGCACGCAACGGCGCCAAGCCAAGCTGCCGAAGGCACCAACCACACATACATAACACATGACAACAAAAACAATGACAAGGACATTGCAAATGGCCATTTGCGCCACGATGGCGCTGGCCATGGCTGCATGCTCCGACCGGATGGACTACCATGAATATGTAGTGAAGGACAAGGAGCAGATCACCGCCACGTTTGAAGACGTGGGAGGATTCATGACCGACATCTACAACCACGTCGACTACGACTACGGACAATACTATTCGGGCGCCGTGCTCGGCTCGGCCAGCGACGAGGCCGAATACGCCCTGCAAGGCAACGCCATCGAAGACTTCTACAACGGGGCATGGAGTGCAACCAACGCAAAGGAAACACTGTGGAACGACATGTACGAGGGCATAGCCGCATGCAACGTCTACATCGACGAGTTCACGGGGCTCACGTTCGACGACCTCGTGCTCAACAGCGACTACGAGAAGCAGCTCTACCGCTACAACAACTATGAATGGGAGGCGCGGTTCATGCGCGCATACTTCTACTTTGTGCTGGCAAGGCAGTACGGCGGGGTGCCTTTGGTCACCCAGACCCAGAGCTACGACATCACCAACGCGCTGCCCAGGGAGTCTAGCGACAGCATCTTCAGCTTCATCATAAGCGAATGCGACGCAATAAAAGACTCCATAATAGCCGACTACTCAGACCTTGGGGCCATGGACATGGGAGCCAACGAGACGGGCAGGGCCGACAGGCTGGCCGTGCTCGCGCTCAAGGCCAGGGCCGCACTCTACTGGGCCAGCCCGCTGTTCAACCCCGATGACGACGCCACGCGGTGGTATAACGCAGCCCTGTATACCAAGCAGCTCATCGACGAATGCACCGAACGGGGCAAGAGGCTGGCCGACGACTATGAGTCGCTGTGGGCAACCGACAACTACAGCAACGCCAACATCATGTGCGAGATAATATTCGGAAGGCGTGTCTACGGCTCTGGCAGCGAAGGCGTGTCGAGCACGTTCGAGTCATACAACTACCCCGTAGGCATTGAAGGCGGCAACGGGGGCAACTGCCCTACGCAGACACTGGTCGACGCCTACGAGTTTGTCAGCGGCGACAGCGCCGGGCTCAGGCCGAAAGACCTGGCCGACTACGACCCCGACAAGCCGTATTACGACGACCGCGACCCGCGCTTCTATGTCACGGTGGCCAAGAACGGCGACGAAAACTGGCCCAGCTCCAACACCACCCCGCTGCAAACCTACTACGGGGGGATAAACGCCGAGCCGCTCACAGGGGGCACGCCGACGGGCTATTACGTAAAGAAGCTGTGCCATTCGGCCATCGACCTGTCGTCGAACAGCTCTTACGAGGCCGACAACCACACATGGGTGACGTTCAGGCTCGGTGAGTTCTACTTCAACTACGCCGAGGCTGTGTTCAAATACCTGGGCAGCCCGTATGCCACCGACGGCGAACTGACCATGAGCGCGGCCGACGCACTCGACAAGACGCGCCTGAGGGCCGGACTGAAAAGCCTCAGCGAGGTGCGGCCGGGCATGACCAACGACGAGTTCTGGGACGTTTACAAGACCGAACGCATGGTTGAGCTGGCCTTCGAGGGCCACCGCTTCTGGGACGTGCGCCGCTGGAAGGAGGCCGACGAGCACTTCACGTCGGTCGACGAGATGAAGCTCACGCTCAATTCCGACAGCACCATCAGCTACGAACGCAACACGGTGAGCCGCACATGGGACGACAAGATGTACCTGTTCCCCATCCCCCAGTCTGAAATACAGAAGAACCCTAACCTCACGCAGAACCCCGGCTGGTAATGGCCACGGCAGCACCGTGGGCGGCAACGTCCACGGCACAGCCCCACATCAAGGCCCCCGAGCACTGACCCTCACAGTGAACGGGGGCCATTTTGCCGCCATACCTGTCACTTTTCGGCCGCAACGCTTGCCCATGTCGAAAATTTTGGTGATATTTGCGCTACGGTATGTGCCGGGGCAACGCCGCCGCCATTGCAAAGCCATGCGCCCGGCGGCAAGCAACCGCACAGACGCCACCCCGCAACGCGCCCCGTAGGGGCTATTAACACACAGCCAATGCACGGACTCTACCTCACAGGTGTAATCATTAATGAGATAATAGCAGCCGTGGCCATCGTCCACGTGCTGATGGACAACCGCCAGCCGGCCAAGACCATGGCATGGGCGTTGGTCATCTTCTTCGTGCCTGTTGTGGGCATATTGCTCTACGTCTTCTTCGGCATAAACACACGCAAGGAGCGCATGATGAGCCAACGCAGCATGGACCAGCTTACCAAACGGTCGATGCTGGAGTTCGCCGAGCAGCACGACCTGCACCTGCCCGAGGCCTACAGGCAGACAATCGACCTGTTTGTAAACCAGAACATGGCCATGCCTTTCAACAACACCAAGGCCGACATCTACACCGACGGGCACTCGTTCTTCCTCGAACTGTTGCACGCCATAGGCCAGGCGCGCCACCACATACACATCGACATGTACATATTTGCAGACGACGCGCTTGGCAATCTCGTTGCCGACGCCCTCATAGACAGTTCGCGCCGCGGCGTCGAGGTTAGGGTGATATACGACGATGTGGGCTGCTGGAACGTGAGCCACCGGTTCTTCGAGCGCATGCGCGAAGGCGGCGTGGACGTCAGGCCGTTCCTCCCCGTAAGGTTCCCTACGTTCACCGGCAAGGTGAACTACCGCAACCACCGCAAGATTGTGGTCATCGACGGGCGCACGGGATTCATCGGCGGCATGAACATAGCGCTGCGCTATGTGAAGGGAACGGGCACCCAGGCATGGCGAGACACGATGGTGCGCATCACCGGGGGGGCGCTCTACGGGCTGCAACGGGCTTTCCTGGTCGACTGGTATTTCGTTGACCGCACGCTCATATCAAGCCGGAAATACTATCCCCAGCCCGATGGCAGCGTGGCATCGGCCTGCATCGCGCAGATAGTTACAAGCAGCCCGATAGCCCCCTACCCCGACATCATGCAGGGATATGTGCGAATAATCCTCGGCGCACGGCGCTACATATACATCGAGACGCCCTACTTCCTGCCCACGGAGCCCGTGCTCTTCGCCCTGAAGACGGCCTCGGTGGGAGGCATCGACATACGCATCATCGTCCCGAGGCACAGCGACAGCAGGTTTGTAGAGTGGGCGGGGCGGTCGTATCTGCGCAACATGGTCGAGGCGGGAGTGAAGATTTACATGTACACTGCGGGGTTCATGCACAGCAAACTGCTCGTGTGCGACGACTCGCTCGCCACATGCGGGTCGACAAACGTAGACTTCCGAAGCTTTGAAAACAACTTTGAGGGCAACGCGTTTTTCTACGACGGAGAGACGGCCATGCGCTTCAAGCAGGTCTTCCTGGCCGACCAAGAACGGTCGGTGCTGTTCAACGACACCGCACAAGGCAAGCAGCCAAACTTCATGGCGCGCCTTTGGGAGAGCCTGATCAGGCTGCTCTCGCCCGTGCTTTGAGCCGGGCTGCGCCCCAAGGGCTGGCGCAATGGACTGTCACAGGGCCGCAGCCATGGCACGGCGGGGCGCCAAGGGCTGTGGGGCGCATACAAAAAAAGGCTGGCAAACGTCAGCCCTTGAATATCGAAAAGTTAACGCTGCCGTACTCACGGTGCTCGATGAAGTGGGCATCGGAGCTGAAATCATTCTTCGCCCCGTGCTCAAGCACGAACACACCGCCCTCAGACAGTATGCCCGAAGCGAAGACCATGCCCGGTATGGCGGCCAGTTCACCGAGCGCATAAGGCGGGTCGGCGAAGATGAAGTCGAACTTCTGGCGGCACGACTTGACAAACCTCAGCGCGTCGGCGCGCAGCGGCAGGCAGTTGACGGCCCCTATCTTGGCCAGGCACTGCTTGATGAAGGCGTGGTGGTCGCGGTCTATCTCGACGCTGACCACGCGGTCACAGCCCCTTGACAGTAGCTCGAGCGTGATGCTGCCCGTGCCCGAGAAGAGGTCGAGGGCCTGCTTCCCTTCCAGGTCTATGTACCCCGCGAGCACGTTGAATATGTTCTCCTTGGCGAAATCGGTGGTCGGCCTGGCCTTGAACGAGCGTGGTATGTCAAAGCGGCGCCCCTTGTACAATCCTGTTATTATCCTCATATTGTCATCTGCCTTTCACATAGTAAGCTACCAAATCGTAGGGCATGCCCTTGACGAGCGTTGCCGGCGAACGGTTGAAGTCGCCCACAGGGTTTATCACATAGGCCCTCAACAGAAACTTCCTGAGCTCTTCCAATATCCACTCCCGGTCGGGAATGTCGCCCACGATGTGCATCTCGTCGTGCTCGGGCTTCAGCGCCAGCTGCTTCCAGACGTAGAGAAGGAAGTACAGAGCGTCGTGTGCGTGGCCCGCATCAAAGGCGTTGCAGTACTTGAAACGGTTCTGGGCGAAGCTGAACACCTCCAGTTTCTTGTCGTGGAAATAGCCGTACAGCTTGCTGCGCGTGCCTATGAAGCTGCGCTGGTGCAGGTATTTCCACACGGGAGTCATGGCACAATTCACCCTCACGTCGGCAAAATGGTCGTCGACAACGAGCTTAAGGTCCTTGTTGACCGAGAAGAGTGCCACGGCGTTGAGCTCGGGCAAGACGTTGAACATCACCCTGTCGGCATTCTGCTTCGGGAACGAGTGGCGGTAGAGAGTGTCGGCGTCTGGCTCGCAGAACATGTCGACAGGCACCATGAGCACGGGCGAATCGACCATGAGCATGGCCCTCTTGAAATCCATCGATGGCAGCTCGGCGGTCTTGAATGCCTCGCGCAGGTTGGCCGCCATGGATATTCCGCTCCTCACGGTGTAGGGTTCGAATGTCACTCCGCTTCCCTCCGGCCCCGTCTTCAATGCCGAAAACGAAAGCGAATGGCGGCTGACGCGTATTGTGAGCCGCCTTCCGCCACTTTGTAAGTTGGTGTTTTGGGATGTATCCATTGTCTGTTGGGTCTTCTTTTGTGCAAAGGTAGCACAAAAAAACGAGAGGAAGAAACTAACGATTGTGTTTTTGGCATATTGCCGTCTACAACGCAAAGATTCTTGAACATAACTATGGAATGGTTGTTCCTAAGGCTATGAGAGAAGATCTGGGTTATGCTGTCAAAGATGTATCAGATGTTAATCATAAGGAGCTTTCAGCAGATGAAGTGCTTGAGATATTTGAGAAGAGATATAAGAAATATACACCAGTATTCAAGATTTCTGAAGTGCATTTCAAGCAGATTAATGGAATCCAGACTGTTGTGACTATTGATGAGAATGGTAAGAAATGCAATGTTGAAGATGGCGGTAATGGCCGTCTTGATGCTGTAAGTAATGCTCTTGCCAGTCACTTTGGAAAGCCTTGTGATATCTTCTGTTATGAAGAACATTCATTAAAGAAGGGCTCTGATTCTAGTGCCATTGCATATGTTGGTATTACAGGAGAGGATGGAAAGAATTACTTTGGTATTGGTATTGACCATGATATCATCAGAGCTTCTATTGATGCGTTAGAGTCAGCTATGAACAGAAGCCTTGAAGCATAATATTTAAATTGAATAATGTGTAATATAACCCATGTCCGGAACGTATACTAGAATGATACTGATTCAGGATATGGGTTGTTTTATTTATGTAGAATTAAAAAATCCCCCTCAAAGGGGGAAGCGGTACTATAGTACTAATGCTATTATACGCTCAGAGGGGAAAAGAAATATAGTTAAGGGGAAACTGTTGATTTAGACATTTTTGGAGGGATAGTAATGTTTTTTAGAAAACTATTAAGTAGTTTGAATGCAAAGGTTAAGAAAACTGCAGTTGGTGTTCTTTCAGTTGCAATGGTTGCAGGTTCTGTGTTTGCCGGTACATCTTTAAAAGCTGGTGCATACTCGAAAACACAGGATGTCCTTAATGAATTATTAGGAGCAGCAAAACCTTATGGTGTAGTTGCTGAAGAATTTAAGAATAGTAATCACAATCAGACATGTTTCGCGACTAACAAGCTTGTAATAACAGATCAGTGGATGAGTGCATGGCTTGATATGAGCGTTGGAACAACATATATCAAGAGTTTTGATAATTCTGGTTCATCAGAAGTTAATGTGGATAGAAATGCATTTAATAATCTTGTACTTGGAACTGATTATGATTATGAACCCAGAGAGAATAAATATTATATTAAAGATTCTGACGGAAAAAGAACAGGTGCTGTTATTAATGTGGCTAACTGCAAGGATACAATCAATGTTTATTATGCAGAGGATTATATGGATGTAACGGCAGCACTTGATAATGTATACGATAATTTCAAGGCGTATGCTGATACACCAGATTCGGAGGCTGATATAGTTATTGGTGCTTATGATGATAGAAAGATTGATCTTGCTTTATTTAAGAATAAGCAGATTGTAGTGGTAAATATGTATGCTAATAATTATATTGACTGGCAGGGAAAAGAAGTTTCATCTTATTATGGAGAAGGACAGCTCAACATAACAAATAAAGCACAGGGACAGTTTGTTATCATTAATTTGCTTGGCGGTGATGGTGATGCAGACATTAAAAGATTCAGCATTAATGGAAAGAATACAGGCGGATTAACAGATGTTGATGTATCAGACACGGTTATTTTCAATGCTGTTAATGTAACTGGTAATATTAATATAGGTGAGGTATGTGGTATAGTTGTTGCACCAAAAGCAGATATTACCTTAACATCTACATGTAATGGAAGAGCAATTTCTAAGTCATTTGTTAATGTCAATGGACAAATGCATTTTATATCAGATAATCAACAGCAGGAGACGACACAAAAGGAAACAACATCTGTAGCACAGTCTTCATCAGAAACAACAAAGTCAGAAGAGACAACAACTGTACAGGAGACAACAAAGTCGGATGAGACAACGGCTGCACAGGAGACAACAAAGTCGGACGAGACAACGGCTGCACAGGAGACAACAAAGTCGAACGAGACAACAGTTGCACAGGAGACAACAAAGACGGACGAGACAACAGCTGCACAGGAGACAACAAAGTCGAACGAGACAACGGTTGCACAGGAGACAACAAAGTCAAACGAGACAACAGTTGCACAGGAGGCAACAAAGTCGAATGAGACAACAGTTGCGCAGGAGACAACAAAGTCGAATGAGACAACAGTTGATGCTGGTAAGGAAACTAAGCCGACAAAACCAGAATCAAACGAAACAACAGCTGTTAATGAGACAACAAAGTCAAATGAAACAACAGTAGATTCTAATAAACAGACAAAAGAACATACAACTTCATCAACTCAGGTCACAAAGAAGACTGGTGAAGTTGCAGGAGATGAAGAATTAGTTATAGGAAAAGAAGATGAGACTGTTGGTGGCTCAAGAGTCAGAAAAACTGGTGAAGTTGCGGCTGATGAAGAGGTTGTAAAGACTGGTGACAATAATCATGTATGGGTATATATTGTGATTCTTGTAGCAGCAGCTGTTATTTCTGGAACTGTTATTGTGATAAGCAAAAAGAGCAATAAAAGATAATAAATGTTAATGATATCAGAGAGGCACAGCAGTAATGTTGTGCCTTTTTTATTGGGGTGGTATTGAAGCACTCTGCTTTTTTATGCTATAATGCAATATGTATGAGTCGGAGTAGGCTTTGAACACAAAATACAGTGAAGAACAAGGAGATGGAAGTTTTATGAAACATTTGATACTTGCATCGGGTTCACCAAGACGAAGAGAATTAATGAGTCAGGTAGGACTTGATTTTACTGTTGTTACAAGTGATGCAGATGAGAATATTAAAGAGATGGAGCCTGAAGATTATGTAAGAGAATTATCTTCTATTAAGGCACAGTCTGTATTAGAACAATATGCAGATAAAGATGATTCTGTAATTGTTATAGGTGCAGATACTATTGTTTATCATAAAGGAGAGATTCTTACCAAGCCTAAGGATGAAGAGGATGCATTCAGAATTCTTAAGTCTTTAGAAGGTCAGATACATCAGGTGTATACAGGTGTAACTATATGCAGCACACATAAGAATGTAAGTTTTTATGAAAAGACTGATGTGTGGGTATATGATATGACTGATGAGGAAATCAGGGATTACATAAGCACAGGAGAGCCTATGGATAAGGCTGGTGCATATGGTATTCAGGGTAAATTTGCAGCATACATTAAGGGTATTGAAGGCGACTATAATAACGTTGTCGGTCTGCCTGTTGCAAGACTTGTACATGAGCTTAAAACATTTTAAGGAGAAAATATATGGTTAAATTCGTAGCAAGTGACCTTGATGGGACATTGCTTCTTAACGGAGCACAGAGCGTCGACGAATCTGCTATACAGTATATCAATAAACTTGTTGACAAAGGCGTTATATTTGCACCGGCTAGTGGCAGGCAGATAACGAGTCTTAAGAGACTTTTTGGGGCTGTCAGTGATAAGCTTGCATATATTGCAGAGAATGGTGCACTTGTGGAATATAAGGGTGAAACTATTGGGAAGACTCCGATGGATAGGAAGCTTGCGTTAGAGATAATTGAGGATGTAATTGAACAGCCCAATTGTGAGGTGCTTGTATCAGGAGAACATACGGCATATATTAAGCCTAAGTCAGAAGAATATTATTACAGAATGACTAAGGTGGTCAATTACCATACTACATTAGTTGATAAGTTCACAGACATTGACGAGGATATATTAAAGATTGCTGTGTGTGATATGACAGGAATTAAGAATTCCAAGGAGCATTTTATTAACAAATGGAGTGATAAGGCTTCAGTACTTGTATCGGGAGAACTTTACTTAGACCTTATGGACACTAATGTTAATAAAGGTAGAGGAATTGAGCAGATACAGAAATATTTCAGCTTAAAACCCGAAGAATGTATGGCATTTGGTGACAACTATAATGATATTGCAATGCTTGACAGGGTGTATTACTCATATGTTATGGAGAAAGCTGTAGAAGATGTTAAGAAACACGGGCGTTTCGTAACAGGATGGGTAGAAGGAACATTAAGAGAGCAATTTAAAGAGATAAGATAAGGAGATTTAAGTTATGGATAAACATATTGATGAGTGTGCGAAGGTGTTTTTAAGAGATCAGAAACAGCTTTTCGATGAGCCTGTTGCATATGATTTAGAGGAAGCTAAGGAATTCTTAGAGGACTGTATGGCGGTATACTGCAAGGATATTAAAGAATTAAGAGAAGTGATGGATGATGAGGGAATGGATGTATCTGACTTAAGCAATGATGAGCTTCTTGAGCAGTTAGAAGTATTCAGGCTTGATAATGGCGGATATTTCTTCGTGGAAGGATAGTACAGATGCGTATAAATGTTGTATGTGTAGGCAAGATTAAGGAAAAGTTTTATACCCAGGCAGTTGAAGAGTATTCTAAGAGACTTTCAAGATACTGTAAGCTTGATATTGTTGAACTACCTGATGAGAAAACACCAGATAATGCAAGTGATATAGTCAATGAACAGATTAAGAATAAGGAAGGAGAGAGAATTCTTTCTGCCATTAAAGATGATGCTTATGTATGTGCACTTGCAATAGAAGGGAAAATGCTTGATTCTGTTGAACTATCAGAAAAGATTGAAAGACTTGGAATAGAAGGAACAAGTAACATAACATTTGTAATAGGAGGCTCTTTGGGACTTGCAGATGATGTACTTAAGAGAGCTGATTATAAGCTGAGTTTTTCAAAGATGACATTTCCGCACCAGCTTATGAGAGTTATTCTTTTGGAACAGATATACAGGGCTTACAGGATTATGAAGAATGAGCCATATCACAAATAATTAAAGAGGATAGAATATGAAAAGAAGAAAAAAACCGTTTATTATATTAGCAGTTATTCTTGTTGTAGTTTTATTGGTTGCAGGATATATTAAGTTCTTTAATGGACGTCTGATATATTTCACAACAGGTATGAAGAGCGGTGAGCTTATTAAGACAGCAGGACAGAAGACAACTTATACATGCGAGGCAGATATTCTAATGTCTGATGTGAAGAAGGAATATGAGGAAATGTTTGGCAGTAATATATGGAGAGAGAAAATTGGTGATGCTGATTTTGAAAGCTATATTAAGGACCAGATTAAGAGTAAGTTAATGCGCGTCAAGGCTATGAATGTTAAGGCTAAGGAACGCGGTGTTGTGCTTGGAAGAGAAGAAAAAGATTCTGTGGGTAAGGCTGTTGATGCATTTTACAATGAATTAACAGAATCGCAGATAAGCAGTACAGGAATAACTAAGGATAAACTGAATACAATGTTTACTGAATTTGCAATAGCACAGAAACTCTACGATGACCTTACTTCCAGCATGGATATTGAAGTAAGCGCAGATGAGGCAAGAGTTATTGATATCCAGTATATTGTATCAGATTCAGAGGAAGATATTAATAAAGCATATAATCTTGTGAATTCAGGAAGTTCATTCTTTGCTGTTGCCAAGGAGTACAATGCGGATGGCGAATATGAGTACGAACTGAAACGTGGCGAGATGGATGCAGCATTTGAAAAAGCAGCATTCAATCTGTCTACTGGTGAGATGAGCAGTATAGTTGAGGCAGCAGGCAGATATTACATTATAAGATGTACATCGGATAATGATAAGGCTAAGACCGAGGTTAATAAGTCTGCAATTCTTGAAAAGAGAAAGTTAGAGCAGTTTAATGCTGATTTTGAGAAATATGAAGCTGGTATATATATGGAATTTAATAATAGCGAATGGAAGAAATTAAGTATTCAGGATGCGTATACGTTGGGAAGCAGCTTTGAGGATACTTTCAATGCGTATTTTGGAAAGTAAAGAGGAGAGTAATTAATAATGGCAGCTAATAAATATGATGCTAACAGTATATCAATACTGGAGGGCCTTGAAGCGGTAAGAATGAGACCTGGTATGTATATTGGAAGTGTCGGAACAAAAGGTCTTAATCATCTTATATATGAGATTGCGGATAATTCAGTGGATGAACATCTTGCGGGTTTTTGTACACAGATAAATGTAACTCTTAATGATGACGGAACAGCAACTATCAAGGATAATGGACGAGGTATTCCTATCGGAATCCATCCTAAAGCCGGAATACCTGCGGTTGAGGTTGTATTTACAGTACTTCATGCAGGTGGCAAGTTCGGAGATGGCGGATATAAGATATCTGGAGGACTTCACGGCGTTGGTGCATCTGTAGTTAATGCACTTTCTGTATGGCTTGAGGTCGAGATAAGAGTTGATGGTGGTGTGTACAAGCAAAGATACGAGCGTGGAAAAGCAACAGCGCCGCTTGAAAAGATTGGTACATGCAGAAAAAATGATACTGGTACAACTGTTACATTTCTTCCTGATGGAGAAATATTTGAAAAGACAAGATTCAAAGCAGACTCGATAAAGAGCAGGCTTCATGAGACTGCATATCTTAATCCGGGGCTTACAATTGAGTTTGAAGATAAGAGAAAGGGCAGCGAGGATAAGGAAACTTTCCATGAGCCTGACGGACTTAAGGCATATATCAAAGACCTTAACAATGGCAAAGAGACAGTATGCGATATCGTCTACTTTAAGAAGAAGCAGGAAGATATTGAGGTTGAAGTAGCATTTCAGTTTGTTAATGAATTTGAGGAAAATATTCTTGGCTTCTGTAATAACATATACACTCAGGAGGGTGGAACGCATATTACAGGCTTTAAGACCAAGTTTACAATGATTATCAACCAGTATGCGAGAGAGCTTGGTATCTTAAAGGATAAGGATGCGAACTTTACTGGTCTTGATGTAAGGAATGGTATGACTGCAGTTGTTGCAGTTAAGCACCCTGCACCAAGATTTGAGGGACAGACCAAGACCAAGCTTGATAATCCTGATGCTGGTACAGTTGTTGCAAATGTAACAGGAGACGAGGTACAGCTTTATTTCGACAGACATTTGGACGACCTTAACGCTGTAATTGCATGTGCTGAAAAATCTGCGAAGATACGAAAAGCAGAAGAAAAGGCTAAGACAAATATGCTTACAAAGCAGAAGTTCTCTATAGACAGCAACGGAAAGCTTGCCAACTGTGAGAGCAAGAATCCGGAGGAATGTGAGGTATTCATTGTAGAGGGAGATTCAGCCGGAGGTTCAGCAAAGACTGCAAGAAACAGAAGAACTCAGGCGATTCTTCCAATCAGAGGTAAGATTCTTAATGTTGAGAAGGCAAGTATTGATAAGGTACTTGCCAATGCCGAGATTAAGACAATGATTAATTCATTCAACTGTGGATTCTTAGAGGGCTACGGCAATGACTTTGATATCAGCAGATTAAGATATAATAAGATTATTATCATGACTGATGCCGATGTGGATGGAGCACATATTGATACACTGCTTCTTACATTTTTCTACAGATTCATGCCTGAGCTTATTAATCAGGGACATGTATATATTGCTACACCACCTCTTTATAAGGTTGTTCCTAAGAAGGGCGAGGGTGAATATCTATATGATGACAAGGCACTTGAGGATTACAGAAAGAAGCATACGTCAGGAACATTTACACTTCAGAGATACAAAGGTCTTGGAGAGATGGATCCTGACCAGCTATGGGAGACAACTCTTAATCCTGAAACAAGAATTTTAAAGCAGGTTGAGATTGAGGACGCAAGGCTTGCAACTGAGGTTACAGCAATGCTTATGGGTACAGATGTACCACCTAGAAGAGAATTTATATATACGCATGCTAATGAAGCTGAGATTGATGCGTAAAAGCTAAAGGAGTAGAAAATGGCTGAGAAGATTATAAGGACTGAGTATTCTGAGGTTATGCAGAAGTCCTATATAGATTATTCCATGAGCGTTATTACAGCAAGAGCACTTCCTGATGTAAGGGACGGTTTAAAGCCGGTACAGAGAAGAGTGCTGTATGCCATGGACCAGTTGGGGCTTAATTACGACAAGCCTCACAGAAAGTCTGCACGTATCGTTGGTGATACAATGGGTAAATACCATCCACATGGTGACAGTTCAATATATGAGACACTCGTTGTACTTTCACAGGATTTTAAGAAGGGTATGGCTCTTGTTGACGGACACGGAAACTTCGGTTCTATCGAAGGTGACGGAGCTGCCGCTATGCGATATACAGAAGCTAAGTTAAAGAAGTTCACACAGGATGTGTATCTTGCTGACCTTGATAAAAATGTTGTTGATTTCGTGCCTAACTTTGATGAGACAGAAAAAGAGCCTGAGGTTCTTCCTGTAAGAGTGCCTAATCTGCTTGTAAATGGTGCAGATGGTATTGCGGTTGGTATGACAACGAATATTCCTCCACACAATCTTTCAGAGGTTGTTGATGCAGTATGTGCATATATGGATAATGAGGGAATCACAACAGATGAGCTTATGCAGCTCTGCCCTGGACCGGATTTTCCTACAGGCGGAATTGTAATTAATAAAAGCGAGCTTGGTGGAATATATGAGACTGGAACAGGTAAGATTAAGTTAAGAGGCAAGGTCGTATTCGAGCCTGCCAAGAACCGTTCCGAGAAGGATAAGCTTGTTATTACAGAGATTCCATATACAATGATTGGTGCTAACATAGGTAAATTTATATCTGATGTAGTAAGCCTTATAGAAACTAAGAAAACTACCGATATTGTCGACATTTCCAATGAATCTTCTAAGGAAGGAATAAGAATTGTCCTTGAACTTAAGAAGAACGCTGATGTCAAGAATCTTGAAAATCTTCTTTACAAGAAGACCAAGTTGGAAGATACATTTGGCGTAAATATGCTGGCTATCGTTGATGGAAGACCTGAGACCTTAGGGATTAAGGATATAATCAGACATCACATTAATTTCCAGTATGAGCTTGCTACAAGAAAGTACACAACACTTCTTGAAAAGGAGAAGGCTAACAGGGAGATTAAGGAAGGTCTTATAAGAGCCTGTGATATTATTGATCTTATTATCGAGATATTACGAGGCAGTGCTAATCTTAAGATGGCGAAGGACTGCCTTGTCAATGGTAATGTCGAGGGAATCAGATTCAAGTCAGAGCAGTCAAAAAAGCAGGCTGCAGGTCTTGATTTCACGGAAAGACAGGCAGGAGCAATATTAGAAATGCGTCTGTACAAGCTGATTGGTCTTGAAATTCTTAATCTTCAGAAAGAATATGATGAATGTGTCAGGAAGATTGAGAAGTATGAAAAGATACTTGGCAGCAGAAAAGAGATGGCTAAGGTTATCAAGGCTGACCTTCTTAATATTAAAAAGGAATATGGTGTTGCAAGAAGAACTGTAATCGAAGATGGCGAAGCTGCTGTATTTGAGGAAAAGAAGATTCCTGAGATGGAAGTTATGTTCATCATGGACAGATTCGGATATGCAAGAACTATTGATATGGCTGCATTTGAGAGAAATAAAGAGGCTGTATTTAATGAGAACAAATATGTCATTCCGGTAATGAACACAGATAAAATCTGCATATTTACTGATACGGGAGACATGCACCAGTTAAAGATAAAGGATTTGCCATTCACTAAGTTCAGAGATAAAGGCACACCGATTGATAATCTGTGTAACTATGACAGCTCTAAGGAGATAATTGTGTACATTACTCCATTTGAACGACTTAAGAATCAGAAAATGCTTTTTGTCACAAGACAGGGAATGATGAAGCTTGTAGACAGCGAAGAATTCCAGGTTGCAAAGCGTACAGTTGCATGTACAAAATTAGCAGATGACGACAAGCTAATCGGAATGTATTCAACAGACGCAAGAGTAGAGATTTATTCAAAGTTCTCACTTGATGGAGAAATCAAGGAAGAAGAGGTTGTCGAGAGCAACCAGAATGTAATTGTACAGACAGAAAACGGAGTGTTCTTAAAGTTCCCATTAACAGACATTCCAATGAAGAAGAAGAGTGCTGTTGGCGTAAGAGGAATCAAGCTTTCAAAAGATGATTATATAGAAGATGTATTCCTGCTTACAGAAGGTGACGAGTTCACAATGGAATATAAGGGCAAGAGTATCAGCTTTGCCAAGATGAAGACGGCACACAGGGATACTAAGGGGACTAAGATAAGAGTGTGATTCTAACGGTTGGGGAGTCGAAGAAGTGCTTCACACCATTACAACTAAGGTAAGCAGTCCTAGTGGCTGTAAATGCCGCCATATACAGAGTTTATAACGGTGCTGGAAATCAAACGCGCTTCGCCTGAACGAGATTTCCAGCACCGAACTTTTGTATATGGCGTCATAACACCCACACGGACAGCTTACAATTTAGTTGTGATGGTGTGAAGCGCTTCTTCGACATGACCACCGATACTATAAATAAGAATAATAAGTACATATTGAGAAAATGAAATTGTTATAAAGTGGTATTAAGAATTTAATTGCTCTTCTACTTTTTAAACATGCAACTTAGATTTGAGTTAAAATTAATAGTATGATATTCTTATAATATCTTGATTGTAAAAATTAACACTGATACTCTGAGTATCAGAAATAATAATTATGATAATATTTTTAAATTTTAAAAATATAAAAACAAATAGATGAAAAAGAGGTATGTTATGTTTGCAACAATAGAACTATTTGCAGGTGCAGGAGGATTGGCATTAGGTGTTGAAAAGGCTGGCTTTAATACAATTGGTTTGATTGAATTTGATAAGGATGCATGTGAGACATTACAAACAAATAGACCTAATTGGAATGTGATATGTGATGATATCGCAAATGTTTCAAGTCAGAATTTAGAGGAATTATTTAATATAAAAAAAGGAGATTTGGATTTACTTTCTGGAGGAGCACCATGTCAAGCTTTTTCTTATGCAGGTAAGAGGCTTGGATTAGAAGATGCAAGAGGAACATTATTTTACCATTATGCTATTTTCTTAAAAAAGCTTCAACCTAAAATGTTTCTGTTCGAGAATGTAAAAGGTTTACTCACACATGATGGAGGAAAAACATATAGTACTATTCTTAATATATTTGAGAATGCTGGCTATGAAATTCAAAAGAAGATTTTAAATGCTTGGGATTATGGAGTTGCTCAGAAAAGAGAACGTTTAATTACTGTTGGTATAAGAAAGGATCTTGTTAATAAGATTCAATATTCATTTCCTGAGCCATATGATTATAAACCTGTTTTAAGAGATGTATTACAGAATGTTCCCGAAAGTATTGGAGTTCCATATGGAGAGAATAAAAGAAAAATATTTGAATTGGTTCCACCAGGAGGATATTGGAGAGATATAGATCCTGAAATAGCAAAGTCATATATGAAAAGTTGTTGGAATATGGAAGGTGGCAGAACGGGAATATTGAGAAGAATGAGTATGGATGAGCCTTCATTGACGGTATTGACATCTCCATCGCAGAAACAAACGGAAAGATGTCATCCATTGGAAGCTAGACCGTTTACTGTAAGAGAAAATGCAAGATGTCAGAGCTTTCCAGATGATTGGAAATTTTGTGGAAAAGTAATGTCACAGTATAAACAAGTGGGAAATGCTGTTCCAGTTAATTTGGCATATGAAGTTGCAAAAGAAATATATAAATCATTGGAGGGAGTAAAGATGGATTGGAAATTAGAGTTTATATCGGAGGAAAACTTTACACAACATGTTAGAGCTACTATAGAAAAATATGGAGAAAAATTAAAATCATTTGATGTTAAACGCTTTAATAAAAATATTATTGATCCAATAAAATTGATTTTTGATAAAACAGTATATCGTTCAACATGGGATGAAATTGTTAGCAATGAAATATTTAGGCAGAGAGACAAAGCTAATAATAATGATATAGGATATTTCCACCAAAGAATATTTCAATATATAGAAAATTGTCATGTTCCAGACAATGGAAAAGAAGGCGGATGGGATGTTATATACAATAATCCCAATGGAATAAAGCTTCCTGATGGAGATTTGGTTCATAATATTTATGTTGAAATGAAAAATAAACATAATACCATGAATTCTGCTTCAGCATCAAAAACATATATAAAAATGCAAAATCAATTATTGAAGGATGATGATTGTGCATGTTTTCTTGTAGAAGCGATTGCACAGAAATCACAGAATATTAAATGGGAGACGACTGTTGATAAGGATAAAGTATCTCATAAACGAATAAGAAGAGTAAGTTTGGATCAATTTTATGAGTTGGTAACAGGGGATAAAAATGCATTTTATAAAATGTGTATAGTTCTTCCTGATGTAATAGAAAGTGTTGTTAATAGTGGAGAAGGAGTTAAAGTGCCTGAAGATACTGTGTTAGATGAACTTAAGAATATAGCTAAGCATTTAGATGAAGAATCTGACCAGTTATCAATGGCAATGGCTATATATATGTTAGGGTTTAATACATATAATGGGTTCAGAGAATTTTTAAAAGATGAATCAAGTAATGAAAATGATTTGTTGAAAAGATTGTATATGTATGCAAAAAAGTTTAATAAATAGTTGAATACATTCAAAATAAGATTATGGAGAATATTTTAATATTTGATGTAGTTTGAATATCGTAATGTTTTAAAAAGGAAAGTGCTTATGGATGATAAAATTATTTATTCTTATATTGATGAAATAGCGAATAGATTGGGAGATCCAGGTTTATATGGAGCTGCATCTGTGATGGTGGGAGCTGGGTTTTCAAAAAATGCAAGCTGCATAGGTGCAAAAAATAATACACCACCAAGCTGGACGGAATTGTCAGAAAGGATGTATGATGCTTTATATCCTTTAGAAATAAATAATGAGAAACATAAATGGGAAGAATGTTCTGGAAAGAATGTCTTAACACTTGCACAAAAATATGAAGTTACATTTGATAGGCAGGCACTTGATAAATTAATAGAAATAAATATTGCGGATAAGGATTATATTCCCAGCGAACTACATAAAAATCTGTTGGAACTTAATTGGAATGATGTATTTACAACTAATTATGATACATTATTGGAGCGAACTACAGAACTAATTGTCGCAAGAAAAAATTATAAAATTGTATATTCTCAGGATGATTTACCGGGAAGTGTACGACCAAGAATTGTTAAACTACATGGTACTATTGAACATTCTTGTCATTATATTATAACTGAAGAAGATTATAGAACTTATCCATATAAGTATGCTCCATTTGTTAATACAGTTCAACAATCAATGTTGGAGACACGGTTATGTTTGATAGGTTTTTCAGGTACAGACCCTAATTTTCTTAATTGGCTTGGTTGGTTAAGAGATAATATGGGAGATAATTGTCCAACAATATATCTTTGTGGTTTATTTGATAATCTTGGAATTGCAGAGCGAAAGATGTTAGAACAGAGAAATATTAACATATTGGACTTATCAATTCTATTAGATGGAACAGAAACAAACAGGCATTATACGGCATTAAAAAAGTTTATTGATTTATTAAGACAAAAAAGCAAAAGAGAAAAAGACATTATATTAAAAGAAAAGTCTTATGAAAATATTGAATTAAGTTGTAAAGACTCTAAATTTGATATAAATCAATACGTAAAAAACATGCAAAAATCGATAAATTGTTTGATTGAAAAAATGAATGATTATGTTTGTCTTCCTCAAGGTGACGAATATGAAATTGAAAAATATATAGAAAAACAATTTAGTTGGATATTAAATGAAGAATATTTTGATAATAAATATAATATTTTAAATTTATGTTGCGCTATTTTAAAAAAATGTAATCATATTCTTTATGATGTTGATGCAGAAAAGCTAAAATTAATTGTGAATGATAAAAATATAGAAGTTAATAATAAAATTGATATTATACTATATATGCTTCAAATGTATCGTTTTGATGGGAAATATGATGAATATTTAGCAATAAAAGATACTATTGAAATTTCGAATCTTCAGGAATTAAGAAATAAAAATGAATATTTAATAGAATTAGCAAAATTTTATTTGTGTATATTTAAAATAAATGAAGCATATGCGTGTGTAGATAAAATAATTACATCAAGTTATGACGAATATGCGTTAAAAAAGGCAAGTTTGCTTGTTCAGTTGAATAAAAGGAATGAAGCTATAGAATTGATAACAAAGTCAATAGCTTTTATTTCTCAACAAAGATATTCTGAAAATAGGAATGCATCTTTGATAGGATATGCTAATTTAGTGGCGAGAGCTTCGTGGGCTTTTTATGAAGACCAAGAGCTTTTTTCTGATTCAATATATGAGAATAATGCATTTAATTGCAGAAAAATTGTAATTAAATCAAAAGAATTGGTTGTAGAAACCATTTTTGAAAATCAAAGACCTCAAAATAGAAAAGTAAGTTCGTTTAATCCGAATGCATATACAATTAATTATACATATGGAAGTACTGCAGAATCTAAAAAAATGGAAACAAGCTATAAATATTTGATGCTTCAGGATTTATTATGTCTAGGTATATATAGCGATCATAAAAATACGACAGATGCAGCTATAAAAAATATTGATAATTCAAGTAAATATCCTATGTGGCGTTGGTATAAAGAGTTACAAATAGATGATAAAAATATATATAATATGTATTTTACCAGAGAAAGAATATATTGTACAGAAATAGAATTTACCAAGATGTTTTTTGAACAGATTTGTTCTTTATTAGAATGGTATATATCAGATAATATTAAAGAAAAAATAAATATTGAAATTAAAACATTAACTGATATTGCAGCTAAGATGACTATAGTATTAGATGAGAAAAGTATTTTTAGATTTGTAAAAATACTTGTTATGATTGATGATACTTTTAAAGATATTTTTAATAAAAAATCAATTATTAACGATGCATTAAGAACCATTAACTATAGTTTCAATCAAAAAATATTCAACTATTGTATAGATTATATATTAGATAATAAGCTTATCGATTACAGATTTATAAGTTATTTTGAAAAAGTTAAAATTGAATTTAAAGAAGAAGAGCGGCAGAAAATAAAACAAAAGCTTATTAATTCATTAGATAGTGAACTTGAATCAGAGGATATAAAGATTAGAGATAATGCAGTTAACAAATTCAAGATTTTTGAAAATGTCTTAGTAGATAGTGACATATATGATCAACTGGTCGAAAAAGTATGGAATAAAGTTGATGGTTTTGGCTTTCCAATTAATAGAACATATTTGCCTATTGCGTGGATTAAAGATGTTAAACATGACGGGGAAAGGAAAAATATTTTATATTTATTAGAACCTAAAATATCGAAAAATTTCCATAAGGGAATGATTACTAGAGGGGGTGATGCGGATAGTGAGATATATTCATATAGTGTAGTTCTATACCGTATGATGAAATTGAAAAATAATGATTTATTTACGATAAAACAAGTATGTAATATAATAAAATATTTTTATGACTATGTTGGTAATGAAAAAAATATATTAAATCGACAGATTGATTTTATGGGAGAAGGTTATCAAACTGAAAATAGATTTATAAAAATTAATAATATAGTGCTGCTTTTATGTATTTGCGCAAGAATTCTTAATATTGATAATAAAGAATTTAAACTTATTATTGAATTGTATTTATCCCAAATGAAGGAAATTGGCATTTCTACTAAAAGTATAGAATTAATTATAAATAACTTTAGTGAACAAGAAATATTCAAAGAATTTGAGTTGATAATTCTTGGAGGAAATGAAAAAGAGTTTTCAGGTGCATTTACTATGTTATATGGATGTATTCAAATTTTAACTTATGAACATAAAGAAAGTAATATAGATGATTTTCTTGTTCAATTTGTGAAAAAATTGCCATATTTAGATATAAATATAAGTAAAAAAATAATACCTGAATTGCATAGTGTGGTAAGAAGAAAAGTCTTTTTGGAAAAGGACAATGTTACAGTGGTAATAAATATAATAAAAATGTGTTATGATATTTTTAAGAAAGCTACAGGAGAACGATTAAAGGATGGATTAGATGGTATGTACAATGTATCAAATCTTGCAAAGACATATTATAAATATTTGAAAGACAATAATGTAGAGATAGATACAAAGTTTGATACTTTAATTGATGAGTTTAAAAGTTGCAAATTAAATGAAGTGAAGTTTTGCTGGTTATAATTTTTACAAAGTATATTTTTGTATTAAAAGGATTAATATTAATGGTAATAATAGTATGCGGTGGTAGTGTCTGTGAGTTAAGCGTTAGCGACAACGGCATGTAAGCTTACCGTGTGGGTGTTAATGCCGCTATATACAAAAGTTCGGTGCAGGAAATCTCGTTCAAGCGAAGCGCGTTTGATTTCCTGCACCGTAATAAACTCTGTATATGGCGGCATTTACAGCCACTAGGTCAGCTTACCTAAAGTTGGCACTAATGCTTGACTCACAGACTGTACAACCCCGAAATACTATTTAATTCTCTTCCATATATTTATCATAAATAGCAATAACCTTATTCATAACCTCTGGACCAGGAGCACCAAGAGTAAGTCTCTTATCTACACAAGTCTGAAGGCTGATTGCATCGTAGATATCTTCATCAAATACAGGGCTCACAGCCTTATATTCATCAAGTGAAAGGTCATCAAGTGCGATATTCTTCTCAATACACATAAGAACAAGCTGGCCGACAATACCATGTGCTTCTCTGAAAGGCACTCCCTTTTTGACAAGGTAGTCAGCAGCATCAGTAGCGTTAGTGAAGCCGTTCTTTGCTGAAGCTTCCATTCTCTTATTATTGAATTTCATTGTATCAATCATGCCCTTGAAAAGGCTGATGCAGCCTTTGGCTGTGTCAAATGCGTCAAATGATAATTCCTTATCCTCCTGCATATCCTTATTGTAAGCAAGAGGAATACCCTTCATTGTTGTAAGGAGGCTCATAAGAGCACCATATACTCTGCCTGTCTTACCTCTTACAAGCTCTGCGATATCAGGGTTCTTCTTCTGAGGCATAATAGAGCTTCCTGTACTGAAAGCGTCATCAAGTTCGATAAATCTGTATTCGTTAGAATTCCAGATGCATATTTCCTCAGAAAAACGGCTTAAATGCATCATAATAGTTGATAATGCAGATAAGAATTCAATAAGGTAATCTCTGTCAGAAACAGAATCCATGCTGTTGAGTGTTGGTCCGTAGAAACCAAGGAGAGAAGCAGTAAGTTCTCTGTCTAATGGATAAGTTGTTCCTGCAAGTGCACCTGCACCAAGAGGACAGTAATTCATTCTTTCATATATATCGTGAAGTCTGCTTCTGTCGCGCTTGAACATTTCGAAATATGCACCGAAATGATGAGCAACAGTAACAGGCTGTGCCTTCTGAAGATGAGTAAATCCAGGCATGAATGTATGAGTGTTTTCTTTCATGATTCTTAAGATAACAGCCATAAGCTCTTTAAGCTCAGCATCAGTATTAAGAACTTCCTGTCTTGTGAAAAGTCTCATATCAAGAGCAACCTGGTCATTTCTGCTTCGTCCTGTGTGAAGTCTCTTTCCGGCATCACCGATTCTCTCAATAAGAGTAGCCTCCATAAATGTATGGATATCCTCGTATTCATCAGTGATTTCAAGCTTTCCTGATTCAATATCAGCAAGAATTCCCTTAAGACCTTCTACAATCTGCTCACTTTCGCTTTCAGGAATAATTCCCTGCTTGCCGAGCATAGTAGCATGTGCAATACTTCCTTCAATATCCTGCTTATAGAACTTCTGGTCAAATGAAATTGATGCGTTGAAGTTGTTAACAAGCTCATTAGTTTCTTTGGTGAATCGTCCACCCCATAATTTCATTTATAAATCCTCCTTGAATTAAATATCTGTATTTTCTTCATTAAAATTATCTTCGTCATCTTCAATAGAAGAGAGAAGACTGTCAGTAAGTTCATCATCAATATCAGGTGATTCGAGATTCTCGAAATCATCCATATCATCAAGAATAGAACTTTCTATATTATCATCAGACAGTTTCTTAATGTCTTTGTCAGTAAGAGACGGATCATCAAGATATTTTCTGACAACTGACGGGAAATGTGTCATATTTACTTTTCCTGCTTTAATAAAGCGGCTGGCAAGATAAATGCCAATCAATATAATAATGCAAAATGTAGTAATAACGCAACCCAATATTAAATTAACAGGACGATATTTTAATACAACGGTATGAGTTCCGGCACTTACGTCAACACATAACAATGCATTTTCCCAGGCATAAGTGTCAGCTTTCTTGCCATCAATATACACAGACCAGCCACCATCGTATGGAATAGAGAATAATATTGCTTTGTCTGAGGAAGCAGTAAGAGTTCCTGTAAACTTAGTATCAGAGAATTTCTCAACCTGATAGCTTTCTGAATTGAGTTTATTGTAAGCCCTGATGAATTTGTCTTCATCGAGTGTGTATACAGAAAGATTCATTCCGCCGGTATCAGAAGTTACTTCGACAGTATCTGTGTCGTGGACATAACCAATATCAAGAATCCGGTTATTGCTCTTTATATTATTGTAGGTGTAAGTGGTTGTGTTATTAATAGTAACAGTTACGGAATCAACAGATTTATTCGCAACTGACAGGTACATATGACCACTCTTTGAAGGTGTGATGATACAATCGGCTTCAGTAGGGAATGAGGTAGTATATTCAAATACGTCACTTATTCCGGTAAGAGATTGAATAAGAAGATTCTGGTTCTCAATACCATTGTTATTCTTAGCCATAACAAGGTCATATGCTGTTGAACTGTTAATCGCATAGCCAATAGGAAGTGTGTAATTATTCTTATACACAAATTCACCATCGCTGCCTGTATAATAATTTCTTATATCACTCTCAACTAAAAGGCGGTTAGAAATAGTGTATTTTACAGAGAAAAGAGAATCCGTAACAGCGGTAAGACCATTGCAGCCATATGCATTAGTTGAATTTTCCATTCCTATAAGGTTGTAAAGCTTTGACATCCCTGCATTGCATGTTGATGAAAAGGTTGAAACAGTTCTGTAATTATGCCATGCACCATCATTCTTAGAACGCGCACCAAAAAGCTTATCCATTCTATAGAAGGATGTGTCATTATCAGATACGGTTTTTGTAACAGTCTTTACGGCATCATAATCAAGAAGATATGATGTACGGCTTGTTGTTCCAATACCGGTTGCATCCATATTCAGTGTACATTCAATGATTGATACTGAGAATGCAAGCATAAGAACAACAGGAATTTTGAGCCTGGCGTTGTTATGAATAAACATTAACAGACCATATATAAGAATAAATATTCCACTTATATATATACTCTTAAATGAATATTCAGTCTCAGAGTTAATAAAAAGTTCTTCCATAATAAGCAGAAGACCAATTGCAATCCATAATGATGCACCAAGCTGCTTGTTAGTAGAATTCTTAAGATTAATAACAGCTTCATAGCACATTGCAAGCAGGAAGAATATATATATGAATGACTGTCTGCAAGGCAGGCTGTTAGGAAAATGCATACCATGCCATATATAGTTAGGTATATTTAAGTTAAATGCTGTCAGGAAGATAAGCAGGATGACACATTTGCCAATCTTCTCGCGTGCATTGACTTTGCTGCACATAATATAAAGCGGTAGCAGTACAAAAACAGCAACGCCGCAGTATATATTAGGCAGATGGTCCAGTCCTAAATGAACCGGAATGTTGATAAGCTGTCTTGTGAGCATTGATAATATGCTGAAATAAGAAATAAGCTTATCAGGGAATGTCGTGTCGCTTGAGGCTGAAAGTGAAAATGTATAGAATTCAGGCAGAAGAAGACACGCTCCCAGTCCACCGGCAAGCAGTGAATATACACAGAAATTAATAAATTTCTTCACATACTGCATAGGGCTTTTAATACCGTTATAAGCAATCATAAGAACAACATAGTAAATCACTACTGAAAGGCATACCATGATTGCAATATAATAATTAGTAAATATACATAATCCTAGAGTTATGCAATAGAATATGCAGCGGTTCTCATTAACAAGTCGTTCAAGTCCAAGCATGATAAGTGGAATCAGAATAACACAGTCAAGCCACATAATATTCCAGCTGTATGCCGCAATGAAGCCGGACATACCATAGAACATACCGAATATGGCAGCAATTACATGCTTGTTATTATTGTGTTTAGTAAGATAATACGTTAAAGAAAGACTGCTGCCAGCTATCTTAAGTATTATAAATGCATTCATTATCTCTATAGTGTATTTCTGAGGAAAAAGTGCAACGAACCAGTTAGATGGACTTGCAAGGTAATATGCAAACAGAGATGTGAAGTTAGTTCCCATTCCTATATTCCATGAGTAAGTAAGACTTTCACCATTTCTTATCTTGTGCCACAGTTCTGAAAAGAATGGTGCATACTGATGGTACATGTCAGACCTCAGATAACATTCATTTCCCCATGGGAATATGCCTCTTGTATAGTACAGTGCCATCATCATTATAACTGGAAGTACAAAGGCAGCAAGATATGTAAAGTTAGAATTAAGAATTGATTTCTTTGATGAATTCATGGCTTCCCTCCCTTAGCCGGTAATAGTAACATTTTACCAAAGAACGAAAAAAGTGTAAACAATTATAGGCAAATTAGGCTTGTATTCGATAGTACAATTTTGTAAAATAGAAAAGTACGCAAAAGGAATCTCCAAAGGGTAATGCTTAAGGAGAGTGTACATGGAATACAGACAATTATATAAAAAACACAAAAGGGCTGTACAATACGGAATATGTGCAGTTTTTCTGATTATAACCGGATTGATATATCTGGCAGGAAGAAAGAACGCTTCAGTGTCAGAGAATACATTTGCAGATAATGTCGTATCAAGTAGTATAGAAGACAGCTGGCATATGGAAAGTGAATCATCATTTGAAGACATATATGTGTATATATGTGGACATGTTAATTCTCCAGGTGTTGTAAAGTGCCTGAAGGGAACAAGGCTGTATGAAGCAGTGGCAATGGCTGGTGGAGCTGATGATTTGGCTGATATGTCTGCAGTTAATCTTGCAGCACTTGTTGCTGATGGGGAAAGGATATATATTCCGGCATATGGAGAGGATATTTCTGTTATAGAAGAACAGACAGAGGGGATTGTTAATATTAATAAAGCTACAGAAAGTGAGCTTATGACACTGCCGGGAATTGGAAGTTCAAGGGCGGCTGATATAGTAAGATACAGGACAGATAATGGCAGATTCCAGACAATAGAAGATATAATGAAAGTGTCTGGAATTAAGGAAGCAGCATTTAATAAGATAAAGAATTATATTTGCGTATGATAAGATGCATATGCATAGAAAGTAAAAAGGAGTAGATTATGGCAGGCAGAGTTTTAGTTGTTGATGATGAGAAAATGATTGTTAAGGGACTTAAGTTCAGTCTTATGCAGGATTATAGCGTTGTAGACTGTGCATATGATGGTGAAGAAGCTCTCGAGTATGCTAAAAACAATGAATATGACATAATACTTCTTGATATTATGCTTCCCAAGCTTGATGGATTATCAGTATGCCAGCAGATAAGAGAGTTTTCAGATGTGCCAATAATTATGCTGACAGCTAAAGGCGATGACATGGACAAGATTCTTGGCCTTGAGTATGGTGCAGATGATTATATTACAAAACCATTTAACATTCTTGAAGTTAAGGCGAGAATGAAAGCCATTTTAAGAAGAAATGCTGTGACAGAGAAGAAAGCAGCAAAGAGCAATATTATTAATGCGGGTGATATGAAGATAGATTGTGACAGCCGTAATCTGTATATTGCAGGAAGACCTATTAATCTTACTGCTAAGGAATTTGATCTTCTTGAATTGTTAGCAGTTAATCCAGGAAAGGTATACAGCAGGGATAACCTTCTTAAAGCTGTGTGGGGACAGGATTATTCAGGTGACGGCAGAACGGTTGATGTCCATATGAGAAGACTTCGTGAGAAGATTGAAGATAATCCGAGTGAACCAAAGTATGTTCACACTAAGTGGGGAGTAGGTTACTATTTTAATGTTTAATAAGATTAAAAAAAGAAATGACCATAGGAAAATCTTTTTTGACAGGGAGTTTCAGTCATTTTTCAGGTTCATAAATAAATATTCAACAAGACAGTTCGCAGTTATAGCGGTAATAGTTGCAACAGCGGTAATATGTACATTTGAAGGCTTTGAGTATATTTACAGGCAGTCTGTAATTACAAGACAGACTGCGGTTATTCAGAATGAAGCAGTTCTCATTGCAGCAGAATATTCTAATTATGAAAGTCTTGAAGCAGCTGAGAATAATGATATGAACAGCAGACTCAGCAGTTATTCGGCACTTAATCAGATAAGAATAAGAATTGTTAATCTTAATTATGTTGTCAGTGTTGACACATATTCTATTGACACTAACAAGACAATTCTTAATCCAAGAGTATTCGATATATTCAGTAATCATAAGAACAGTTCCGGTTATGATAAGAAAACAGGTAATATACAGGCAGCGGTTCCGGTATACAATGATTCGGGTAAATTTATCGCTGTTCTTGTGGCTGATCTTGATTACACGGAGATAGATGCAATGTTTCACGATGTGAACAGTCAGAATAATAATATTAAACTGGTTATTATAACAATATGTCTGGCGTTACTTATCGTAGGCATATATTTTCTTAACCGGCCTGTAAAAAGGGTACTTGATATTGTTTCAAATGTAAGTGCAGGGCATACTGATGAAAGAATCCCTGTCAGGAGTTATACCGAAATACGTGAGATTGCAGATGATTTTAATAATATAATGGACAGAGCTAATGAAACAGACCAGTCCAGAGCAGAATTTGTTTCAAATGTGTCACATGAATTAAAGACACCTATAACATCGATTAAAGTATTGGCTGAGTCTCTTAATACACAGGAAAATGTGCCAATAGAAGTGTATCAGGAGTTCATGCAGGATATTGTAAGTGAAATAGACAGAGAAAGTAAGATTATAGAAGATTTACTTACTCTTGTCAGAATGGATAAATCTGTTGCAACACTTAATGTTACATCTGTTAATATGAATGATTTGTTAGAGATGACCCTCAAGAGAGTTAAGCCATTAGCACAGAAAAAGAATATTGAACTGCTTTTTGAAAGTTTCAGACCGGTTGTTGCACAGATTGATGAAGTTAAGATGACACAGGTTATATCCAACCTTGTTGAGAATTCTATCAAATATAATGTCGAAGATGGATGGGTACATGTTTCACTGAATGCAGATTATCAATATTTTTATATAAGAGTTGAAGATTCAGGAATAGGAATACCAGAGGAAAGTATTAATAAAATATTTGAAAGATTTTACCGGGTAGATAAGGCAAGGTCGCGTGAAACGGGCGGAACAGGACTTGGACTGGCTATTGTAAGAAACATAATTCTTATGCATCATGGAACTATTAAGGTTCATAGTGAGGAAAATATAGGAACAACATTTACAATGAGAATACCTCTTAATTATGTTGAAAACCAGCAGTAATGCAGATGAAAGTATGCCAGTGGACATATTCATAAGCTGTTAAGAATAACAGGATAGGAAAGGAGCAGTTATGATGGGACATGTAAGGAAAGCTATTATGAAATTGACATTCGTTATAATTGTTATTGCAGTAACATTTATAACTGTTTCATGTTCTTCGCAGAAGAAGGGAACAGCATATTCTGTATATTTTCTTAATGAAGACGGAACATCACTAACTGAAGGCAGGGTATACATCGAAAGTCAGGATGCTGTTTCAGTTGCAAATGAACTCCTTGAAAAAATGAATGTTGCAAAAGGCAGGCATACAAGCATAATTAAGCCAGTGTCTGTATCGCAGCCAACGGTTGAAATTAATGGAATATATGCAGGGGTCTATTATGACAGCTCTTATTATGGAATGAAACCAGGTACGGAAGTACTTTATAGGGCAGCAGTTGTTAAAGAATTGTCACAGATAAGCGATGTCCTGTATGTAAGATTTTATGTTGACGGTAAGGATGCTGTGTATGAAGATGGAACAGTCATAGGAAATATGAGTGATGAGGATTTTGTAGATACACAGGAAGGTGCTATGGCTGATGTGAAGTGGAAGACGATTAATCTGTATTTTGCTAACAAGTCAGGAGATGCCCTTGTAAAGAACAGCAAGAGAATCTGTTATAATAAGAATGTATCTGTTGAGAAGGTTGTAATGGAACAGCTTATTAAAGGAACAACAGAGTCAGGATGTTACCAGAGTATTCCGTCGAATACCAAGCTGCTTAGTATATCTGTTGTCGACAGGATATGTTATGTTAATCTCAGTCAGGAATTTGCAACAGATATGGTTAATGCAAAGAGTAATGTAACTATATATTCAATTGTTAATTCCCTTTCAGGACTGGAGGGAATTGATGGCGTTAAGATACTTGTCAATGGGAATTCTAATCTGATGTATAGAGATGTAATCAGCCTTGATACAGTATTTCATATGAATAATGAACTTGTAAAAAAAGATTTATCTGATAATTAATGGTCGTTTCTGGAAAGGATATTATTGAAGAGACCATTTTTTGTGGCAGCAGTTATGAGCATTGCTGCAGTATATTTGTCATTATATGCCAAGCCATATATCGTTATTATAGTAGGAATAATGGTGTTTACCGGATTCCTTATATATCTTAAGAAAACAGGAATTCCAGGATTTTATGTGATTTTTATCATGATGTTTCCTATTATGTGTCTAAGAACTGAAGAGAGTATGGAAAAGCTATGTTATCAGGGACAATTGTTGGACGAAACATATGCTGCTTGTGTAAATGGATACATAGCAGATATTAAACAGTCAGAAAACGGTTATGCGGTGTATATAAGAAATGCCTTTGTTATGCCGGATTCATGGGGCAGGCAGTTTAAAAGCGGTTTGGTAGTATACTCAGAGAAAAGATTTGCCAATCCGGGGGATGAAGTTAAGATTAAAGTAACATTAAAGGATTTTAATATACCATCTAATGAAGGACAGTTTAATGCCAGAAAATATTATACATCACTTGGATTTAATTATTGTGCAGATTTGTCAGATGTTGTGAATGTACAATCTGGAAGCAGTTATATTTCCAGCATTTACAGGTTTGCAGATTCTATAAAAAATATTTACCAAAATGCATATTCTGAGCAGAATGCTGGAATTATGCAGTCAATTGTGCTAGGTGACAGGTCAGGGCTTGATGATGATGTTAAGAGAATGTATCAGAAGAATGGAATTTCCCACATTTTGGCAATAAGTGCACTTCATGTTTCGCTTGTTGGAATGTTTATATATGACTGGTTAAAAAAGAGAATTGGGAGAATTGCATCTGCATGTTTTAGTACATTTCTTATAATTTCATATCTGTGTATGACAGGTTATAGTGCATCTGCCAGCCGTGCTGTAATAATGATTCTTGTATATATGCTGGCAGACGTGCTTGGGAGAACCAGTGATATGGTTAATACATTAGGGATAGCAATTGTTATTCTTCTGTGGATTAATCCATATAATCTTATAAATTCAGCTTTCTGGTTGTCATTTCTTGCTGTGGCAGGAATTATATATATTAAACCCATACTGTCTGATGATAAAACTATTCTTATATATATAAGACGTCCTGATAAAAAGAATGCAGGAATTTTTCAATTAATTTTATTCAGAATCGCAGATTCGGTTATTACAGGCATGTGTGTTACAATTGCGACACTTCCGGTAATTCTTATTATATCTGGGCAGATTCCTGTAATAAGCCTGTTTCTTAATGTTATAGTAATTCCACTTATGTCGTTGATAATGATAAGCGGTATATTTACGGGAATTGCTGGCATGCTATCTCTTGAAGTAGCATATTTTTTTGCGGGAGCAGGTGGATATATTCTTGATTTTTATTATAAGCTGTGCAGTTTGTCATCACATTTTAAATATGCAGTCATTGTTACGGGAACCCCTGATACTGTAAGGGTGTTTTTATATTTTGCGGTTTTAATTATATGGATATGTGTACATATTATATTGATGAATAAAAAAATTGATGCTGTATGTATTGCTTTATTAGTGTGTGTGCTGACAGGGCTGCATTACAATATTAATTCAGACATGAAGATTGCCATGCTTGATGTTGGACAGGGGGATTCAATTGTCATGCATACTAAGGAGGGCATGAATGTATTGTTTGACGGAGGAAGCACAAGCAAGAAGAATGTCGGGAGATATACCATATATACTTATCTTAAATATTGCGGGGTAAGAAGTCTCGATTATGTGTTTATAAGTCATCCGGATAAAGACCATGTTAATGGAATATATGAATTGATTGAACTGTGTGATAACACATTTGAGATAGGTACTGTTGTACTGCCGGGAATCAGTCGGGCTGCGGCAGTAAAGAAGCAGGCTGATGATGATATGTCGAAGTTAGAGAGGATATTCAAAAATGCTGGGATTAATGTTGTTTATGCTGATGCAGGTGACTGTATAAAATCGGGAGGATTCTCGGTTAAGTGTATGCACCCATGCGAGGGTTACGATTACGAGTCAGCTAATGACTATTCTGCTGTATATCTTGTGGAATATGGAGATTTTTCTATGCTTATGACAGGAGATGCAGAAAAGAAAGCGGAAAAGTGTATTATTGAGGATGTCAATAGTATGACAGGGGATGCTGGCGAACCGGCACGGCTTGTGTCAGTTAATATATTGAAAGTCGGACATCATGGAAGTAAGGGGGCAAGTTCAGAAGAATTTTTAAGTTATGTAAAGCCTGAAACTGCATTGATATCTTGTGGAGCAGGTAATTCATATGGACATCCTCATACGCAGACTTTACAGAGATTGTCGGGGATTGGAGCAAAGGTGTATAGGACAGACGAAAGTGGAGAGATTGCGGTGCGTGTCAGGGATGGTTTGTATAAAATTGAGGTATTTAAAGCTTTGTAAGAATAGAACTGTGAAGGTGCTGGGATATGAGAAAATATTTTTCAACTTGAACCACTTGTACATATCTGATACTATTGTTTAAGATTAGAAACGGAGGCAGCAGGTTTGAAGGTCATAAGTGATGATATTAAAAAGGGCGAATTTAAGAGTGTATATCTTCTGTATGGAGAGGAAGAGTATCTTAAGAAGCAGTACAGAGACAGATTAAAGAATGCTATAGCTGGTGACGATACAATGAATTATTCATATTATGATTCGGATAATGCCAGCGTTAAGGATATAATTGATGTGTGTGAAACACTGCCTTTTTTTGCCCAGAAGAGACTTGTTATAATGGAAAATACCGGTTTTTTGAAAAGTTCTAATGACGAGCTTGCAGATTATATTAAGCATATTCCTGATTATCTTGTTATTGTTATGGTAGAAAAAGATGTGGACAAGCGTAATAAGGTATATAAGGCGGTTGATTCTGTCGGGTATGTATGCGAGATGAAGCCACAGACAACTGCTACTCTTGAAAAATGGATAGCGGGGCTTCTTGCTAAGGATAATCTTAAAATAAGCCGTGAAGCCTGTGATTTGATACTTGATAAGACAGGTGCAGGCATGGATTATATAAAGCAGGAGATAGAGAAGCTTGTTAGCTATTGTCAGGGAAGGGATGTTGTGACAGTAGAAGATGTAGAGAAAGTATGCACAACACAGACAACAAGTCATATATTTGATATGATAAGTGCAATCGCGAATAAGAAACAACAGCAGGCGCTTGATTTATATTATGACTTACTGGAATTAAAAGAACCTCCTATGAGAATACTTTATCTTATAGTAAGACAGTTTAACGGAATACTACAGGTAAAAGATCTTATGTCAAGGGGAATTTCAGGTAAAGAGATTGCATCAAAGATAGGAGCAGCACCATTTGTTGCCAGCAAATATCAGGCACAGGCAAAATATTTTGAGATGAATACACTGTTGGATGCATTGAATGAATGTGCGAAGACAGAAGAAGCAGTTAAGCAGGGAAGGCTTAATGACAGGCTGGGAGTAGAACTTATTATAATTAAATACAGCAAATAAAAAAGAACCCGGTGCGAGTGGGTGTCAGCACCGGGTTCTTTAAATTATTAAAATTCCTATTAAGCCATTGCGTTAACAGCTTTAGTAATGTGAGATACTTTTCTTGCAGCAGCGTTCTTGTGGAAGATTCCCTTAGAAGCAGCCTTCTCGATCTCAGCTATAGCAACAGGGAGAGCTTCGTTAGCAGCAGCCTTGTCACCAGCAGCAACAGCAGCCTCTACCTTCTTGATATAAGTCTTAACTCTAGACTTAACCGCCTTATTTCTCTCAGCTCTTACCTGACTTGTAATTACTCTCTTCTTAGCAGATTTAATGTTAGCCAATCCGTACACCTCCAAATCATAATTCAATAATAATATCTGTTTCGCATTAAAGCCGGACACGGACGATCTAATGTAAACATACTCACACATTTTATAGTACAAACATCTATATGTCAAGAACTAAATGAAGATTTTGGTATAAAAATTTCGTTTTTCTGCACAATATGTTGGGGAGGTGATGTGAAAAATGGATAATATAGTTGTAAGAACTGACCTTGCAGTAGAAGCAAATGAAGAAGCAATGAATGGAACAGGAAAGCTGCGGGGGATAAGATTAAGAGAAAGCAAAAAATCAAGGATGGGTGTGAAAGTCACAGAATTGCAGGTGACAAATCATTTGGGCGAAGCCGCGATAGGAAGACCCAAAGGAACTTATCTTACTATAGAGGCAGATGATATTACAGGTGGGGACGAAGAATATGCAAAAGAAGTTATATCAACATTGGCAGGATATATATTTAAGCTTTTAAAGCGTATGAATAAAAATGTCAAACCAGAAAAGATTCTTGTCATAGGGCTTGGAAACAGAAATATAACATCAGATTCATTAGGTCCTGAGGTTGTAGATAACATTAGTATTAATATAAGTGATGGAGAGGAGACAGGAGTATGCACACTTAGTCCGGGAGTTATGGCACAGACAGGTATTGAGACTGCCGGAATTATTAAAGGTGTTGTAAGCCAGATAAAGCCGGATGTATGCATAGCAATAGACGCCCTTGCTGCAAGAAGTGTTAACAGATTAAATAGTACCATACAGCTTTCTGACCAGGGAATTAATCCCGGCTCAGGTGTTGGAAATCACAGAATAGGAATAACAAAAGACAATATAGGTGTTCCGGTGCTTGCAATTGGCGTGCCTACTGTTATAGACGCAGAAGGTATTATTCAGGGAGCAGGAAAAATGTATGTAACCCCGAAGGACATTGATTCAGACATTAGAAATATAAGTATCATAATATCCAAAGCAATTAACCGTGTTGGTGTTCATATTCATGGCTGATGTGAATACAATATAATGGTAATGCAAAGCAAGGAGGATATATGAGTGATAGAAAGTACAGGCCTGTGTATATGTTTATATTCATGGGCTTAATGCTTATGGTAATAATGATGAATTATAGTTTTAATCTAATATATTATATTCAGAACAGAATTTATGAAAATGCAATTAAGACATTGTTTCCTGTAGAAACATATTTTGAAGACAATTATGATGAAAATGCAGGTTCTGTGTGGGTTGATTCGGAATATATGTTTAGCATGGCTGAGGAGGATAAAAAACCTGCTACACAGACGAATGAGGGGGTCGTGGAGGCAGGTGCTGCAGTCTGCCCCTGGCCTTTACAGGAAAATGCAGCTGGAAATGTTTATAATATTGCAGATTTAAAGAATTATGATTTTCTTATGAAGTTCTATACAGTCACATCCATCACAAGCCTGACAACACAGATAATGCGTCCCGAGGAATTTCTGGCAAAAGACCTGTCGTTGGAGAAAAATGCAGATTTACCGCAGATACTTATATTTCACACACATTCACAGGAGGGATTTGTGGATACAGTTGAAGGAGATACATCTACAACAATAGTCGGTGTTGGAGATTATCTCACAGATATACTCACTAATACATATGGTTACAATGTTTATCATGATACAAGTGTGTATGATTATGTTGATGGAAAGCTTGACAGAAGCAAGGCTTATACATATGCAGAAGAAAATGTGGCAAAAATACTGGAAGAAAATCCGTCAATTGAGGTTGTAATAGACCTTCACAGGGATGGGGTTCCGGATACTACAAGACTTGTAACTGAAGAAAATGGTGTAACAATGTCAAAGGTAATGTTTTTTAATGGAATAAGCTACAGCAAGGCAAAAGGAGATATAGGCTATCTTTACAATGCCAACAGGGATGACAATCTGGCAATGAGTCTTCAGATGTATCTTTTAGGAGAAGCGTATTATCCAGGGCTGTTACGGAATATTTATATTAATGCATATCGTTACTGTCTGCATATGAAGGGCAGGTCGATGCTTATAGAAGCAGGAGCACAGACTAATACAAGCACAGAGGTTAAAAATGCGATGATACCAGTGGCAGATATGCTTGACAGATTGTTGAGGGGTGAGAAGGCGTATACACAGTGACGCGAAGCGCATCTTGTTTTTACCTCACATTTTCCCTATAATGGGCGGTGGAGATATCCTGTCGCCCATTCCACCACACACGATAGTGTAAAATGGCATATGAAATTAATGTATGAATGGGGCAAAAACCTATTAAAGCTGCTAAAGGTGATGAAATAGTAGGTTTATTGAGAGAAAATTCTGAGGATAATTAATGCGGATAAAGAAAATTGCCTACTAAATTGATAATTTAAGCCAAAATAGTAGGTCTTTTTGCTGATTAGAACTGTCTGATATTATAGACATATAAGAAAAAGACCTACTAAAAGTGTGAATAGTGTTTATCTAGTAGGCGTTTTAGTTGAAAAAAAGAATTACAAACTAACTAACAATGAGGAAAAGACCTACTAGATTGCTAAATATGATGAAATAGTAGGTAAAGGAGGTAAAATATGAGTAACAACATTTTAGCAGATTTACAGCCACAAGCTGTCTTTAAATATTTTGAACAGATATGTGCAATTCCACATGGTTCTGGTAATGTGAAGCAAATAAGTGATTATCTGTGTGAATTTGCAAAAGAAAGGAATCTGTGGTTTAAGCAGGACGAAAGTTATAATGTAATAATCAAGAAACCTGCCAGTGATAGTGAAAGCAAGGCGGCACCTGTTATTTTGCAGGGACATATTGATATGGTTGCCGTCAAAACGAATGATAAGGTTAAAGATATGGAAAAAGAAGGTCTTGACCTTTATATAGATGATGGCTATGTCAAGGCTGACAGGACAACCTTAGGTGCAGATGATGGAATTGCAGTTGCGTATGCGCTTGCTATATTAGACAGCAAGGATATGTGTCATCCGCCGATTGAGGCTGTGTTTACGGTAGACGAGGAAATTGGAATGCTTGGCGCTGAGGCAATTAATACTGACTGTCTTGAAAGCAAAATTATGCTTAATATAGATTCTGAGGAGGAGGGAATATTCCTTTCAGGATGTGCAGGAGGAGCAACTTTAAAGGCTTCTTATCCATTGAAAAAATCGGACATCACAGGAACGCAGATGTCTATTAAAATTAATGGCCTTACAAGCGGACATTCTGGAACAGATATAATATGCCAGAGAGCTAATGCTAATATTCTGATGGGACGTCTTCTTTTTGCTGTTAAAGAATGTGTGAATATTGTAAGCATATCGGGTGGTGAAAAAGATAATTCTATAGCTCCATTTGCTGATGCGGTTATAATGACACAGGAAGCAGATAAGGTTGCAGAGCTTCTTAATAATACTGCAAATGTCTTGAAAGAGGAGTATTCGGTTACTGACCCACATCTTACCATCAAGGTGAATTGTGAAGGTGAAGGCAGCACTTTGGCATGTGATGATGCGACAACACAGATGCTTATAAATGTGCTTAATTTTATACCTGATGGTGTTGTTAAGATGAGTAATGATATCAAGGGGCTGGTGCAGACTTCACTTAATCTGGGGGTTACAGAGCTGGCTGAGAAGACATTTTCAGCAACCTACTTAATAAGGAGCAGTTCGCAGAGTGAAAAAGAATATCTTACTGATAAGGTTGGAAAAATGACTGAATATCTTGGTGGAACTTATGAACTTAAAGGTGTTTATCCAGCATGGGAATTTAAGAAGAATTCTGCAATCAGGGATATGTTGTGTGAATCTTATAATAGACTTTTTAATAAAGAGGCTTTGGTGGAAACAATGCATGCAGGTGTTGAATGCGGTATTATGGCTGCAAAGATTGATGACCTTGACTGTGTATCGTTTGGCCCTGATATAATTGATATCCATACTGTAAAAGAAAAATTGGATATTGCTTCGACACAAAGGACATGTGAGCTTATAACTGACGTTTTAAAACAGTTGGCATGAATAATTGAATAATACTATATATTGTGTTAGTCGTATCTGGTAAAATGAGCTGAAAAAAGCTTTTTTTATACCAGATACGACATTTTTTATACCAAATGCGACATAAACTCAACAGAACACGACAAAACATATAGAATACTATATATATTGTTGACAGAGATTTGATATTAATATACTATATTACTTGTACAAAACATTTATTAAATTCCGTGCGCAGGGGGATAGGAAACATTTGAAAGGAAAAGGTATATGGAGTATAAGGAATTTGTGGAATATATTAAGATGAATGCAGGGTATATAGCTGGAGAAGGTGGTAATATTACTATTAATCATGTGATTAAGAATAATGGCTGTGAGATGGATGGGCTTGTTATTATGGAGAAGGGGAAAGACATCGCGCCAACTATATATCTGGACAGCTTTTATGAATTGTATACGAATGGTGAGAATATTAAGAACATAATACGACAGATAGAGGTTATATATGAACAGAATAAGAATAATGTTACATTTGATGTAAATATTCTTAAGCATTTTGACACTATAAAGGACAAGATTGTTTATAAGGTCGTCAATTACAGAAGTAATGAAAAACTGCTCGAACAGGTGCCGCATAAGAGAATACTTGACCTTGCTGTGGTGTTTTACTGTCTGCTTGATAATGAATATGGAAGAAGTGCAACAGCATTAATATATAATAACAATCTGAAAAACTGGAATGTAACTATTGATGATGTGTATAAAGCTGCTTTGAAGAATACACCGGATCTGCTTCACAGTAAGATTAGTTCCATGGCAGCACTTTTTGAAAAATGTGGTGTTAATGTGGATGGAGAGGAAGTTGATTTAAAAGATTATGTTCCGTCTGATATGTATGTGCTTACGAATGAAAGCAAACTGAATGGTGCAGCCTGCATATTATATGAGAATGTATTGTATGATTTTGCGCAGAAGCTGGGAGCAGATCTGTATATACTACCTTCATCAGTGCATGAGGTTATACTTCTTCCCAAGCTTTCGATGTTTGAGAAAGATGAACTTGTTAATATGGTAAAGGAAGTTAATACAGAAGGGGTTGCTGCAGATGAAGTCCTTTCTGATCATGTATATGAATATAACAGAACAGAAAGATTGATAACTATGTAGGGACAGAATAATACAATAATGTACATGATGGGATTCGAACCCACGATCTTCCGCTCCGGAGGCGAACGCTTTATCCAGCTAAGCTACATGTACACAACATATAATAATTTATATGCTTATATACTATACATTATTAAATTAAAACCCGCAACAATTGAATTAATTTTTTTCTTTTGTTAGAATTAATACATCTGTATATTGATTTGAACTTATCAGCAATGAAGATAAGAATTGGAGGAAACATGTCAGAGCGTATTAATAAATATCTCAGTGCCCATGGAGTCTGTTCAAGACGTGAAGCTGACAGAATGATACAGGAAGGACGTATCACAATTGATGGAAGAATTGCAGTTATGGGTGAGATGGTAGAAGACACTACAATTATATGTGTTGATGGCAGAAAGATAGACAGCTGCACACCACCACAGGTAGTCATAGCTTTTAATAAACCTGTAGGAATTGTATGTACAACAACTGATAAACAGGGAAAGAATAACATAGTAGATTTTATTGGATATAAGGAACGCATATATCCTGTGGGCAGATTAGATAAAGAGTCCGATGGACTTATACTGCTTACTAATGATGGCGACATGATGGACAGGCTGCTTCGTTCCGTTAATGGTCATGAGAAGGAATACATCGTTTCAGTAAATAAACCAATTAATAAAGAATTTATAAAGAGAATGTCAGGGGGAATATATCTTAAGGAACTCGACAGAACTACAAGAAAATGTGTTGTGGAAAAGATATCAGACAAGACATTCAGAATAATTCTTACACAGGGGCTTAACAGACAGATAAGAAGAATGTGTGCGGAATGTGGATATAGTGTAACTAAACTGACAAGAATAAGGATTATGAATGTGGAATTAGGGGATTTAAAGACTGGTGAGTACAGGGAACTTGACGGTAAAGAGATTAATACACTTTATGAGCAGATATATAAGCAGATAGAAACAGTCAAAATACAGGCTGATAATTAAGGAGCGGATTATGGATTTATTACAGGAATATTCAGAACTTAAGAAGACGATAGATTATCATATGGACAGATATTACAATCAGGACGAGCCGGAGATAAGCGATTATGAGTATGATAAGCTTATGATAAGGCTTAAAGAGATTGAGAAAGAACATCCGGAATGGGTGACATCTGATTCACCTTCACAGAAGATTGGTGGCACTGTAAAAAGAGAAGCCGGGGTTAAGGTCACACATAATGTACCTATGCTGTCTATTGAAGATGTGTTTTCAGAAGATGCAGTGTGTGCATGGATTGATAAGGTTCATGCCATCCATCCTGACTGCACATTTTCAGTAGAGACAAAAATTGACGGTTTAAGCATGAGCTTAAGATATGTAAAAGAAGCAGATGGGAAGCTGCATTTGCAGTTGGCAGAGACAAGAGGTGATGGTCTTATTGGTGAGGATGTGACAGCTAATGCAAGGGTAGTGGGGGATGTGTTACAGGTTATTGACCTTCCTTATGATTCACTAGAACTTCGTGGCGAAGTGTATATGAGCCATGAAGATTTTGAAAAATATAATGAAGAACAGGAAAGACTTGAGAAAAAAACAGCTGCTAATCCCAGAAATCTTGCGGCCGGAACATTAAGACAGCTTGATACTTCAATTACGAAGAAGCGAGGTCTTAAGATGTTTATCTTTAATGTACAGGACGGACCTGATGAGATTATGGAAAGCCACGGCAGGGGAATGGATATATTAAAGGCAGCAGGTGTACCGGTTGTATATCATAAGATATGTAAGACTAAGGAAGAGGTTGTCAGAGCAATTGACGAGATAGGAAGAATGAGAGAAGAACTTCCATATGACATTGACGGTGCTGTTGTAAAGATTGACCATATCGCATTCAGACAGGAGTTCCCTGCAGGAAGTAAGTATTCAAGCGGTCATATTGCATACAAATATCCACCGGAAGAAAAGGTTATTGTTATGGATGATATTCTTGTAGATGTGGGAAGAACAGGAAAACTTACATTTACAGGGATATTCCATGATCCGGAAACAGGAAAGCCTGCAAGGCTGTGTGGTACAAGTGTATCAAGAGCGACTCTTCATAACCAGGATTATATTACACAGATGAATGTAGGTATTGGTGGGGAATATAAGCTGTTCAAGAGTGGAGAGATTATTCCTAAGCTTAATGGATGTGTAAAGGCACCTGAGCATGTGTTTGAAGCACCAAAGGTATGTCCTGTATGTGGGGAACCTCTTGTACGAGAAGATGACACAGCAGATATAAGATGTGTTAATCCGTCATGTGCAGCACAGTTGTCAAGAACAGTGGCATATTTTACATCTCTTGACTGCATGAATATCATGGGACTTGGTGAAACTCTTGTTGATGCCCTTATAAAAGAAGGATATATACACAATTATGCTGATATATATACATTGAAAGAACACCGAGATGAACTTATTGAGAAGGGAATCATAGGAAAAGAGAAGAATACTGATAAGCTGCTTGCAGCTATTGAGAAGTCTAAACAGAATACACCAGACAGACTGCTTACTGCACTTGGAATAAGAAATGTCGGCAAGAATACAGCCAAGCAGATTATGAATTATTATGATAATCTTATGGCACTTGCTGATGCAGGTGAAGAAGAATTGCAGAATATTCCTGATATAGGCGCAACTACAGCCAAATGTATATATGACTTTTTCCATGATGAAGCTAATATTGAATTAATAGAAAGGTTAAGACAGTCAGGGCTTAATATGCAGATGCCAGAGAAAAAAGAAATATCAGATAAGCTTGCAGGAAAGACGATTGTTGTAACAGGAAGCTTTGATAATTACAGCCGTAAGGATATGGAAGAACTGATTGTTTCTAATGGAGGCAAAGCAACAGGAAGTGTCAGCAAAAAGACTGATTATCTTGTTGCAGGAGAGGCAGCAGGATCTAAGCTTGATAAGGCTAATTCACTGGGGGTTAAGGTGCTTACGATTGATGAATTTATGGAAATGATAAAGTAAAATAATTTTTTATTCAGTTATTAAAGGTGATATGATATAATCAGACAACAATGATAACAGAAAGAAGGAACAATAATGCCAATTAAGATACAGAGTGATTTGCCAGCTAAAGCAGAATTGGAAGAAGAAAATATATTTGTCATGGACGAAAACAGAGCTATTTCACAGAATATAAGACCTTTGGAGATAATAGTTCTTAATCTTATGCCTATAAAGCAGGATACAGAATTACAGCTTTTAAGAGGGTTATCTAATACACCTTTACAGATAGATGTTACATTTTTACAGATGTCATCACATGTTTCAAAGAATACATCAGCTTCACATATTAAGAAGTTTTATCAGACTTTTGAAGAGATTAAGAACAATAATTATGATGGAATGATTATTACAGGTGCACCTGTTGAGAAGCTTGAATTTGAAGAGGTTAATTACTGGGATGAACTTATAACAGTAATGGAGTGGTCTAAGAAGCATGTTACATCAACAATTCATATATGCTGGGGTGCGCAGGCAGGATTGTATTACCATTATGGTATTAAGAAGGAATTACTTCCGAAGAAGCTGTCAGGTGTGTACAAGCACAGGGTTATGAATAGAAAAGAGCCTTTAGTAAGAGGCTTTGATGATGTATTCATGGCACCACATTCAAGATATACTCAGGCAAGCAGACAGCAGATTCTTGACAATCCAAGACTTAAAGTACTTGCAGATTCAGATGAGGCAGGAATATATATTGTTCTTGGCGATGGCGGGAAAGAGATTTTTGTTATGGGACACCCTGAATATGACAGATTAACTCTTGATCAGGAATATAAGCGTGATATTGATAAAGGAATCGAACCTGAACTTCCGGTTAATTATTATCCAGATGATGACTGTAACAGAAAGCCAATGCTTTCATGGAGAAGCCACGCCAACAACCTCTATACGAACTGGTTGAATTATTATGTATACCAGATAACTCCTTATGACCTTAATGAAAGTTATGATAATTACTGTATTTAAGGGAACTGTAGAATTATTGAAATAAATGGTGTGTATATTTTTGCTCGAAAGAATATATTGTTGATTAGCATAGTTATTATTGAGGTCGGAAATGGTTCCTGACACACTCCTCGGAGTACCTGAGATGATGGATACACCGCCCATCCAATAATAATTATGCTTTTTTATTTATAAGATAGCTGTAATGGGTTTATACAGGAGAACACAATGTCAAAAGAACAAGCACTAGAAGAATTATTAAAAATGATAAAAGAGGGAAATATTACAGATTACGATGCAGAATTAGCTTCATACCGGGATGAAAAGTATGGTTATAAAGATATAGATGAGAATACACAGAGGGTTAATAATAAAGAATAATCAATACATAATGGACTCGTGCTATACATCCCACCCTTTAAAAATCCCCAATCCCATGTTATAATCATTAATCATCAGAAAACGGAGATAAGAACATGAGCGTAGTAACAGAAAAGTCAAAGTGCAGAATTCTTAAATTAGCATCAATGCTTGCGGTAACTATGGGAATTATAATGGCATTTTATGCGTTTTATATTATGTCGGAGCTATATTCATTTTCAGCAACAGAGCAGGGAAAGGCATTATATATGATTGTCAAGCTGCTGAATATAGCATTTATAGCAGTTATTGTGGAAGGAGTTTACTTTGCAATTGCTGGATTTTATGGAATGACCAATATAGGTGCTGTTGATGCAGTTAATAAAATCAAAGTTTATGGAATTGTTATGACTATAGCAGGAGTTGTTGATTTAATAATAGTATTTGTGGTATCTAAGTATTCAATAACTGGTAACATGCTGATTCTTATATGCCTTCCGGTTGTAATAGGAATTATGTATTCAGGTGGCGCATTTTATAATGAGAAGCTTATAAAGAATAATAATGGTGTGGAAGGTGATGGCAATGATTGATCCGAATGGAATAATGCCACTTAATTTCTTCAAATACAAGGGTGTGTATACAGGACAGCACAATGGAATGAGATATATGCTTAAGCAGACAGGAGAAAAGCCTGATTTAAAGCTTTCTGCGTGCGTGTGGCGCGGGCCATATGCTTCATGTGCTGTTAAGGAAGAAGATAAGATGACAGAGATATTTGAACTGACAGAAGATGGTCGTCTTGCTGCCGTGGAATGGATAAGGCAGCAGTACGAATCCAGACTTGACTATTGGGAAGCGGCACCATCTATAAAGGATGCTGTTCCGATTGTTCATGAATAAAGAGAATAATATATACAATGCAGCATATGGCTGCACCGGTAAGCAGGAGAATGTATTCTTCTGCTTCTTTTATTATAAGACTGAACACAATGCGGCATATTATTCTTGATGAAAATATAGATATAACCGCGATGCATAATGGCACAATTATACTGCTAAATGGGTCGGGCTGGATATTCAGCTTCTTGTATATATTAAAAATGTAAAGTAGACTCATGCATATGTTGCTAATAAGAACACCATACAGATAACCGGTTATGCCAAGCTTTGGAATAAGCAGAAATACACAGGCAAGCCGGATGATAATTCCGGTTATATTAATTATGAATGTAAGGGCGGTATGTCCCATGCCATTAGTCACGCTTGTAAGGCTGATTTTTAAGTAGAGGAAAGGACACAGCCATGAAAGAATGCAGGTGTATATGTATACAGAGTCTTCGTGGAACATCATTGCACCTAGGTGCGCACCATAGTTAATGAATAAAAATATGCTTATAATGCCGAGACTCAAACACATGGAAACTGTTCTTTTTACTGTCACAGCAAGATGGTCAGACAGGACATTCGAACTTTCATCAGATACCTTTGGAAGAAGCATAAGTGCAAATGAATTAGCTGCCGTACATGGAAAAAGCACAAGTGGAAGAGCCATTCCTGTAAGTATACCAAACTGGCTTATTGCATCATCTTTTGACAGTCCATGCATGCACAGGATTGCGGGAATAAGAATTGCTTCTGCCCCTTCAAGCAGATGCAGAACAGTCTGATTGGCGTTAATTGGAAATGCATATTTAACAATATATCTGTATTCACGGAGTGAACAGGAGAGCTTCTGCGTCATGCTTTTATTATGAATGGAACGGAAAAACAGCGGAATAGCACAGTATGTGGCAGCTGCAAATTCACCGAATATATTACCGGTAACTGCGTCAGCAATTGATATTGTTGATACATTTTTTATGCGCACATAAAGTATAATAGTGCCAATACGCACAAGCTGTTCGACAAGCTGCGAGGAGGCTGGCAGAAAAGATTCCTTCTGGCTGTAATAGTAATTAGACAAGCAGTTATGTATGCACATGAATGGCAGAGAGATTGCAGTTATACGGATTATTCCCTCACAGCGGCTTTCCATAAATATATGGTTTGCAATGAAATCGCTGAATATAAGAAATAAAAGCATAACGGCAATTGAAAGAGAAATAGTAATCTTTAATACGCAGAAAAGCCATTTCAGAGATGGAGATGATGCTGAATATTTTGAAACAGCTACAGAAAATCCACTGCAGCATACTGCAAATGCAAGCGCAATAAGAGGTATGCACATCTGGAATAGTCCGACTCCTGCAGCACCTGTATAATTAGTGAGAAGTATCCGAAAATAAAATCCGAGCAGTTTTGATAGAACGCCGGCAATTGTAAGTATTATGGCGGATTTGAATATGCCACCTTTTAAGGATAATTTATTATTCATAGCAGATACCGCAGATAGACTTATTAACAATATATGCCCTGCCTGAATACAATATTATAAGGAATTACAGGGCGGAAATATAATGATATATATGGACAATGCGGCGACAACTGCTGTCAGAAAAGAAGTGGCTGAAGCAATGCTTCCATATCTTTTGGGAGATTATGGAAACCCGTCAGGTGTGTACAGGTTGTCTGAAAAAGCTAAAAATGTTGTTGAGGAATCAAGAGATATTATTGCAGATATAATAAATGCTGACAGAAATGAAATATTTTTCACCTCTGGTGGAACGGAAGGGGATAACTGGGCAGTTAAAGCAGAGAGCCTGAAAAGAAAACAGGGACATATAATAGTAAGTTCAATAGAACATCATGCTGTGACGGAATCGGCACTGTGGCTTAAGAATTATGGAATAGATGTCACATTTGCACCAGTTGATGAGCAGGGAATTGTTAAGCTGGAACAGTTAGAAAAAATGATTAGAAATGATACATTTTTAGTGTCCGTTATGCTTGCTAATAATGAAATTGGAACTATCCAGCCAATAGAAAATGTATGTGAAATTGCGCATGAGTATGGTGCAAAGGTTCATTCTGATGCAGTGGCGGCATTTGGACATATTGATGTTGATGTGAAAAAGCTGGGCGTTGATTTCTTAAATGTAAGCGGACATAAGATATGCGGACCAAAGGGCGTAGGATTTCTGTATGTCAGGGGCGGAAAGCCAGAACGGTTCATGCATGGAGGCGGACAGGAGAACGGACTTAGGGCAGGCACTGAAAATGTAGCTGGGATTGCAGGACTTGCGACGGCGGCAAGAATTGCTTATGAAACACTTTCTGACAGGGCAAGGCAGGAAAAGAAAATCAGCGACTATATGATTAAGAGAATACTAAGAGAAATTCCTTATTCAAGACTTAATGGAAGCAGGGAAATCCGTGTTACGGGCAATATGAATTTCAGTTTTCAGTATGTTAATGGCGGAATGCTGGTTGTAATGCTTAACAAACAGGGAATATGTGCATCTGCAGGTTCAGCGTGTACATCTAATTCAGGAAAACCTTCACATGTCCTTCTTGCGCTTGGACTTGATGAAAAAATAGCAGAAGGTTCACTAAGGCTGACAATTAATCATACAATTACACACAGGGAAGCTGATTATGTGGTTGAGTGTATTAAGAAAGATGTTGCCAGACTGCGGGAATTGGCTTAATATTAATATATCAGACAGTTACGGAGGTTAAAATAATATGTGGTACGAAGAAGCGGTGTTTTATCAGGTATTTCCACTTGGATTTTGTGATGGATTAAGAGACAATGACGGGGTGATGAACAGATGCATATCAGAATTTGCAGACTGGATACCGCATTTGCAGAAGTTAGGAACTGATGCGGTGTATTTTTCTCCAATTTTTGAGAGCGATTATCATGGCTATGATACAAGGGATTACCGTATGATAGATAAAAGAATAGGAACTAATAAGAATTTTGCAGAGCTTGTGTCAAAGCTGCATGAGGCAGGAATAAAGGTAGTCATTGACGGTGTGTTTAATCATGTCGGAAGGGGATTCTTTGCATTTAAGGATGTGTGTGAGAAAAAATGGGATTCTGCCTATAAGGACTGGTTTAACATCAGCTTTGATGGCAATTCACCATATAATGACGGCTTCTGGTATGAGGGCTGGGAAGGATATTACAATCTTGTGAAACTCAATCTGAATAATCCGGATGTGGTTAATTATCTTATTGAGTCAGTGCGCGGATGGGTTAATGAATTCGATATTGATGGAATAAGACTTGACGTTGCGTACTGTCTTAACAGGGATTTTATGAAGCGTTTAAGATACGAAACAGACCGGATGAAGCAGGAGTTCTTCCTTGTAGGAGAAATGCTTCACGGTGATTACAACACAATAGTCAATGATGAGTGCCTGCACAGTGCAACTAATTATGAGTGTTATAAGGGACTGTACTCAAGCTTTAATTCAATGAATATGTTCGAGATTGCACACAGCATTGAAAGACAGTTTGGGAAAGAGCCATGGTGTCTCTATACAGGAAAACATCTGCTTACATTCGTTGATAACCATGATGTTTCAAGGATTGCCAGCACGCTTACCAATAAAGCACACCTGCCGCTTATATATGCGCTGATGTTCGGCATGCCGGGAATTCCATGCATATATTATGGAAGTGAATGGGGCTGCGAGGCAGTTAAGGGCAGCGGCAATGACAATATCCTGCGTCCTTCATTTGACAAGCCGGAATACAATGAGCTGACTTATACAATAAGTTCATTAGGACAAATGTATCATAACAGCAGGGCATTAAGCTATGGTGATTATACCAAGAAAGTACTCACCAACAGACAATATGTATTCAAAAGGGAAGCTGATGGAGAAAAAGTGCTTGTCGCAATTAATGCAGATGAGAATGAATATACAGCTTACTTTGATACAGAATGTGCGGATGCACTTAATCTTATAACAGGAGAGAAAGAAGACTTATCTGGGAAAATAGTTCTTCCGTCTTACAGCTTCAGATTTTACAGATGCATGTAGAAGGTGCAGATAAGATATATGTATATAAAATAAGCCGGAGTTCATCATAATCTGATGAACTCCGGTTTTCTTTCGTTAAATATTGTGTAGTAATTAAACCCTGCGTTCTTAAGCATTTCTGCCACAACATCAAATCTGTATGCAAAATACTTAACTTCGTGTGCATCAGAACCTACAGTTATTATCTCTCCTCCGAGGTCGTGATACATTTTAACAATATCAAGGCAAGGATTAGGTTCAGGCATACCATATTTAAGACCGGCAGTGTTGATTTCAATTCCTTTTCCTTGCTCAATGATTGTTTTAAGAATTAGGCAGATTAAATCGTTAAAATCGTGCCAGTTATATGTGTAAGAATTGGTAGGTATATATCTTGCAATATAATCAAGATGACCATACACATCAAAGTTGTGACAACAGCCAAGATTATCAAGAATACTTTCGTAATAAGTTAAAACAGTATCCTTTGCAGAACGTTTCTCCCAAAACTCAGGGTAGTAGGGATCTTCTCCATATACAAGATGTGACGAGCCTATTATGAAATCAAGCTGCTTTTCAGAATCATAAGCATTAACTCTGTCAGCGACGCTTCTCATAAGTCCCTGTTCAACACCTATGTGAATATTGATTTTATCATTGTATGATTCTTTCAGATTCTGGAAATACTTAATGTATTCCGGAAAATCAAGGTCAAACATGACTTTTCCATCTTCTAAAGGAGCATCAAAGTCATTATGGTCGGTAAAACAGATGTGTTTAAATCCCAGTGAAATAGCATTGTTAACAACATTTACAGGGTTCTCCTCTGAATCAGAAGAGAACATAGTATGTATATGTGAATCTGATAACAGCATATTAATGTCCTCCATCAAATATTAGTCATATGCTTAAATGTCAATATACATTATACATAAACATAATTAATCCGCAATTGATATTTTTGATGTTTATGTAGAACATGTAAACTAATGTAAAATATAGGTAATTTTTCCTTGAAAATGATTATTAGTATTGATATTATTAAAAAGACAGCGTATAAATTCTGATTATGTGAATGCGCATAGATGTAGAAGTACCAACTACGCTGTCCGACCTTGACTTTTATGCGCAGATAGGAGCTTTCGTGAGTTTTGAATTGATACACATTGTGATTATTCTTCTCGGAGGAATAGCGCTTTTCCTTTTTGGAATGCAGCTTATGGGAGATGGATTAAAGAAAGTGGCTGGTGGCAAACTGGAAGTTATTCTGTATAGATTAAGTAATACACCTCTTAAGGGAGTACTGCTTGGTACAGGTGTTACGGCAATTATCCAGTCATCGTCGGCAACTTCTGTTATGGTTGTTGGTTTTGTTAATGCCGGTATGATTAAAATGAAACAGGCTATCGGTATTATTATGGGCGCAATTATAGGTACATCTGTTACTGGATGGGTATTATGTCTTTCTGATATCAGTGGTGGTGCCGGATGGGTAGACTTACTTTCAACAGAGGTTCTTGCTGCTGTTATTGGTGTTATCGGAATCATGTTTAGGATGTTCTGTAAGAACCCTACAAAAAAGCATATAGGTGATATTATGATAGGTTTCTGTATCCTTATGGTAGGAATGCAGAACATGAGTGCAGCAGTTGCACCATTAAGATCTGAGCCGGCATTTATTGATATGCTTACCAAGTTTTCTAATCCATTTATAGGAATACTTATAGGACTTTTGGTTACTGCCGTTTTGCAGAGTGCATCTGCTACAGTTGGTATTCTTCAGGCTTTATCAGTTACAGGAGCTATTTCATTTTCAGTAGCACTGCCTATTATAATGGGTATTGCTGTCGGAGCTGCCATGCCTGTTATCATTTCTTCATTTGGTGCGACTACAGATGGTAAGAGAACAGCATTTGTATATCTTCTTGTTGATGCACTTGGTGCTTTAATATGGGCAGTAGTATTTTATAGTATTAATCATTTTGTGCATTTTTCATTTATGGACAGAACGATGACAACTGTTTCGATAGCATTTGTGAACTCATTATTCAGAGTTGCAACAGTTGCTGTACTGTTTCCATTCATCAGATTCCTTGAAAAGATGGTATGTGCAATTTTCAAGGAGGTTGTTGATGAGGAAGATAAAGATATTGTTGAAATCAGTGTACTTGATGACAGATTTATTGCTCATCCTACAGTTGCTATTGAACAGGCTAAGACAGTTCTTTGTTCAATGGCACATATGGCACAGAAAAATCTTATTCGTTCCATGGAACTACTGGATACATTTTCGCAGGAAAAATATGACAAGATTCAGAGAAGAGAAGATAAGGTTGACAGATATGAAGATAAGCTTGGAACTTATCTTGTAAAGATTACACAGCAGGAGCTTACTTCTGGACAGAACAAGGAGGTCTCAAAGCTTCTCCATACAATTTCTGATTTTGAGAGAATAAGTGACCATGCTGTTAACATATCACAGGCAGCAGCAGAACTGTTTAATGAAAAGCTTAGGTTTTCTGATTGTGCTGTTGAAGATGTTGAACTGATGTCATTAATTATGAAAGAAATAGTTGGAAATGTAATAGATGCATTTGAACAGAACAAGGTAGAATATGCCTATAAGACAGAGCCGTTAGAAGAACTCGTTGACATATATTGTGATGAAATGAAGATGAATCATGTCAAGCGTGTCCAGAAAGGTGAATGTACACTTCATCAGGGCTTTATATTTAATGATCTGCTTACAGATTTTGAGAGAATTGCTGACCATTGTTCTAACGTGGCAGTTGCGATTATTGAGCTTGAGTTAAATGTGTTTGATACACATGAGTATCTTATTAATCTCAAGAAGGATAACGGAACTAATTTTGATAAATATTTTGAGGAATACAAAGAAATGTTTCCTTTAAGTCAGTATTAAGCGGGGATTAGCGTTAAGTAAACAATATTGGATACAGAATTTGTTAAAATTTCGTCAAAATGACTAATTGATAATGAGTTATTATTGAAAAAAGTGCAAAAATGTAAAAAATGGGAAGAAAGCCTTGATATTTAGCTTCTTCTTATGTAAAATACATGGTAGTTGAAATTTTAACAAACTATGTTATAAAAATTCATTTTAGGAGGAATTGTTTTTATGTCAGTAAAAGTTGCAATCAATGGTTTTGGTCGTATCGGTAGACTTGCATTCAGACAGATGTTTGGTGCAGAAGGATATGAGGTAGTTGCTATTAACGATTTAACAAGCCCTAAGATGCTTGCTCATCTTTTAAAGTATGACTCATCACAGGGAAGATATGTTAACTTCGGTGAGGAAGATCAGGTAACAGCTGATGATGAGGCTGGTACAATCACAGTTAAAGGCAAGACTATCAAGATTTACAAAGAGCCAGATGCTAATAACTGCCCATGGGGAGAGATTGGTGTTGATGTAGTTCTTGAGTGTTCAGGATTCTATACATCTAAGGCTAAGGCACAGGCTCATATTAATGCAGGTGCTAAGAAGGTAGTTATCTCAGCTCCAGCTGGAAACGACCTTAAGACTATCGTTTACAATGTAAACCATGAGACACTTACAGCAGATGATCAGATTA
>OGYL01000096.1_pt1 | contig 56058 bp, 98 predicted proteins | sample 1576541 | NCBI WGS metagenome assembly OGYL01 (sample SAMEA3541551, study PRJEB24748) | human gut metagenome | biome: human gut; feature: human-associated habitat; material: faeces | place: China | collected 2012 | reverse complement strand
GTAAAACTTTTTATGGCTTGCGCTTGCCATAACCAAATGTGCACCGCCTACTTGTCACTGACTATCCACAATCTCACAGTCTTGTCTGTTCTCTACTTCATAGGCTTGGTTTTCGCTAATCGTATGTGGCTTACGTTTTAGACAGGGAATAGTTGCCGTGGGAGTCGAACCCACCCGACCCAAACAAGGCTCGACTGCTTTTGAATCTGCAAATTCTACTCACAGAAGTGTTTTTCGTTAACCGATAATGAGCAACTACTATCCATACATCTCCCATCGACCTGAACTATTGCAGTAGTGCCAGACTAAGTGGAGATAAAGATAAACGCAGATACAAGGATTTGAACCTTGACAGCATTTCTGCTGGATAGCTTAGCAAGCTACTGTGATACCATTACACCATATCTGCAGTCGGGAGGTTTTTTACTTGGTTATCTCCCACCCAAGGATTTTTTAGTCAGCCGCAAGCGGCTCCATCAAGTTCCCATGAGATAAACATTAACCGGTGTATTTATCCCCTATGCTTCTGTAATAAGCATACTCGGAGTGTACTTGCAACAACACCCATTGTGACGAAGGGACTCGAACCCATACCACACAGCTTAGAAGACTGTTGCTCTCTCCATTTGCGCTACGTCACAATGTGCAATTCCGCAAGCTGTCTGCCGACATTTAAGGTTCGGACACCAAACAACACTTACGGCATTTTTTTGATTCAAGTGGGATTCTGCCACCAACACTCTATCCGGTAGCAAACCGGACACATAGTCGTGTAGGGAGTTGCACCCTACATAATCCGATTCTGTCCGACTACACCCATTTTATGTCTGCAAGGGTAGTGCAGGATTTTAATGTCTTTACTGACAACCCACGGATTAAAACCTACAACGGTATTCCGCAAAAACCGGGCTATCATAAACCGGTTAAACCCTCACGAGCCTTGCGACGGCTCTTAACAGCATTCCGCTATGAGGTGAAAGGAGTGTCTCCAATGGAAAAGTATGGAAGACAATTCGCAGATGGCAAAGACCGAAAGAAGAAAACATCTGCGAAACAGGACTACCAGGATTCGGACCTGGGATGCAGCAGTCAAAGTGCTGTGCCTTACCGCTTGGCGATAGCCCTAAACTCCGGAAGAGAGACCATCTGCTCCCGGATTATTTTTTCGTGAAACACCCTATATTGCTTTATCTAAAAAATTGTCACGCCTGTGTACGGTACTCTGTAAAACTTAGTGTTGTCGAACGCATTATTTCATTTTTCGTTTCCCACACACAGGCTACATACACTCTTGATGCCTTGATTTCTCTGCCACATATCCAATGCCAACACAACACCGGATATTCGGCAATAACAATGGCTTTATGAATTTAACCCATTCAAAATTGTGATATGGGATAATTCGCATAATCTCCGGTAACCACATAGGCTATACCCACGCGAAAGTTATTCCAAATGCAAGGAACATTGCGAACGCAAATAAAATAACTCCGTCTGATGCCGTTTTCTGTTTTGGAGCATACCATAAAGCAGATATTGCTAAAACTGTCAATACCAACGTTGTCATTATTTTTAAAATCATTAATCCAATCATTTCTTTTCTCCTTTATCAATAAGATTCTGTAATTTCAGTATTTTCTTTTCCCAAATAAACCAAACCGTAATCGCATTGATAATAAAACAGATAAAATAAATGAACCTGGTTTTTATATCATTACACTGCCAAAACATATCCGCCATCGTCATTGCAATAGAAAAAGCAAAAATGGAACACAACATTCTGAATAATCCATCAATAAACGGAATAAAAATTTTCATTTTTTCTTCGTCCTTCCTTCAATTTCATCTATCATTGCCATTACCAGTGCTTTAGCAAACTGGCTATTGTTGTGCATTTTAATCAGCAGATTGCCTTGCCGAATAAGATACGACCAGTCATCATCCGTTTTCGGATTAGCGTACTCTTTATGAATTTTCCAAACCTCTGTGTAAATCTCTTTAATCTCCGGTGGCAATTCGCATTTCTCCTTAACTGGCAAATCTTTTTTAGGCTCTTTATCAAGCCTGCTCTTTTGGTGCTCCATCTGACAGCTAACCATTTCCGTAACATTCTCACGGTCTCTCTTAATTCCGTGACCTTGCAGAAACAATTCGCATTGCAGCACTTCACCACATTTTGAACATTCATCTTTAATCTCTTTTCCGTAGATCTGCATAAGTGACCTCGATCATTGTAAATTCATACAGAAGTTGCAAAATTCTTAGCAGTTTGTGGATTATGCGCCCTTGATCCTGCATCTAACGTAGGAATTGTTGCAACTTTACTTAAATCCTCTTCCACAGAAACTTTTTCATCATTGTATGTTTCAGATTCATGTTTGCAAAGCGGTATAGCAATTTCAATATTTGGCGGTATTTTCCAATTTTTTTGAATATTCTCAATGCTTCTTTCTAAGTTTTCAAAAGATTTCTTTAGCTTTTCTTTGTCTGATTCAACCAGTTCCAAATACTTGTCCAGGTACCACTTAGCTTTCCTCACATCCTCTACACCGTTTTTATTCTCATGCCGGTAAAGATATTTAAAAGCATTGCAGATGCAGAAGTTCTTCACAGCTTCAATCCCCTGCGTCTCAATCATTACATCTATGCACTCATATTTCCCTGTCTCATAATGACTGGGGTGATTTACATTATCTGGCATCTAGGTCTCCTTTCTGGATAAAGGTCTTTTTATTTTTGAGGAAATTTGAGGGACTAAGTAGGGGCTGTTCGCTCGTCCTGTCAGACCCCCTCCCCCGGTGTGCTATGTTTCTTTTCAACTATGCGTTAAACTAATCTTTCACGCAGTCTTTATTGACACATCCTTAACTATCCTGCATTTACGCACGTTTCCGCACTTGTTGCTACTTATTTGCATCTGATGTATTATCGTCATACGCTCCGGAATTGGTCAACATTGATGTATTTTGTCCATTTGTGCCGCCTAACTGTGGCAAATCCGAAGCAGTCAACGCTTGCTTGTGGTTCTGCTGCTCTCTCGATACTCCTGGAAGGTTCCAACCGTAGTGACGGTTTAATATTGCCAGGATTCCAACTGGGTTGCGCTTTGCTGTGGCAAGTTTTGCGCTTAAAGACTCTTCACGGAAATCCGATATCTTTTTGCCGATGTCAGAACACGATGGACTTAATTTAGTCCCCTCGTCCCTCCAAGTAGCTATTGTATATCTGTCTATGCCTGTTAATAAACTAAACCCTATTGCAGATACTTCTTTGTCATACATCATACACATATATATATAATAATCACATATACGATTAACTAAATCATAGTTATAAGCATTATAGTTACTTACTCCACCTGTAAATGATCCAGTAGTATTTACAAGGGATTTAGACTTGAGACAGTCAGGCTCATTAAATGCATGTCGTTTGATATACATAAGAGCAGCATTCCAAACGCTCTGAGACTCTTGTCTGATATCCTCGATTTTCTGATCCTTGCAGAACTGGGAAAGGTATAATCCCATATCGTTCTCATATACCTGGGATGTTTCTGTATTTTCGACTTTTTCCATGCTCTGCACCTCCTAAAAATCTGCATAAAAAATCACTAGGCATCACTTAATAAACCTATGTTTTTTGATCTCCTCCACAAATCAGGTAAAAAACATAAATTTACAAAAGTGACAAGCTAGTGACGTCTTGTCGTTTCCGGTCTGTCGGCTCCGGTGGTCTTGGTTACAATCTGGGCGGCTGCATATCCAGAGGGGGTTTGATTTGTACCGCTGTCACTCGCACCGTATTAACGTCGGCTCCCTAACTGCTTTTATCATACCATAAGTGCTATTTATAAATCTACAACAACCTTTTACGCATTTGACGATTTGTTGTTGTGGTATGTCTGCCGGTGATCCTGAGCATATAAAAATCATGCGATTAAAAAATATCATCCGTGTAAATTTGACAAATGGGATTTTTAAACAGACAGATAGGTGATTTTTGCAGATGGGTACATGGTGGCAGATAGTCGGCTCTAGTATTTATATATACTTGGTTATACAGTGTCTTTCTGCACTTATTTACTTTTATTTTATCTAACCTTTATTTTATCTAATCTCCTTTTATTTAATCTGCGTCTACAAAATGTCTACAATTTGTCTACAAAATTTAGCACATTAAAACAACACAGTGAAAATAGATCAAGAAAAGCAGGCTGTTACACCTGCTTAATTTGCATATGCTTTTTTGGGCTGCCAATTATAACTATTTGTTTTTTTGCGGTAGTCCTCAAAATCTCTTGATGTCTTGCGAATCATTGCCGCTTTTACTGTGATCCGGTCAATTAAAGCCCTGTCACCGTATGCGGTTTTGTTGGTCAATAACTCATAATCTGTCATGCTCCCCAGTGCTTGGAGTGTTTCCGCTTGTACTGTTTCCAGTGCTTGGAGTTCTGCCCGGTTAAATTCTTTCAGCCGTTCGGATTCCACGTTTTCCAGTTGCTCCCGGTAGTACCGGAAGAACTGCCGGACATTTGACCGGATCCGGGCGGCTTTCTTTGCTGTGATCTGCTCTGGTGTTCCTTTCATGCTTTCTGCTCCTTTTCTCTTTGTATTCGTTCCATACCTTGCTTATAAATTTCTTCCGCTTCTTTCCTCTTGCGTTCTACCCATTCAACATTACTTTCGTCTGGCCGCTGTCCGGGTAAGCCCGCCCATTTTGGAGGATGTTTAACGACTGGTGCAACTTCTCCGTGCTCTCTAGCGGCTCTTTCTGCCGCTGTTTTGGCTTGTAAAGCGTGTAACCGTTCATTTGCCTGCATGAGTGCGATTTTCTCGTCTATGGGGCTTTTAGAGCCTGTCACGGGTGCTTCTTTCGGTTGTCCTGTCACTGCCTGCGGCTGTACTGGTTGCAATGCTGCAATCACGGCACCTATAACAAACTGGTTGACGCTTTCACCGTTCTTTTCTGCTTGCGCTTTGATCTGCGGTTCTAGGTCTTTCGGGAATCTAATCATTTGGTTAAATGTTTCCGCCATTTTAGCACCTCCTTTTCTTGTGATATCATTTATGTGATATCATTAGTTTTTTTGTGATATCATTTGTGTGATATCATGACATCATTAGTGTGATATCACTTGTTTGATATCGTGATATCACTATAGCATTTTGTGCCTTATATGTCAATATGTTTTTGTGCCTTATTTTAATATTTTTTCGTCATGCTCCAGTTTTTCCGCAACAGCTAATTTTATAAAATCATTTACACTCTTATAACCTAATTTATTGATGCGGTCTTTTGTGCCAGTTGCAAAACGGCAATTCACCCGTTCAAATTTGTTGTCGTATTTGTAAATCGCTTTTCTTGTTGCATCTGTAGTTTTTCGCTCCATTGTTTGCACCTCCTTATATAAATGTATCTTTATTATATTTGTTTGTGCCTTATATGTCAATATTATTTTTTATCTACTATAATATAATCATGTTTTTTGTGCCTTATATATTTTGCACAACAAAAGAACTTATTTTGTGCCTTATATTTGTATATTATTACATCTTTCTTTTGTGCCTTATATCTGTTATAGTTATCTCAACAAATAAAAAAGCCGCCCGGCATCCTGCAAGACTTCCGAGCGGCACCCAAAAAGAAAGGCACCCATATTATAACACGGGTGAAAAGGTAAAAGCAATATGAGAAAGAATGAATTATTAGAAGCAATCAACAACAGCAAGGCAAGAAGCGCATGGAATAAAGGTGTAAAGATCTATGCTTATGAGCTTGTAGAAGCTCTAGAAGTTGAAGAGATTCCGCAGGACAAAACAGAGTTAAAAAGCCTTTTACTGAATGGCGCCGCTGACTGGAAACAGTACAGTTGGGGCGGCTGCTCTCTGATTTATGATTGTGACATTGCCGAACGTCTCTGTTGCCCGTCTGAGTTAAAAAAGGTTTGTGGCGGCGAGAACAAACCAAACAGATCCGAGGAATGGTTAGACACACAGGCAAGAGCATTAAGCCATTCTTTTGATATAATTTATCATATTGTTAAATTTAGCAAGTAAGACAGGCTTACACCGGGGATCGTGCCCCGGCTTGCTTTTACCCGGAAACGGGAAAATTTGAAAAATGCGGAGGAGCGAGAAAATGAAAATTATAGAAAAATCGAAAATGCCTGACGGTACATTAATACAGCTAGAGGATTGGCACGATAAAAACACAAAAGATTATATGGATTTATATGGATATGAGATAGGTGCATATCCAGTTGCTAAAAATTCCGGTTGTTGTGGATGGGTAAAATCCGGGGAAAAATTTAGGATATCAATTAGTTAATATAAATATGCAAATTATACTGATGAAATGGTGTTGAGTGATTTTGAATCGTTAAAAAATGGAGAAAAAACATTATCAGATTTAAAAGATCATTTTTTTAATAACTTTAAAGATCAATTTTATTTAGGAATTATAGATTTTGAACCTTGACAGCCGCCGCAGAGGATGCCCGCCGGATCACTACCGGCGGCGGTTTTATGGGTGGAATCTGCCCTAAAATTAAAAATAGGAGGTTGCCAAGATGGAAGAAAAGAACCTTGAAAGACTTTACAAGCTGTTAGAGCGTGCGGAGCGAGAGAAAGACACGGAGACAGTCGCCGCTATGCGGTGGGCAATTTTTGAACTTGAAAACAGATAAAAAACGGCTTTCAACCGTCTTTTTGTCGTGTGTTGGGTGATATACTGCCGTTTTGCGGTCTGTTTGCGTTGCTTTTTTGCCGGATCCGGTCGGATCATATCCACGGGTATATTGACGGTTTGCGTTGTCTTGGTGTACAATCAAATATTACAAGGGGGATTTTGCCAAAATGCGAAAATTGGGAATCGGTCATGTATATGACATAATGGAAATCGTTTTAAATGTGGAATCTGCCAGGGGTGGTCTGTCTCCTGAATCTGCGGAGCTGCTACGGTCTGCGTACGATGCTATTCTTTCAGCTATTGGAGATCTTGCGAAAGCTGCGACACGGTGACCGGATGCACCACAGGAGCTTACAAGCGTTTCATGCCTTGAATCGGCATAAAAAAATCAGTGAAAAAACTCTGAAAACGGATTTTTTAGCTTGAAAAGTGCTACCCAGGGGGGATTAAAAATTTTTGCATTATATTTTGACGAAAAAATTTTCTTTCAAAAACCTCTGAAAACGAGATTTTCGGTTGAAAATGCAGACCCACGGGGGTATCAAAAGAAACACATTAAAATTTTTTCAATACTTCACATCTATTTATCGACAGAATACCACAAATGTGTTAAAATTTTATAAAATTCAAAATGAAAGGGGTAATTACTCTATGAAACAAAGTCCTTTAGGAATCACTTCAATGGTGCTTGGTATTATAAGCATCCTCACAGCTTGTATAGCTTTTGGCATTGTGCCAGGTATTATAGGCTTGATACTCGCTATTATTGCTCTGTGTCAAAAAGACAGAAAGCACGGAACAGCTATCGCAGGTCTTGTGTGTTCTGTTATCGGAATTGTAATTTTTGCCATTATGGCATTGTTTGTAAATAGTGTATCCGATAGTAACAAGGAATCTACCGGCACACAGGCATCTGTTTCTGCAATACAAGAAAGTTCTACCGCAGTATCAGAAAGTACACCGGAATCAAAGGTTGAAGAGGTAGAAGCACCCAGTGGTACTGTTATTTCTCCCGGTTACACATTCGATGCGGACGGCTTGCAAGTCACTATTAATGATTTTGACCTTGACTACACTGATTATGAGGATGAATACGGTTGGAACGCTCCTGCTGATGGAACAAAATACATTATGATTGATGTTTCCTATCAGAACAACAGTAAAGATGATAAGTATGTAAGCATCTACGATTTCCAGTGCTACGCAGACGATACAGATTGTGAGCAGAATTACAGTGTTGTGGAAAACTCTTCGTTGAATGCGAATATTTCAAGTGGAAGAAATACCTCTTACAAAATTGCATTTGTAGTTCCACAAGGTGCACAGAGTATTGAACTGGAATATGAAACAAGTATATGGACCGGTCATAAAGAGGTAATAAAATTACAATAGAATATAGGACTTTAAGGGCATTCTACGGAATGTCCTTATTTTTTTGTAAAAAAAGAATGCCCTCCACGACAAGGACACTCTTCTTTTAAAAATACATGTTTGATGCGCTTTTGCTGAAAAGTATTTCTACTGCTCAGCTGGTATAAATTATAGTTTGGTCACTATTAATTATAGCATTTGTAAAAGAACTACGCAAGCATTCTCATGTAATCTTTGATAATTTCATCAGCCAGTGTAAACACATTTCTCCCATAAGTGGCTAGGAAGTCTGCGACAATCTCTTCTACCTCAATCGGCATGGTAAGGTTGTATGAAAATGCAAACGCATGGCACAACTCATGGCAGAGAACACGGTCAAAGAATGAGCCATTGATTCTGTTGGAAATATAAATGCACTGCGTATTTCGGTCTGTCATTCCAAACGTGTATGTGTTATCAGAGCGCATTAACATAGTGCTGTGTGGCTCTACAAGCCTTAAATTCCAAACGATTCCATTTATCGTGAACATCTTACCACCTCCAACATAAAAGGGGCTAAATAAGCCCCTTATGTGTGTTATCCGATTTTCGTTACCAGTGCAGACAGCTTGCTCTTAAGGACGGACTTCTCTTCCGGTGTAGCATCGTTGATGATTTCGGACATATCCGTTGCTAGTTCCGTCATGTAGGTGTTCAGGTCACGCACTTTAGCTTCCTTGTCCGCAGGAGTGTTAGACTTGTGCAGTTCCTTATTTTCCATGTAGGCTCTACGGCTCATACCGCTTCTGCCCTCTCTTGCATCACGCATGGGACCAGTAGATGCAGAAGATTCAGTGTAGTACATTCTTCCCATATCTCTGTCCATGTCACGGTGATACATTTCCGGTGTCATGTGATAATAAGGCGGTTCTTCATATCCTCTGCGGTACGTTCCATGTCCTTTAGGTGCAAATCTGCCATCAGCGTAGCGGTAATGGTCATAGAACCGTCTTCCACCGTCACCGTAACGATCAAACATTTCCATAACTTCGTCCGGGTCATAGTCCTGCATGGCTTTTGTCAACTCACGGTAGTACATAGCTTCGGACAAGTCCTTAATCATATCAATGACTTTTCCCATTTCGCAAGTATCTACTTTGTCAATTCCTTTGTCAAACTGCGTTTTAGCGCATTCAGAAAGTTTCTCAATCATTTCATGCATTCTTTTAACATCCATGATTTTTCACCTCCTACGCTTCACGAACGGCAATTAAATTACTGTTCTGCACTTCGATAGCCTGTGTAGAAGTGTTCTGAACCGCTACCGTGCTGCAACATCCACGAGGAACATCAATGTAAGCCTGCGCAGATACATTGAAGAAATTCTCTACTGCTGCCGGAGTTACAATCATTCTTGCGGACTGTAAAGGTTCTCCGTCTACTGCCAGCGCAAGGGAAATTTCACCAACAGCTCCACCAGTGGGAATCTGAATGTTTCCGGAATAGCTTACAAGGAATCTTGCCCGGCACTGATTAGTGATACCTCTTAACTTCACAATTCCGGATCCCTCTCTGTGAGTGATACAACCACTTCCATTCACGGCAGTTTCGGTAAGAGCAACGTCCGCTCCTGCTGCCACAGTCTGTAATGCTACTGCTGTATATTCAGCCATAATAAGTACCTCTCTTTCATAAAATAAAAAACCACCAACTGAATATTAGTTGATGGTTTGAAAATCCATTATTTATTTTTGTAGTCTGTAGCACACATTCCTATGCATTGCGGAGTTCCGTATTTTTCAATATAATCTTCGTCTCCGTATCGTTTAACACAAACATACATTGTATCGTGCCAATTCGTTCTCACATCTTCTGTTTTTGAAGTATTGTCAATTACAATGTCTGATATTTCAAATGGTGCATTTGTTGCTCCTATCTTTTGGAAAAAGTCTTTGTGAATTTGATATATGTATTTTTTCATATCATCAAAGTTTTCAAATTCCCTTGCCGTTTCTAGGGATTCAGCTAATCCACCTCTATGTTGTCTGAAAATAACCATTTTGGCGCTCCTTTCTTTTTTGAAAATTGTACCACGACTTTAAAAATCCATCAACTTAATATTCTGTTTTCAATGTGCAAAAGGGCAAACATTATAGTCTGCCCTTTGATTATAAGTAATACTGCATAGCAGACATAACCATAAGGTTAAGTTACTCGATATGCAGTTTTAGCATCCGCAACCAGTGTTGCAACCACATCCGTAATATACGTTAGGGTTGGGAACCTGATATGCAGGAATAGGTGCAGGTTTCACAGTGTTGATGATCTGCTGTGTCTGAGCCGCCATCTGAGTAGTGAGAAGTGCATTCTGCCGATCCTGTGAAGCTGCTCTGCGCAGATCGTTATTCTCTGCTGTCAGAGTTGCAATCTTGTCTTGGCATAAGTAGTCAAGGATTGCTCTCGTACCGGCATTTTGACTGTCGATAATGTCACGAGTGTTGTTGTTCATGGTGTTCTGCAATGCGCAAGTATTCGTTGCCATATTGTAGTTCACACCTTGAATAGCTTCACGGGTATCGCAGCAACACTGTGCTAACTGTGCCTGTAAAGCGTTAGCATTCTGCATTCCTGCTACGGTGTCTGCATTGATAGCCTGTTGGATTCCATAGCCAGTCTGTAAAATGTTGGTATTTACGCCATTAAATCCGGTAAGCATACCGTTGTTTACAGCGTAGAATCCGTCACACAGACCGTTGTTGATTCCGTCCAGTTTACCGATGATAGACTGGGTGTCGAACCCTCTTTGCAGTGCAGAATCGGTATAGTAACTGGAATTAGAGCCATTACCGCCCCATCCATTACCGCCCCAACCTCCAAAAATCGCAAAAATTACGACTATGAACCAGAGCCATCCACCGTCACCAAATGCACCATTATTTCCGTAGCCATTTCCGGCAGCCGGAATAACAGGCATGGTAAAAGGACTGTTGTTTGTTTCAAACATATTAGATTACCTCCATAATTTTATTCATAAAGAGGTCTCCCGGGTTTTGTGCACAAACCTCTAATATGCTGTTAAAAAGGAAACTGACTTTTTATCTGTCTTATTACATCATCAGGATTTATACCTTTCGTTTTGCAGATGTTTCTCGCAAGATTTTCTACTCCTTGGAAATCACCTTTTTGAGCCATCCCATAAGCGTTTTTTACCATGTCGTTAGACATGATCTGGCTGTTCCCCATCATATTTTGTATAAACTGTTGCGGATTCCCCATTGACTTAAGCATCTGCATCATCCTTTCTTTGCGATTGTGGAGTTTTTCTTTGCGATTGCGAAGATTTCAACTGCTCAATCTTTTGCTCTAATTCATCGAAACGCTTCATAAATACCGCTGTGGCTTCGTCTGATAGGTCAAATTTCGCCTTTTCTGTTTCAGACGGTAAATTGTTAGGGTCTGCATCTAAAACAGGCTTGTAAAGCCTTGTATAGATTTTCCCATCTGCTCCCCAGGATTTAGCATAGATCTCCGACAGGTCCTGTTTTGGGAAAAATGCTGTGTTTCCATCCATAGGAACCTCATTCGGTGCTATGCACTCTTGCGCCGGTACAATACGACCGTACATCTGTACTGTGTTTTGCTGTGGCTGTTGCATAAATTGCTGTGGTTGGAATTGCTCCTGTTGTGGCATAAACTGTCCGTACATAGGTGTTCTATACTGCGGATTGAAATAGTTCGGATTCATAATCGGCTGCGGCATGGCTATTCTCCCTTTCTTCCATTGATTCTATCTGTTTCGCAATTTCAACTTCATCAAGTGTCTGATATGTCGGCTTGTTCATAAGTCCCAACGGACTGAAATTCATAAGCATTACCCGTTTCTCCTAAAACTTCCTCGATCACATGAACCATGATTGATTGATACTTAATCGGCACTTCCCTTGTACGTTCTTTGCTGAATATATGTTCCAGTGTTTCATCTGAAAATTTGAATTTTCCCATAAGGTCATCCCTCCTTATGCTTAAATTTTGGCATAAAAAAAGACGGTATACCCGTCATGTATCCGTCACATTTCATTCAATATAAAATTATTGGAATCTTTGCAAAAAACTCCTTTCGTTTTAGGCTTGACTACTATTTTGACTACTATCCGACTACCCGTTGCCCGGGAATGCCCATTTTATCAGCTTTTTCGAGTGGAAGCAAGGGGGCTCGAACCCCACTCTATTCCTCTTACTTTCCGCATATTTACTGGCTTTCTAGGTGTTTTTTGTTGATTACTTTTGACTACTTTCGCAAAAATAGTAGTCAAATCACCTTGCCTGTAAATCTGGTATACTACTCAAAATAGACGATTTCTTTTCAATGGTTTTCCTGTTCCTATGATAGTGTATTTCTGATGTCATAATATCTGTATGCCCCATCTGATCCATAACAAGTCTCTTATCCACATTGTTATCCATAAGAATAGTTCCATATGTCTTTCTTACTTTGTGCGGTGGCTTTGGATAAATTTTCAATTTCCTGCAAAGCCTTTTCTGCCTTTGTCTAACCGCCTGTGCGGTGATCCTAATATCATTTTTTGTAAAAATGTAATCTCCAAACGGATTCATGTGTTTTATTTTATCGCAAATCCATACATAATCACTTGGTATAATTGCTGTTCTGATTCCTGCCTTGGTTTTAGGATACTCTTTTACTTCAACAACATTGTTTCCGTTTTCATCTTTATACTTCGTCTCCGTTCTGCGAACGTTAAAAGTATTATCAGAAAAATCGGAATGCCTTAATGTTACAACTTCTCCGATACGTACGCCAGTTAAAAACATAAGCAATATCGCAACATTAGAAGTATCAAGGTGGCTGACAAGATACTTAATCATTACATCAGTTTCATATTCGTCGAATACTTCTTCATAGTCTTCTTTTATTACTTTTTTAAAATCACTATCAGATACGTCAAGATTATCAAACAGTTCTACGATATTAAAATCAATAAGTTTGCGTTTTTTCGCTCTTTTAAGAAATGTTCTTGTAATTCCTTTTAGACCGGAAAATGATTTAGGTGTCAACTCTTTATCGGCAATTTCTTCCTCTAAAAAATCCCCCCATTCATCTTCTGATATTGATTTTATTCTTCGCTTTCCCAACTCTCCATAGTGTCTGAGAAAATATCTCTCGTCTCTGTCGTATGTTGCTTTACATATCTTTTTAAGAGACAATCTCCGGTCTTCACATTCGTAAAACACTTCTGTAACTGTTGGATTTTGCTCTTTTTGGTAGTAAAACTCAATAACTTCTTCTTTGATATCTTCCTCGCTTTTCTTTTTTACAAGTCTCCTTCCTTTTTCTTCATCTGGCAAATAAGTTCTCCAGTATCCGTCTTTGCCTTTGTTGATTGCGTATTGGTGTTTCTTCAGATACTCCTCTTTCTTTTTCATTTCAATGCTTTTTTTCAAAGATTCCGTGTCAATCATACCATTGCTAACGGCATATTGCAATATTTCCATATCAGAAAGTTCCAAATCTATCACCTTCTAACCGCTTAAGTTTATTTTTTATAGACCTTACTCTTCTTTCTACAGTAGTTACAGAAATGGAATGTCTAAAGGATATTTCTTTTTGAGAAATTCCTTTAGACAAATCCCAAAACACTTTCTCTTCCTCTTCCGTGAAATTGGCGTTCCGGAAGATTTCTTCAAGTTCTGGCTTAGTCAGTTTTGATAACTTCATAAGCCATTCTCCTTCGCTAAATTATAGATTTTATTTCATCCAGACAGGCATTCCAACCGTCCATCGTTCCTCTTACATAATCTCTACCGAGATCGTCCTCATCGGTCATCTCTGTCTCACGTTCCGGTAATTCCCGGAGAGGGCATGAATCCGGCTTAGTATTCAGTTCCACCTTGTATCCAGTAATCAAGCAGATGCAATCCCCACCTGTTTGATAGTTACCCTTGTACATCTTGCAACATCCGCACACTGATGGCATATCCATCACTAATACTGCTTTAGCCATATTCTTCTTCCTTTCTTCACTAAATTTCAGTTTACCGCATTATAATTCTCTAAAACTTTCAGGATCATATTCTACTTGTTCCTGATCATTCGATGAAGCGGTGTTCCACCAGTGCCCACCACCTGATGTGGTATAATCATCCCTTCCTTCATTTCCGTGATATCTAACCCTATAATTTCCACTTTTTTCGGGTTTTCCTTTTACAAACATACTTTTTCTTTCCTCCAATTCTTCCGGACTATATTTTCGATAGCTGATTCCGTAATTCGTAAATCCACCGGACTGATATGTTATAAGTCGTGACATTTTATACTCTCTTTCAGTTTTAAATGCTGCTTTCTTATCGCAAAAACAGCAAAACCGTCCTTCGTTTATCGACATAAGGCTAAATATCGTGGTACCGTCTCAGAAGTTTATAAGGTCATCTTGAACGGTCAAACGGCTGACCCTCTATTTCATTTTAGATCATCAATGCTTTCTTGCAGATCCTTATAATAGTTTATTTGATCATCGCAATGACTTTCCAATGCACAAATCATTTCATCCTTGGCTTCTGCCAGTGTTTCTGCTGCCAAATAATCCATATGTCCCTCTATAACCGATTGCCAGCCTATTTCTGATCCACAGTACACGATACTGCCTATGGTGACATTACCATCATAGGCAACTAAATCATATTGTATTTCCCAGTCATTCTGTTCTGGATCAACTTCTACCCACTTAAGATCACACATTTCCGATACCTCCACTAAATCCTAAATATTTTTCTAAAGATATTCTTTTTTGGCTTAATCACCTCGAAACTCTTTTCTTTCCAGTCGAAGACATAATCCAGGTTGTATGAGCTGAAGCCAATATTGTAATACCGTTTTCCGACCTCTCTGTATTTTATTTCAAAATAAGGTTTTTCTTTTTTTCCAGTGACAATTATCTCGATGTCACTTACTTTTATTTTTTCCATATTCCGTTCCTCCGCTAAATCTTAAGAGCATTACCGCAAAATCTACAGTACTTTGCCAATATCACACACTTGGAACCGCCTGTATAATGGCTTTCCACATATTTGTGTACTACTGCTCCACAATATTTACACGTTATTCTTGCCATAACAGCGTAGCTGTCATTTATTTCTTTCTGTTCATCGTGTGACCACATTTCTCACTTAACTCCTTCGCTAAATCCTAAGTTAGCCTATCTATTTTCTTTGCTATTGCCCTTATATTATCGAGTACATAATCGCAGCATTTCCAGATAAGCCAACTGCAATCTCCATCTTTTTCAGCATTCATTACTTGTGTTATTATGGATATATGTTCATCTGGTAATCTTTCTACAATTGAATCCCATTTAGTAGAGTCAATCCACCTTTTAAATCTTGGCTGATAATATCTGACTTCTTCATTTTTTACTTTCATGTATTCTCCTAATTTTCCCAACTACCGAATTTTCCTCGGTAGTTCATTTGCCCAACTAGTAAAGAAAATTTACTAGTTCGATTTTTCCCTCGTATTACCGGTGGATTTTAACTTGCTTTTGATTTATTGAGTGGAACTCAAATAGTAACTCAAAGTTTTAATTAAATTTTTCACTTCTTAACTCAACTTTTGAGTTACTATTTCACTTTTTAGTTCTTGATTTCAGTTCCTTGCTCAATATTTAAGTTTTTGAACATTGCGCACATGACATCTACCACAATGCTATTTCCGAATTGTTTGTAAAGCTGTGTGTTGCTGTTCACTACTGCCATTTTGGATATATCATCGTCTGATACTCCCATGAGCCTACCACATTCTCTCGGAGTCAACTTCCTAATCCTGTATTTTGGTTCAAGTACGAGATTATCCTTTTGCACGCTTGTAAGACAATTACTCGTTCCACTCATGTTCGGTTCTAACCTCTGTTCTGTTGGGCTTCCTGTTGTCCTATCAGACGGATTATCCGGGTTTCTGCCACGCATGGCAACAATAACCTTAGGCTCCCTGTTTCCACCTTGCATAGTACTCAATGTTGGACTGCCCCCCCCCACATCGTAAATTCTGTTGGTACTCTCAAATTTTGCTTCAAGAGAGCCTAAAACATTTACATCTGCCATAACTACTCCTAAATCATGCTGTTCTGCTTTTACACACCTTGCGATCGGATACACACCTCGCTGAAAATTTGCTGTTACTCCGGTGTATATGCTGCCTATTACTTCCATTCAATCACTCCAATATCATTCTTGGCTCTTTATATTCCCTTGCGGTTATAGACGGTGCTGTGTCTCTGTATGTTCTTATTGCACCATCCTCTAATCCACTCATGCTTGTATCAATACAAATTTTCTGCAACCATATTTCCGAATTGCTGTTGGTTTGAGATTCCACAGTCATATCTTGTTGTGATGCAGTTTGCAATGTCTCTTTGCTGTGGATTGCAGATTGTTCCGTCAATGCAAGTCTGCTCTGCTCTGCTCTGCTCTGCTCTGCTCTGCTCTCAGAATTGTGTTTTTGCAATGTTCCGTTGTCAATAAGTGTCTGAATAAGTTTTTGTGCCTTTTCATTGTTGATGTAATACTTTTCTTCCACATTTTCCTCTAAGTAATCTTTCAGTTTCTTTTTTAATGGAACCGGTTCTGGGAAATGGTAATTGTACTCTCCAAAAAATGAAAACATGAAACATCTTTCACGATTTTGCGCTACTTCATAATTTTTAGCATTCAAATCCTGCCAGTAGTTCACATATCCAAGGCTCACAAGAAAATCAATCCATTTCTGAAAATCAGACATATTCGATTCTGCGTGGACTTGCGGAACATTTTCCATGAACAGAATCTGCGGTAATTCACCACCACTTTCATGTATTTCTGTCAGAATCCGTTCCACTTCCCACAGTAAACCGCTTCTTGTTCCACTACCTTTGCTCATTCCCATTCGCTTTCCAGCAACCGACAAATCGGTGCAAGGAAACGAGTAAGTAAGTAAGTAAGTAAAGGCTTCAGTGTCCGTAATGGCTAAATCCGCAGCATGAACCTGTGTTATATCCATTGTTGGAAAATCGGTGCCATGCACTGCGTTATAGCTTGCTATGGCATACCTATCAAACTCAACAACTCTGTAATGCTCAAATTTCGCACCGATACGTTTCAGTGCCATTGCCTGCGAACCATATCCGGCAAACAGTTCTATCAGCCTTATAGGCTTTGTAATCCGTATCGGTTCACGTATTATGTCAAAAATGCTCATCTGATTCTGACATTCGTAATTAAACTTATCTAAATCACTCATTTTTAATCGGAGTAAAGAGCTCTTTCACGCTGGCCAGCAAACCTCTCACTCCTTTCTTCATATTATCTGTTGACGAAATAAATAATCAGGGATAAGATACTTGAAACACTTCCAACAAAACCAATAATGTCTAATATTTTCTTTTTCATGGCCTTTTCTCCTTTCATATAAATCAAGACAGGTAGCTACTATCTTCATAATTAATATGTTAGAAAAAAAACAAAAAAAGAAAATTTAGAGCAGAAAATCATATATTTTATATTTTTTTAATATTTTCTGCCTGCTCCTTGTACTGTCTCCCTGCCATCTGCACTAGATAGTGCTGTAAGGCTTCTTCAACGCTGATTCTGTGCTTGATGCAATATCTGTCAACGTACCGCTTAAAGTCCTCATTCTGCTCGTACAGGGCGGTGTAATCAATGGGTTCCATCTGCATCACACTCCTTTTGGCTTCTCACACCGTTCAAATTCAATTACCCACACCCACGGATTAGCATCCCAACCATAACGGTCAAGATCGGATTTCTTGATGGTGGAGTTCCAAAGTTTATGAAATCCATCGACCATATTAGGGTCTCCACCACTGTCTGGGTCTGAAAACGTTGGATGCCATCCGTTGTTTTCGTAACATACTTCATCCCACGGGTCTGTTCCCTCCATGCATGCTTGTTCCTCTGTAATATCCTGCAACCGCTCCACTCTCACATCCGTAACCTTAAGCCAGATACGTGCGGCTTCTTTCGGCATGTGGATGGATGGGTGCCAACGGCAAGGCGATTTTCCTTTCTCCCAGACAAAATCCGCACCGTTGTATTCGCATTTTGCTTGTCTGGCATCATTTCTGGATTGATTTACTAACCTATCAAACAGCTCCCGGTCATGTATGTAAGTTAATTCTCCGCAAGTGCCGTCTTTATAGTCAAAGGCTATCATTTGATTGAATATATCCCATGCTCCAACACGCCATGTCTCTCGGACATACAGGATATCGCCCGGCTGATATGTTGGTGTAATTTTGCCTTGTTTTCCGTCTGTATCATATATATACAGCGGTTCTTCGCTTACTTCAAAATATCCTTGCGGTTGTGGTTTAATTATTCTTCTCGTACAACTCTTTCTCCCATCCAGAATTGCCCGAACCATCTCTGTATTGAATAAAATCGGCTTAATTGCCATCTGAACCACCTGCCTTTACAATCTCCAACAAATCATCTACCAAATCCTTGACCTCATACATCATCATAGTGTCGTAGGATTTTGACTGCTGCTCTGCTGTCTTATTTCCATACTTCGTACAGTCTTTAAGGAATGCTGTGCGTTCTTCCAACTGCTCCACAACCTTGTCCGGGTCGTAGGCGGTAGGCTGGGCATCTGTAACAGAAGCAACGCGTAAAAAGTCTAAGCAATCCATATCTTCATTCTTTGAAATTGCTTTTTCTAAATCCGCTTTTAATTTATTCGCATAAATCAATTTTCCCATCGTTCATCCTCCTGTTTCTCGCCAGATGAATTGTACATACTCAAATATGTTTCAAAATCGTTCGGGTTCATCTTGTCCGCAAGGAAATCCAAGAAATCCTTATTCCGCAAACATTCCTCCACCGTGCAGATCTGACGGTACTGCTTATGCTCCTCCATCATCTCAATCAGCTTTTTGAGGTCGTACCCTCTCTGCACTAGGTTATCCTCAAATTTTATGTATTCTGCGATATTGTCCTGGTCAATCCCACGCTCGATCATAGCTTTGCAGATCTCAACGGCATTTCTACAGGTGCCAATCTTTCCGATCTGGCGGTACTGTTGCACCTCTTCCAGTGCCTTAATTGCTGTTTTCACACTTGTAATGTGTTCAGCACCAGTACCCTGCATATAACATAATTCGCAATCATCGCAACTTTCATTACAACTTACAATTTTTGCTCTACGGCTTTCACATTCAAGATATGCATGTAATTTTTCTATTGCTTCATTCTCCGTCATGGCTACCCTCCTTAACTCCATTTAAAATCCTCACAAGGTCTCATTCTCCGCTGATTCTTACCCCTTTTATTGCATATTCCCCAACCACCGTAATGACAATCTTCGCAGGTAATCGGATATTGATTTAAATTTTCCTCAATACATTTCTTGCACTGGTAAGAATTTTGATTATACTCATACCGACAATTACGATTTTTGCGTTTGCATGTCACTATATTACACCTCCAACAGTTCCGGATTGTCAAATTTGTTTCCGATAACCTCATAAATACAATCCCTGTTTATACGTGGCTTTGATAATCCATACTCATTACTTGTCCGATAAAATTCAGCATAATTTTCATCCCAAAGTACAGTGCCAGTGCAATAATTTTCTGGATGTGCTCCATCATTGTAATGTTTAACAATATCATTCTCCCAAATCAGCTTGCCGTTCTTGTCCTTAAGTCCGGTACACTGGCAGATAGTGTTCGGGTCTATCTCGTAGAAATTTATACCAGTAACATTCCAATCATCGCAAGCAGTTCCATTGTATTTTTCAATAACAATTCCGCCAATAAATACTCTTCCATTTTCAAATCCATCATCAAACAAGTAACCATGTACCCATTCTCCATTATCAATCCGCTTTCCACGGAATAAATATCTATCTTGCATCCTCATTCCTCGCTTTCTGCCCTGAGCCATTCATTCATCTCGTAGGTTCCCGATATGCTCTGGTCGTGATAACCGTATGTTTCTACTGTCACTAAAAAATCTGCCAGCTCATCGTCAGTCATGCTCCTGATCCGGTCTGCGTTGGTCATAGGGGAGTAGTGCTCGCAATCTCTTTCTATGTCCTCATGCGGACAGTCGTTGATTTTCTCGCACCATGAGTACGCATCAAACCCGTTATCCTTTGTTTCTAAATTCTTGCAATTATTACATTTCACCATCTTCCACCTACTTTTCTTGTAAAAATCTCTTGATGACATCAATATCTCTGTCCAGCACGCTTAAATGCTCTTTGTTCATTTTTTGATAGACAATCAAGGGATTCTGTCTTCCTGCCTTTTTCGCTCTTAATACTTCCCATATACCTTTGGGTTCTTCAATCGTCCATCCATCTTTGATAAGCCATTTGCGAAAAGCATCTAATTTGTTGCTATGTAATGTGTGCCTATTTGCCATTCTCTACCTCACTTTCCCGGTACGGCTCCGGCAGTGGCATCCAGGCTACAACCACATGATCTGTATTGTATAAAGTTTCGCCTTCGTTCATTCTCGTCCACCATTCTTTGCTGTCACGTCGGTAAACTCCAATGCACACTTCCCCAGTATCAAGAGTAACCATATTTATCGGATAGTCTCCGCTATCTTTTCCCGGCAGTCTCTCGCTTACCGGAATCCACACCGGCTGATTCTGTAAGGCAGTGATTGCCATTTCCATAAGTTCTTTCCAATATTCTTCATTTACAAATTCATCCCAATGAGGATTAAACCTAATAATGTCCAAATCCTTGATAGCTTCTTCTCTCTTCATTCCGCACCTTCCATTTCTGCCAGTTTGGCTTCGGCTTCCGCTTGTGTGAAGAATACCGTTTTACCAAAATCGCATTCTCTAAAATATGCTCCTATAAAATGATTTGTTACCTTAGAGTAAATTCTATATTGTTCTCCGCTTTCATAAAATGATACACTAGAAACATAAGCTTCATAGACTTCGTCTTTCATGTTCTCATCATATTCAATATCATCAAACACATTAAATGGAGAAGTGACTACATAAACGGTATCTCCCACCTTGCACGGTAACCGCAGGAGCAATCCCTGCTCTTCCAGATCTTCGAGCTCTGCCAGTCTAGTAACGATGTATCTTGCATAGTTGCTTGGATATCCTTTTCCGGATCTATCAATTAAGCTTTGTTTGCTCACTCCAGTACCATCACTATTCCGTTTATTTTCGGTTAATCTCTCCATCCTTGCTCCTTTCCTCATAGTGCAAATTTAACTCAATACCATCAATGTTACCGTTCAGCTTATTCTGACAGTGGCACAGCAGTAAATCCAATTCATTTGAGTCCGTAATTTTCTTTGTGCGAATGTACGATAAAACTCTGTCTACGCTATCTCTGCGATATTCTGATAGCATTTTTTCATGTTCATGTTTGCACTCTTCAAGTTCTAATTTTGCAGTTTTAACCGATTGCGTTCTGATTTTTACTTCATCAAACTTATTACGGCATTTTTCATAGTCTTTTTCCAGTTCTATACGTCTACTTTCTGCAACTTCGTCTGCTGTGTATCCTCTAATCCCTGCTGCTTTTCCCATCCTTACTCCTTTCCGGAATCCTCGGCTTGCTCTTCATCACTGGATAGCTGCAGTCATACGGCTTCGTGCGTCCGATGCGGATTGCCCGCACACTGGGATGCTGCTCCATCTTCCGCAATTCATTCTCGCTATGAAATCCTCTGCTCACGATTTTGCACTCTTTTTCCGTATGTACTTGCGATTCTGTATACATTGCAAAGTTCTCTATAATATATTTCCTGTGCATGAATATGATTATCCACACGGTCAAGTTCCGTCTCACACCACTTGGCAAATTCTTCTGTGGATAACGGTATCTCTGAAGTATCGAATTTCTCACTGTTATCAATCACAAAACTCACCATATCAACCGGAATGTGGTTCAAATCCGAAAGAATCTGAATCTGTTTGTCCTTGTCTTCTGCTTTTTCGTAATTCGCCAACAATTCATAGCCTGTCATCTGCATTTATATCACCTCTTATCAAGTTTGATTTCATTGTCGTAACAACGCTTCTTTGGATTTCCCTCTACGGGAGAAATCATCTTTTTAGGGTCTGTGGTGTATGCTCCGTTTAGTTTCAAACCTATTTTGCTTTTTTCATCCACATAGCATGACGGCTTGTAACGATCCGGTGGAATGTAGTTGTGAATGCGCCAGTGCTTTACTAATACAACACCACTATCAAAAGATAATAGGAATCTGTTGTCTATCAACGCTTTCAAATCATCTTCTGAAGCACCGCACATCCTTATGATTTTCCGTGGGTTATTCACGAATCCGTCATCGTCAGCGTTCATACAGATATGGAAATAAAGCATTTGAGCCGTAGCAGGAATATCCAAAAAAGCATCACTCTCAATTATTTTTGAACTGAACATTCGTTTTTCTGCCATTTAGAACTCCTTACTCAAAAATAGGCTTCTCTATATAGATTCCAGTGTTTTCCACCAGTTCTCTCCACAAGTCCATGAAATCTTTTCCATTGCATTTGTCTCCTGCTTTGTCCATATGGTCTGAAAACTTATCCTTGAAATTCGTAAGTTTCTTTTTACCAAAACCATCTTCCATAAGAATTACCATTCCATATAGGATGTACCTTGTGGATAAATCATTGATAATGTTGTTACATCTGACCTGTTCTCGGATACATTCCTGTGCTATCTTTGATTTATATCTTGGAAAATCTGCTTCTGTAAATTCCTTATACTCAATCGTCCAGTCTGCAAAATCGTTAAGCCTGCTCTGTAACTCCGTATAAGGCTCATTCTCGTACTTTTCGTTGTACTCGGTGAATTTACCGCAGAAGTCGAAAAGTCTCGCCTGTGAGTACTTGTAGTCTTTCCACAAGGTATAGCAGAACAGTGTCAGTATTCCGGTGAATGGACTTCTTTCGGCAGACTGCTTCAAAAGTTCTGTCTGCCGCATGATTTTCAAAATTTCCTGCGGATTGTCATATCGTTTTGGCATTTTATGTATCACCTCTTTTCAAGTTCTGGCTCTTTCCTTTTGCAATGAGTAGCACCGTATTCTGATTTTCCTACATATTCGTAGCAATCAACACATTTCCATTTACCACTCTGATATGGTTTGTGAGTGCGTCCGTTGATTGAGTGCATTGTGTTTGGGTACTCATTCCAACAGCTACAATCGTAATTTTTTTCACTCATGTAATCTTCTCAAATTGCTTTAACAGGCATTCCTTACAAAACTGTGCACCGTCAAACTCGTAAAGTTCCTCTACCTCTTCATTACAATCATCGCAATACAAATGTTTCACATTTATATTCGGGCACCTATTGCCGAGACATGGATAAGCTTTCGTTGCACATCCGCAGCATTCACCTTTGTATTTCACCATTTTCTGAAAAACTCCTTTAATTTATTACAGAATTGCTGAAATTTATACTTAAACAAGTACTTTTTAAAAGATTCAGTTCCATATTGATAGCAAAGATACATAATTTGTTTTTGAGTAGAAAGAGATTCATAAAACTCCTTGTCAGTTTCTTCAACGTATTGTAAAAGTACTTCATAGTCTGTTTTATTCATCACTTTCACCATCCTTTTCTCCATGCAAAAGTTCCATAAACTTCTGATACTGTTTCTGTGACACGGAATTGTTCTGTTTCTCAGTCTTCAAACTGATGACTAGATGCTTGTCGGCAATGTTGGCCAGTTCCCTTGCAAGGTTGATTCTGCCTTGCTGAATGCCGTCACGGTAGCCTTTAGGCGGTTTATATTCTGCGATCTGCTTCTTTCCCTCACCCTGACTACCGCTCGTTTTGTTCCGAAGCTGATAACCACCGTCAGCATACTTCTTTATCCAGTATTGCTCCCACTTATCTAACTCTTCAGCCGGATAGTGCATAAATCCGATTTTCCAACCGTAGATGTTATCCGTGGAATGCAAACCATGACTTTTGATTGACAGATCTATGTGCTGATAGCCTTTAAGGTGTCCGGCAAGCCTTGAAAGCAGATTGACCGCTTGCCCGATATAGGCATATCGAAAACCGTCCTCGTCTGTCCTTGTCAAAAAATAGATTCCGCTTTTTTCATCCACATAAGGATTGATAGCCAGTATTCGCTCACGGTTCTTTTTCTCGATGGCTTTTGCCTTTGCTACATTCTTCCAATCAGTCAACCACTTCACCGCCTTTCAAATGGAATCAAATATCCGTCCGGCAAGGCATTTATAATATTTCTCAATGCCCCATATCCTGTCTTTTGCATATTGACTAAAGAATTGTTTTGACAGGTATTCAGTTCGGATATGTTAGAATCAATGCTCTGCATTATTTCACTTCTTAATTGTGGTGTAAGTGGTCTATAAAATGTGTCAGCCATTCGCACCACCATTTCTGTACTTTTCCAGTTCTGCAATCATGGTTTCTCTGCGAATATCTCCGCTCTCATGCCACTCTACCGCATGGAAAACACCGTTAAGATTCTCGCTCAAAACCTCGATTCTGATACTTGCCGACCGGATATACTCAATCAACCGCTGTGTATCTCGTGCTATGTCCTCGTAACCGTATTCCTGTAAGTGCTGCACCATTTTTTCAAGGTTCGCAATGCTTGAACTGTTCATCAGTTCCGGCACATCTTTGTAGCACAAATAACCAAAACTTCCACCACTCAAAACGGACACTCCTTTCCATTCCTTAAAATCCATTCCTTGCCTGCTGCCGCATAGTCCACATTTGCCAATGGAGCAATCTTTTTTACCTCTGCGACACATTCATCAGCATCAGAATTATCACGGCTTAAATGGCACAATATGACATTCTGTAAACTATCTGTTTTGTTAGCCAACACAAAATCTTTTACTGTTTCCAGTTCCATATGACCACGGTACACATGGGATTTCTTAGCATCGTTGGAATCCTCTGTAATGTACTTCTTCTGATAGTTGCATGAAATAAGGATGTGGTTTACTTCATTGAACCGCCACTTAACAAATTCCGTGTCTGTGATGTACAGAAGTTTCCCCATTTCCGGGTGGGTTATCAGAAATCCATAACAAGGGCATTCCGTACCGTCTGCGTTCGTGTGAGTCCATTTGCCGTCCAGTGTTGTCAGGTCAAATCCCTGTATTCTCCACTCACTTTTTCCGATTTCAATAGGTTCAAGGCTTTCATATGGTTTGAACACTGGTATTCCCATGACTTCCAAATCAATAACCGATTGAGAATGGTCTTTATGGTGGTGGGTTACTACTGCACCCACCACACTTTTTACATTCCAACCAAGACCACGTTTTATGTCGATAATAGGTATTCCGGCATCAAGCAGAAGTGTTTCACCATCATCTGCCACCAGTGCATAACAGTTACCGGAAGAACCGGAACCTAAACATTTCAGTTTCACTTTGCACCACCGATCTTCATAATTGCCGGATTAACAACTCCGTCACCGTCATAACCCCATTCCATGTTATGCCATTTCTGAAGTACTTCTCCATACTCCCAACACTGGGATAAGATGCTTACGGCACATCCATACATGAATCCTGTAATTCCTTCTTCGTCTGCTTCATGTGATAACTTTCCAGCATTATCAATAAGGTACTGCATGGGATTGTCCGAATTTTCAATTCCCGGCTCCATCATTTCAGCCCAACGCTCTGCATAAGTAAAACATGCTCTGCCGTACGGATCATCGTTTTTGTCGTACCAGTCTTTGTATTCTTTCTCTTTCCCTTCCAAAATCTTCATAGATTTTTTCCTCCTACTTAAAGCAATCCGGTGTCTCTGCGTTAGCAATGGTCTGTTCCGTGCTGTCCGTGGTGACTTCCTCAAACGGTACAGTGTTGGCATTCTGTGAAATCTCTTTCTGAACCTGCTCCTGCACGTTCTCCATAGGATATTCCTTGAAATCACCGTCAACTATTTCCTCTTTCGTATAAAGTCCAAGTGTAAGTTCCGGACAGTTAAGGCTCGAAAAGAATGAAGCGGCACGGTAGCGAAGCATAAGCTGTGGCATGGTTTTCCACTTGCTACCATTTTTACCAAGCCAACCCTCATTTTTCGCCATTTCCATGTCAACAACCATTCCCTCAATTCTTCTGCCGTTCTTCACAGTCCACGCAAGGCAAGAAAAAGGTTTGCCGTCCTTATCTTTCGTTTCCTCGAACTGTAATTCCATGTCGTACTTGCCACTGTTGTTGATTGCAGCAATAAGGAATTTTGAACTCCATGAAGGTCTTCCCTGGATAACATACAAATTCTGCATAACCATCATCGGACTAACATCAAGTCTCTGTGCCTGTTCAATGGCAATCAGACAGTTTGCCGGATTATTCTGATAAGTTGATGGAACAATCGTAGAACTTGCAAGTGCCTTTGCCATTTGATTAGCCATGATGAAGTTGTCGGAAGTGCCGAAGATACCAAGGCTGAAATCTGTAACCTTGTTTCTGCTCTCTTTAACCTCTGCCTTTTCCTGTGTCATTACTTCCTGTTTCTTTTCGTCTGCCATGTTTCTACCTACCTTTCTACTTTCTTAATCCCTTTAATGTTAATGATAAATACCTGTGTTGTCTTGGGATTCTGAATCAGTGCAAGAGTCCTTGCAAGCTTATCATGTTCTTTAATTCTTAAAACCTTGTATTCATATTCGTTGTTTAAATCAGAACCCATTACAAAATTCTGTTTGTATCCGTCAAGACCGCTCCATGTATCGTATAAGTAGTACTGTTTACCGCCATCTGTGACCTTTACGGCATCTCCCACGCAGATTTCGTCTTTCTTCTCCGGCTCTTTCTCCGGTTTGTAGTTTTCAAGGACAACGTACTCTTCGTGCCATAATCCAGTATCTCCGTCAGAGTTTTTGCAAATACATCCTGATGCCGTAACATAAGTTACTTTGAAAATATCTCCGTTTTTATATGAAGGAATAGCAGGTTTCGCATTAACAACTTTGACGTACTCACCAATTATAGCTTTTCTTTTCACCTCACGGACACCGATATCAGTCTTTACATCTTCACCCATCAGTCGGTTGAAAGCCAACTTAGCACCAGTCCGGAAATCAAATTCATCAGCCGGGTTGCATTTTGCTTCTGCTTTCTTGCCAGTGGTCTTGTCCAGTGCAACTACTTTGTTGTCGTTGCGGTAGATGACAATGGTTTCCTGTTTTGCTTTTCTTACCAAATCAAAATATTTTTCTTCAACCGTAAATACTTCCCCAACACTGCATGACCCTTTTATGATTTTTATATCCATCGTATAGTCTCTTAATTCTGTAACAATGGCTTCTCTTACAACAGATGTGGTAGTTATGGTATAATTTTCATCTGCTTTTTTGTTTGGTTTAACCACATCTCCAACCTTAAATTTTCTCATGATTCATTCCCGCCTTTCCTAAATTTCGTTAAATGCCTGCACTGCAAACAACTCGTTAGCAGTTCTCTTGTACAATCTTCCGTCAACATACACAGAGTAAAAACCACCGTTCTTCTCCAAAGTTACCTCTACCCCTCTTTTTGCAACAATAAAATATTTTTTCATATCTTTATTCCTCACTTTCCGGCTCGTTCATAAACTTGCCAAATTCATCATTTTTCATTTTTACATCAGCCTTGCAAATTTCCTTAATGCTCTTAGGCATCACGTTCCATGTGACATCAGTGCCGGAAATCTTGCCTTTAAATTTCAAGGTTCCACGGTCTGTCAGACCCATGTAAACCCCCGTGTAGCATTTGCCCTCTGCGTTAAAAACCACGGTGTCACCGACATTGATCGTTTCACCGTTGGTTGTCAGAACGGAAATTACTGTCTCTTTCTTAATCTGCATTTACTTTTCCACCCTTATCCTTTCCTCAAATAAGATACTTCCTACTCTTGCACCAAATACAAAGAAAACTTTTTCTATTCCATATGTTTCATTTATAGTGCTTGCAAACGGTTCAGTTTTCATGGCACGTACAATAGCCCGTGAAAGATCATCTGCGGATATCGGCACTTTCTTGTTCAAATCATAATCAGGCATACTACATTTCCCTCACTTTCAACTCTTTGTCATCACTTCTGCGGAACATAATCAACTGGCTGTCAATCTGCGGTATTCTCCAAGTGTCAAGGCTCTCGGTATCGTCAACCATGATAGGCAATTCCACACCGCACCGCTTCTGAAACGCTCTACAAATGTCGATTTCCGTCAGAATCTTTGCACCGTGGTTCATGTTCCGGCTGTACGGTTCTCCCTTGTAGATAAAGTCGCAACATTCCTCGGTATCACCGTTCACAAGCGGTCTGAACATCTTAACGTGGCAGAACTCCAAATACTTGTTCACATCAGCTTCCAACAGTTCATTCTTTTTCCGGCTGAATTTCTTTAACAGGTCAAGTTGTGCCTGAACATCCGTAATCTTCTGTGCAATGTTCTTGCGCTCCTGTTCCAGTTCCGTGATACGCTTATCCACACTCTCGTTAATGGTTACACTCGCCAAAGACTTATCAACCACGGAAATATCCTTGCGTATCTGCTCTTCATCACATTTTAACTGGAATCTAAGAAGATTCATGTCAGTGAATTTGTTCATGGAAGCTTCTTTCTCTGCAATCTGTGACTGTACAGCTTTGTATTCTTCTGTGTTGGAAATATCCACGCTTGCCGGAATGGAATTTAAGGCATTATCAGCAATGGCAATCTCTTTTTCCAACCGCTCAACTTCATCCTCGGTCTTTTTCAGTTCCTCACGCTTATGCTCCAGTTCTGCCTGGTCCGCTTTGATATGTTCAGCGCAGGAAGAACCCTCTTTAGTAATCAGTTCCAATTCATGTGCCTTATGCGTATCAAACTCCGTTCTTAACTGCTCTTTCTTCTCTTCCGGATATTCCTGTCCACAGTAGGAGCAAATCAGAGAGTTTTCATCAAATTTAAGGCTTTTATTCAAATCCCAACTCTTCTTCAAATCCTGTCTCTTCTGCTCATACTGTTCAATACGCTTTTCCAGTGCAGTGACCTCTTCACGAATGGTATCTGCCTTAAGCAACTCCTTCTGATGCTCATTCTGAATCTGATTCAGTGTTGTGCGCTTCTCTCTTCTGTCCGCATCCAGTTTTTCATTTGCTTTCTGCTGCAATGCGCTCAACTGACCTTTTAACTCAATGATTCCATCAGAAAGCTTATCGTAGGAAATCATGCTGTTCTGCGTATCTGTCTGCTGCTTAATGTTCTCTGACAGCTTATCCAGTAAAGCTTTCTTTTTCAGTTCCAGATCAGCAAGGTCAATATCCACTCTCTGACGGCTCACCTCATCGATACGGCTCGGAATTTCATCTAACAGGTCCTGCAAGCCCTTGGTTCCATTTCTTCCCCTTGTACCGTATAACTGTGTATTGCAACGCTTTTTCAGTTCATCAACCGTGCCGTCCTGCAGAATAGCCCTTAATTCTTCAAACTCCGGAAATTGATTGCAAATGTCATCATTACTGTGCTGACCAAACATATCAGCAAGAATTGCTCTCTGCTCTGTACCGCCTTTAAGCAACAGTGTCATGGCATTGATGCAAAGAGAAAATCTGTTCTTATCACAAGCACACTCTTCCAAAAAACTGTCAAAATCAGCCTGTTTCTTAGGAATGTCGTTGATATAGTAGTCTGTCACATTTCCTGTGAACTCACCTTTTTTGTTGTAATTCTTCCGACAAACCTTTTTCAGGACCTTTTCTTCTCCGTCTACTTCCACCGTAACCATTTCGGTAATGTCACCGTCAATGTCGTTACCGTCTTTGTCATGCGGTCTGATTCCGCTAATCTCTTTGCCGTTCTCGTCACGGCAGCCAAAAATATGCTGGATTGCTCTCTTGATTGTGGACTTTCCAGTTTCATTCGCTCCGGAAATCTCTGTCCGGTCGTAAATATCTGTGTCCAGTGTGTTATAGCCATAGAATTTACAGAAATTCTGCAAAAAGATGTGCTTAATCCTCATTTTTCCTATCCTCCCAAAGATACAAATACAATGAATTTACAAACATATAGATTGATACCGGCTTGTCTGTCTCGTTGATTTTCTTGTACAACTCTGTTGTTGTGTTAATATTGCCAACTACCCACTTAATAGCCTGATACACACTTTTTTCTTTTGTACTGTGTTCCTCGCCGATAATTCGGTAGATTTCAGAAAGTCTTCTGTTTCGGTTCTCAAACATCAGCGTTTCAACCTCGATGATGTACTGGAATCCCGGCAAGTACTGTTTCAGCCCCAGTTCTACCAAGATTTTTCTGATTTTCCTTTCCATTTCCTCATTCCTCCGGATTTCAATCTTCTGTTGCGTGAATCATATTATCATCTCCGATATACAAGATTCCTGCATCTAACAATCCTGCAATCAAAATCTCATTTGCACGGACGATAGGGATAATTTCTTTCTTCAACATGGAAATACTCCTTTCTTACCCATTTTTTCATTCCTGTTTCACGGTTCACCAGTCGGTAGTAAAAGGATGTTTCACGGTCAATTCTCCACTCTTTAGGATTAAATAAGAATCTTCCGATTACTCCTTTGACTGTAAACCGCCTTTTGGCACTCATACATCTTCCTCCGCAATTTTGGCATACTTCCAAGTTGAAACATTATAGTATCCGTTAGCAGAATAAGATGTACAACCGCTGTCCCATGCAAAAACAATATTATTTTCGTATCTTGCGAAATGTCTTTTTTCCCACCGTCCATCTTCTGAATCTCTCACCAGAATCTTCGTATCCACAGGCACTTTAGACCAATCAACAACATGTTCTACATATTCCTGTTCTAACCATTCCCTAAATTTTTTTCTGCAGTTGTTGCAACTTCTCCATGCGCAATCATGACAATTAATAGAAAAGCAATCGCTCAATCTTCCTTCCTTATCAACAGTTATTTTAATGTCATTTGCAGCCATATTAATAATCTGTTCCGCATACTTCTCTCTGTTTTTCATTTTCCGTTCATCCTTTCCAGTTCTGCGCTCCTGGTTAATATCCAGTCTGCGTAATCACTTAATTCTGTCTTTGTATCTGCGTTCTTCTCTCCGTGGTAAACCATAAGTACAATTCCTACATCACAGTACTTTTCAAATAATTCCGACAAGTAGTCGGCTCCCACATGGATATTACCGTCCACAGAGTAAATATCCGTAACTCCCAAACGCTCCATTCGGTCTTTGTGCCAGCGGTCTGAAATCTGCATCAGTCCCTTGCAACCACCGCTTTCCACATCCGGTCTGCCGGAAGATTCTTTCTCGATCATTGCCATAAGCAGTTCCGGGCAGATGCCGTATTCCTCACCGTACTTGGCGCATATCTCCTGTGCTTCTTCCGAAATAAATGAGCCTTTTGGCTGTGCCGTGGATGTAAATGCGATGGAGAGTGCTATTATAATAGGAAGAAACAGCTTCAATGTCGTTCTCATGCGCTTTCCTCCTCGATAGGTTCAATGCCAATCTCTTTCAGCTTGTTATACAAGAACATTCTGCCTTTCTGTGTCCATACGGTAAGTGGCTTTGTTCCGGTGCTTCCGTCATGCTTAACATAATCATTTGTCTTTGTTCTCACATAACCCTTGCCCTGGAAGTCTGCATACAATATCCACTGGTCACCGACTTTTCTCTGAATACCGGCTGTTCTTAAAACAGAATTGAACCTCACCGCACTCATTCCGTAGTCCTGCGCAATCTGTGTGACAGTCATACAGTCGTTAGATGAAAGAATCTTGTCCACATAGTCAACTTTTGGTGTCATATCGGTAATCACGGCATCCATCTGTTGTACAGTGGTCTGTAACTGCTTAACCTCTTCCTCTTTCTGTGCAAGCATCCTCTGCGCTTCAACAACCGCCAGTGCAATCAATTCCTGTCCAGTAGGGATATGTGCCTTAATGGAATCTTCCATTTCGTGGAAACGGTCAATGTACTTTGCCGTAAATTCTGTTCCCCTAACTCCGGTCATCTTATGTGCTATGAACTCGCAGCCTTTCTTCGTTACCATGTAGCAAGGCTGTGTCTTGTTTTGGCTGTTCTGATAGGTACTTTCTGTAAAGAAATCGGACTGTCCAAAATTGGCTTGTCCTAATTGCTCAACATAAGTGCGTATATCTCTTAGCAGTTTGCTGTGCTCTTTACCTACCATTTCCGCTACTTCCACGGAAGATATTGTTTTCTGTTCTAATTCGTTCATTGTTCTCCTTTCTGTGGTATACTCTCCTATAAGGAGGTGATAGTTTGGTATACAATGGTTTTTGCGATAAGCAAAACAAAATGTACTCTGTTGATTTTAAGCAAATATATGTTCAATCACTGGAAGATACAAGCCGTAATTTTGAAAACGGAAGATTGTACTGCAAATACGCAGGTCTTACTGGTTGCTGCAACAACCCTAAACAATGTTCCATACTTCAAAATATCAACAAGTGATGGAATGGCTCTCTGAAATATGGGAGCCTATTCTTTTTTAAATGTAATACTTTCGATTTCTCCTAACCCCTCCTGCATAATTCGCAACACTTTCATATCCGTTGCAAGATTAAGTGCATTAAGGTCAAGCGTCAGAGTAGGAATATCATCCCCAACCCCTTGTTTCAGTGTGAAACTTCTCACTCCGTTGATTTTGTGACCGTCAATGAGGACCTCTGTAAAAACTCCCTCTTCACCGTCACACTGGTGAATCTCAATTTTTGATGTTTTCACTCTTCTCACCTCTCTCGGCTGATTCATCCGCCATTTTTTCGTTTTCACTCATTCAATTAACTACCTGTTTGTGATATACTCTCCTTATCTTTTTAATAAGGAGGTGAAATAATTTGGATTCTAAAGAATATGCATCCGCTTATGCTATTGCTAAAATTTTTGGATATACCGGAAGTTTTGATGATTTTAAGAACTTGTACACCCAATACTATTCGGAAATCATCATGTCTTTGCCGGAAGAAAAACCACAATTAGCAATAGCAGCGGCAACTAACAATCCTTTCCATATCCAGAGCCGTTCCTAAAAGGCGAAATGGCGGTAAGAACTTTTATAGACAAATCAATATTTGTTTCTTCGATTTTCTTATCGCCATCTATAATGCTTTTGTAATCTTCGATAATGTCAAACGCAATGTGCTGTGCCATCTCGTCAATTCCAACAAAACGTGAATCAGCTTTCTGAACTATATTTGCTTTACCATTTTTGTCTAATACCACATATCTCTGTTTTTCCATGTTTTTACCTCCCTATTCCAGTAACTCGTCTACTTTTACTCCAAGGACTTTTGCAACAGCCTTTAAATTGTCAACTTGCGGAGCAGATTCATTCCACTTTCGGATAATTCCATTGCTCAATCCGGCTTTCTGCTCCACTTGATAAATATTTGTTCCTTTCTTATCACAAATTTCCTTGATTCTGTCGTAACAATTCAATCTATCACTCCCTTTCTCTTGATTTAGGAATTTAGAGAAAAACTTGACAAAATTTAGAGAATGTTCTAATATAGTAACTGCCAAGAAACCACAGAGAACATTTTTAAATTTAGGCTTTCCTCTAAATCCTAAATTTATTATATAGAGTGTTCTCTATTTTGTCAAGCATATTTTTAGAGCATCATCTAAATTTTAGGAGGACACTATGACTACGGTAGAAAGAGTAAAATCTATATGTAAAGAAAGGGGAATCGCAATTTCTAAATTAGAGACTTCTTGCGGATTTGGTAATGGATATATAAGAAGTTTAAAAAAGGGAGTTATCCCGGATGACCGTATAGAAGTAATTGCGAATTTTTTAGGAGTTTCTATTGAATTTTTGCTGACTGGTAAAGAAGATGGAAAAAAATATTCCGAAAAATACGCTAGATTAGTTTATTTTTTAAGAAACGATCCCGATATGGAAGATTTATTGATTAAGTACTACAATCTTTCGGAGCAAAAAAGAAGTACTGCATTTTCCGCATTTAAAATGATAATCGGAGGTGCGGAATGAAGAGAAAAATAAAAGATTCTAATGATTTTTTTGGCTATTTAATATCAATAAAAAATAAAGACAACAATGTTGTATTAGGTAGGATTTCAAAAGATTATGGTGATTCTGCCATAGATGATTTTATTGATTACATAAATGAACTAGAAGAAATGAAATATATAAAAATAAATTCATTAGAAGACATACATATAGTAAAAAGTAAAGAGCATAATTACATAAGTCCTTTTAAAAAAATTATTGATTATATAGGTCCAAAACTTGTTTACGTTTTAGTGTACTTTATGGGATTATGCTCTCCAATATTTACAGAATATTTAAAGAAAATATTAGGTCTATCTTAAGAAATAATTTGTTAATAATCCTAAAAAGTAAATCAAAATTATTAACGCCCAATTTATTTTTTTTCGATTTTTCATTTTTCCCCCTCTATATCAGAGACAATGACATAGACATATTTCAATATGTCATTGTCTTCTATTCCAGATAGTATCCTTGCAATTTCCTCTCTGTAAAATTCATTGCTTTCGTTCATCGTAACCACACCACTCTCCCCTTTAATTCTCCGCAGAATCTAAAGTAGCGATACATCACATTATAGAACATACGTTCTAAACAATCAATATATATTTGACTCACGTTTTTTATTGTTGTAAAATATCAACAAAAGAGGACGGTGAAAACGCCAATAAACACCGCCCTCGCCAGAACTTGATGTCCCTTGAAACAAGGGATGTTACAAGTGTATCATGTGAAAGGGGGATAAAAAACATGATGGAAAAAGAACGAATCAAAGAAATTTCGACACATCTATCAGTCAACCGTGCAAATTATATGTTAAGTTTTCGTGGGAATCTCCACGAATTTCTCAATGAGCCGGACATGACAGTGTACAAGCTTGCAGATGAAGCTAATTTGCCTTATTCTACGCTTAATTCACTACTGTACGGTAATTCTAACGACACAAAGCTATCGACCGCTGTTGCGCTTGCTAGAGCCTTTGGAATCAGCGTAGATGAACTGGTAGGCTGTGGTACTATGGAAGATAAGATGTTAGAATCTGTCAAGATATGCCGCAGTCTGCCGGAACACTCTCTGTACCTTATCCGTTACTTCATACGTCACCAAGATAAAATCTATTCCAGTATTGAAAAATCGCACAAGTATATTTCTGTCCTTAATCCACAACTTATGAATGGAATTATCGCAACCACAAACTCTGTGGAACCCATGTGCATAGACAATTTGCCGGAAGATATAAAATCCAAGGCTTATATCGGTATGAAAATTCCGTGCGACTACTATATGCCGTTTTATCTGCCTGGGGAAATTATTATCCTTTCCGCAGATCGTGAACCGCAAGACGGTGAACGATGTATTGTGACCAGTAATGGTGGGATACAAATTGCCGTAAAAACCCATATAATAGAATATGGCGTTAGAAAATGGAGATATGTTTCGCTCATGTCTCCGAACAGTATACTTCCGGAGCACATAATTGATGACATGATAGGATATGTGGTTGGTTTCGTAAATAATGACGGTGACTGGGGAATCAGATGAAGAGATTAAGAGCATGGCTTTTACACCATGCTCTTTTTGATGATTTATTTTTGCTTCTAATCTCCGCCCATTGGATATCACTACTTCTGTAAATGGCAAGTTAATTGCTCCTGACTATCAATCTGCTGTAGCCATACAATCTAATTACACTTGTATAACTAATGGATATGTAATTGGAACAATACAGGGTGCAGTGAATGGCTGGGCATCTATCCGATCATCCAAGAATGCAAATTATTTCTTGGCATTATGTACATCATCAGAAAATCCTATAGCGGTATGTATTCCATTTGCATCCGGAGACTCCGTTATATTTGGATCGAGTGGTACATATAATCTCGCATTTGCACCGGCTAAATAATTATTGACACATATAGACACACGATAGCCTCAATATATGCCCTTTTGATACGGGCTTACGGTTTACGATTGCTGAACCATTGATATAAAAATCATTATAAGTATTATCCTCTGCAACAAAGGCACCAGGATAAGGATTACCTGTATACGTTTGTGGTAGATTACTAACTATAGCGGAGTATGCATCTATATCACTTGTTACCGTTAATGTACCACATCCAATACATATATTACCGATTTTGGTGTATGTGAATATACCAGTGATATTATCATGGGAAGTCGCTTCAGTTGTAGTTTCTAACTTGCCAGTTACATCACTAATTGCCCCCGTGACAGTGCCGTTTCCGATTGATGAAATATCAGTATTTCCTATTAGAGAAATTAATGTTTTGATGTTCTTTATCGCAAGGCTAACCTTGCCGATAATTCCGCTGAGTTTTTCACCTGTAGTCGGCTGTTCCAGTTCTGTAGGCTCTGTGAATGTTACGGTTGTGTTGGAAGCATCACCCGTCTTTTTTAGATAATCAGTTAAATCAATATTTGCTAATTTTTGGTCGGTAGTGGTCTTGTCGTAGTAATTCACAAGATTATCAACATCTTTTTTGATATATCCAGCGTCATTCTCTAATTCACTAACCTTTGTAGGTATACCTCCTGTTTGCTGTTTTGCCTGCTCCATATAATACTTTGCGTTATCGGTATCTTCTCCTTCTCTTGTTCCGGTTCCACCTATGGCATAAGATTCAGCCAATACAGATTTTGCATTTGCGGATTGCGCATAAGCAGATGCATTTGCGGATTCTACTCTAATATCTGCTAAATAATTAGGCTGTAGCATAGCATCTGTTACTGATCCTGTTTTGATTGAAAAAGAATAAGTCTTATTCTTTCCAGTACCATTCACGGATACAGCTATGGTTGCAGAATCTTCAAATGTCAACACCGGAATCATAGAACCAATATCAGCCGTAAACTGTGTTCCATCTTCTGTAGTCATGGTAATGATTCCGTCATCAGACATGGAAAATCCAACAGGTATTTTTTCAATATTAAGGTCAAAAATAATCTTTTCACCGTTGTATTTTGTAATAGTAATAACACCGGTTGTTTCATCCATAGTCCAATCAGCAATGTTTCCGTTTATTGCAGACTTGTCTACTTTTAAGGCATCCTGTGATATGATACGATTGTCCAACGCATCAATAGCAGAATCCATCTGATTAAGATTGTATGCATCTAAATCCGTGTTCTCAATGGGATAATCTTCCCAATTAATTCTGGTATAAACCTTATTCATTGCCATCTGCAGATACCTCGCTTTCCTCTTTCATAATCTGCATATCTGATAACTGTTTAGTCTCCGAATATACTTCATACAGTACAAGCCTTTTCACCTCGATAGGCAACGGTGTTTGATTTAATACTGTCACAAGGTTGCTTTTTAATTTCTTAATCTCAAAATTTGCTGCCATATCAATTCTCCCTTACATAGATTTCTTTTCCTTGCTCTTCTGCATACGAATACAGATTTTTGCACAGTTCAGATACTTCATATCCGCTCTGTGCAACCACTGTATCCGACATGTCAATAAGTTGCTTCATAAACTCTTCAAAACCATCGCCATCTTCCGTGCTAAACAATGTTGCATTGATTTCCGTAAACGTGGAAATTCCAATGGTAAAAGCTATATATTGCTGAATTTCTTGCCTTTCTTCCATTACTTCTTTCATTGTTTTTCCAATAATCGTTTGAAGAATAAATATTTTTTTTACCATAATAAATCTCCTACGTCATAAGTGTGACAATTCCAGATGTTGCAGTGAGCAAACCTCCAAGTGATGAAACTCCTGTAATAAAATTAACATTATGTCCAGGATAATCAGCAACATTGGCTGTTTGTGTTACCAAAGATACATCTGATACGGTTCCATTTATATAATTTTTTGTGACACTTAATGTGGCACTTGTCAGTACTGTCTTACTGCCTAATATTTGAGAAGTTGTTGATATGTTTTTTACATATTGTGAATTATATGTTGCTCCATTTCCTACCACTAAAATTCCGCTTACACTTACCATTGAAGCATCAATAGTAAGATATTGTCCCAATCCTTTTATAGATCCTGTGCTTTGCAATAGTTCGTTATAAAATTTAATTTCACCTGATGATACTTCTGTGTAACTCCCGTCTTCCCCTATAGACTTAAAACTACCAGTCATTACTGCATTTTTAGCTGTTATAGTTCCATCTGCTGATATGCTACAGTTATCTGCTTCCAATACAAAACGGTTTCCAGAAATACTTACCTGTCCACTCTCAACGCTCAACTGCGAACTGACATCACCTTTGGAAACTTTCAACTTGATTTGGTCGGCTTGAACAGAAATTGCCGCCGCCAGATCTGTTTCTACCCCTTGCGCACGGGTTGATTCAAGTTCAATCTTTCCAGCTGTCTGTGTAATCTTTGTATCCAGTCCATTCTCTACATCCTTGATTTCGGACCGGGTCTCTTCTACATTACGCTCCAACTCATTAGTCTTGCCTCGGAGTTGAATTATACTTTTGTTAATTCCATTTACTTGTTCACTGTACTTTGGAGATTTTCCGCTTGCTGATATGGTGTCTGTCGGTTGTTGGATTCCTTTGTATGTTCTACTCAACACATAGCTTTCTATGATTTCTTTAGCCGTATATACATTGACTGCTTCTCCAAGGCTCAAACAAGGATTTCCTATTTTTTCACAGTTATAAGGTCTATATTTTACAACTTTAATAACCTCATACAGATTTTTTGCAACCGTTTCTAGGGCATCTGCCCCCATTCCATAAACAAGGAAATTATCTTGCAAAATATAACTGTTGTCGTTCTCGGTAATTTCTGTATCCGGGTAAACTGCACCAATATCATTTTCTGATTGTCTTATCTGCACTTTTGTAACTTTTTGGCAGACAAAATCTTCATATCTGACTGATTTGTATTTTCCACCAGTAACCTTTTCTTTTTCAGAACCTTTTCTAGGGTATAATCCTTTCTGTGGATATAATCCTTTATGTGGATATAAACCGGATATTATTTCTTTAAGGAAAACATATTCAAATTTTCCATCATGGTTAATATGGCCAAAACATCCATTTATCGAGCAGATTGCTTCCATGACCGTCTGGCCAGAAAGTTCGCTTGGTTTTATGGTTTCTGCCACTTCCATGTTGTCGTTAGGCAATGTGGTTTCTACCTGTTCAACACCAAAATATGCAAAAAAGCTGTCTCTGAACTGCTTTAACGTCAAAGGAAACTTTAATCCGTTATACCAGGAAGATACTTCCGCTTCTCCAATGTCGTATATGGCATCATAAGCAGTCACATTCCTGTAACGCTTATCATCTGTTGGTTTATCGGAAACGACACGGTATTTGCCGAAAATAAACGGTGTGTCAGTATGTCCATTAATCACAGCAGAAACATTTATCTGTTTCCCAATCATGCTTGTGAACACGTTTGAAATTTTGAATTTTAACTGTGATGCATTGCACTGTCCAAAGGTAAGGTAATCATCATCACATAGTATTTCTTTTAATTCAAACTGTTCAAAATGGATTTCGCTGTTGGTGATTTTTACAGACTTGTCCTCTGTTTCAATCGTGATTTCCTTTTTGGATGCGCTTTTATCAAACAAATCCGCATAGGTATAGTTACTCATTCGCTACACCTCCGACAAATGAAAATTCTATCTGATTGTATTTAATCTCTCCGTCATAAGTTCCGTAGATTGTAGGCTTTATATCAGCCATATATCCATATTGTGTGACATATTGACCTAAAAATGGAATGTATGCCGTGATATAGCACCCCTGTTCCGTTGCATCAATAAAGTTTCTTCGTATCCCGGACAGTAACTCTTGCAAATCGTCATCCGTCAGCATCGCAGGCGTGGAAAAATCAACACTTAATGCTTTTAGCTCCACAGCATTTCTATGTACGTATCCATTTGCATCAGGCCACGGGTCTACATCTTGCATATTTACAGCCGGCTGATAACTTTCAGCGGCTATAAATCTTGACTGGTCAATCACATAATCTCCAATTTTTAAAAGCCATCCTTGGTATGCTGACATACATTCACCGCCTTTTTTCAATAAAAATAGACAGCACCCATTTTCAGAGTGCTGTCCGTGTTAAAATACATATACATTCTTGTGTTTTTGGTTAAATTGCTCTTGACCGTATTGCCTTGCGGCAATTCCAATTTGATCTGTTGTTATTCCAAACTCTTTTTCAAGGATTCCTTGCAGTAGCTGATTATTCTGTTTCAGAAGTGCAATTTCCTGTTGTGCCGTGGAATTGATAGCGTCTTTGATTCCAGTGATTTCAACTCCACCGGCAACCGCTGTCTTGCCGCCTACTGTCCCGGCAATCTCCGGTACGCCGTTCTCTCCTGCCATGAACATCGTGTATCGGCTTGGAACGTAACCGCCAGTTTCAAATCTAGGAATACTTATTTTAGGTATTTGTACTGGCTTGAAGCTTATTCCTATAGCTTCCGATATACCGCTAACCAAGCCAAAACCATCAATAAAAGCATTTATTCCATCAATAATCAGATTTACGCATCCTTCTGCTATGGATACAAGTCCATTAAACACTCCTTTGAAAATATCTTTTATTCCGTCCCATGCTTTTCTCCAGTTTCCAGTGAACACACCAGAAACAAAATTTATTAATCCTTTTAATGCTGTTCCAAGGTTTTTGATAATATTACCTATTGCGTTAAAAACAGTTTCAAAAGCAGGCTTTAAATCTTCCCACAAATGAGTGACTATGGGAGATAAAACATTGTCCCATAAGAAGTTGAATACTTCTATTACTGGTTTTACTTGTTCTACCACAAAATTCATGGTATCGACTATTGCATCAAATGCAGCTCCTAAAACACTTCCTAATGCTTGTGCCAAAGGAACTACTACATTTTGCCAAAGCATTGTAAGTATGTCTGCAACAATCTGAATTGCAGGATTTAAGATATTTCCAAGGAATGTTCCGAGTGGAACAAGCACTCCATTCCAAAGATTTTCAAAAGCACTTTGCAATTTCGGAAGCACTTCTTCGCCGACATATTTTAATGCCGGATTTAGCATATCCTGCCATATGCTTGTGAATGCAGTCTTCAAAAATTCTCCTATCGGAGTAAGCACATCTACAAGCCCTGTCCATGCATTCTGTAAATCTGGTATAACCGTTGTTGTTAAAAACTCCATTGCAGGAGTGAGATTATCCGCAATGGCTGAAATTGATTCCTTGAAACTCTTTCTAACATCCTCATTTGTTGCATATACAAGAGCAAGTCCTGCTACAACTGCTGTGATAGCCGCTGTTGCCGCTACTGCCCCTGCACTTATACCACCAAACAATCCGGTTGCTCCAGCCGCTGCCGCTCCCTCTGCTCCTGTTGCCGCTCCAGTTCCTAATAGACTTCCGAGAATTGTTTCTCCGATTCCGGCTCCTGCCTTACCGCCCATTGACAAGACAATAGAATCTTTGATTGCTTTCCACAGGATATCTCCCAAACCAGTGAATTTCAAAAGACCTATTGCCGTCAGAATCGTGGTTTCAATAGGTGCGGCATCAAAACTTCCTTTCCACAGGTCGATTGCCGCTGTAATTGCTTGTCCTATAAAGTTTCCTGCAGATGTAAATACAGCAGTCCAATCAATACCGGCAAGGAACTGTCCTATGTTTTGACCTATTTGGTACCAGTCTACAGATGCAATAGCATCGGACATCCAGTTAAATATTCCTGTTACAATGCCGGACAAATCTTGTCCTGCTTCAAAGAAATCACCATTGAACAAATCCTTGAACAACTTTTTCACAGGTTCAAGAAGTTTTTCTATCTTATCAGCCCAGCCCATAGCTGTATTCTGCATCTTATCAAACGCTTCCTGCCATACTTTTTCGTATTCCGCAGTAGCATCCATGATTTCTTTGGTAAGGTCAATTCCTGCTCCACCAGCACCACTTCCAGTTCCACTAGATTTTGGTGTAGAAATAACATTCAATTTATCAAATGCTCTGATTCCGCTTTGAGCATTTTTTGCGCTTGTTCCCACTTTATCCAGTGCATCTGCCGTATCTTCCAAATCCTCATTGTACCCGGATACACCTTGACCGAATGACGAAAAGTCAATCTTGATTCCCAGTAAATTTGCCACACTGACAAGCAGTCTCTTAATCGCAATTACGACACCGTTAATGACAGGAAGTACTTTCTGCAATACCGGAATAAATAACTGACCTAGAACCATGCCAGCTTCTTTCACATTGTTTGTGAACTGGCGAATCATGTTGCTTGGTGAATTGATTGTGTTGGCCAAGTCTCCCCATGACACTTTGGACTGATCTAAGATTGCCAGTAGACGCAACTGCTGTTTCTCTGCCTGTGACATTTCAGATACAGCCTTTTCAATTCCGTATTTGTAAGCATAAGTCTGTAAAGTGGCATTTGTGATATCAATACCATACTTATACAATGCTCTTGACTGACCGATTAAACCGGACTGTAAATTAGTTGCAACTGTACTGAAATCCACGTTAAACAGAGATGATATATCCCCGGCAAGCATTGTCATGGACTTTGAAATTGCCGTGGTAACTTCTCCGGTCTGCCCTAAAGAATTGGTGATAGATGCAAGCTGTGAAGCGTACTGGGTAATCTCCTGTAAATTTAGTCCCAAATTCTTCATTCCACTTTCAGAAATCAGTCCACCATCTACATCTACTTTCAGACCGGACATTTTGCCAAGAAGTTCATTTACACGGTTTCCAAAACTCTGCGCATAATCCTCTGCATTGTCGTAACCGAATTTTTCAAAGTCCTTTCCCCATTCCTTGCCGACTTTATTGAAAGCAACCGTGTAGTAGTTGAATGCTTCAATATAGTCCGTAGTTCCCTCTATGGATTTCCACAGACTTTTAATTCCACGAATAACAAGGAAATATGTTGCGTAGAATTTTCCGAAAGCCGCTGCAAGGCTAAATGTGCTTTTTGTGGCTCTTTTTGCGCTTGCCGTATAATTGTTCAGATTTCTGCCCAAAGAGTTTGCAGCCCGACCGGATGCCGCACCAGTAGATGCCAGTCCTGCCAGTGCATTTGTCATGCGGATAATGTTCTCGCTTACGTTCGGTGCGGTAGACAAAGTTTCAAACAAGCCTTTAAGGTTTTTAGCCAACAGAGGGATATTTCCTACCGCTCTGCCGGATGCTACACTACCCAGTTTAGAGATAGATGTAACTAAATTTGCTAAATTCGCAGTGTCAAAATTCAGTGCACCGATATTGTTCATCTGCCGGACAAAATTTTGTAATTGTGCTGACAGTGCCGGAAGATTCTGTGTTGCCTGTGTAGAAAACTTGCTTCCCAGTTTACTAATCGCATTTGCAGTATTTAGCAATCCACTAGGGTCAAACGTCATTGTTCCTACACTGTTCATACCTTTTACAAACTCTGCTAACTGGTCTTTCATTGCCAGTAGGTTTGCAGTACCCTGTGTAGCATTTTTACCGCCCAGTTTTGCGATAGCTGCCGCTGTGCTAGTAATTCCAGACACATCAATGCTTTGAATGACAGACATGGAATGTGCCAAATTCTCCATAGCTGAGCCAACACCACGTAATGAAACAGTATCAACTTTGTTAAATTTATTCAGTGCCGTAGCCAAAGATGATAGTTCTTTAGACTTTGCACCTTTAAAACCAGTAGCGGCATCCGATATGTTTTTGATTCCAGTACCGATACTGTACAGTTTACCAGTATCCCACACAACACTCTTCCGGAAACTTTCAAGGCTATTTGCAAGTTTGTTCAGTGCACTACTGGCTTTGTTCGCATCCGCACTTATTTTTATTTGAAGATCATCAATATCAATATCTGCCATACCGCACCGCCTTTACCGCAATAAAAAAAGGAAGTGTCTGTCACTTCCAAGAAAAAGAGCGGTAAGCTGTGACACCTACCGCTCCTAAAATCATTTCTTAAGATATTCTCTCGTAACCGCACCGACTTTTCCATCTACAGTGATTCCAACACTCTTTTGGAATGCCTTTACTGCATTGGAAGTGGCTTTTCCGAAACATCCGTCAATGTTCAGCTTACCTTTTGAATTTACAGACGGCATAAATCCTTTTCTTACAAGTTCATACTGAACCCATTTGACATCATTTCCCTTCATCATTGCCATACACTTGTAATACAGAAGTCTTTCCGGTTCTGTATAAGGGTTGCTATGGCTTGTAGAATCCTTATATACGGCATCTAACTCCTTGTACCATACATTCATGTCCACGTTTCCTACAATGCCGCCTACACGACCTTTAGAAGTATACTGCCAGCCTACCATGTTCGGTACTTGCGGTTGATACTTCACATCACACTTGCCGTTATTCTTGCCATACCGTGCGATCCACATAGGATAACTCACACCGCCATAAGGCTTAATGTATGTCTTGTAAAAACTTTCACCAGTGTATACACCGAACTGCAATCCTGCATCGGTGATGACCTTGCCGTAAGCATTGATAATTGGAATCAGATTCTTACCGAGATTCTTCATCACGGCATCTTCAACATCCATCCAAACCATAGGCTTACGGTTTCCAAGAATAATAAGCACTCTCTCAGCAGCAAATTGTGCCTTTGATACAGTGGTAGCATAGCTGTAGTTATACACGCCTTGCACTTTCATTCCGTATGCTTCACAATTTTTCCAGTTCTCTTCAAACTCCTTGTCCGGGTTCAAATCCTTGCGGATGATTTTCAAAATAGCAAAATCAATACCGTTCTGTTTTACCGCCCACCAGTTAATCGTCCCCTGATATGAGGACACATCAATTCCTGTTAAACTCATGTTTATTTCTCCTTTTTTGGATGTGATAATTCAAAATTAGCCTGCATTGCCATAAGTCCTGCAAGAAATGCCTTTCTTTGTTTTTGCAATTCCTTTTCGTTACTAGCAGTTTCAAGACGCTCCATAATAGGCTTGTCGATATACTTCGATTGTGCTTTTCTGCCGTTTAAGCAATGATCTACAGCAAAGATTAATGCAGATATTCCGTAATTTCCCCAACGTTGCCATGAGTTCCTATCTTCTTCCTCTTTTTTTAGTTTATATCCTTTGTAGCACCACTCTAATTTTTTAGGATTCAGATGTTTGAACTCTTCTATCGAGATCCCCATGGAAAAAGCAAATGGAAAATATTCTTCCCATATTATTTTGTGCCAGTCGATTTCTTCTTGTGATCCTGTGGCATCTTCGTTACCTTGCTGTCCTCTTTCTCCATTTCTTCCTTGGTCTGCGTCATCATTTCCGTCAGACCCGACAGTTCGAAAAAACCGTCTTCTTTCATACAGTCTGTCAGTTCTCCATACAGCTTCACAAAAGAAAGACCGTTTGCTTTCATGTATTCTTTCATTAAAGCATTGGATTCATCCGGTGTAATACCTTCATGGTTTTCGATAAGACCAGCATAAAAAGCCGTTTTGCATACATGAGGAAATTCTGCAAGCATATATCCGCTACCATCTACAATTTCTTCTGGTGTGGGATTCTGTACATTTTTTGCTTTTTTAGCTACATAGCCACCGGAAAGCATAAGAAACATCTTTTGAATCAAATCCTTGCACTCCACAGCACCGAATCCAAACTCTAAAGTATATTCAACATCATTAACTAAAATCTTCTTCATAAAAACATATCCTTTCCCCAACATTTTGTTGGAAAGGAGCCGCCCGAAGACGGCTCTCTTTTGCTAAATCAATGGCTCATCTACCGTTTCATTAAAGTCAGCCACGGCAGTGTTATTTGTTTCTGACTGACTTGCTATTCCCCCGTTGTTAGTTCAACGGTAGCATCCAATCCCTTGTATTCCTCAATGGTAAGATTCATTTCAATCGTCAGAAGTTCATTCTGTCCGATTTCTGGCTGTGGAATCTGTTCAGGCGGCTGTGCAACAACGAAGAAAGATTTCTCTTCTCCGGGAATAACAGTTTCAAACCACATTCTATTTCCACCAGTAAGAGCCTTGTAGGCTGTGATAAGTGCAGTCCATTCAGCCACGGTCTCTGATGTGAAGTTGACTGTGACTGCAAAAGATCCACCAGTATCTGCACGACCTTTTACATATCTGGTGATTGCATCTTCTAACGCAGAAGCATCAATCTGTTCCGGTTCAATGCTGATGCCGCCAATGGCATTGATTCTTGTAAGTTGCTTAAAACTTGTAGGTTTTGTTCCGGCGGTTGTCTCTGTACCATATCCGAAAGTAATGCCTAAAGTAGAAACTCCGGCTGCTGCCATAATTTATACCTCCTTAAATTTGCATAAAAAAATAGAGCCGAATGGCTCTAATAGTTACAATGTATCATCAGCACCTACTGTTCTTCTGAACCGTGCTGTGCTTCTGTATGTTTTCTGCGAAGTATTGCTAAACTCCGGCATGGAAGTTATCTGAAATCGCAAACGTTTGAAAAGTCCGGCAACCGTAGCCATGATAGCTTCAGCTTCTTCCTGACTTTTGTTGGTTATCACATCCACCTGGTACGATGCTGTGATTCCATTGATAGACCGTCCTTCAAGGTCTTGTCCTGTCTCTGTGAACGGCATAGCATGAAAGTAAACTGTGGGGAATGTGGGTTCTGATAAATCTTTGCTCTTGTCCGTTACATACGCTTTAGGATGGCTCTGCGGTATTTTCATTTTCAAGTATGATGCAATCTTGACTTTGAAATCTGATACCCATTGATATTCATTAACCGCCATTTCCGAACACCACCTTTGCTGTCTGTAATACAATTTCACGAATTTCTATTGCAGTCAGGTACATAAATGGTCTTGAAGGCATTCCTTCGGTGAAGTACCATTTACCATCATCAGCCGGATAAAACCAACCGTATCTACCGTCCGCAAGTTGCCGTATGGTTTTTCCGCTTGCATATTGCCATGTGACACCTTCGGGTAACTTTCCTTTGTACGGTGATTTCTGTCCGACAATTCCAGTCCCAAACTCAACAAATGCCGCATGGTCTGTTCCGGCAACAACCGCCCATATTCCACCGCCTTTTACCGAACCAACATATTCAGAGTGGATACTCTGTATCAGTTCGCTAGTAAAGATAGCGTCAAGGTCTGCAATCTGTACTCTAGCAATCTCTACACCGTTTTCTGCCAAAGTTTCAGCCAGTAGCCTACATTTATAGGTCAAGCTGTTTTCGTAGTCTCTAAGAGCCTTAATAGCGTTCTGTATGGACTTGTCACTGAATAGATTTAGTTCAATCGTCTTCCCCATATCACTTTACCGTCTTTTGAAGCAAAAACAGGTCAACAGTAAGTCCTTCATCGGCTACACCTTTTACAACGTAGTCCGCTGTCTTATCGTCAACCAGTCCATCACTATCTCGCCCCACATCAGATTTCTTCCAAACAATGTCTCCTGCTTTAATCGGCAAATATCCCTTATCGGTCACAATTTGACAATAAGAACTAGAATCATCAATACCAAATTCCTTTACCAGTACTTCCGACAGTTTGTTGCTGATATTGGCAGAAAAAGGAACAGGGTCAGAAAATCCGATAGCTTCTCTCAAAACTACTGGAATCTTTTCACCATCAACCTCGATGTACTTAATGTTTCCATTTTCGTCACGGTCGTAGATTGTGACTTTCTCACCCTGTTTGGAATACTTCATTTTTTGCTTATTTGCTTCAAGCATCTTTCTTCACCTGTTTGTAAATCTGATTTACCCCGGTGCTTGCCAAACCGGAAACAATGCCGACCGCAATAGCATTCAGAATATCATTTGCCGGAAAGTCGGGAATCACATACATTCCTACTACTCCGAGAATGCCACCGACAATGCCAACAACAACCGGAATGTAATTATCTTTAATAACCGGAATAAGTTTCGCTCCAATACCGGCAAGATAGCAGATAATCACGATTGCTACGCAAGTTCCTACTTGTGCAAAATCCATTATTCTTTACCTCCATTCTTCAATCTGATTTCTTTGATTTCCTCGTACATTTTAGTAGCCATTCCATTGCCACCTAGCGCATGATAAGCATTATACATCTCAACAAAGTTTTCATACGCATAACTGGGAATCTCTCCCAACTTCATGTACTTATCGTGATACTCAATAAGTTGAACACGCAAAAGAAGCATTGTTCCCTTACTGTTTGCATCCCTGTCCTTCTTTTGTTGTTTAAGGAGCCAGACAATATATCCTAATAAAATAGGCAATACAATAGTGTATGTCTGTAATAAAAAATCTTTCATTTCATATCTCCTGTTACTTATTGTTGGCACACCGCCCACCACCCTTAAAGTGTGCCGCCTGCAATCATATTGCCGGCATCAGCAATATGGTCACGCACAATCTTCTAACCCCCTCGATTTCGATGGGGTTATAAAACTTTTGCAAATGGAAATACACCTACAAACAGACTGTCACGGTTTCTCCATGTTCTCGACACACCGTTTTCAGAGTAATTTGACATGAAATTTTCTCCAGCCTGTGAATGGTCATACACAACCACGTTCACAATCACGCTCTCAAACCGCTTCAAGTCCTCTGCAATCTTTTGTTCCGTGTAGCTGTCCGGGTACATTCTCTTTGCCACAATGTCAGCTTTCGCTTGACTGATAAGTTGCTCAATCAGAGGGTTATCTTCAAGGTCATCAAACACGACCTCGGAGCTTTCAGAATCAATATGAAATTGTTTCAGACGAATTTTTACTTGCTCCAAAGTCGTATATTCTGCCATGTGTTACCTCTTATTCATCCTTCGCAGTTACCGTAGTAATACCTGCCTTTACTGCTCTGTAATTAGGATCGCATTCGATAATCATAATTTCTTTTCCTGTCTGTGCTTCGATCTCGGAAGTTCCGTCCCAGGTTGCGTAAGTCTTGACGTTTCCAAGATAAGGAGGAAGTTTGCAATCATCCGCTACCTTGTACTTGTAAGAATTATTAGAGCCCTTAGAAGGACTTACGGTAATTTTGGTGAAACCAGTGTCAGAAGAACTTGCTGCACTGTTTACAACCAGAGTATCAAGTCCAGCTTCTCCCTCTGTCAGTGTACCGATTACGATTCCATAAGGGTTAGGAATTACAGGAATAAACACGCCACTAGCCTTAGTCCACTCAGCAACCGGATCAGGAGTTGCCCACTGGGAAATAGTAATGAATTGCTTTTTGGACAGGCTTGTAAATGCACTTGCTTTTTCTTCTTCCGGAGTTACGCCCCAAAGTCCAGTACCAATCTTTCCGTTTCCAGTAGATACATAAAGAGTAAATACATTATCCGGTAAAAATCTCTTAGGAGTTCTTGTGGTATTTTCCTTGTTGGCAATTCCGTACATATCATCATCAATTACCATGTTCAGACCATACAGGCTAAGTAACAGATTTGACACTTCTGCCGGAGTAATTGCCATTCCAACGAAATTAACTCCCTTAATAGCTTTCATGATTCCTTCATTCTTAAGCATATAAGAGCGCATTTTGGTAGAAGTCAGTGCAGTATTGACAACATATCCTTTGTCAAGAGCCATCTGAACCATGTCTGCAATATCTCCAAGGATATCATGGGTAGGATCTTCCCAGCCTTTCAGTGCCTTGAACTTATTTACTTTGAAGTCAATAGCAAAATTGAGACCATTTTCGTTAATGGTCATCTTACCAGTAGACATAACCTCCATTTTTGCGATTTCAGTTCTTGTCTTAACGGAATCAGACAGCCGCCCCATATCGTCATATACATAGTCAATCAGATTGCTTTCTCTTACGCCATGATTCAGTAACTGGCGTAATCTTTCAGACTGGTTGATTTTTTCCTTGATCAGCAGCTTTTCTACGCTTACTTTTTCAAATCCAGGTCTTACACCAATAGCAGCTTCGGTATCAAATGCGTGTACCATTGCTGCGGTGGGAAGGTCCATTCCTTCGGAAAGTCTTTCGTACTCTGCTTCAAGGTTCTCGGTCTTGATATCAGGGAAAAGACGGTCACCTACATAATTTCTTGCGATAGAATAGTTTTGGGAAAAATCCAATCTATCCTTGTCTGTAATCATTGTTAATACACTAGGCATACTGTTCTTACCTCCGTAATTTAATCAAAGTAAATGCCGCTTGCTTTAAGTGCGGTTTCGGCATTGGTATCTACTGCAACAGGCAAATTTGCCTTAATAACACGGCCTGCAATAATTACAGAAATAGGCTTCTTTTCGTCATCTGTAATATCAACATCTTCAAAGACAATTCCCTTTGCAGAAGCGTCATTTGTGGGAACCACAGTTCCTGCCTTGATAATCTTCTTATCATCTACCTGTGTTGCCATTGTCTGTGTTCCCTCAAAGGTTTTTAACACAAGCCCGACTTCACTTGCTAAAATGTTTACACCAGAAGTGTAAGTAGTGGTTTTCATGTAAGCCATAACGTTTATACCTCCTTGCTTACTGTTCGATTACATAGCGCTGATTATATTTCTTTGCCATTTCAGCACCTTTACTTTCAGTTCCACCATTGCCGCCAGCACTACCACCGCCCGGATTTGTGGTTCCGTTTGCGATTTCCTGCTCTTTAGCCTGTGCCGCAGCAGTCTCTTTATCAGAGATAATTTTTCCGAGTACTTCGTAGTCAAAACTGCCGTCATCCTTGATAACCTGTGATGCCTGTTCAGCAGAAATGTTAAACTTGGATGCCGCATTGCTTCTCTGATTCGCAATAGCTTGTGTCTTTTCAAGTTCTGCGATTTTTGCATTTGCAGAATCAAGGTCTTTTTGCAGTCTTTCCGAATCGGATAAATCCTTATCTTTCATGGCTGTGTATTCCTTTTCCAACTCACGAAGTCTTGTCAACTCTTCACTGTTTTTGTTTGCTTTTGCGTTTGCTGCCTGAACATCCTTGCCGTTTTCGGCAATAACCTTTTCAATCTGTTCCTCAGTTAATCCCATTGCAGTTAAATCTTCTCTCTTCATAAATTACCTCCGTTATGTCCTACGTTTTTTTACGGTGCAACGACACCGAGTGACATTGCCGATTTGTACGCTCACGGCTTTGCGAATTTTTATAAAATAAAAACAGCTACCTATTTCTAGGCAACTGTCTTATTTTGCATTTGTTTTACAATTTCTTGTGCTTTTGCCATCTGCTCTTCCATGTTGATAATGTCAGCGGTTTTCCACAGAGCATCAAGGTAGGGCTTGGAAAGGTTGAAAGTCTTTTCGCAATCTCCCCAAAGTCCAACCGTTTTAATTGCAATAAGCGGATGAATACCACACTGCAGAAGTTGCAGTAATGTCTGCGACTTGGTATACATATTATCTTGTGGACTGTGGTTGATCTGCACATCAAAATCTCTAAGAGTGATTTTTAGATCCTCTTTTTTAATGCGGATAACATTCAACGCAACCTTGGCCAGTCTCTTCTCTGCTGTCTTAACAACCGGATCCTTAAGCCTTGCTCTTGATTTTGAAAAATCCCATCCGTTTCTCAGCTCAACCGCACCCTGCGTATCACCGCCAGTGTTTCCTTGTTTGTTTGGTATTCCCAAAATTGAAAGTGCGCTGTCTGTTAAATCGTCTTTAGATACCTGTGTCTGCGTTTGGTCAAGTTCCTGCGACATTACATCAACATCAGCCTTGTTATCCTTGTTATTGGACTTTACAACCAATGCATGGCTCATTTTCATTTTTTCAAACTGCTCTTCGTCAATATCGCAGTTTACAAATTTGATCCATGCCTGTATAAACTGCTCTATGCCGTCCATTCTGTTTGACTGTGTATTATTGATTGCATCCAACAGATCTATAACAAGTTCAATATCAGACAATCGCTCATGGTTGTTCGGAAATTCCACAATAGGAATGCCTCCAAAACCATGTAACTTCCATGAATCAGCAATAACAGAACTGTTTTTTATTTTGCATTCATTCGTTTCTGTGTAGCAAAGTTTATACCATTCTCCGTTTTCATCCTTTAATTCTTGGACTGCTAAAATCGGTTCTTCAGAACTACGGTTGTAAATGACGAATGTATTTAGTGGATTAGGTGCAACCACACGGATAGGAACATCTCCATTCACAATCTGAATTGCTTTAAATGATGTTCCGGTTGCCGACTGCCATTCACCAGCTTTTATGTCTTTCTCATGCTTATTTGCATCAGCTAAGTAATCGTTAAGTTCATCTACTGCCTTATTTACAGCTTCATCATCTTTTCTGCTGACAAACTGAATAGGCTCGCCGTAAGTCTGACCAACCTTGAACTGTACCCACTCATAAGCATGATTCTCAACGATTTTGTTCGTTATATCCTCATTTGACAGCTTTGTTCTGTATAGTACCGGTTGATCTCCTTTGTAGTACTCCCACAAGTACTTGATAACTGACTTATTGTAATTAAAAACACCGATGCAATCACAAATAACCTTTACAATGTTGTCTTTGGTTATCTGCTCCACGTCCGTATATGCAATTTTTCTACCGTGACAACCCTTTACAAGGTCTTGAAATTTCATAGTGTTCATATTTTTACCTACATAAATGTCATTCCGCTGCTCTGATCTCTTTTTGGAAGTTTCTTGATCTCACGTTCTCCGGTCTCTGTATGGTAAACAACCATCTTATCGCAATTCCGGCACTTATATGTCTTGTCGATGTGTGATTTTGAACTGCATTCACCGACCAACCGTCCGCATCCCGGACAGTACACTCTAATTTTTTGATTAAAAATCATAAATACCTCTTTTCTGCGCACAAAAATACCGCCCACATAACGTAGACGGTATTCCCGGCTGTTTGCCTTTTAGGAGGATTAGAAAGCATCTTAAATATTTTCGTCAGTTTAACATTACCATTTTTTATATATGACATTCAATGACATTGTTCATTCAAATACCCTTCTCCGTATTTCTTTTCAAACTGTTTCAATGCAGTTCCGTGAAGTCTGACAACCTGTCTCCATGAATATTTCATTTCTGTTGCAATCACTTCAAAAGTTTTCTTTTCGATGTACCTTGCGAACAGAATATTGTATGTGTTTTCATCTTCCATGCTGTCTATCTGCTGTATAATTTTCTCTTTTTTATCGACAAGTTCGTCCACCATGCCATCTATTTTCCGTTCCATTTCGTCAATTTTGGCATATTTTGTTCCTATTTTGTCAAAATTCGGTGTAGTCTGTACCCTTTCACCGCTTTGCGGAGCAGATATGCTTACCGCCATATCTTTGAGTTGTGCAATTTCCGTGAGTTTATTATTTATCATTCGATTAAGGCGGCTTATCTGCCCTAAATATTCTTTTGTTGTCATCTAATACCTCCTACCCATTGAAAAAGGATTGCTGATTGCTTCTGCTCTTGCCACTCTGTTACCGTTTGTGATTCTTAAAGCAAAGTTAGAAAATACATCCGGGACATCATCTAACTGTTTTTTTCCTGAAACAGAATACCTTTTCAGTAACGACATCATTACACCGTATGATTCGTTAGGCTTATACAATGACGGATCCTTGAAAATAACGTGTTGCAATATCCAGTTAGAGCACTGAAAAATTCTAGCTTCCTTGTTTGTCTCTGTTGGAGTATCAGTAATATTGCATATCCAGCCTTTACTTTCTACACGTTTATTTACTTCCATTGCAACACGGTCACCACCAGCATTACGTTCAAATTCGCACTCTTGCACTTTATTATTAACGAGTACATTTGCCGCATTTTCATACTGCATTTCATAATCTGCTGTATTGTTACACACACAATCAACGCAGTAATAATCTTCTCCGTACTTTTGTAATACCGGAAGAACAAAAAAGTCTGTTCCTTTTCCCTTGGTATCGCATTGCCCTGTAATAATTTCCGGTTCCCCATGTGGCAGATTAAGATAACGTCTGATTTTTTCTTCCGGGAATAACAATCCCTCACGTTCAATAGGCTCCTGTTTGTAAAGACACCTATAAGAGATTTCATCCATGAGTAATTGTTGATCTTCAAAAAAAGCAACCGTAAATCCGGAAAATTCGTAGTCAAAATTGCTTAATCCTGTCTTGGGGTCTATATCAGGTACTGAAATAACCTTTACTCTCGGATTACCTTCATACATATTTTGGATCCGACCTATTACATCATTTACGCTCCACCTAGTAGCAATATGAATCTCTTTACAGTTCTTTCCATCCGTGTCCTGTGTTTTTCTCTGTCTTGCGTCTACAGCATATTTGTCCCACAGTTTATCCAAAATTATAGGATTCATAGCTTCTTCGATGCCACCGATCATGTCATCTACGAACAAAAACTTTGATGCACGTACTTTACCAGCATTTTTACTTCCTACGGATGTGCACTGAACGGATGGAAATGGTTTATATTTGCCGATGTTAAACTGTTCCATTTTTGCATTAGTACTGGTAACTGAAAGATTTGGGAAAATTTCATTCCAAGTGTACTCGTCAGAATTTGTGCAAATATCGTACACACCGTCATAGTACATACGTGTAATATCTCCACTGTGGGAGTAAAAAAGGTTGAAATCTCTCGGAAACCATCCTGCTACCAATGCATTCAGCATTTTTTCGACCGTAGTTTTTCCGGCACCAGGGATAAGTGACACGCAGAGAATGTCGTATTTATCATCAATCATGCCTTGAATGGCATCCATTAGACCGATTTTAAGAAATTGCTTTCTACGTGGCATGTAGAACCGCTCTCTAGGTTCTCTTTTCTTTTCCAAGTATCGGTATGCACTGTCCACAACCTTATTTTGTGCTTCTAGTAAAAGAACATCGTATAATTTATCTGTCAGAGAATAGTGCGTCTTGTTTGCAAAGGAATACTTTTCCAAATCCCATATGGAGGCGCCTGTCCTATCCATGCAAAAACGTTCTACAATGCCCTTGGAACGCTCTGTAAGTTGTAATCCGTACTGAATATCCTTTTCACTGTTAATTGCCACCTTACAGGCTTCTATGTACGCATCAATGACCTGTTCATCAATTCCCTTGCGCTGTATGTAATTGTCATAGCTGTTTACTGCCGTGATAAGGCTCTGACTTGCCAATATAAAAGAGCCTCCTTCCCTAAAATTTTGGAAATTTGGCTCTCTGCGTAGGCACTCTACGACTGGTGCTCTAAATATTCAGTTTACTTCCAATCAAAATACGACCGTTTCCCACATACAGGGCACTTGATATTGTAACTGCCAAGACCATCATGCATTACACCCATTATGTCAGTTGCATCGCATTCTCTTTTCTCGAACTCAAATATCGAACCGCATTTATCGCAGGTTAATATTTTGGTCGGTGCTACTAATTTGTGTCGTTTTATAATTTTCATTCCCGATTCACCCCAATTCTATTGATTTTCCCACACTTCGGACATTTGATTTCAGCCTGTCCGTTGAATTTGCCTAACAGGCGGTTGCATTTGCTACAACGATGTTCGGACAGTTTTACATAAAAACATTTTTTCAAAGTTTCCTCGTCTTCCTTTGTATCTGCCACGACAATCGGCTCTTCTCCCAGTGTTGTACATTCAATTTTTATATCTTCAATATTACCGATGTTTTTAGGTGTGACCTGTCGAAACGCATCACGTTCTATTCTCTCAATTACTGCTGTCATACTCATTTTTCATCCACTCCTCAAACTTTTTCCGACATTTAGGGCACAAATGAAAGTCTTTGTATCCAACGTCGCATATTTCTTTAATTTGAACTGCCATAAGTAACGGAGATATAAGTTCAGTATCAGCAACATATCCTGTTACATTTGCAAATCTCATATTAAATTCTGCTGATGTAATCACTTTCCTTGTTAAAAAAGTTCTTCTTTCCGGCATCATTTTTATTTCAGATCCACACCGATCACAGGTGTACCATTCCTTTTCATGTTTCATATCATATCCTCCGTAACCCATGCAGACGGAATCGAACCGCCGGCACACATCCTATGCGGATGCTGTTCTACCACTGAAGCTATACATGGGAATCGCACCGTAAAACTTTTTATGGCTTGCGCTTGCCATAACCAAATGTGCACCGCCTACTTGT
>OGYL01000093.1_pt1 | contig 56637 bp, 40 predicted proteins | sample 1576541 | NCBI WGS metagenome assembly OGYL01 (sample SAMEA3541551, study PRJEB24748) | human gut metagenome | biome: human gut; feature: human-associated habitat; material: faeces | place: China | collected 2012 | reverse complement strand
ATCTGAGCGTCACGCAGACTAAGCGAAGCGCAGGACAGTCCGCTATCGCTTCTGCCGCCTACCGAGCCGGGGAGTGTTGCACCCAGCCTTTCAGATGGCGGTAGATGATGATATTTTGGTAAAGAATCCATTCGGATTCCAGCTTGCCGGGGTATTGGTAAATGACGCAGTCACAAGAGAGGCAATCACAAAAAGATCAGATGAGAAAGTTCTTAAAGTTTGTGCATGACGATGTGGTGTACTGTAAATATTATGAGGTAGTGTACATACTCTTTCATACAGGAATGCGAATATCAGAATTTTGTGGACTGACGATGAAGGACATTGATCTTGAGAACAGAACTGTAAATATCGACCACCAGTTGCAGAGAACATCGGATATGCGATACATCATAGAAACCACAAAGACGGATGCCGGAACAAGAGTATTGCCAATCACAGAGGATGTGGCACAGATGTTTCAGGCAATCATCGAGGACAGAAATGCACCGAAAGTGGAGAAAGCTATAAACGGCTATAGCGGATTCCTATTCTATGATGATAATGGAATGCCACTTGTGGCAATGCACTGGCAGCACCGCTTCAACCATATGGTCGGCAGATACAATGATATCTACCGGGTGCAGATGCCAAACATCACACCTCATGTATGCCGACACACGTATTGCTCAAATATGGCAAAATCGGGAATGAATCCAAAGACATTACAGTACCTCATGGGGCATTCGGATATATCAGTTACAATGAATGTGTATACGCATATCGGATTCGATGATGCAGAGGAAGAATTGAAGCGGATGGAAGAGTTTAGAAAGGCACAGGCAGAGGTTGAGCAGAAGAAAGAGAAACCGATGTCGCAGAAAATGTTTAAGGTAATTTGATATAGAAGATAGGCGTTTAGAGGTGAGGATAAAGTACTTTTTCATACAAGAATTGATAGCATATTGTTGAAAATTACAATGAAAATATTTTATAAAGTAAGGCATTTATAATTGCTTAATGAAGTGATATAATATTTCTTACTTATAGAAGGTGGTGACGATGTATGATTAACAAACAGGGAAAATTGTTTAGGAATAATGCCTCCGGGAAGGTAGAATGTGCAGAATATGATGTTAATCAGAATTATTATGCATTTATTCAAGACAAGCAAAAAGAAGGCTATAATCAGTGTATTGTTACCTCTGATATTATGATAGAAATTATGCAGTGTTTTTTACTGAACAATAGAGTGGAAATTACATCAATTAATTTTATGGTTGATGATAATGAACTTGAATCTGAAATACAAACAATTCTTTCCTCTATGAAACAAAATGCTGGATACTGGGAGATATTAAAGAATAAACTATCTTTTTTGAGCCAAAATGATTCTATTGAAATAAAAAAAGTAAACTATAGATTACTGACTGGAAATGGAGCACTTTTTTCTATACAGGTGAACGGAATAGTTACGATTTCAGAAAATCAGTATGATGCTATTTCTAATAAAATATCAAGTATTATGGAGGGGTGCATAAAGTGAGAGTTCCCACCATAGTAAAGTTAATTTTAAAATCGTTAATTATACCGATTGTAGCTGTTATATCGTTGAACTATTTTAATCTATTTGAATATGTTGTATTTGTGCCAGAGGATTATCGATATGAAGTAGGATTGACAGTATATTTAGCTATTTCGGAAACTATATATGGTTTGATAGAAAGTTGGATAGAACGAAAACAAGCTACTGTAAAATATATTTTTTATGTATCTGATATTGATAAGGACATAAATAATAATCCGTCAATAATGTGTGATAGTGAAGGTATGGGTGTTGCAAGCGTAAATTGCTACGTCGAGTTAAAAGGTAATCTCAAAAAATTGAGAAAGTGTAAAATAAGTTTAAAATTACCAGAATGGTTATCATCACAAGCAAGCACATCGGATATTGTTTTGAATTATTCTCAAAACCAATTAAATTGGGAGTTTCAGAGTTTGTTACCTGAGACGGGAATTGTAGAACAAATAGCTGAGTATAAAAATAAAATTTCATTTATTAGATCTACAGAAGATAGTAGTTTATCAATTATTCTTAAGCCTCAAATGAATAAATGTTTGGGAGTGAAATTTCAAACAAATTGTATAAAAGTGCAGAATGGAGAGTAGATTTATGCAAATTACAAGATGGACAGATGAAACAGGAGCTGATTTAGAAAAAATAGAAAATCTTCTTTTATCGGTTCATAATGATGAACAATCTGATACGTCAACAGGATATGTAAATTGGTCGATTGAAAAACAATTTGAGCATAATAAAACAGAAGTATTCAATGGAAAAAAGGTTAAATATAATTTATTTACATTTTCTGTTGATCAGATTCCAGCAGGATTAGGATTAGATGATGATTCAGTTTCGAAAAAGACAGGCTTTATTATACTATATGAGATAAATGGAAAGGTAAAATACATTATAGACAAAAATTCAGGAGCACTAACATTAATAAGAAAGATGTTGTTTTATACTGGAAAAGGAGAAGTTATAAAAAGTAGTTTACCTTTTACAGCGGATAAGTTTGTATGGATGATAAGTAAAATCTATAGTGGAGAAAATGTTCTTGAGGGAGGAAGTGAGTTTTTAGAAAATTTGACAATAAGCACAATAAGGGGATTTAAAGGCGACACAGAAGATTCTTTGACAACTATTAGTGCAGAGGGTGAATCAGTAATGAATATTATTAGCACACTTTCTTTTTTGATTGAAAGTAAGAATTTAAATCAGATTAATATAGACTTTGCATATAGAACACACACAAATATAGGGGTTACATTAAATAATAGAAATACGGTTTTTTTATCAGAGGACAGATATACAGGAGAATTAATTCAAAATAATACATATTATGAACGTGTTGCAAAAATTATTTTGTTGTTATATACGGAGATAATACCGATTGTTATCCAAAACTATCAAAATGATGTAGATTTGAATATGTGGAATCAGAGTAAATGTATTGAATTTTTGCAAAATGTTGCGAACGAGTTATCTAAAAAAGTTGCTAGTAGAATTGAAGATTTACGAGCAAGACCTGAACAATTAAGTCTTACGCTAGCGTAATAAGTACCGCTGTTGGATTTTTCTGATGGCGGTTTTATTCTGTGTTCTAGCTCTTAGTAGTAACCCAATCCCGTTTTACTACCAACTTTACTACTAACAGCCCACAACAACTTGCTCCATCTTGCCCTATTTTGCCAAGAGTGCAGCAAAAATACACATTTTACAAATCCCTAGAATCCCGTGCAAAACAGGGCATTCCGAGGCAAAACAAGGAGAAACAAAACAATGATAAGAATACTATTTGTTTGCCATGGCACAATGCGAACATTTTTGTAGAACCCCTGATTTTGCTGGGGTTCTGGGCATTGGATAAATCAAAATACCAAGAATTTACCAAGTTTGAAAATATAGAAATTAGCACTTGCGATGTTATGAAATAAGAGCCGAGTTTTATTATTATAATACAAGGCTTTTTTTTAATATTCCATATAGGGTAATGTAGATTCATGTTTTGTGCTTGTTTTCATTAATTCCATTTTGATGGGGGTTATGATATAATAATACTATTATATGCAATGAGAGGATAGCAAATTTGGAAGAAGTAGATATTATTGAACAGAGTATTGCTGACATGAGCGGTGACTTGTTGAGAATACTCTTGATAGATAAAACTACAAAAAAATATATCAGATGGGCAACCGATAATTATGTGTCATTAGGTGAGGATTATAGTGCTGGGGTAGAAATAAAACCAGAGTTTATTACAGGAGCTTATACGAATGTAATACAGCCGAGGGTGGCTAAATCTCAAGCTGAGCAGATGAAAAGAACTAGGGATAAGGCGGAAGTCTTTACACCATGTTGGATATGTAATGAGCAGAATAATTTGGTTGATGATGCATGGTTTGGTAGAAAGAATGTTTTCAATACCTGTGATGGAGATTCGTGGAAGGTTACAGATGGGGTAATTGTTTTTCCCAATAATAAAACATGGCAGCAATATGTTGATGCTAGAAGATTAGAGATAAGTTGTGGAGAAGCACCATATCTTGTCAGTAGATATAATACTGTTACAGGTGAGCCGATACAGGTAAGAGATAGGATAGGTATTTTGGATAGAAAATTGCGAATCGTTTCTGAAAATACACAAACTGAAGAAGATTGGCTTAAATGGGCTATCAGGGCTTTTCAAAGTACATATGGTTATGAATATCAGGGAGATAATGTTTTGTTGGCAAGGGAGAATCTGCTATTTACTTTTGAAGATTATATGGTAAACAAGTTTGACAAAAAGCCGACATTAGTGCAAATGAAGAAGATTGCAAATATTGTTGCATGGAATATCTGGCAGATGGATGGAATAACAATGACTACTCCGTATAGTGAGGCAGCACCACTACATAGGCAGATGACAATATTTGATTATATGAACGATAATGTGGAAGAAGAAAAAGTTCCTATGTACAGTTTAATTAGGGATTGGAGAGCAGAAGAAACAATAGAGTTCAGGTCTTTGATGAGTGAGGGGTACTGATATGGAGAAAGAGTTTAAAAATGCATTTGATTATAAGGTAATATATGTATTTGAGATTAATGATGAAAAACATAGAGGTAAGGTAAAGATTGGTGATGCAACTCTGCATACGACAAAAACTATTGAGTTTCTTGCCCCTAATAGCAGAGAGCTAAATCAGGCGGCATTGGAAAGAATAAAAGCATATACAAACACAGCTGGAGTTACGCCTAAGTTGCTTCATACTGAGTTAGCGGTTAGAACTGTAAAAGAAGGTGGACAGGTACAGCTTAAGGCATTTAGAGACCATGATGTTCATGCGGTATTAAAAAATTCAGGTATTAAAAATTCGAAGATAGATGAAACTACGGGAAAAGAATGGTTTGATATTGATTTACAGACTGCAGAAAAGGCTATTTTGGCAGTTAAGAATAATGCTTCTAATTTAAGTAACACAGAGGTTGTAGCTAAGGCTCCGATTATATTTCGCCCAGAACAAGAAGAAGCGATAAAAAGAACTATTAAACAGTTTAAGAAGTCGGATAGAATGCTTTGGAATGCTAAGATGCGTTTTGGAAAAACCATATGTGCATTAGAAGTAGTAAGGCAAATGAACTTTCACAAAACCATCATTTTAACACACAGACCTGTGGTAAATGAAGGATGGTACGAAGATTTTACAAAGGTATTCAGAGGAAGTTCCAGTTTTATATATGGTTCAAAAGCCAACGGATATACAGTCGACCAGTTGCTCAATACAGATAAGAATTTTGTATATTTTGCTTCAGTTCAGGATTTGAGGGGTTCTTCTCAGGTTGGTGGTAAATTTGATAAAAATGATAGTGTTTTTAAGACGGTGTGGGATTGCGTAATTGTTGATGAAGCTCATGAGGGAACTACAACTCTTTTAGGTGAGGATACTGTAAAGGCTGTGTTAAAAGAGGGGAATAATACAAAATTATTGGCTTTATCAGGTACTCCATTTAATATCTTAGATGGGTATGAGGAAGATGCAATCTATACATGGGATTATATAATGGAGCAGGAGTGCAAATCAGAGTGGGATAAAAACCATTTTGGTGATTCTAATCCGTATGAGGAGTTACCAGAGCTTCGTATATATACATATGATCTTGGGCAGATCTTGCATAACAGGGATTATATTGCATTTGAAGATAAGGCATTTAATTTCCATGAGTTTTTCAGAACATGGACAGGAGATTATGAAGTGGATCATGCCAATATGCCAGCATACGCTAAGGTAGGTGATTTTGTCCATGAGAATGATGTCCTTAGTTTTTTATATATGCTGACAAGTTCAGATAATAAAAGTATGTATCCATATTCAACGGAAGAGTATCGAAATCTATTTAAGCATACACTATGGATAGTACCAGGCGTAAAAGAAGCAAGAGCTTTAAAAAAGTTGATGATGGAGCGAACTTTATTTGGTAATGGTATGTTTGAGATTGTAAATGTTGCTGGTAATGGAGATGAAGAAGAAAAGCCTGAAGAAGCATTAAGCAAAGTAAAGACAGCTATAAAAAATGCTGGAGAAGATAATTATACAATTACATTGTCTTGTGGGAAACTCACGACAGGAGTAACGGTCAGAGAATGGACTGGGGTATTTATGTTAGCAGGTTCGTTTTCAACATCTGCGGCAAATTATCTTCAGACTATATTTAGGGTACAGTCTCCATGTAATATAAATGGTAAGATAAAAGATGTAAGTTATGTATTTGATTTTGCTCCTGACAGGACTTTAAAGATGGTATCGGAGGCAGTTTCTATATCAGCAAAGGCTGGTAAGCGTAATTCGGAAGACAAGAGAGTATTAGGTAAGTTTTTGAATTATTGTCCAGTGATATCTATCGAAGGTTCTGAGATGAAAGAGTACAGTGCGACCAGACTGTTGCAGCAGTTAAAGCGTGCATATGCTGATAAAGTAGTTAGAAATGGTTTCGATGATAGTAATTTATACAGTGATGAGCTGTTTATGTTAGATGATGTGGATATTCAGAAGTTTGATGAGCTGAAAGGTATTATTGGGACATCAAAAGCATCTCCAAAGGCTAATGATATTACTGTTAATGACCAAGGTCTTACTAAAGAAGAGTACGAAGAGCTTGAGAAAGCCAAAAAGAAACCTAAGAAAGACTTGTCTCCAGAAGAAAAGGCTAGACTTGAAGAACTTAAACAGTTGAAGAAGTTGCGTAATGATGCTATATCCATTCTCAGGGGTATTTCAATTAGGATGCCATTGCTTATTTATGGTGCGGAGATCCCTTACGAGGAAGAAATTACGCTGGATAGATTTGTAGATATGGTTGATGATTCATCATGGGAAGAGTTTATGCCGACAGGTGTAACGAAGGATAAGTTTAGAGAGTTTCAGAAATACTATGACGAGGATGTGTTCATAGCAGCAGGACGAAGAATAAGAAATGTTGCAAAAGAGGCAGACACCTTAAACCCTACTGAACGAGTACAGAAAATTGCAGGACTTTTCAAATATTTCAAGAATCCAGATAAAGAGACTGTCCTTACTCCTTGGCGAGTTGTTAATATGCATATGAGTCTTAGCCTTGGAGGATGGGATTTTTATGGAGAGAATCATAAAGAGGACGAAATGCCTGACACTCCAAGATTTGTAGATCAAGGCACTGTGACACACGATGTATTTTTTAAACCTGATACAAAGATACTGGAAATAAATTCAAAGACAGGTTTATATCCATTGTATGTTACATATAGTGTGTTCAGGGCAAAGTGTGAGGGTGTAGACAAGAAAGCTCTTACAATAGAAAAACAAAGAGAAATTTGGTTTGAAACCATAAGGGACAATATCTATGTGGTATGCAAAACACCTATGGCAAAGGCTATTACAAAGAGGACGTTGCTCGGATTTAATTACAATTCAATTAACTCACATTATTTTGATGATCTGATTAATATAATAGCTAATAAGCCGCAGTTATTCTATGATAAGGTAACAAGGGAAAGTTATTGGAAGAAAGGAAATGGACAGATGAGATTTGAGGCAGTGGTGGGGAATCCTCCATTCCAAGAGGAAGTTGTACAACAGGTTTCAGAGACAAATGGTCAGGCTCCTAGAAAAAGTATATTTCAGTATTTTCAGATAGTAGCTGATAAGATATCTTCGAATTATGTTTCACTTATTTATCCGGGAGCAAGATGGATGCATAGATCTGGAAAAGGAATGGAACAGTTTGGATTAAATCAGATTAATGCGCCATCTTTAGCAAGAGTAGATTTTTTTCCAGATTCTAAAGATATTTTTAGTGATGTTGCAATCGCAGATGGTATTACAATGGTATTTAAGAATGTAAAAAAAACGGAGAGAGGGTTTAAATATGTATATCACAAGGATGGTATGAAAACGGAAATTAATATGAAGAATCCAGGAGAGGAATTGATTCCATTAAATCCAAGGGATGGCATGATTGTTTCAAAGATATCTGATTTTGTGTCTCAAAATAATTTGAAATATTTGCACGATAGAGTGTTACCAAGAAATCTTTTTGGAATAGAGAGTAATTATGTTGAGAACAACCCTGATCAAGTAAGAGAATATGTAAGTGACTTGGAAATAGATTTTACTAAGGATATTAAGCTGTTTACAAATGATAAGGCGGGAAAAGCTGGGAGAGGCAAGTGGTTCGTAGTTAGTAGGAATGTTATCGAAAGTAATCAAGATAAGATTGGCGAGTGGCAAGTTGTAGTCTCAAGTGCAAACGCTGGTGGGCAAAAGAGGGATAACCAAATTGAAGTTATGGACAATCACTCTGCTTTTGGGCGTTCAAGGGTCGCATTAGCGTCTTTTTTAACAAAACAAGAAGCAGTTAATTTTTATAAATATGCAGAATCATACATTATAAAGTTTATGTTTTTAATGACGGATGAATCACTAACATCTCTAGGGAAAAAAGTCCCAGATATTTTAGATTATTCTGATAATTGTGAATTGGTGGATTTTTCAACAGATATAAATAAAGAGTTATATTCTTTGTTTAATTTGAGCGAGGAAGAACAACAGTATATTGAAGGTGTTGTAAAAAATATTAGGAGTAAAGGATAGCATGGCATCAGTAACACACAGAGTATCGGAGATTAAGCAACCTACAGGTGGATATCTTCCGTTATCAAAAATGAATATTACAGAGATATCAGATGACAGAAAATTAGCTGATAATGAGAATCTTCATCCTAGTATCATTGGCATGGTAGTTGATTATTTATCAAGGTTTATGTCAGGGACTCCTGTTAAGGATTCATTTTCTATTTCCTTGAAAGGGGCAAAAGTAGCGGAGAAGTTTGGTGTTTCTGATGCAAGAGCAAAGGCATTTGTATTATTAAGACATATAAAAGGGGTAGATGATGATTCTATTATTTGTGCCTGCAAGTTGGTAACATATGATGTATGGTTTCGTAATACTAGATATGCAATGGATGCATTAGGCGAAGCAGATACAGAACCTGATAATGATACCATTTCTAATATACGGGTAATGGTGGAGAGAAGTGTTGCTTTTTTTGAAGAATATGGACCTGTGAAAGTGGATGGGTTTACATTTGAGACTGCTGGCTATACAGATGTTGTTGATTCTGGTGATGGAGATTTCCTGACACAAGATACATTGTGGGATTTTAAGGCCTTAAGTAAAAATCCATCTCCGAAGTATACGCTTCAGATTATAATGTATTGGATAATGGGACAGCACTCTGGCAAAGACATATTTAAAGGAATTAGCAGAGTGGGAATATTTAACCCACGATTAAATGTTGTTTATACTATAGATGTGACAGATATTGGTAATGATGTAATTAAGCAAATTGAAGATAATGTTATATGCTATGGTAATTGATGTAAGGAAGGAAATAAATTGTTAATAGATGTATCTGATGTAAAAACAATACCTATAGAGATAGAGGATATAATAATTAATTCATTTAGAACATTATCATTTGATGTAGAGAACAAGATAAAAAATACAGAAATACAATACCTCAATGATGTTATGTGTGCTATAGAAGATATATACGCACCATTTGGAAATGTCAGATTTTACGATGAAATGGTAAGTGTCTTTGAAAAATATGACTTTGTATGTTTCCATTCAACAAGAATGCTTTCTAGGAAGAATGTATTAGAAAATGGGCTGTTAGTCAATAATTGGGAGTCATATAAAGATATACTCAAAGATGTATATGAAAGGGTGGGGTATGGAAAAGAAAAAATACAGAAGACACTAGATATTGTTAATGGAGAGTATAAAAGAAAGTATTTAGGCGACAGAGAGGATTCACAACTGTATTTTTATTCAAACTTATCTATGTTAGAAGGCGAAACAGCAGCATATGATCAGTTTTGTGAAAATATAGGTGGGGAGTTGGCTCGTTGGTCTTTAAAGAAACAATATCCAGATTTATATCAACCATTAAAGGAGTTGGGCGAGAGTTTTATAGTGAAGTTTAGGTTGCCATTTTCTCGTATGGCAAGTTACCAAAAAGACAGTATAATATATCAATTTGTTTTGCATTATGCTGGCATTTATTTTTGGAATAAGAAATTCGATATTGAATTTGACGGGAATACACAATGTAATATTCCGCCAGAAGATATATTGGATATAATTCAATATGATAAAGAAATTGATTATTAATAATAGTTTATTGTGGTAGTTTCCAATCGGTAGCTACCATTTTTCATAATATAATTATAATCTATTCAATATAGGGTAAGGTATAGATATACATATATTGATGAAGGTGTTACAAAGTGTTTGTATAGTTGGACATTAGTTGAAACAGACATTATTCCATCAGGTAAGAGAAAGGATTTGTGCTTACGTGAAAAAATAAGATTGATGGAAAGAAAAAGAGATGAACAGCGTGTTCAATATATATCTTCTACAACAGTAGCTGAGTTGGTTAATAAGTATATATTACAGAAAACAGGAGTAAGACCTACTATAAGAGCAGGTTATAAAACTGCAAAGAATATATTAGCTAATGACTTGTTTGGGAAGAAAGCAATATCTGATATAAGGGTTTCAGATGCAAAGGAGTGGCTTATCAAATTACAACAATTTGACAAGAAAAGTTACAGTTCGATTCATACTATTAGAGGAGTATTGAGACCTGCTTTTCAAATGGCAGTCAATGATGACCTGATTGTAAAAAATCCGTTTGAGTTTCCTTTAGTAGGAGTAATTATTAATGATTCAGTAAGACGTGAGGCTATAACGCATGAACAAAAACGTAGATTTCTGGAATTTGTTAAGAATGATAAGCATTTTTCAAGGTATTATGAAGGAATGTATATTCTGTTCTATACTGGTATGCGGATTTCTGAATTTACAGGATTGACAATTGCTGATATTGATTTAGATAATAAGACAGTGAATATTAATCATCAGTTGCAGCGCACTTCTGATATGCAATATATAATACAAAAAACAAAAACAAATGCTGGAACAAGGATAATTCCAATAACAGATGATGTTGTTGATTGCTTTAGGGTTATTATTGATAATAGGAAATTGTCAAGAAATGAAACTGGTATAAAAGATAGTAATGGTAAGGTTTATAAGGACTTTTTATACTATGATAAGAATGGTATGCGAATGGTGGCATTGCACTGGGAGAAGTATTTTCAGCATATCATAGAAAAGCATAACAGGATTTATAAAGCAGAACTTCCTAAGATAACTCCACATGTATGCAGACATACATATTGTTCGCATATGGCAAGTAGTGGTGTCAATCCTAAGCATTTGCAATATCTTATGGGACATTCTGAAATTAGTGTTACACTAGATGTTTATACGCATGTAGATTGGGATAATCTTAGAGGAGATATAAATTTTCTTAATATTGATGAAGAAAGAAACGGATATTCTGTCATGGCATAGTGTAGTTTTTTTCATTGGTAAATCAGATAAAGGGGTATTATTTTACCAAGAATTTTACCAAGAATGACCACCGAATTATGCTGGATTATGCCGAATTATGCTGGTTTCGGTTGTGAAAAGCGTAGCTGGATAAAATTGTATTTATGCCCGAAAACCTTGAAAATACGGGCTTTTTGAAAGGAAATTAAGGAATGATAAAAATAATGTTCATCTGCCACGGCAATATATGCCGTTCCCCCATCTCCGAGTTCGTCCTCAAGGACATGGTAGAAAAGCTCGGCATAGCAGATAAATTTGATATAGCCTCTGCGGCCACCAGCACTGAGGAGATCTGGGGCGGAAAAGGCAATCCGATATATCCACCGGCGCAGGAAGTGCTGAGGGCGCATGGCATAGGTAAGACGACTTATACAGACTTTAGTGGCAAGCGGGCAAGACAGGTTACGAGGCGGGATTATGAATATTATGATTACCTGCTCTGTGCGGATACAGCAAATGTGAGGAACACAATGCGCATAACCGGTTCGGACTACCAGGACAAGATACATTTGCTGCTTGATTATGCGGGAAGATATGGACAATCTATAGCTGATCCGTGGTATACGGGACGATTTGATGAGACATACAGGGATGTGTGTCAGGGATGTGAGGGCTTTCTTGATTATCTCAGGCAAGGCAATAGGTTGTAGATAATATTATCAAAATGGGAACAATGGGATATTATTGAGTGCACCAGCTGAACGCAGGTGCATTTGATATTGTCAGATTGTTCCTTTTTATTCTGACAATGTATTGCCGGTATGTGTTTACACTCTCGAAGGCATGGTTTTATATTGATTTTATATTGCTTGTTTTATATAGCAACGCCACGGAAAACGTGATATGATTTACGCGTAAATGCATGAGAGAAAATATGTAAACCACCAACGGAGGGCACACAAATGGAATTATACAAAGGCAGACCGGATACAAATGAAGGACGACTTGAGAGGGAGATCAGAGTTTATGATTTCCTTGATGATCACGGCATAGAGTATTGGCGCACAGATCATGCTCCAGCAGACACAATGGAAGTTTGCAGCGAGATAGATGCGGTGCTTGGGGCAACCATTTGTAAGAATCTGTTTCTGTGCAACAGGCAGAAGACACAGTTCTATCTGCTCATGATGCCGGGCGACAAGCCGTTCAAGACAAAGGAGATCACATCGCAGATAGGCAGCGCGAGACTTTCATTTGCATCGCCGGAGGATATGGAGAAGTATCTGGATATCAGGCCGGGGGCGGTCAGCGTCATGGGTCTCATGAATGACCATGCGAATCATGTGCAGCTGCTTGTTGACGAGGATGTTATGAAGGGCGAGTATCTTGGATGCCATCCGTGTGTGAACACATCAAGTATGAAGGTCAGGACGGAGGATATATTTGGGAAGTTTCTTGAGGCGGTTCACCACGATATGATCAAGGTGACGCTCACTGGAGAATAGGAGTGGTAAAAATGATGGCAGAGCGAAGAAACGGGGGCAAGCCTCGCAGAGAAGAAAACAATAAAACGAGTGGCAGCGTAAACGAAAGAAAAAGACAGACACATAGCAGAAAGTACGATGTAACAGGTGGAGAGAAACAAATAAAAACAGGAAGCAAAGGTAAAAATGTACAGGGAAAACCGCGGCAGGCACACTCATCACAATATAAGCCCAACCCAAACAGCAAATGCCCTATATCCCATCTGTGCGGTGGCTGTCAGTATGTGGACATTCCATACGAGCAGCAGCTCGCCGAGAAACAGAAGTATATAGATGGCCTGCTCGGAGCATTTGGCCCGGTGGACAAGATAATAGGCATGGAGAATCCGTATCACTACAGGAATAAGGTCACTGCGGCATTCAGGAGAAAGAAGAGCGGAGAAATAATTTCCGGGGTGTACGAGGAGGGGACGCACAATATACTTCCAGTCGAGAACTGTTATGTGGAGGATGAGAAGGCTGCGGCCATCATCAGAACATTTGCCGGACTGATAAAGTCGTTCAAGCTCCAGATATACAACGAGGATACAGGAACCGGACTTATCAGGCATTTGCAGATAAGAGTCGGAAGAAAGACCGGACAGATCATGGTGATCATAGTCACCGCATCGCCGGTATTTCCGTCCAAGAAGAACCTTGCAAATGCACTTGTGACAGCTCATCCGGAGATCACAACGGTTGTCCAGAATATCAACATGAAGGACACGAGCATGGTCATTGGAGACAGGAACCAGGTCATTTACGGCAAGGGGCATATAGAGGATATTCTGTGCGGAAAGCGTTTCCGTATATCACCGGGCAGTTTCTATCAGGTGAATCCGGAGCAGACGGAGGTCCTCTATGGCAAAGCCATCAAGTACGCGGATCTCAAGAAGAAGGAGACCGTGATCGATGCCTACTGCGGTATAGGAACCATAGGCATAGCTGCAAGCGACCGTGCAAAGAAGGTCATAGGCGTGGAGCTGAATGAAGCCGCTGTGCACGATGCCCGGGTGAATGTGAAGATGAACAAGATACAGAATGTTGATATTTACAGCAACGACGCCGGCAGATTTATGGTCGATGTCGCTGAGGAGGGTGACAGCATAGATGTGGTATTCATGGATCCTCCGAGATCTGGAAGTACAGAGGAGTTCATGTCATCGGTCATCACACTTGGACCTAAAAGGGTTGTGTATATATCCTGCGGACCGGAGAGTCTTGCCCGGGATCTGAAATATATGACAAAGCACGGCTATCAGGTGATCAAGATGACCCCTGTGGACATGTTCCCGCTCACCCGCGGGGTAGAGACCGTGGTGCTCCTCACAAGGGCGGGTGCGGTACATCGTGGATAAAATTGACAAAAAGCCGGTTCTCTATGAGTGAGAACCGGCTCCGTTTATAAAAATGGAAGGTTTTATCGTAAATTAAATCACGTTACATATATTTGACAAGCTCATCGATGATAGGAGCGTAGTGTTCGCCTTCAAGACCATAGTCTTTTTCTTTGTAGTTCCATGCGGCGCGGCCTATTCCGTACTTTTCAAATACAGAATGGATATCTTTGTACCAGTTCAGAGTTCCGTCAAGTGGTGCCTGATCTATAACACCATATTCGCCGCAGTACATAAATCCGTCTCTTTCTTCAACAGCCTTGATGCCGTCGAGAAACATTTTTTCGAATAAATCAGGTCCGATGGAATTAAGTCCAAGGCTACTCTCGGTGATGGCCCCATGCATACACCCTTCGATCTGGCGGGATTTCTCCATGTAGTCATTGAAATCTCCCGGATATTCGATATGAAAATCTGAAGGCATACCTGTTACCCAGTAAGCAGACTGGTGGGTAAATACCATTGGCTCGTAACAGTGGAAATTGTAAACTATGTTCTCATCGTTGTGATGAGGGAGAAGCTTTATAGATGTAACAGCATTGTAGCCAACCCCACCGAGTAGGATCTTGGCAGTAGGTGCTTTCGCACGGATGATCTCGATGCATTTGCTTGATATTTCGTTCCACTCGTTTACAACGGTCGGACTTACGACCTCGTTCAGCGGCTCGAACATCATTATGTCTGCATCCTTTGCATATCTGTCTATGAGCTTTCTCCATATTCCATAGAATCTTTCCTGAAGAGGTTTCTCATGGAAGAATTCAAGAAGATGAGCCTCATCGTCAAATATATATCCATATGTCTTGTGCAGGTCAAGGACCATGTTGAGTTTGTACTTCCGGCACCACTCAATGCATGAATCGATGTAAGCGTAGCCGTATTCCTTATCACTTCCGTCCTCGTTTTCAAAATTATCGTAATCGATAGGAAGACGAACGTGGTCAAGTCCCCATGATGCTATTCTTGCAATATCTTTTTCTGTGATAAATGTGTCGAGATGCTCCTTGTCAAGTGGTCCCTGTGAAAGCCATCCACCTAAATTTACGCCTTTTTTGAATCCGTCTAAAGTTCTCATAATCTTTAACCTCCTGTGAAATAATAAAATATATATTGCACTCATTTGCCGTTCGGGAGTGCTTATCAGTTTCGTTTTCTGTGACTTTATAGTAGCATTTGCAGCTTTATGCAAATATAACAAATGTGTCATTAATATAATAATTATGCTATAGTAATATAATAGAAAGGAGGATGGACCATGAATATATCGAACGAGATCGTAAAACAGCAGTTTGTACAGAGAGAATACGGACTGGCGCACCCGACATACGACAGTGAACTTGACTTCTATCAGCTTGTCAGCAGTGGCAATGTGAAGGCACTGTCGGGTATGCTCCTCGCAGGAGAGGAGGATGCCGAGGTTCTGGCAGCCAGGGGAATATTGTCGGAGGATAAAGTCCGAAACAGAAGATATCACGAGATCGTGCTTGTGGCGATGATATCCAGATTTTGCATAGAAGAGGGCATGGAGGAGATGGAAAGCTACAATCTCAGTGACTTCTATATTAATAAGCTGGACAAAGCACAGACCACGCAGCAGGTCATAGAGATACATAATCAGATAATCATGGATTATGCCAAAAGGATGCGCCGGGTGAAGAAGAAAACAGTCATATCGCCACACTGTGTCAAGGCTATGGATTACGTATATGACCATTTGCATGAGCGGATAGATGTGCGGGAAGTGGCAGAATTTGTGGGAGTGGAACGCTCTTATCTGAGCAAACTATTTCATAAGGAGGTCGGTCAGACAATCTCAGATTACATCATGGAGAAGAAGCTTCAGACTGCCAGAAATATGCTTCTGTATTCAGATTTTTCCTGTACGGAGATATCGCAGTATCTGGCATTTGCCAGCGGAAGCTATTTTGCAAAATGCTTCAAGACAAAATATGGAGCGACTCCGAATTCATATCGCAGGATAAATTACAGGAAACACTGGAAAGAGGCGAAATCATAGTCTTGTTATGTGCTGGTATAATTGACAACATCTGTCAAAGGTTGTAGAATTACATGAGTTTTATTTGTATATATAAGGAGAATGAATAGCTATGTCATCTTTTAGATTTCATGTGGCTCTCGCAGCCGCAAAACTGAGCAAGGGACTCATCCAGCTCCTGGGTAGGAACGGTACGCATACACCTGGAGTTATCGCCCTGAAGATATGTCCGGATTTCCTGGCACAGGCGCCCAAGGCACCGCTTACGATATGTGTCACAGGAACAAATGGTAAGACCACCTGTAGTAACCTGATAACTGATGTTTTGGAGAAGGATGGAAGAAGAGTTGTCAGCAACAGAACAGGTTCCAATATCGTCCCTGGCTGTACGACAAATGTCATCAACAGCCTTACATTTACGGGAAAGGTCAGAGTGGATGCCACTGTATTTGAGGTGGACGAGCGTGCTTCAAGGCTGATACTTCCATATGTGAAGCCGGATTATCTTGTTGTAACAGGGCTTTTCAGAGATTCACTCAAGAGAAATGCTCACCCTGACTATATTTTCAGTGTCATAGATACCTACTGCCCTGATTCTGCAAAGGTTATCCTGAATGCGGACGAGCTTTGCTCAAGCATGTTGAAGAAAGACAGCTACAGAGTGTTCTATGGAATCGGCAAGCAGCCTGATGACAAGACCGAGCCATACAACCTTATCGCGGATTACCAGATCTGCCCTAACTGCGGCGAGAAGCTGAAGTACAATTACCTCAGATATCATCACATCGGCGATGTGGTATGCCCGAAGTGTGGACTTCACTCACCAGACAAGAAGTATCTGGCAACCGACATAGACAGAGAGAAGATGACAATTACTATACAGGAGGGAGACAAGAAGACAGTTTATCCGCTGATCCATACAGCTCTCTTCAATATATATAATGAAGTTACAGTTATCTCGGCACTGCGCGAGATCGGTCTCTCGGCTGAGAGAATCAAGGAACTCATGGGTCAGATCCGTATACCGGATTCCCGCCACAACGAGACCACAGTGAATGGTGTTACAGTAATCCAGGCGCTCTCAAAGGGACAGAGTGCGGTTTCTTCATCCAGAACATTTGAGTATGTGGCAAATGAGGAGGGCAAGAAGGCTATCCTCCTTGCGATGGACGATCTTGAGGACAGACAGAAGAGTATAGAGTTCTCAGGCTGGATATATGATCTGGAGTATGAGCAGTTCAACAGGGATGATGTTGTACAGGTCATCTGCACAGGACCTAGATGCTACGACCACAAGGTGAGATGCTTACTGGCTGGTATCCCTGAGGAGAAGATACTCACAAATCTCAGCGAGGTCGCTGCGGCAGATGATGTGACTATAGATGGTGTTGACAGAATATACATCCTGTACGACTGTGAGAATTACGGAATGTCATGTGAGATGAAGAAGAAGATAATCAAGAGACTGGAGGGTGACAAATAATGAAGATTGAGATTTTATATCCGGAAATATGTACACTCTACGGTGACAAAGGAAATACAATGTACCTGCAGAAATGTCTGCCGGATGCGGAATTTGTGACAACAGGACTTAATGAGAAGCCACTCTTCCTCAAAGAGAATATAGACATGGTGTATATGTGTTCCATGAGCGAGAAGAGCCAGGAGCTCGTGCTTGACAGACTGATGCAGTACAAGGACGAGATCGCAGCATGCATGAAGGATGGAAAGGCGCTTTTCCTTCTGGTTGGCAATTCCATGGAACTCCTTGGTGATTATATCAAGAGAGAGGATGGAACCAGAGTTACAGGACTTGGCGTTGTTCCGGGCATGTACTCAGTCCGCCAGACTCCGAATCGTTTCAACACGCTCATCAAGGCGAAGTTCAACGATATGACACTCATCGGATACACAAGCCGATTTGCCCACACTTACGGAATACCTGATGATATGACATTCTGCAAGGTGGAGATCGGACAGGGCAGCAATCCTGATACCATGAATGAGGGAATCTGCAAGAACAGAGTAATTGCGACATACATTCATGGACCACTGCTCATTCAGAATCCTGATTTTGTACATTATCTGTTGAAAAAACTGGATGCTCCTATGAAAGAGATACCATTTGAGGCAGCTATGCGCAAGGCATATGATGTGAAGCTTGCTGAGTATGGCAAGCCTGATCTGGAGCTGTCATAATATAGAGAATTATAGTGATAATTAAGCCCCGGTGGCCTTTGATATGTACCTGAAATCCAGGACACATGTCAGTATGCTGCTGGGGATTTTATATGTAGTAATGTATAAAACTATACATTTTGTATAGTTATGTAAACCCATTGAAAAGAAAAAGATAATATGTCACAATACAGATGTTGCCACCCCTAGATAGGCTAGGAAAGGGGGGAGCGCAGTGACAGAACGGAGATAAGTAAGTGGTAATCAGCCCAAGGAGTACGTCGCCTTTAAAAGACGGAGAAAACCCCAGTAGCGCCAACTACTGGGGTTTTCGTTATGCTTTTGGGAAAGCATATGTCAGAATTTCTTGTTTCATTGTTGCTGACATTATATCATATGAATTTTACCTTCGCAACATTCATTTTCCTCACATATCTTAATGTTTTTTCAGATGTATCAACTCAAAAGAAAGTAGTATAATGATATCGCAAGAAGAAAAAAGCGCGACGCGAAGCGGCATTTGTTTTTTCCTTGCGATATCAACGAGAACCCGTTCGGCGGAGCCGAACATGGAGCGCGGCAGCGCGAGGGTTCGAGTCTGCCAAAAGCAAGAAGGAAAAATGCGCGACGCGAAGCGGCATTTGTATTAGTAAATGCGAAGCGGCATTAGTTTCTGTAAATCGGGGTATATTATTCATAAAAACAAATGAAGAGACAATGTGAAAGGAGCAGTGGGTTACATGTTAAAGGACTGGAACAAGCCGGAGCGTCCATCGGATGAGGAGATAGACACTCGGTTAAAGATTGCCAGAGAGAATCTGACACGCAATCAGATCAAGGTAAAGGAAGGTAAGATACCTGTATTTGTCATATTTGAGGGCTGGGGAGCCGCAGGTAAGGGAAGTCTTGTGGGAAGGATCATAAAGAATATGGATCCGAGATTTTTCAACGTTGAGTCAGTGAAGTATTCCACAGATGAGGAAAAACGCAGACCATTCCTGTACAAGTATTTTACGAGAATACCGGAACAGGGGGAGTTTGTATTTCTGGATGGTGGATGGATGAGGGACATAGTAGGTGGCAAGATGTCTGGAGAATTGTCAGACAAGGAATACCGGAAGAGAGTTGACAGCACCAAGAGATTTGAGAGGACTCTGGCGGACAACGGATATCTGGTCATGAAATTTTTCTTCCAGATAGACAAGCATGAGCAGAAGAAGAGGCTTGAAACACTTCTTGAAGATGATACTACAAGCTGGAGAGTGTCTAAGCATGATCTGAAGCAGAACAAAAAGTATGACGAGTATCTTGAGGCATTTGACAGCTTTATGTATGACACCAATCTGTCAAATGCACCGTGGTACATGATAGATGCAAAGGAGAGAAAATGGGCAGAACTTCAGATACTCGATATCATCAATCAGGGAATAGATACTGCGCTGCTCAATCAGGGGCATGCTGTACCTATACTGCAGAATACATTTGCGCTCAAGAAGATCCCGAAACTTTCCGAGGTGTCTCTCGACAAGAAACTGACGGATGAGGAGTACAAGGAGGAACTTGACAAGCTGCAGAAGAAACTCGGCAGACTGCACAATGAGCTTTACCAGAAGGGGATACCTGTTATCATAGGCTACGAAGGTTGGGATGCGGCAGGCAAAGGTGGAAATATCAAGAGGATAGCGGAGGCACTTGATGCGAGAGGTTATGTGGTAAATCCTATAGCAAGTCCTGAGCCGCATGAGAAAGCAAGGCATTTTCTGTGGCGATTCTGGACAAGACTTCCTAAGTCAGGACATGTGGCGATATTTGACAGAACATGGTATGGCAGAGTCATGGTTGAGAGACTTGAGGGCTTCTGTTCGGAAAATGACTGGCAGAGAGCGTACAACGAGATAAATGAATTCGAGAAGGAACTCCACGACTGGGGTGCGATCGTCATCAAATTCTGGGTTCAGATCGACAAGGATACACAGCTTGAGAGATTCACACTCAGACAGAACACACCTGAGAAACGCTGGAAGATCACAGATGAGGACTGGCGCAACCGTGACAAATGGGATGACTATGAGACTGCGGTGGATGAGATGCTGGAAAAGACCAACACCAGCTTTGCGCCATGGCACATATTGGAGTCAAATGACAAGAAGTATGCCAGAATAAAAGCCCTCAAGATCGTTATCAAGGCGATAGAGGATAAGCTGGAGCAGGTTGAAAAGAACTAAAAATGCATATAGGACTGAGAGTCCATGCTGGAAATAGAACACATAAGGCGGTGATACACAACAGAAGTATCACCGCCTTTTTCAAAAAGGTTTAAGGAAGGAAAAAGTTATTATCAGATTTAATTATTTTCCTTGATGATGGATACTCCAAACGGAGCCAATTCCATTTTGCCATCAAATATATTCTTCGTCTGAATGTCGGTTCCGTGAACTTCAGATATTGTCTGAGGTTCGTTGGTGTTGTTCAGGTAAAATCCATATGCAGTTCCGTCATCTGCATATCTGCAGTGATACTGAACTCCGTCAGGGAGATCTTTTATGGCGATACCGGCGTTCACCATCATCTGCTCCATGATCTCACCGAGTTTACTGTAATCTATTCTTGCAGCCACGTAGTAGGCCTTGCCCTCGCCGTAGCTGTTCACTGTCACTGCTGCATTTCCGGCGTAGAAATCAGAATCGTAGGTTCCAAGTACATCCGCCGTTCCGACTCTCAGGATCTCAGCATAGTCACGGAGTTCGCATGAACTGCCATCTGTGAAGCTCACGCTGTTTCTGTCAGATGGATACAGGGTGTCTATCTCTTCACTGATGATTCCAAATACATCTGCAAGTCCATTTCCCGGGAATCCACCGAGTATACAGAGCTGATCCTTGTCTACATAGCCCGTAAAGTAAGTGGATAGAAGCTGTCCGCCCCTCTCTACAAATGCGGCAAGAGACTCGGCTGCGCCATCTCTCAGCATGTAGAGCATAGGTGCAACAACCACATCGTAATCGTCGAGTGGTTCATCGGATGCAATGACGTCCACGTCAACGCCGCGCTTTGTCAGCTCTTTGTATACAGACATACAGGTCTCAGGATATTTTTTTGATTCCTGCCCCAGAGCCTTGACATCATCTATGGCCCACATATTGTCCCAGTCGAACAGCAGTGCAACCTTTGATCTGATGAGTGTGCCGGTTATCTCGGAGAGCCCATCAAGCTCTGCGCCGAGGGCGGCAACCTCCTTGAATATTCTGGTGTCATTTGTTCCGAGATGGTCAACAACGGCACCGTGATACTGTTCAAATGAGCCCCTGCCCTTTCGCCACTGGAAGTACTGAACAGTGTCAGAACCGCAGGCTATAGCGTTGTATGAGAACAGCTTGTGGATGCCCGGTCTTTTGAGTTTGTTATATGGATGCCAATTTACAAGCCCCGGAGCACTCTCCATGAGCATGAAAGGCTTATCCTTCTTCATGGATCTCATGACCGCGTGGTCAAATGTATTCTGGCCCATGACATCCGCAAGACTCTCGTAGTCATTGTGGAATCTAGGGTATGAATCCCATGAGATCACATCCAGCTCCTTTGCCATCGGTCTGTAGTCGAGACCGTCATAGAGCTGCATAAAGTTGGTTGTTATAGGTATTTCAGGGGTGAGTTCACGGAGGAGCGTTATCTCTGATTTCATGTAATCGTTCATGTTCCATGTGGTGAATCTTTTCCATTCGAGATTCAGTCCCATAATGCTGAAATCTCCATTTTTATAAGGCGGCTCGATCTGGGAGAAATCATTGTAGGAATGACTCCAGAAGGTGGTCCACCATGCTTTGTTCAGCTTGTTTATGTCGTGGTCGAACTTCTCTGCGAGGTAATTCTGAAATTTTTTCACACAGAGACGGCAGTAGCACTCGCCACCAAGCTCATTTGACACATGCCACATGATGAGTCCCGGATGGTTTCCCACATGGGCGTGGAGCTGACGGATGATATTGGCAACTTTTTCTCTGTATACAGGTGAGCTCATGCAGTGGTTCTCACGGACGCCCTGATGTTCCCTGACGTCATATGAATCCACACGCCTGATCTCAGGATACTTCTGTGCCATCCATGCCGGTTTGCCGCCCGATGGCGTGGCAAGAACGGTGTAAATGCCTGCATTATACAGGTTGTCCATAACATCCTTCAGCCAGTCAAAATGGTATTCGCCCTCAACAGGTTCGTATGCTGACCATGAGAAAACCCCAAGAGTAGCGGAAGTCATTCCTGCCTCCTTCATCATCTCGATATCCTTTGCCAGAATATCAGGGCGGTCGAGCCACTGTTCAGCATTGTAATCACCGCCGTGTAGTATTCCGTTTATCTGTGGAAAAAGCTTGTTTTTGTTCATTTATCTGTCATCTCCTATAAATAAAGGTAATGTGCTCTATGTGATCTGTTTTTAGTGTAGAATATATGCGCAAACGGTTGCACAGCTTGCTATTTAAAGGTAGCACAAATAGACAAATAATTCAATTGTAATTTGACAATACATTTTAATTTGTGCAAAATACACAAAATATATACACTGCCATTCATCAGGACAATATTGTATATAATTAAGAAAAACGGCTTGAAATAAGAGATATAATTGCTTATGATATAAGATATCATGAATTGCTCAAAGTTGCGCAATTTGTCAATTCCTACAAGATGTACAAAAGTAAGGTAAAAAGCTATCGAACAGTGTCAAAAATCTATATAATAAAAGTATTGAGGGATGAACGGAAATATAAGGTTGGAACGTATCGTTTAAGGAGGAGTTTTATGATAAAAAAGAGGAAATCATATAGAGTGGTGGCAGGCAGTATAAGGTCTGAGTTGTTAAGGGGGCTGAGCAGAAAAATCTGTATCGGTGCCTTGGCATTTTCAGCGGCGGTTGTGCTATTGCCAGGCGGTAAAGTGGGAGCATATGCATCTGATCAGACACGGGTAAGTTCAGATGAGAGTCAGGTTACGGTAGGGTATGATGATCTGGACGACACTTTGCAGAAAGGCGGACTTGGTGTTGTCGTTGAGCAGCAGGATGGTGCGGCTTCACTGGCATCTACATATGATGCAACAGCACTTGAGAAACTTATTGTTGAAGGAATCAAGGCGTGGCAGACGAATATAGATGTATCGGCACTTGGCCTTACGAGAGACGATATTAATAACGGGGCAGTAAGATCTATTATTAATTCTCATCCTGAGTTTATCAGTCTGTCGGGAGGCTATAGATATTGGACTTCTGGCTCCACGATCACCCAAATAGAATTTGCGTATTTGACAAATGCAAAGGAGGAGCAGCAGGAGCTTGATGCTGCACTTCAGGAAGTCAAGAGCAAGATAGATATCAGTGGAATGACCGATGAAGAGATAGTACTTGCATATCATGAGTACCTTACATCCACAGTTGCATATGCATATGAGGATTATTTCAATGGAACAATCGCTGCAAATCACGGGTATGATATGTATGGAGCTTTGGTTAAACATAGTTGTGTGTGTCAGGGATATGCTGAGACTATGTTTTATCTGCTAAGAGAGGCTGGCCTTTCATGTGCAGTCGCATCAAGTGAAAATATCAATCACGCGTGGAACATAGTTAAGATACATGGAAAATGGTATCACATAGATGCAACCTGGGACGATCCGGTGTGGGATATGCCTGGAAGATCATATCATGATTATTTCCTTGTCAGCTTTGATACAATGAATAAGAATACACTCATCAACCATACTAAGGACAGAACGGATATGGTTGTCAGCGCACAGTGGGGAGATACATATACGACAGCGGTGGACACCACTTATGAGAGTGGTAAGTTCTGGAATGGTATTGAGAAAGCTATTTTTTATAAAGACGGTTATTGGTACAGCATAAGTGAGGGCAGTTCGAAAACATCATTTAACATAAATAAGTACCAGTATTCGACTAACATAAACAAGGTTTTGTATTCGGGCACTGCAAAATGGACAACTCCGAGTGGTGGGTATTATCCTGGTGTTTATAGTTCAATATATCTCCGAGGTGATAATTTATATTTTACTACTCCGGATAGCTTGAACAAGATAGATATAACATCGACAAATGTAATTCCTACAGAGCTTATAAATATACGAACACAGTATAATAGTTCAACAGGAAATAATTTATATGCGTTTGGAGAACAGTATGGTAAGCTGGTGTATTTTATTACAGATTCTCCTAATATAAAGAAAACTAAGGATTCAAGCAATTCAAGCAAGTATAACAAGGAGTATGCCGAGTATACATTCGAGATGTGCATAAGCCACAAGTGGGATGCTGGAGTGGTGACAAAGGAGCCGACCTACACGAGTACAGGAACCAAGAAGTATACCTGTACAAACTGCGGTGAGACCAAGATCGAAACGATAGCCAAACTTGTATGTACGAGCCACGTGTGGGATAGCGGCAAGGTTGTGACAGCGCCGACATACAAGACAGAGGGAATCAAGAAGTATACGTGTAAGAATTGCGGAACAACCAAGACCGAAACGATAGCCAAGCTGGTATGTACAAAGCATGCATGGGATGCCGGAGTAGTGACAAAACAGCCAACATACAAGACAGAGGGAACCAAGAAGTATACCTGTACAAACTGCGGCGAGACAAAGACCGAGACTATAGCCAAGCTTGTATGTACAGAGCATGCGTGGGATGCCGGAGTAGTAGTAACAGCATCAACGTATAAAAACGAGGGAACTAAGAAGTACACCTGTACAAATTGTGGCGAGACAAAGATAGAGACCATAGCTAAGCTTGTATGCACCGAGCATGTATGGGATGCCGGAGTAGTAGTAACAGCACCTACGTATACAAGCACAGGTACAAAGAAATATACATGTGAGAACTGTGGCGAGACAAAGACAGACATAATCGGGAAACTTGGTTGCACAAACCATGCATGGGATGCCGGAGTAATTGTAACAGCACCTACGTATACAAACACAGGTACAAAGAAATATACATGTAAGAACTGTGGCGAGACAAAGACAGAGACTATAGCCAAGCTTGTATGTACAGATCATGCATGGGATGCCGGAGTAGTGACAATACAGCCGACATACAAGACAGAGGGAACCAAGAAGTATACCTGTACAAACTGCGGTGAGACAAAGACTGAGACTATAGCCAGGCTTGTATGTACAAATCATGCATGGGATGCCGGAGTAGTGACAAAACAGCCAACATACAAGACAGAGGGAACAAGAAAGTACACCTGTACAAACTGTGGCGAGACAAAGACCGAGACTATAGCCAAGCTTGTATGTACGACCCATGCATGGGATAATGGAACGGTTACTAAGAAAGCTACATATACAGCTACAGGAGTCAGGAAATATACGTGCAAGACATGTAGCGCAGCAAAGCAGGTCACAATTGCAAGGCTGAAGCTTGCGAAGGTAACCGTAAAGTCTGCACAGCAGGCCGGCGCGATAAAGCTTACCTGGAATAAAGCGTCAGGGGCATCTGGTTACAAGATATACAGGAGAACCGCCAAGGGAAGATATGTATGTATCAAGACAGTCAAGTCGGGAACGACAAGCTATGTAGACAAGACAGTCAAGTCAGGAAACAGGTATTACTACTGTGTAAAGGCATATAATGGAAATGTACTCAGTGGATATACAGAGGCAAGTATTCTCTACATCAAGGCTCCGGTTGTCACGGTCAGGAAGTCAGCACAGGGAGTGAAACTTTCCTGGAAAAAGTCTGCCGGTGCAAAAAAATACATTGTGTATAGAAAGACACCAACAGGCAAATACAGGGCAGTCAAGACTGTAACAGCGAAAACTCTCAGTTGGACAGACAAAACGGCAAAGAAAGGTCAGACTTATTATTACATTGTGAAGGCAGTGAATAATAAGACATATAGTGCAGCGTCACCGCAGAAGAGAATAAAAAGGTAGATGCTTACTGCGTAATTATAAGGGAGAAAAAGAATGAAATATGAAAATGTAAGACTCACAGAAGCTGTGCGGCGTATCAGGATGATATTTGTGGTGGGCGTCATCGCTGCGTGTGTGCTGTACGGCGGAAAAATACCAGCATTTGCGGAAGATACTCAGGAACAGTATGACTCATCACAGAGCAGCTATGGTCAGTTGCTTGAGCAGGAGGGCGATACTTCAGGTATCCTGCAATTTGGCGGACAGATAATAGAAGATGAAGCATCGGATTCATCGGAAGCGTCACTGGCAGCGGCAAATTCAAAGAAATATGAGAGTGCCATTGTCGGCGCTGTGGAGAAATTTTCACCGAGACTCAATGTAAAGAGCTGGGGATTGACCACACGAAATGTTGCAAATGTAGTCACAACCGCAATGAATGCGCATCCCGAGGTCGTGTATGTGGCAAGATACAGTTATCTGTATGACCAGACCACAGGAAAGGTCGTGTATCTGAAGTTCTCATACAAGCCAAATGCCCGAACCGAAAAGAAGCAGTTGGATGCAGCCATAGCGGAAGTGAACAAGCAGATAAATACAAAGAACATGAAGCCGGCAGAGATCGTGCTTGCATATCATGAGTTCCTGACATCCACAGTTGCATATGACACCAGCGGGGCTAAGGAATTTGATCCAACAACCGGAAGAGACCACATGTATGATATGTATGGTGTATTGGTTAAGAGGAGCAGCGTGTGTCAGGGATATGCGGAGACCATGTGGTATTTCCTCAGGAAAGCCGGGGTTCCGAGTGGAGTTGCCACAAGCCAGTATGTAAACCATGCGTGGAATGTTGTAAATATAGGTGGAAAGTGGTATCACGTTGACGCAACCTGGGATGATCCCGCAAGTGATATACCGGGAAGGTCGATGCATGATTATTTCCTTGTAAGCTTTGACACCTTGAACAGTAAGACTAAGGCCGCCAGCAGCGATTATTATCTTGGCAGATATGACACAAAGGTGGGAAATGTATGGAAGGGAACATACAGCAATGCCACGGATAAGCGATATGAAAAAGGCCAGTTCTGGAATGGCGTTGAGAAGGTCATCTTTTATAGAAAGGGCTACTGGTACAGCATAAAGCAGGGCAGCCAGTCATCATACTATCAGATAAACAAGTACAGCTTCACCAACGGTGTAAATACAACGATATTTACCGGGCAGGATGAATGGCTGGATACAGATGGTACGGCACTTAACAAACAGTATGGAACACTGTTCCTTGCACAGGAAAAGCTCTATTTCTGCACATCGAGATATGTTGCATGGATAGATCTTGAGGTAAATGAGCGCAAGGCGTGGGCTATATATGACATAAGACAGAAGTATGTATCAGGTGTAAACATATATGGAATGGGATATTACGGAAATGATGTTGTGATCTGGGTTTCCGACACTCCATCCTGTACAAGAAAGGACGCTTACTATCTCGGAGCATGTATGAGCCACAAATGGCAGGCGGGAGAGGTTACAAAACAGCCGACATTCACATCCCAGGGATCGCAGAAGTACAAATGCAGCAACTGCGGATATACCAAGAATGTCACACTTGACAAATTGAAGCTTGCGACGGTGACGGTCAAAACGAAGAATACAGGTAAGGGAATAAGCCTCACCTGGAATACCGATTCAAGAGCCACCGGTTATAAGGTATACAGACGCACAGGCAAGGGTGCATACAGACTTATAAAGACAGTGAAGGGAAGCTCTGTGAGATCAATGGTAGACAGATCTGTTGTAGGAGGAAAGACCTACACATACAGAGTATCGGCATACAACAGCTATACAAAGGGCGGCTCCAAGGCAAAGAGCCAGTATTATATAGGTTGCACGACCGCAAGAGCAAAGAATACCTCACAGGGAGTAAGAGTCTCCTGGAAGAAGACAAAGGGAGCCGCCGGCTATAAGATATACAAAAAGACAGGCAGCGGCAGATTCAAATGTGTGAAGGTTGTGAAAGCAAAGACCAGAACATATCTTGACCGCCGTGTGAAGTCAGGAACAAAGTACACATACTTTGTAAAACCATACAAAGGAAAGACGGCAGGAACCTACAAGAAGGCTAGTGTCAAGTACAGATAAAAAGTAAATAGAGCGCGTAAAAAATACCATGTACAGCATTTCGCCTGTACATGGTATTTTTGCTTTTGTTATATGCTTAGAATGATATTATTTTTCATTCTTGTGTTCTGTTATGTCCCTGTGGGAATTGTCGAACAGATCTGTGTCGGCCACATCTGATGAATCATTTCGATTCAGCGTCTCGCCTATGCGGGCCTTTGCCTCAGTTCCGGCAGCCTTGATACCCTCGGTGATCACCTCGCTCTTTTCCTTGAGATTTTCACTTATCACAGCGCTTTTTTCCTTTACGTTCTCTGTAAGCTCCTCAGCCTTCAGTTTGATCTTCTTTGTTATGGAGAAGCTTTCAGGGTTATTCTCAAATGCTCGTTTGATCGATGCTGTATCGTGAAGAGAGAGAAGGAAGCTTGGCTTCTCCTTGAACTTCTCACGATCCAGAGCCAGTCGGGACTTGAGTTCCTCAACACGGACAATAAGATCATTCTCTTTCGCAAATTTCTTCACCTTGCTCATCAGGTTGAATGATACAACACAGTCGATCACGAATACCCCGTAGAAGAAACCGATGAAGAAGGAGAATGTCAGGTGATCCGCCAGCCAGTACACAGCGTTCAGTATGTGTGGATGGAGGAAGAAATAGTACAGTGCCGCGATCACACCCCAGAAGAATGAGAACAGCGGACATATGATGCCCTGTATATTGCCCCACTCATCTGAGTAGTCCCACAGCTTGATGTTCATTCCTATTATAAATATACGTCCGGCAATGTATTCCACAACGGTCATGGCGATGGCCATGATCAGTACCACCAGAACCTTTTGCAAAACAGGATGGGCGTCAACAGCATCTATATGGATCAGGGACAGGAGATACAGCACCACCAGGCCTGAACCGTAGAGAGGCAGGTAAGGTCCGATGAGGAATCCCGGGTTGATCCATTTGTGGCTTGGGTTGCTCTTGGATAAGAACTTTCTGAATATGACTTCAATGCACCAGCCCATGACGCATCCTATGAAAAATAAAAATAATATTACCAGAATACTTTTGATATTGAAATTATCCATACATGGAATCTCCTTTGTATATATGACTTTGCCAATAGTAATAAGATAGTATATAGAAGGAAAAAAAGCAACCTTACAAAATGTCACAAGTGTAAGATAGCTTGTTGATACTTATTGAGAAAAAAAGTCATTTAAATTGCGAATGTTATATTGGACTAACGCCGGGGCAGTGCTATACTTACAGCAAATAAAAAGCCACGAAACAGATGCAGACTCTTTCTACAGTACGAAGATCGAGAATGCATTTTTACGTTAAGGAGAGTTTGATTGAACAAACCGTGATTAGAAAAATCGAATCACGGCGAAGCCTGTCATATAATCCACCTTGCGTATAAGTGGTCATATCATTAATCAGAATAAATATATAATCAAGGAGGACAAAATCATGATGAAGGCATTAAAGAAGGTAAACTGGAAGAAGCTTGGAATATTTGCAGGTGGAGTATTATTTGGAACAGCTGGTATCAAGGTTCTCTCAAGCAAGGATGCAAAGAACGTATATACACATTGTACAGCTGGTGTTCTTAGAGCAAAGGACTGTGTCATGAAGACAGCAAATACTATCCAGGAGAACTGTGGTGATATCTACGCAGGAGCAAAGGATATCAACGAGGCAAGAGCACAGAAGGCAGCAGAGGCTGACTTTGAGGATACTGAGTGCACAGAGGCTGAGAGCGCTGATGCAGCAGAGACTGTAGAAGAGTAATCAGTATAAGACAAAACATAAGAAAGAGGCGAAGATCTTGAAGTTTTCTATTTTAAATGAAACAAAGAATCGTCTGCGTATACACATGGCACAGAGCCGCATGACCATGGCACAGGCCGACATACTTCAGTATTATCTGGAGAACTGTGAGGCAGTGGAAGAGGTCAAGGTGCACGACAGAACCTGTGACGCGATCATCATATATGATGGTGACCGTGCAGCGGTGATAGATGCGCTGAGACAGTTTGGATATGACAGGGTGGAGGTTCCGGCGGATCTCACAGAGACATCAGGCAGAGTCATGAACAGACAGTATGAGGACAAGCTGTTTTGGAAGACCGCCTGGTACATGACCAAGAAATGGATCATGCCAATGCCGCTTCGGTATTGTCTGACATCCGTCAAAGCTCTCAAGTATATAGGCAAGGGGCTCAAGTGTCTTGCGAACAGGAAGCTTGAGGTGCCGGTTCTCGATGCAACAGCCATAACAGCATCCATTCTGACAAATGATTTCGCGACAGCGGGATCAGTCATGTTCCTTCTGGAGATCGGTGAGATCCTTGAGGAGTGGACACATAAGAAGTCGGTGGATGGACTGGCAAGAAGCATGTCACTCAATATCAATAAGGTATGGGTGCGTGTGGATGATTGTGATGTACTTATGGACAGTGCGAAGATCGCAAAGGATGATCTGGTAGTGGTTCATATGGGCAATGTCATTCCATTTGACGGTGTTGTGGATCAGGGCGAGGGCATGGTCAATCAGGCATCCCTCACCGGAGAGTCAGTACCGGTCCACAAGGGACACGGAGACAGTGCATATGCAGGTACAGTTGTTGAGGAAGGTGAGCTGGTAGTCAGAGTTGTAAAGACTGGTAAGACCAGCAGATATGATAAAGTTGTTGCGATGATAGAGGAGTCTGAGAAGCTTAAGTCAGGACTTGAGAGCAAGGCAGAGCATCTTGCAGATGGTCTTGTGCCATGGACTCTCGGTGGAACTATCCTCACATACCTTTTAACAAGGAATATCACCAAGACACTTGCGGTGCTCATGGTCGACTATTCATGTGCACTGAAGATGTCCATGCCTATAGCGGTATTGTCTGCTATACAGGAGGCAAACAAGCATCACCTCACAGTCAAGGGCGGCAAATTCCTGGAGGCTGTAGCTGATGCAGACACGATAGTATTTGACAAGACAGGAACACTTACAAAGGCATCACCTACGCTTGTACGCGTCGTATCATTTGACGGAAGAGATCCTGATGAACTGCTCAGGATAGCTGCATGTCTGGAGGAGCATTTCCCTCATTCCATGGCAAGAGCGGTTGTGGCAGGAGCTGCAGCCAAGGGGCTGGAGCATGAGGAGATGCACTCCAAGGTTGAGTATGTTGTGGCTCACGGTATCTCATCAAGCATAGACGGCAAGAAGGTTGTCATAGGAAGCTATCATTTCGTATTTGAGGATGAGGGCTGTGTGATACCTGAGGATAAGATAGAGCTGTACGAGTCGTTGTCCAAGACTCATTCACATCTGTTCATGGGAATCGATGGCAGGCTGGCAGCAGTCATATCCATCAAGGATCCGGTCAGACCTGAGTCGGCCGAGGTTGTTTCAAGGCTCAAGAAGCTGGGAATCAAGAAGGTTGTCATGATGACAGGAGACAGTGACAGAACGGCCAAGGCTATTGCAGAGCAGGTAGGGGTGGATGAGTATTACTCAGAGGTCCTTCCTGAGGACAAGGCAAAGTTTGTCGAGGCTGAGAAGACTGCGGGTCGAAAGGTCATCATGGTGGGAGATGGAATCAATGACTCACCTGCACTGTCGGCATCCGATGCTGGAATTGCCGTAAGTGATGGCGCGGAGATTGCCAGAGAGATCGCAGATATAACTGTCAGTGCGGACAATCTGTACGAGCTCGTAACACTTAAGGAACTCAGTAATAAGCTGATGAGCAGGATCAACAGGAACTATCGCAAGATAGTGACCATCAACACAGGACTTATCATCCTGGGCGTGATGGGAGTTATCCAGCCAACCACATCAGCACTGCTTCACAATTCATCGACGCTTCTCATAAGTCTTGACAGTATGAAGAAGCTGCTGGATTGATGATCGGAGCATAGAATTATATTGATGATCGAAGCGTAGAATCATATAGAATATAAAATAAAGCTGCCCTCTTCACTGTGATGAGTACCCGGGATTTCGGAACATTAGTGAGGAGGGCAGTTTTGTAGTTAAAAGATGATTTTAAATAATAAAAATAATCTGTAAGAATTGTTGACCGGGCCGACAGAATATGACAAAATGTACGTATAAATCATGAGTAGATAGCTGAACATAAGGGCAGAATATTAGCAGATATTATCTGGAATGTTTATGAAATGAAAATATACAGATGTGTGTGGAACACAGCATGATGCGTGTGTTCATCACAATAGAATGGAGGATGATTAGTATGGTAAAAACGGTAAAAGGCGATAATTTTGAAGATATAAAGGCATGCGGTGTGGCGGTTGCGGATTTCTCAGCAACATGGTGCGGACCATGCAAGATGATGGCACCGGTATTTCACACGGTTGCAGATGAACTGAATGGTGAAGTGGATTTCTTCAGTGTGGACGTGGATGAGAATCCTGGACTTGCGGCTGCCAATAAGGTGTTCAGTGTTCCGACATTGATACTGTACAAGAATGGTGTTGAGGCATCGAGGAGTGTCGGAGCTATATCCAAGTATGATCTTCTCGATTTCATTGAGAAGATCAAATAATTGTCTGTGATATGTATCCCGGATATTTTAATTGGGATCTGAATTGAAGTGGGGATACAAACTAGAAACAGGAAAAACATAAAGCCCTGTCAGACTTAACATTCATATGGGTCTCATATTATGGATACATATGAATGTTAAGTCTGACAGGGCTTTAAGGTTATTGAAAACACATTGACTATCTGGCGTCTCTGTCTACATATTCTCTATACTTAACCAGACTCTTATATGCCGGTCTGATGATCTTGTCCGTGGTGACAAGCTCCTCGATTCTGTGAGCGCTCCATCCAACTATACGTGCCACTGCAAAGAGCGGTGTGTAGAGCTCCCTAGGAATTCCGAGCATCTCATACACGAATCCGCTGTAGAAGTCTACGTTAGGGCTGACACCCTTGTATATCTTGCGTTCCTTGGCGATGAGCTTTGGCGCGATCTTCTCAATGTTGTTGTACAGAGTCATATCCTCGTCCCTGCCCTTGGCAGCGGCAAGCTGTTCGACAAATGACTTGAATACTTTTTCTCTTGGGTCTGACAGTGAGTAAACGGCATGGCCCATACCATAGATGAGTCCCTTGTGGTCGTAGGCTTGCTTGTTCAGCAGCTTATCCAGATATGCCTCTATGGCCTCTTCGTCATGGTAATCCTTTATGTGCTCCTTGATATCGTCCATCATGTTCATAACCTGCAGGTTGGCACCACCATGCTTCCTTCCCTTGAGGGATGAAAGGGCGGCGGCAATGGCAGAGTATGTGTCAGAGCCGGATGACGTTACAACTCTTGTGGTGAATGTGGAATTGTTACCACCGCCGTGCTCCATGTGAAGCAGAAGTGCTATGTCAAGAACTCTTGCCTCAAGCTCGGTATACTTCATGTCAGGCCTGAGCATCCTGAGGATGTTTTCAGCCACGGAAGCATCCTTGTCAGGTCTGTGAATGTACATACTTCCGTCGTTCTCATAATGGTTGTATGCGTGATAACCATACACAGCCATCATAGGAAATGTTCCGATGAGACCGATACACTGTCTGAGAACATTGTCTATATCCAGGTTGGTAGCCTGATTATCGTATGAAGCCAGAGTCAGCACACTTCTTGTCATGGAGTTCATTATATCCACACTAGGTGCTTTCATGATGACATCACGGGTAAAGTTGGTCGGCAGGTTCATGGACTCGGCGATGACACTGCTGAATTCTGAGAGCTGAGCCTCGGTAGGCAGTTCTCCGAAGAGAAGAAGATAAGCAGCTTCCTCAAATATATGGCGTTTTCCTTTGCCGCCTTTTACGAGATCCTGTACATCATAGCCTCTGTACAATAACTGTCCGTCACACGGAACCTTCTGGCCATCCACATCCTTAAATGCTATGATCTGTGATATATTGGTAAGACCGGTCAGAACTCCCTGCCCATTCTCATCACGCAGTCCTCTTTTTACTCCGTATCTGGCATAGAGCTCTTTGTCTATCACATCATGCTGCTGACAGAGAGAAGCCTGCTTCTCCACGTATTCTGTCAGATTCTCCATATACTCCATATAAGTAACTCCTTTCCGTTTGTATGATAAATCAGATGATCTTTTTGCATATGTCGCTTAGACAACATGCGTCGCAATGTGGCTTCGTTCTGGCTGTGCACACGGATCTGCCGTGATCCACCAGCCTGTGACAGAAGTCATTGCTCTCATCTGGAGGTACAAGCTTCCACAGTTCCATCTCAACCTTCTTCGGATCTTTTATCCCGTCAACCAGTCCCATTCGGTTGACAAGGCGTATACAGTGGGTATCTGTTACAATGGCAGGTTTGCCGTAGATATCACCCATGATGAGGTTTGCGCTCTTGCGGCCTACGCCGGGGAGCTTAAGCAGCTCATCAAGACTGTCAGGAACCTGGCAATCATAGGAATCAACAAGCATATTCATACATGCACTAATATCTCTGGCCTTGCTCTTCCCCAGTCCGCAAGGTCTCACAATGGCCTCGATGTCACTGACATCGGCAGCAGCCAGTTCTTTTACTCCTGGATATTTGGCAAATAAATCCTGGACTACCACATTCACCCTTGCATCAGTGCACTGCGCCGCCAGGCGGACACTGACAAGAAGCTGCCATGCGTGTGAAGTATCGAGGGTGCATACTGTGTCAGGATATTCCTTCTTCAACCTCTCGATAATGTCCAGTGTTCTCTGTTTTTTCGTATATCTCTTCTGTGATTCCATAAAAAAGACCTCCAGTCTCTATATGATAACATGAAAGGCCTGCAAATGGATATCGAAAAAGAATTCTTAATAAAAATGTTAGAAGTGTGAAAATGTTGGGAAGAGAAGACATGCCGCAGCCCAGTATATGTGCTGGGCTGCGGCATGTCTATGCTGGTATAAATATCATGTCTGAAAGATCTTACTTTGTTCCGAAGATTCTGTCGCCGGCATCGCCAAGTCCTGGGCAGATGTAAGCGTTCTCGTTCAGCTCGCGGTCAACATGACCAACGTATAGCTGGATGTCAGGATGAGCCTTGAGAAGTCTCTCAATTCCCTGCGGTGCAGCGATGATCGACATGAACTTGATATGCTTACCGCCGTGCTGCTTGATGAAATCAACGGCAGCAACAGCTGATCCTCCGGTTGCAAGCATAGGATCCGTGACAACTATAAGTCTCTCATCGATAGGATCAGGGAGCTTGCAGTAGTACTCATGAGGTTCATGAGTCTCCTCGTCTCTGTACAGACCGATGTGTCCGATCTTGGCTGTAGGAACCAGAGCCTGAAGTCCACTGACCATTCCAAGTCCTGCACGGAGAATAGGTACGATCGCAAGATTTCTTCCTGCGATGACCGGAGTCATGCATTCCTCGATAGGAGTCTCTATACATACATCCTCGGTAGGAAGATCTTTCAGAGCCTCATATCCCATGAGCATGGCGATCTCTTCAACAAGTGCACGGAATTCGGCAGTTCCGGTGTTCTTATCTCTGAGCTTTGAAATCTTATGCTGAATAAGTGGATGTGTCATAACTGTGTAATCTGTCATATTGTGTAACCTCCTAATAAATAATATACAGATAATTATTATGCCTCAATGTCAGAGTTCTGTGGATTCATTCCAAGTCCGCGGCTTACATCACCTTTGGTGTTCTCACCAAAGGTATAGTCGTTACCAGGCAGTATAGCGTTCAGCAGGATGCCGAATATAGCTGCGAGGGCAAGTCCTGTAAGAGTGATAGTTGTGCCTCCGATCGTGAATGTAAGGCCATTTTTGAAACCAAGTCCACATACCATGATAACGGCTGCGATGATCAGGTTTCTTGACTTCGTGAAGTCTACGTGGTTCTCAACCACATTTCTTACACCTATGGCTGAGATCATTCCGTAGAGGATGAAGCTTATGCCGCCAATGATGGCGAAAGGCATTGAGCGGATGACTTCTGCAACCTTAGGTATGAAACCGAGGATGACTGCAAAAATGGCAGCCAGTCGTATAACTCTTGGATCGTGAACGCGGCTGAGCTCGAGAACTCCTGTGTTCTCTCCGTAGGTTGTGTTGGCAGGACCGCCAAAGAGTGCGGAGAGAGATGTTGCCAGACCATCACCGATAAGTGTTCTGTGGAGACCTGGATCCTCAAGGAAATTCTGATCTACAGTTGCTGATATGGCACATATATCACCTATATGCTCCATCATGGAAGCGATGGCGATAGGAGCCATGACAAGTATGGCAGTTAAGTTAAATTTACAGATCTGGAAAGGTGGCAGACCGAGAAAATGTGCGTCTGAAACTCCAGAAAAGCTGAGTATTGCTGAACCATCAGGGTTGGTCATACCACAGAAGTGAAGTATGAGTGCAACGCCATATGAGATAAGTACACCCATGAGGATAGGTATGATCTTGAACATGCCCTTGCCCCAGATGTTGAACACAATGACAACAGCCAGTGCGATAAATGCAAGCAGCCAGTTAGTGGATGCGTTTGATATAGCTGATGGTGCGAGGCTCAGACCGATACATATGATGATAGGTCCGGTAACCACTGGTGGAAGGAATCTCATGACACGCTTCACGCCGACAAGCTTGACGATCAGTGCAAGTATCAGATACAGAAGTCCTGCAACCACAATACCGCCACATGCATATGGAAGCTTTTCGCCCATTGGCATGTCCTTGAATATGCCTGTTTTAAGGTCTGCAACTGTGGAGAAACCTCCCAGAAATGCAAATGAAGAACCGAGAAATGCAGGTACCTTAAGCTTAGTGCATAAGTGGAAGAACAGTGTTCCAAGACCGGCACATACAAGAGTTACCTGAATTGAGAGTCCCTGACCCTCGAAGTATCCGTTTACGAGAAGCGGAACAAGAATTGTTGCACCAAACATGGCAAACATATGCTGGAATCCAAGTAAAAGCATCTTTGGAATTCCAAGCTTACGTGCATCACGAATGGCTTCTTTTTGATTATCCATAAGTAATAATCCTCCCATATTTTTTCTTAATTAAATATTATAAAGTTTATTTACACTAAGGTCAATTTGAATAGTGAAATTTCCAAAATAAACTTAAGATATGTAATATATGTCAGCACTTGACAAAATGTTACAGAATTGTTACAATTCTGCTTGGATTGAGTAAAGGGGAGAAAAATAAAGATACAGGTCGAAGGAGACTACAGATATTATGATTGAATTAGAGAACGTGAGTATGACATATCCTGGGGGCAATCAGGCACTCAAGAATGTCAATATTAATATAGAGAAAGGCGAGTTCGTATTTATCGTTGGAAGCAGTGGATCAGGCAAGACCACTCTGTTTAGGCTTCTGCTCAAGGAGCTCGATCCTACGGAGGGCAATATCACTGTTGCCGGATACGACTACGGCAAGATCAAGAGGAAGGATATACCGAAGGTCAGAAGAAGGATTGGAGTCGTATTCCAGAACTTCAGACTTCTCAAGGACAGGACTATATACGAGAATGTCGCATTTGCACAGAGAGTCATCCAGACCCCGGCGAGATATATCAGAAGACGAGTTCCGGCCATGCTGACGCTGGTTGGACTTGCAGACAAATACAAATCATACCCGAAGGAGCTCTCAGGTGGTGAGCAGCAGAGAGTTGCCATGGCGAGAGCACTGGTCAACAATCCGGACATCATACTGGCGGACGAGCCTACAGGAAACCTTGATCCTAAGAACTCACTGGATATCATGAACCTCCTTGAGGATATTAACAAGAGAGGAACCACAGTTGTTGTGGTAACCCACAACAAGGATATCGTCAATGAGATGAAGAAGAGAGTTATCACCTTGAAGAAGGGCGTTATAATCAGTGATGAGAAGGAAGGAGGCTACATAGATGAAGATTAGTACATTTTTCTATGTCCTCAGACAGGGCTTTGCGAATATAAGAAGAAACATACTGTTCTCACTTGCATCACTGGGAACCATCATATCATGTCTGTTCCTTTTCGGAATCATATATGCGGTGGTTGTAAACTTCCAGTCAGGTATGCAGGAGCTTGAGAAGACAGTCACCATATCTGTATTCTTCGACGAGGATGCGTCAGATGAGACCATACAGCTCATAGGTGAACAGATAAGAACGGTCGATTATGTTGAGACGATGGATTTCATCTCAGCCGATGAGGCATGGGACAAGTTTGCAGATCAGAACTACGATGATCCACAGGTTGCAAAGAATGCATTTGGCGGAGATAACCCGTTAAAGAATGCTGCGTCATATGAGATCACACTCAAGGATGTATCAAGACAGCCGGAGTTCGTGGCATTTGCCCAGGGCCTTTCAGGAGTCAGAAAGGTAAAGAGTTCTGACGTGACTGCGGACAGCATCACGACACTGTCATCCCTTGTGGGATATGCATCCATAGGAATAGTTGTGATACTGATGCTGGTATCTATATTCCTTATAAGTAACACGATCACCATAGGTATCACAGTGCGAAAGGAAGAGATAGGGATCATGAAGCTGATCGGTGCGACAAATGTATTTGTAAGAGCACCGTTCATCATAGAGGGTGTGATCATAGGCGCGGTCGGTTCGGCTATACCTCTGGTCCTTCTGTACTACATGTACGATAAGATACTGACATACGTTGCCGGAAGGTTCAAGGTTGTCACAACGCTGTTCGCATTTGTGAGCCAGCAGGATCTGTTCAGGACTATGGTACCGGTCGGACTTGTGCTCGGTATCGGTGTTGGTCTGGTAGGAAGTATTCTTACCACAAGAAAGCACCTGAGAGTGTAGTGTTAAATGCGGTCAGAGCAATGCACAAAAAATTCACAAATTGTTATTACTTTTTTAGGAACAATATGTGTTATAATGCTGATAAGTAGGGCAAAAAGATAATAACATTATGAAATGCGATTAGGAGGCATGAATGATGAGAATAGATTTATACAAGATAAAGAAGAAAGGTATGCAGGTGGCAGTGGTTACTACAGGAGCACTGCTCATGTCGTTTACATCCATATTTGCGGCTCCTGTGTTCAGCGTGCATGCTGAGGAGACCAAGGAGGATGTTGAGCAGCAGAAGGAAGAGGCTCAGCAGGCTCAGGAAGAGGCGAATGCAAACGCAGAGAAGTATCAGAAGAAGGTAGACAAGCTTACAGCGGCTGTAAATGAGCTCGATAAGCAGGCCACAGATATAAGCACACAGATCGTGGAGAAGAAACAGCAGGCTGAGGATCTTCAGAATGAGATAGATGAGACTCAGACAAAGCTTGCAGAGGCTCAGGTCAGTGAGGATAATCAGTATGAGGCGATGAAGAAGAGGATACAGTACCTCTACGAGGAGGGCGATGTTGCTTACATAGATGCACTTATGTCATCGGCTTCATTTGAGGATAGTCTTAACAAGTCTGAGTATGTTGATCAGCTCAGCACATATGACCAGAAGCAGCTCAACAAGCTGGTAAAGACTAAGAATGACATAGCAGAGTATCAGCAGACACTCAAGGATGATCTGGCGGATGTAGAGAAGGTAAAGGCAGACCTGGAGACCAAGCAGGCAGACCTCGATGATGTTATAAGCCAGAAGAATGCGGAGATCAACAAGTACAGTGATGATGTTGAGATGCAGAAAGCTCTTGCGGCTGAATACGCAAAGCAGGAGTCAGAGCTGGATGACAAGCTGGCAGAGCTTGCGCGTCAGGAACAGCAGAGACTGGAGGAGGAGCGTAAGCAGAGAGAAGCTGAACAACAGCAGCAGGATAACAACGGTGGAAGCGATAACTCAGGCAGTGACAGCGACAACAGTGGAAGTAACAATGGCGGTTCAACAACCGGTTCAGGTCAGTTCATATGGCCTGTATCAGGACCTATCACAGACTACTTCGGACCTAGAGAGTCACCGACAGCAGGAGCAAGCTCCAATCATATGGGTATAGATATAGGATGTTCATACGGAGTGCCTATCGCAGCGGCTGATGCAGGTGTTGTAACGGTAGCCGAGTGGGGCGAGAGTGGTGGTAACTACGTTATGATAGATCACGGTAATGGATTTGTGACGATGTACCTTCACAACTCATCACTTGCAGTAAGCGTTGGCGATGTGGTTTCACAGGGACAGACCATTGCGTACGCAGGTTCAACAGGATATTCAACAGGTACACATTGCCACTTCTCAGTATTCCTGAATGGCTCATATGTCAACCCACTTGATTATCTGTAAGATGAGGCTGAGACATGGCATAGGGATATGTGTCATATCATAAGATCTTAATATGATCATATATAGAATAGAGAAAAAATGCGTGATTCATGAAATATGGATCACGCATTTTTTATGTTAATAGGGGCGTGGATATGGGCGAAGTACCATATGTTGTGGTGGTGAGAAAATATGTCGAAAACAATAGTTTTTTTAAGAAAAAATAGGATTAGTGTCGGTTGACATAAGTGGTAAAAGTATTTATACTCACACTGGACTGAGTATTTATTTAAGGAGTATATTATGGTTTTTTCGAGCATGGAGTTCTTATTTAGATTCCTGCCTTTATTTTTGCTTATCTATTTTGTGACAAAGCCGAAGTACAGGAATGTTGTACTGCTTTTAGGCAGCCTTGTGTTCTACGCGTATGGCGAACCCATATACGTGTTCTTGATGATGTTTTCTATTATATTTAACTATTCGGTGGCAAGACGAATCAAGCGTTTTTATGATATAGAAGTATATTCGGAGATCGACTGTTCATTTGAGAGAAACTGCTGGCTGGCGGTGGCTATGGTGTTTGATTTTGGAATGTTGTTCATATTCAAATATATCAACTTCTTTATAGAGATAATAAACACTGCAGCGGGAACAAAGATATTTGATAGCGTGGCGATCACGCTGCCGCTTGGAATAAGCTTCTATACGTTCCAGATAACATCGTATATATTTGACGTGTACAGGCTCAAGTATCAGGCGGACAAGAGTATAATCAAGTTCGGAACATATGTGAGCATGTTCCCTCAGCTCATAGCCGGCCCTATAGTCAACTACGATGAGGTGAAGCCTGAGCTGGATCACAGAGAGGTCAAGGCGGACGATATAGAGCGCGGTGCGACACTGTTCGTATTGGGACTTGCGTACAAGGTGCTTCTGGCAAATAAGATAGCCAGTCTGTGGAACGATGTGCAGACGGTTGGCCCTTATGGAATAAACACTGTGACCGCATGGCTTGGTTCATGGGGATATTCATTCCAGCTCCTGTTTGATTTCATGGGTTATTCCGTGATGGCAATAGGAATTGGCCTTATACTTGGCTTCAGGATACCGGAGAACTTTGTCGATCCTTATATGGCACATTCCCTCACAGATTTCTGGAGACGCTGGCATGTTACACTCGGACGCTGGTTCAGAGAGTATGTGTACATACCGATGGGCGGCAACCGAAAGGGAAAGCTCAGAATGATACTTGCCATGTTCACTGTGTGGATGTTTACCGGATTGTGGCATGGTGCGGACTGGAATTTCCTGATATGGGGCTTGTTCCTGTTCGTGTTCCTTCTCATGGAGAAGCTGTTCCTTGGCAAGGTATTTGACAAGGTGAAGGTTCTTGGCCATGTGTACATGTTCTTCCTGATACCGATATCATGGACAATATTTAACATATCTGATCTGAAGCTTCTGGGACTGTACCTGAAGAGAATGTTTGGCATGAACATAGAGGGATCAGTCACCACACATGCCATGGACAAGCTGATCATGCTGGGACACACATACTGGTGGCTGCTGCTGATCTGCGTGATCTTCTGTACACCGTGGCCTAGAAAGCTCATAGAGAAATTCTACAAGAACTGGGTATGCAAGCTTATAATGCTCGCACTGTTCTGGTTCTGTGTATATCAGATAGCAAAGGGTGGCTCCAATCCATTCCTTTATTTTAGATTTTAGGAGGTGGGCAGATGAAGAAATTATGGCAAATGATAAAAGGCTGTCCACTGTTCTCGATACTCATAATATCCGGCGTGATAGTTACCGCAGGCGGTTATGTGGGAGCTGCGCTTGGCGTGTATAAATGGGATGTCAGCTTTCATCATCCTATGGCCCAGACTGTGCTGCTTGATGAGAGGGTGGCAACCGGAACTGACGCAACAAGCACGGATGCTCCGGGAAAGAGCGAGCTGACGTCGGAGTCCACGGGCAGTGCGGCTGCAGAGGAGCAGACAACGGAGGTGAAATCCACGGAGAAGCAGACTTCTGAGAATGCATCCACGGAGAAGACAACAGAGAAATCTACAGAGAAAGCGACCACCGAAAAGGCAACTACGGAAAAAGCAACCATAGATACAGGCGGTTCGGCTGCTCCGGTGACAAGACAGACTCAATACAAGAAGGTTAAGAAGAGAAAGGCAAGAAATAGCTGCTACAGAGATCTCACACAGATCGCTCTTGAGACCCAGTACCCATATATAAAGGTTGACAAGTCTTATTTTGACGATGCTCTGTTCATAGGTGATTCCAGAGTGGAAGGACTGGCGTTGTATTCCGGACTGGACAATGCAGAATTTGCATATATGGAGGGCCTTACTTCATTTGGACTGATGGGTGAGAAGATCGCCTCAAATGGAACAAAGACACTCACAGAGCTGCTTAAGAGCAAACAATTCAAAAAGATATACATCATGCTCGGCATAAATGAGGCGGGTTACAATACGGAGACATACGCATCCACATATATCGATGCGGTGGCCCAGATACAGGCGCTTCAGCCGGACGCAGTGATCTTTATGATGGGCTGCATGCATGTATCCAGCGACTATTCGGCAAGCCACGATATTGTGAACAATGACAATATCGATGACAAGAATGGTGCCATAGCTGCATATGCTGATGGAATAAAGCTTTTCTATCTGGATATGAATACGGTTGTGGACGATGGCAAGGGTGGTCTTGTAAAGGACTATACCTGGGATGACATACATTTGCAGGCGCAGTATTACAGTCTGTGGGAGCAGTATCTGTATGAGCATGGGCTCAAGAATGATGCTTTCAAATAGATAAAGTGCTGCGGGACCTGGCGGCATTTTATCATTATCGGGAGTTGATCAAATGGCAAAAAGACTGGTAATAAAAGATAAATATAAGGGAATCCTGTTCATAATCATGGCAGGGTTCTTTTTCTCACTGATGACCTTCTTCGTGAGACTGTCTGGAGATCTGCCAACTATGCAGAAGGCATTCTTTAGAAATGCAGTGGCCGCTGTTGTGGCCATTGCCATGCTCATGAGGACTGAGGAGAAATTCAAGATAAAGAAGAGCAGCTGGCCGGGAATCGCGGCGAGAAGCATATGTGGAACGACAGGACTTATCTGCAATTTTTATGCAATCGACAAGCTCAACATAGCGGATGCCAATATCCTCAACAAGCTTTCCCCGTTCTTTGCTATCATCGCATCATACTTTGTGTTGAAGGAACGGGCAAACCGGGTAGAGTGGGCATCTGTTGTGCTGGCTTTCGCTGGTGCATTGTTCGTTGTGAAGCCTTCGTTTCATATGGATTTTCTGTATGCCATGGTTGGTGTGGCAGGCGGCCTTGGGGCAGGAATAGCCTACACCTATGTGAGAAAGCTTGGAAAACAGGGGGAGCGCGGACCGGTCATAGTCATGTGTTTCTCTGTATTCTCATGTCTGGTGACGCTTCCATTTATCATATTGGACCACGCACCTATGACATGGCAGCAGATTGTGTGCCTGCTCTGTGCCGGACTTGCGGCGGCTGGTGGACAGTTCAGTATAACCGCAGCATACCAGAAGGCTCCAGCCAGGGAGATATCAGTATTTGACTACAGTCAGGTCATATTTGCGGCTATATTGGGATTTGTATTCCTGGATCAGATCCCTGACATGCTGAGCATTATAGGATATGTGATAATCATAGGAAGTGCAGTTTTCAAATGGTGGTACACCATGAGACAGGATCGCACTTAGCATGATCGGCAGGGCTGAGAGTGGCAGTGCCTTGTACAAATACTTGTAGAATAATTGATATATACAAAAAGACGGATGTCAGAAATGGAAAATGGGTAAAAGTTTCATTGTCTGATATCCGTCTTTTTTATAAAGTTATAAAGGAAGGTTTTAGGTGTTGTGACCGGACTTGTGAGGTATCCGGCCTCCCATCTATCTAAATTGGATTGTTGTTAGTTTGAGTGATGGCAGATACGCTGGTGCTGCCTGGGCATGTCGCACATCTGCTGTCCTCATCAATCTGTATATATAATAAGATGGTACTGTGTACATTCTGTGTATCGGATGTTAAAGAAATATGTTCATAAAAGAAATAATATATAAAGCGTAAATAAATGTTCTATAAATGGTAAAGCTTCTGAATATAGTGAGTATAAGGTTGTGGGTATAGTTGCTGACATGTTAAAATGAAACACACATATGATCATAATTGGTGGATATATCAGATGACAATATTGGATAGAGCAGCTTTATTATGGAATAGTAAGGGGGATTAATATATGGATAAAGAAAAGGTTATACAGGAGCTTCAGGAGAGAACAGAGGAGATAAAGGAAAAGGCCGGGGAGCTTCATAAGGCGATAGAGGAGACTATATCGCAGAAGAAGCAGATGCATTACACGGAACTGGGCGGTCAGGACGGGCAGCCGGATGTGCCGGTTAAGGAAGGATACGGTCTGGTGCTCGGTGGCGGTGGTGGCCGTGGCTCCTATGAGATCGGAGTGTGGAAGGCTCTTGAGGAGTACAGAGATGTGATCGATATAAAGGCGGTGTCAGGAAGCTCGGTCGGTGCGCTGAACGCGGCACTGTATGCGTGTGGTGATCTGGATAAGGCAACACAGATGTGGTACGACATAACCAACGACAGGATACTGTCCAACAAGGATATAGACGAGGACAACAGGAACAAATGGTTTGAGTCCATCAAGGAGAAGCTCACGACCATAGACAATCCAGTCATACAGAGTGCAATAGAGTGCATAGGACTGGATGCTGTGGCAAAAGGCATGAGGATAAAGGATGGCTTCTTCTCCAGAGAAGGACTTATGGACATACTGGAGAATTCACCAGTACTTGATGGTGTGTCGAACAGTGACATGAGCTGTTATGCTACATGTCTCAATGTGGAGGGCAAGCCTACTCCTGAGAGATTCCAGCTGTCAGGCATGGAACCGGAGGAGATAGAACGTATACTTCTTGCTTCTTCAGCCATACCGGTCATATTCCCTATGGAGACGATAGACAAGACAAAGTATTATGATGGAGGCTTCTTCCTTGGGGGAGATAATGTGCCAATACAGCCTCTCTATGATGAGGGCTACAGAAAATTTGTCGTGGTGCATCTCGATGAGAGGAAGACCGACAGATACGATGATGCAGAGATGATACATATATATCCGTCCATTCCTCTTGGTGGTGCCATAGATGGCATGCTTGACTTTTCGCCTGAAGGTGTTGAGAAGAGGATAACACAGGGATATGACGATGCAAAGGCGGTGCTTGTTGAGAAGTTTGGCCCAAGACTGTTCTTCACCCGCCATGGGCAGACCGTGTGGAATGTGGAAAACAAGATATGTGGAGCCACGGATATTGAACTCACAGAGCTTGGACATCAGCAGGCGGAGCAGCTTGGTGAGATGATAAAGAATGGAGATTATCACATAGATGAGATTCTGTATTCGCCTCTGGTCAGGGCTTCGGAGACGGCAAGACATATATCCGAGATAACAGGAATTCCTATGAGAGCCGAGGAGAGACTCCGTGAGCAGTGTTTTGGCAAATACGAGGGAACAGCCAGAAACGGCGCTATATTCGCCAAGGCGAAGACGCATTTTCTGGATCACTATGAGGGCGGAGAGACCATGGTTCATCTGTGTCAGAGGGTGTACAATTTGTTAGATGAGCTTAAGGCTGAGTCGGAAGATTCCGGGAAGACATATCTTCTGGTTGCCCACAATGGAATATCAAGAATAGTACAGTCGTATTTCAATGATATGACAAATGAGGAATTCGCAGCATTTGGCATAAAGAACTGTGAGATAAGAGAATATAGATTCTGATCGCCACATGTGTGGTATCAGATGTAAAAAAGAGAAAACAGCAGGCAGATCAATATGATGTGAATGTGGTTTTCTCTTTTTTTCTGGGATATCCCCAAATGCTCCTGTAAATGTGTATAAAAGAATACTTGATATTATTTATCACTAATATAGTTGACACAGAGCCTACATATGTGCTAATAAATATATGAACATATAATCATGCGTTTAAATATCAACGTACGGCATGAGAGCTATGCGATGCGTTTATGGAGAATATAAAATGTGGAAAAGGAGAGAATCATGGGAGACAACAGTTTTTTGAGGATCAGTGGGATAAAGAAAAGCTTCGGTTCAGGGGAGAACCGAACTGAGGTACTTAGAGGAATTGATTTTGAGGTCGCAAAGGGCGAGTTCTGTGTGCTGCTTGGCCCATCGGGGTCTGGCAAGTCAACTCTGCTCAATATCATAGGTGGGATCGACAGCCCGGATTCCGGTTATATCTCCATAGATGGAGAGAAGACAGGTGATATGGACGAGAAGACACTGACCAGATATAGGAGAAAGCATCTCGGTTATGTATTCCAGATGTATAATCTCATACCTAATCTCAATGTAAAGGAGAATGTGGAGGTTGGAGCATACCTTAGTGATAATCCTTTTGATGTTGATGATCTGTTAAAGACTCTGGGGCTTTATGAGCACAGACATAAGCTCCCAAATCAGCTGTCGGGTGGACAGCAGCAGAGGACCTCAATTGGAAGGGCAATCGTGAAGAATCCTGATATACTTCTCTGCGATGAACCGACAGGTGCCCTTGACTACAACACTTCCAAGGAGATACTTAAGCTCATAGAGGATGTGAACCAGAAGTATGGCAACACAATAATCATGGTCACCCACAATGATGCCATCAAGAATATGGCGGACCGGACTGTGAAGCTCAGGGACGGCATGATAAGACGCAACATTGTAAATGAGAACAAGATATCCGCTGTAGAGCTTGACTGGTAATTGGGCAGACAGGGTAGACGTTCAATAGGAAAGGGGATCTGTTATGAGAAATCCATTGTGGAGAAGAATTCCAAAGGAACTGAAGGGAGAGCTTGGAAAATATATGGTCATATTCCTGTTCATGGTCATAACGACGGGAATGGTGTCGGGCTTCATGGTTGCAGGTGAGAGCATGAAGAAAACCTACGACAATACATTTGACAAATACAACGTGGAGGATGGACATTTTGATCTGTCGGATGAGGCGTCTGACAATATGAAGGACAATATAGAGGATGAGGGCGTGAAGCTCTATGATATGTCGTATTATGAACTGCCTATGAGTAAGATCGGATCAGACTCTGATGGCAATAGTGGTAATGTGGAAGGCAATGCAGAGACAAAAGATGATACGGTGAATTTTGTAAATGATGCTGCAGATGATGGGGGAAGGACACTGAGGATATTCGCACCAAGACACGATGTAAATAAAATGTGCCTGATGGATGGTGAATTTCCTGTAGGAACTGATGAGATCGCCATTGACAGAATGTATGCGGTGAACAACGATATAGAGATCGGGGATGATATAAAAGCGGGTGACAAGGTATACAGCGTGTGCGGATTTGTGGCACTCTCCGACTACAGTACCATGTTCCAGAACAACAATGACACCATGTTTGATGCCACGATATTCGGAATTGCGGTTGTGACAAATGAGGAATTTGATGATCTTCCGGAGAAAAATAAGACCTGGTCGTATTCATGGATGTACGATGAAGGAATGCCGGATGAGGAGAACGATGAGAAAAAGCTGGCGGATGACCTTCTTGAGATTGTGTATACACAGGCGGTCATGAACGGCATTATGGTGGAAAACTACATTCCAAGGTATCAGAACCAGGCGATCAACTTTGCAGGGGATGATATTGGCAGTGATACAAATATGATGAAATGGTTTGAATACATCGTCATAGTTATACTTGCATTTATATTTGCGGTAACCATCGGCAACACGCTGACAAAGGAGGCGTCGGTCATCGGAACCCTGAGAGCCTCGGGATACACAAAGGGAGAGCTTCTTATTCATTACATATCACTTCCTGTCATAGTTACTTTTGTGGCATCGGTGGTGGGAAACGTGCTTGGCTATTCGGTGTTCAAGGATATGGGGGCACAGCTTTACTATGCAAGCTATTCCCTCACTAAGTATGTGACGTATTGGAATGCCGATGCATTTGTGCTTACAACAGTCATACCTCTTATAATCATGATCGCTGTGAACCTGTTAGTGGTAAATAGCAAATTGAAGCTCTCACCACTGAGGTTCCTGAGGCATGACCTCAGCAGGTCAAAGAGAAAGAAGGCGGTGAAGCTGCCTCACTGGAAGTTCATGACAAGGTTCAAGACCCGTGTCATACTTCAGAACATTCCGGGATATGTGGTCATGCTTGTTGGAATTTACTTCGCACAGGTTCTGCTGATGTTCGGACTTATGTTGAATCCTATGCTGAAGCACTATCAGAATGACATATTGGATAATATGATAGCTGACCACCAGTATGTTCTGGATTCACAGGTGGAGACGGCAAATAATAATGCGGAAACCTACTGTATGAAGACGCTAAGGACGACTGGAGATATAGATGATGAGATCATGGTGTATGGAATACACTCTGACAGTAAATATTTCCCGGTTAAGCTGGACGACGGAGATGTGCTGGTATCTGACAGCTACGCAGACAAATATGAGATAGTTGATGGCGACAAACTTGAGCTCAAGGAGAGCTATACTGATGACACATATGATCTCAAGGTGACGGGGTCTGTGGTGTATCCGGCAGCCCCTGCGGTGTTCGTGACAGAGGGTGATTTCAGAGAAATATTTGACAAGGACGAGGATTACTTCACCGGCTATTTCTCGAATGACAAGCTGACCGATATAGAGGATCATGTAGTGTCAGAGATCACAAAGGATGACATGATAAAGGTGTCCAGACAGCTCACCAAGTCCATGGGAGGTATGTTCTACATAGTGGTTGTATTTTCACTTGTTATGTTCATGCTTCTCGTATATCTGCTCACAAAACTAATAGTGGAGAAGAACACGGTGTCCATATCCATGGTTAAGATACTGGGATATGACACAAAGGAGATCAGTAAGCTGTATCTGTCATCCACAACTGTCATGGTTGCGGTGGTGACGCTGCTCGATATACTGCTCAGTTACCTGTCGATCAAGGTGATATACAGGGCAATGCTGATAGATATGCTAAGCGGCTGGATGCCGATATACATGGCACCATGGATATTCCCACTCATGTTCGTGCTCAGCTTTACCTGCTATCTGGTGATCTCATTGTTGCAGATGAAGAGGATAAAGAAGATTCCTATGGACGAGGCGCTCAAGAATGTGGAGTGATGTGTCAAGCTGTGTTCAGGTATTATATTGAAAAAAAGAGAAAATTTTGTGCTGTAAATCCCCCGAATCCCTGAAAAGGATACATGGATTAGAGGTCGTGTATCTTTTCAGGGGGAATCCGGGAGTTTGAGCACAAAATTTTCTTTTTTTGCTATTTTGTGGGAAATGTTCCCAAAGCTGTCAGGTTGTCGACCCGGACAGGCTCATGCCAGCTAGATGGTTCCTGTGACAGTCACGGTTGCCGTTCCCGGAGTTGTGGTGATGACTCCCGTGGCTGTATTCTGTGTGAATGTTGCCGCTGGAACAGTGATCTGTCCGGCAACTGTTGCGAACTCGCCTGTTGCTTCATTGTAGGTGTAGTTGTCCGGTGCTGTCCATGCCTTTCCATTGTAGGTCACAGTGATTCCGTTGAGAATCGGATTGAAGGTATCTGTGATGATGACGTTGTCACCTGCGGATGCCTCGGTGTTGCCGTAGTTCTCTATAAGGAAGGTGTAAGTGATCTGACCATTCTCTGCAACTATGCTAGGACTCACAGACTTTGTGATGGCGAGATCGGGAGCTGCAACAGGGGAAACCGACTCAGTTGCAGTGACTGCGTTGGTAAGTCCTGCGCCGGTTACTGTAACAGTGTTGGTCACGGAATCCTCATTGCCTCTAGGTGTAAATTCATTTGTTGTTGTCTCATATATAATAGTAGCATTTCCGCCCGCTGGAACGGAGATTCCAGTGAGTGTCAGCGGAGCTGCAGCACCGACAGCCGGAGCGGCTACCAGAGTTCCATTGGTGTAGTATCTGATGGAATCCGGAATATATGTGAGAGGATATACTGTTGTATTTCCCACTGCATATGCTCCCAGATTATCTGTGAGAGACAGACCTGTGAGTGTGGTAGTTCCGGAATTGATGAGACTTATCACATACGTGATCTTATCCGGTGTTCGGTAGGTGTCCACCACAGCCGTCTTGGAGACTGTGAGGACTTCAATTATTTCTCCAGTTATGATATTGGAATTGGTGGATCCTCCGTTGTAGGACAGAGTTGCCTGATTAGTGAATGTTGCCATTACTTTACCTCCGTATTGTGTTGTCAGAGGTTTATATACCTCTGATATAAAATATGTGCTGTGGAGGCTTTGGGTTACAGATATTACTCACCATCTGCGGCACATTTATGTTATACTAAAAGATAACTATGTGGTTTAAAGAGCTGTTTTTATATACAGGAGGAATATAGGTGAGAAGGAAAAGGTGGTCGTACCTGATTGCCTGTGTGGTGCTGGCAGGTGGGCTGGCAGCGCCTGGCACATATACCAAGGTGTACGCGCAGGATTATGAAAATGTAGAATACGTAACCAGTGTGTCAGAGCTTAGAGATTCCATGGACGAAGCTGATGTGGTAAACTCGGCCGATGTGATGGATAGGGGAGCGGATGTCGACGCCACGGCAATGTACAGCAGTGAGTCAGCCGACATATACAGTCTTCGCAGGATCATATTGTATACAGATGAAGTGCCGGAGACCTATGGCGCGACAACAGTCATCTGTTATGACAAATACGATTACTATGTGCTTGGCTACGATACCGAGGAAGCGACGAAACAGGCATACGAAAAGCTTCAGGAAGAGTACGAGCCTGACAAATGTATGCTTGATCAGGTCATATATTCAGAAGATGTGCTGGCGGATTCAGATTTGGATTCAAATTCGTATGCTGCACAGCGGAACGTTGATGCCATGCTTGCCGCATCGGAGACATATAAGGCTGTAAGCTGGGGCACAAGGTACATGGGAATGGACAGGCTCAAGGCGGAGGTGTCAGAGTACAAGCTGGATGCTAAGGTAAATGTGGCGGTCATAGATACCGGAGTTAATTACTCGGATACTCTGTTTGAAGGCAGGATAAATGAGGAAGGAAGTATGAACTGCTGCGAGGGCGAAGACCGGAGCGACTACGGAGACAACATGGGACATGGAAGTCATGTGGCGGGTATAATAGCGGATGCGACACCGGACAATGTCCGGCTCACGATCATCAAATGTTTCACAAGCCGGGGAGCAACAACAGTGTCAACGGTACAGCAGGGAATCATGGCTGCGCTTGACAGCGGTGCGGACGTGATCAATATGAGCTTCTGCTTCTATGGTAAAAATGCAAGTGACAACACCAGGTCGAAGCTTGACGAATTGTTAAAAAGTGCAAAAGAAGATGGCGTCATCATGTGTGTGGCAGCAGGCAATACGAACAGCACTGTGAACAACTGGGAGATCAGCGACGTGGAAGGTGTGTCATATCCTGCGGACAGCAGTGATGTGATAACAGTGTCGGGGCTTATGCAGAAGGCTGGAACGGAGGAGACAGCAGACAGGATTGCTGCAGATACGGTAGAGTTTGACGATGCATATTCCTACTATGGTGATGCGGTGGATTTTTCTGCTCCGGGAACTTATATAACATCGGCGTGGCAGACCGGAACGGATCACGGACATGTCAGTACAGGAACATCCATGGCGGCTCCGCATATATCAGCGGCGGCGGCCTACGTGAAGCTGGCGGAGCCAGAGCTTGACAGTGACCAGTTGAAGAATAGACTTATCTCATATTCCGTGGATCTGGGAACAGCGGGAAAGGATAAATACTACGGTTACGGTTGTCCATACATGGCGGATTATTTTGCTAATACATTTGGCGGAAAACATCCGGAGACAAAGGTCGGAACCTGTGCGGTGGAAAGTCTTGGAAATGCGAAGGATGGACTGAGACTGTCGTGGACTTCGGCGGATAATGCAAGTGGGTATAAGATATACAGGAAAACTGCGACAAGCGCATACAAATGTATAGCTGAGATAAAAGGTTCAGGAGTCAGAACATACACTGACAAGACTGCGGCGGCTGGAATCAGATACAGATATGCGGTGAGGGGCGTGAACGGCACGGCCGAGGGACAGCCGGCGGCTACAAAGGCACTGGTCAGACTTACCCAGCCGAAGTACAACGTGAAGAATGCATATTCCGGCGTGAAGGTATCCTGGAACAAAGTAAAGGGCGCGAGTGGATACAAAATATACCGCAAGGCACCGGGGCAGAACGGATGGAAGCAGTACAAGGTGCTGTCAGCGGGAACGCTCACATTTGTCGATAAGAATATGACTAATTACAGAAACTATACATACACGGTCAAGGCGTTCAAGGGTACTTCTGCAAGCTCGTATGATACTGCGGGGGTCAGGTTGTACAGGATGCCGGGATGCAAGGCGAAAACGGTCAGATCAAATTCCAGAAAGACGATGGATGTAACATGGAACAAGGTCAGGTATGTCAGCGGGTATCAGATCCAGTACAGTACATCGTCGAAATTTGACAGATATAAGGTGGCAACGATAAATAAGTCCACAAAACTCAGACGCAGGATAAGCTCTCTGTTCTCAGGAAAATATTATTATGTGAGGATGAGAACCTACAGAAGAGTTGGCGGCAAGACCATTCATGGCGGCTGGAGCAGTGTACAGCGCATAAAGGTAAAATAGTGAAAGGCAGATAAGATGGCAGAAAATAAGGATTTGGAAGGATACAAGATCTCCACGATGGAGGATGAAGAGGATTATTTTGACAATGTGGAGATGGAGCTCGACTACAGCATCAGTATAACTGAGGGTTCCATGGAGCTTGGAAAGGACAATATAAAGGAACAGAAGAAGTACATGCGTGACAGCCATGGAGACATGGACGACGAGGAGTTCCTGCAGAACATGCAGTCGGTGAACAATGATGAGGCGTTCCTCAGAAGAGCTGCGAAGCGCCTGGAGGTGTATGAGCACCAGAAGAAGGTGCCGTACTTTGGCAAATTTGTATTCAAATATAAAGATGACGAAGAGTATCTCACGGTATATGTGGGTATGAGCGGTTATCAGTCAGATATGAATGGGCAGCAGCTTGTGTACGACTGGAGAGCACCTGTATCCTCTATGTATTATGCTTATGAAAAGGGACCGGCATCCTACAATGTCCATGTGGATGACATGGAAGATGACGAGTTTTCTGGAGACATAGTGGAGAAGAAACAGTTTCTGGTGTCAAATGGCAGACTTAAAGACGCGGTGGATACTGACTCCAACATCAACGACGCCATATTGCTGGAGGCCCTTGGCGGCAACAGTGGTGTGAAGATGAAAAATGTGGTGGCTACCATACAGAAGGAGCAGGATGCGATCATAAGAAACCGCACGGCGTATAACCTTATAGTGGACGGCCGCGCCGGAAGCGGTAAGACGGTCATAGCCATGCACAGACTGGCGTGGCTGTTGTACAACTACAAGACACTTGAGAGTGACAATGTCATGATACTGTCTCCAAACAGTATATTTGGCGATTATATATCAGAGGTTCTCCCGGAGCTCGAGGAGAACAGTGTGCCTGAGAAGGAATTTGACAGTCTGCTTGAGGAGCTTCTTTTCATAGAGGAGGAATATGAGAGCAAGCTGGATCAGTCGGAGTTCATTATAGACAGCGGCGATCAGGACAACCAGAGGATGAGAAATATCAAGGTCAAGTCGTCCATCTCTTTCTACGACAGTTTCAATGAGTATCTGGACAGGTATGTGTCAGGTATAAAGTTCAGAAATTTCCACTATCAGAAGGTGGAGTATACAGGCGAGGATATAGCTGCCATGTTCAATGGAAGATTTGCAAGAAAACCTGTGTATGAGAGATTCGAGAACATAGCATACTTCATAGTAGACAGGGTGGAGGATAATTCACCAAAGGAGTTCCCGGACGAGAAGAAGCGTAATCTGGCAAGGCAGATACAGAAGCAGATGGTAAATTTATTTGCAGAGAGGAATCTGGTTGAGTTGTATGTTGGATTCCTGGCGGAGATGGAGAAGAAATATCCGGGTATATCGGAGTACAGAAATGAATATGGAAAGATATGCTATGAGGATATCCTTCCTATACTTTACCTGCAGGTGTATTTCTACGGATGTCATTCCTACAACAATATCAAGCACCTCGTCATAGATGAGATGCAGGATTACAATATATTCCAGTATGCGGTGATAGACAGGGTGTTTGGCTGCAAGAAGACTATCCTCGGCGACAGGTATCAGGTACTCTTCTATGATCCTGAGGAGACTGTTGTGGATGTTCTGACGAAGATATTTGCAAAGAGGAACGGACAGGGCGGCTATGAGCTCAAGGAGCTGTTCGCGTCGTACAGATCCACGGCGGAGATCACCGAGTTCTGCAACGGTATACTTGGCGGAGAGGGCGTAGGCGGCAACACTGTGGAGAGACACGGCAGGGTGCCTGAGGAGATACAGTGTGAGTCACTGGATGAAGCTGTGGAGTTCATAAATGACAAGCTGAGCTACGGAGACATGGACGCCTACGACAACATAGCAATCCTGACAAATGACGAGGCAGACGCCTACGAAGTGTACAAACAGCTTTCCGAGTACACCGAGGTGACGCTCATCACCAATCAGTCGGTTGTCTATGCGGGCGGTGTGGTCGTACTTCCAAAGTTCCTTGCAAAGGGAATGGAGTTCGATGCAGTGTACGTCATGACGGACGGAACCTACGACGGAAGCATGGTCACAAGACATGCGCACTATATAGCCTGTACGAGAGCACTCCATGAGCTGTATGTGCTTGATGTGGAGCAGCCATAGGAGTGATACAAAGACAGAAATATTATATCTAGAAATATTTTTCGGGAAAATCGCGATTCCAACTGAACATATATGATGTACTATACGGCATTTCCGCTTTGGGAGATGCCGTATTTTTTATTGTTGCTATATGGCAGATGGTACGCCTGAGCAGAAATGTAATTGTGAGTGTCAGAACTCTGTAAATTATTCGCCAGCTAATAATTGAGATTTGTGTTGATTGTGCAAAAATTATACATAAAACGAGATAACGTATTTTTATTGTTGCAATATCTACAAAGAAATGTTATCATTAAGGAAACGAGAAAACTAAAAATAGTTTCTGAGTTTCCTGAGCGGGAAGCATGTACAGGAAGCTGACAGACACGGATGAACAGGAGGGAGTTATGGACGGAGAAGCACAGCAGCAGCTTAAATTGAGGATATATGAGGCGACCATAGAGGAGTTCCGGGAGAAAGGATTCAAATTCACCATGGACGATATGGCAAGACGACTTGGAGTGAGCAAGAAAACCATATATCAGGTCGTCAGGGACAAGGAATCATTGTTCTTTGACACGGCGACATATATATACGAGCAGATCAAGAGAAGTGAGCAGGCGGTCATGGATGACGACCACCTGACCACTGTGGAGAAGATAAAGGCGATACTCATAGCCATGCCGGACAGCTACAGCGAGCTGGACTGGAGGCAGATATACCAACTGGAGAATTCATATCCACGGATATTTGCCAGGGTGAGAGTAATGATGGAGCAGCAGTGGGATAATACCATAGAACTCCTGAAGCGCGGAATTGCCGAGGGTGTTATAAGGAATATTCCGCCTTTTCGCTATAGTCGTTTTCTGCCATGCAGGATAGGATATGAGCATAGTGGTG
>OGYL01000088.1_pt1 | contig 57617 bp, 37 predicted proteins | sample 1576541 | NCBI WGS metagenome assembly OGYL01 (sample SAMEA3541551, study PRJEB24748) | human gut metagenome | biome: human gut; feature: human-associated habitat; material: faeces | place: China | collected 2012 | reverse complement strand
CCATCCATATAGACCAACAGACAAAAGCTGAACAACTGACAAACGACCGTAGCCACGGCGGCTCCCTTCACCCCCATATTCAAGACGAAAATAAACAAAGGGGCAAGCAATACATTAAGCACCGCACCACTGACAACCCCTACCATGGCATACGCGGCATTTCCCTGAAAACGCATCTGATTGTTCAGTACCAGCGAAGCCGTCATAAAGGGTGCTCCCCACAAAATAATTCCTACATATTGCAGACTGTAAGGTAAAATGGTTGGAGTAGACCCCAACGCCAGACAAAGCGGCTTCAAAAACAGATGTCCCACACAAGCCACAACAAGCCCCATCACAAATGCGTAAACAAAGCCCGTCGTGGCCATAGCACCGGCATTAGCCGTATCACGCGCACCAAGACGACGGGAAATATAATTGCCCGAACCATGACCAAAAAAGAAACCTATGGCCTGGATAACCGACATTACGGGGAAAGCCACACCAATAGCGGCAGTAGCCTGCGTGCTGATACGTCCTACAAACCACGTGTCTGTCAGATTATAAATCGACGTAACCAACATACTTAACATGGTCGGCAGGGCCAAATGCAAAATGACACGCCCTACGGGAGCTTCAGTCAGGAGGTGATAATTGTCGGTTTTTGATTGATACATACTAATAAAAGGTGGGCTGTTTACAAAATACAGACGGCGGTGAAAGTTTCGTTCCCCTCCGCCGCCGTCTTATGGTTTTATCTTACTTCATGAACATCTATTTCTTTTGAGACTGCCGGCCATAGCCATAACCGTAGCCATACCCATAGCCATAACCGTAACCGTATCCATAACCATTATGCATGCGGCAGCCATTAAGAACGATGCACATATTTTTAATCTTACCCGAAGTCTGCAATTTCTCAACCTCAGGCATGATACGTTTGTCTTCTACTCCGATTCGCATTACGAAAAGCGTCACATCAGCTACTCTGCTCACAATAGCAGCATCTGCCACTTGAAATGCCGGAGTCGTATCTATTACAATATAATCGTAAACTTCCTTGAGTTTTCCAATCAACTCTTCCAAACGGCTATTCATCAAAAGTTCAGCCGGATTGGGCGGAATAATTCCAGAAGGAATAAAATCAAAGTCTGTTTTGTCACGAATCAGCAAATCCTCATACGAATCAGTATCGTTATTTAAATATGCCGTCAAGCCCTGCCCATGTCCAAGCAAAGAACTCTGCGTACCTTTACGAATATCGGCATCAATCAGTACGACACGTTTGCGGGCCTGTGCCAAGATATGCGACAAATTACGCGACACAAATGTCTTACCTTGTGAAGGCGACGAAGAGGTCAGCATAATTACGTGCTTGCTGTCCTTTTTGCCGACCATAAAATTCAAATTATAGCGCAAAAGACGGAAAGCCTCAGCCACTGAATTATTATTCTGATCCGTTGCGATAAGATTTTTGATGCCGTCTCGCATGCTGCGCTCACTCATTTCCCAACGTGGAATTTCACCTACAATAGGCAGACTCATAGCGTCTTCCACTTCCTTGCGCGAGCGTAACGCCGTATCCATTGAATAAAGCATTCCGAAATATGCACTGGGCAAAGCCAAACCTATAACGAAACCGACCAGCACAAATATCATCGTGCGGGGAGCTATTGGGCGCTTGTTTCCATAAGGAGGTTCAACCACACGGATATTGGCTTCGTTGATAGCCAACTGGAGTGCTACTTCCTCGCGCTTGTTCAAAAGATAATTGTAAAGATTTTCCTTCAGAATTTGCTGACGCTGGATGTCATTGGCCTGCCGCTCTTTCTGAGGCACCTCGCTCATGGCGCTGTTAAGTACATTTTCGTTGGTCCGTGCCTTTTGTGCTTTCAGGCTAACTGAATTCACGTAACTGCGCACACCGGCCAGAATTGAGGCTCGCTTGGCTTTCAAGGCCTCATTCATATCTCGGATAACAGGAGAATTGGTAGAATTCTGCTCCAGGTTTTTCTTTTCAATCAATATATCATTATAAGCTGAAATTTCCTGCTGTATTCCTGCATCTCCCAAATCCAACATCGGAATGAATTCATCGTCCTTGCTTTTGCTGTGTAAATATGATTCCAGATAGCGTGCCACGCTCAACTGGGTTTCATAATCAAGCGCAAGATTGCGTGCCGTACCCTGCTGCTGCAAAAAGGCGTCAGCACTCTTCTGAAAGTCGACGATATTGTATTTTTCCTTAAAACGGGCCAACGAGCCTTCAACCTTAATCAAATCCTGCTCAATCAGTCCGATACGTTCTTCGATAAACTTTGAGGTATTCTCAGCCACGCGGTTCTTGCTCTCGATAATATCCTCACGATACACTTCAAGCAACGTGGAAAGCAATACTTCTGCCCGCTTCTTATTGACATCCTGACAAACCAACTGAATTAATGAAGACTGTTTGTCAACCGGAGTAGCGGAAATCCTTTTCACGTAAATTTTTGCGGCATCCTTTACGCTGATTCGGGTAATGCTTATTTTCTTTCCTACAAATTCACTGATATACTGCGAATTCTTGTTCAATACGATTTTACCGACAGGAGTACTGAACGGACGCCCAAAGGTTCCCTTATAATTAAATTCCGAATCAAAATCCTCAAACTGAAGATTTTTCAATTCAAAGCTATTTTCATCAAGAATCTTGACATCAAAGGCCAAAGCCTTGGAAAATGGAGCCTGAAAAACCACATTAAAAGGACGGATGCTAAACAATGAAATGGGCCGCAAACCGTCTTTCGTATCATACGATACGTCAAGCCCCAAACGCGAAACCACCCTTTCCATCAAACGGTATGACTGCAAGATAAAAGTTTCGTCCTGCAGGCTGTTTCCTACCGAAACGCCATTCAGTTCCAGCAACATGTTTGCGCCACTGCCGGCCCGGCCCATACTGCCGCTGCCGTTGTTGTCTTCTATTTCCAATACGGCCGTACGCTGATAAACCTGAGGCTGGGTTCTTGAATATACAAATGCCAGAACCACGAATAGTACGACCGAGGTTAAGAACCACATCCAATGTTTCTGCAGAATAACTATGCAGATTCCAATAATTTGCTGAAAATTAATGCTTTCTTCCTTTAGTTCCACTTGATTCGCCGTTGAAGAAACTGTATTATTCGCCATATCCGCAATATAAAAAATTATCGAGTTAGTGAAATGATTAACGAAGCGACTGAAGCCACGATACTTACAAACGAACCTACTACCGAGAGATAGGTATAGCCCGTACTACCCTTAACACGCTCCGACTTGTTGGCCTCTACATAAATCAGGTCATTCTGTTTTACGAAATAAGCAGGAGAATTAAACACACTGGAGGGGTCAGTCAAGTCTATCGTATAGCTTATGCGCTGGCCGTCCTGCTCACGAATGACCTTTACATTCTTTCTGAAGGCCACATTGGTCAAATCGCCGGCCTTTCCCAAAATTTCCAGAATGGTCATGCGCTCTCCCGTAGTATTCTGCACAACGCCCGGATTCTTAACGGCTCCCAACACCGTTACACGGTAGTTTATAATACGCGTTGTTACAATGGCATCCTGTATGTATCCTTCCTGACGTATACGCTGGGCCAGCATGTCCGACAATTCATCGACCGAATAACCGGCCGCCTTGATCTTACCGAATATCGGGAATCGGATATAACCATCCTTGTCTACCGTAAAATAAGATACTCCGGCCTGTGTGTTCTGCGTACTGGCCTGTGATGAACCTACACCCGAACCAATCAGAGTCTGATTGTTGAAAATACTAATCAGCTTGTTGTCACGACTCGTAATTGAAATAGCCAACTGGTCGTCTGCACCGATTTTCAAACTATAAGTGGTGGTCATGTCACGATATTGGGCATACTGCTGCTCCACGCCTTGCAGATACGTCATATCTTTATTGGATACACAAGAAGTAAATGAAATCACCATTATCAGGATTCCCAAAAAACCAAGTTTCCGCATTACTCGAGAAAGTTTTTGTAGTTTATAATTTTAACATGCAAAAGTACAACTTATTTTAAATAAGACCAAAGATGACATACTTTTTAATAGTTGTTTCATGAAAATGCGCAGGTACAGCCGCTCCGCTCTCATTTTTTTGCAGAATTCGGCTATACCCGCGCATATTTAAGTGTTGAGTATGATTCGTCTTTTATCGTCTGGATATCTATCCCGGCATGACAAGCGTCGCCGGGCGTTTTTCTTTAATTATTGTTTTCCTTTTTCTCCTGTACGATGGCATCCAATACGGCTACGGCTGTAATGTTGACGATATCCCGTACGGAGCACTCGAAGTCGGTGAAATGAATAGGTTTGTTCAGTCCCATCTGAATCGGGCCGATAACTTCAGCATCGTCCACCATGCTCTTGATCATCTTATACGACGAGTTGGCCGAACTCAAGTTGGGGAACACCAAGGTGTTGACGTCCAAACCTTTAAGACGGGTAAACGGATATTTCTCGTCACGCAGATCTCTGTCAAGCGCAAAGTTAACCTGCATCTCACCGTCAATAGCCAAGTCAGGATATGATTCCTGCATTTTGGCCACTGCTTCATGGATAGAAGCGGGACTGCCCACTTTGTCTGACCCGAAATTGGAATATGAAAGCATGGCCATGACCGGAGTACGGTTGAAGAAACGTACCGTTGATGCACTCAGTTTGGCTATATCTACCATTGTTTCCGTATCCGGATGCCGGTTGATCAGCGTATCGGCTAAAAACAGCACGCCTTTCTTTGAATGAATCAGATGCATGGTGCCGAAATGGTTATACCCTTTGCGAATACCAATGACGTCCTTGGCCACTTTGATGGTATTTGAATATTTGGTATAAAGTCCGGTTATAAAGGCATCGGCATCGCCCGTTTCCACCATCATCATTCCGAAATAATTACGCTCAAACAGCTTGTCGGTAGCTTCCTGAAGCGTGTATCCCTCACGCTGGCGCTTTTGGGCCAGGATTTCGGCATAATGCATACGGCGCTCCTGCTGATCGTCAGCACGCAGGTCGATTACCTCAACGTTTTCCAGATTCAACTTCATATCGGCTGCCATATTGCGGATAGTCTCACGATTACCCAGCAAAATAGGATGGCAGATACCCTCCTCCTTGGCCTGCACGGCGGCTTCAAGCATTTTGGGGTGGGTTCCTTCGGCAAAGACCACGCGTTTCGGCTCCAATCGAGCGGTATCGTAAAGATTCTGTACGAATTTGCTTTCCTGCCCCATCAGTTCACGCAAATGCTGGCGATAGGCCTTCCAGTCGGTGATGCGCCGACGGGCCACGCCACTCTCCATGGCGGCTTTGGCCACAGCCATGGACACTTCGGTAATCAGACGAGGATCTACGGGTTTCGGAATAAAATAATCCGGTCCGAACGTAAAACTGCGCACGTGGTAGGCACGATTGACAATGTCGGGCACAGGGCGCTTGGCCAGGTCGGCAATGGCACGGGCGGCAGCCAGCTTCATTTCCTCATTGATGGCCTTGGCTGCGGTATCGAGTGCGCCGCGGAATATATAGGGGAAACCGATTACGTTGTTAATCTGATTCGGATAGTCGGTGCGACCCGTACTCATCAGTACGTCGGGACGAGCCTCCTTGGCGTCCTCATACGAAATTTCGGGTACGGGATTGGCCAGCGCAAAGATAATGGGCTTTTCGGCCATGGAGCGTACCATATCCTTTGTCAGCACGTTGCCTTTGGAAAGGCCGACAAAAACGTCGGCACCCCGAACGGCTTCTTCCAGCGTATGCACGTCCGTGCGCGAGGTGGCAAATTCGCGTTTCTGCTCCGTCAGGTTGGGGCGGTCGGCCGTAATGACGCCTTTGGAGTCAAGCATGACAATGTTTTCGCGACGCGCGCCGAAAGAGCAGTAAAGACGGGTGCAGGAAATGGCTGCGGCTCCGGCACCGTTGACCACGAAGCGTGCTTCTTCAATTTTCTTTCCGGCTACCTCAAGAGCATTCAGCAGTCCGGCGGCCGATATGATGGCCGTGCCGTGCTGGTCGTCATGCATGACGGGGATGTCCAGTTCCTCCTTCAGACGGCGTTCTATTTCAAAACACTCCGGTGCCTTGATGTCTTCCAGATTGATACCGCCAAAAGTCGGAGCTATGGCCTTGACTGCCTGAATGAATTTTTCAGGATCTTTTTCGTTCACCTCGATGTCAAAGGCATCAACCCCGGCGTAAATCTTAAAGAGCAGGCTCTTTCCTTCCATCACCGGTTTGCCTGACATGGCTCCTATGTCGCCCAAGCCCAACACGGCTGTTCCGTTAGAAATAACGGCAACCAAATTACCCTTGTTCGTATATTTATATACGTCTTCCTGATTCTTCTGAATCTCCAGACAGGGTTCGGCCACGCCGGGCGAATAAGCCAGCGAAAGGTCGGTCTGTGTACGATAAGGCTTGGTGGGAGTCACTTCTATTTTTCCAGGTTTTCCCTGAGCGTGATAAAGCAAGGCTGCTTCTTTCGTTATCTTTACCATGGTATATTTTGTTTCGATTCTTCTTTTTTTTAAGTAAGGCAAAGTTAATGATTGAATCATTTTTTTATGCCGAAAAATATTTTTTATTTCGTTACTATCTGTACAAAAAAAGCACTTTATACATACTTTTTGTTTTCTTTACGCCATTTTGACGTATTCAGTTGTCAAAAAAAAGCATCTCTGCCGTTTTCTTGAAAAGACTTTAGCGCGCTTCTGCCTCTTCCGATGTTTTTACGTTGTCGTGCGTGGCGAGCGACGAAAAAAGCCGGCTCAAAAAAAATTTTTCCGGCACCTGGAAAAAAGAAGTCGGCACCTTGTTCTCACAACGTGCCGACTATTATATATCAAAAAAAATAAGAACCGTGCTGGATGCCTCGTCAGAACTGATAGGTCAGCGTAAGGCCCAGATTATAGAAACCGGGAGTCAGGATTCCCGTTTCGTTACCGATACAAAGCAAGAAGGCCGGACGATAATCTACGCCAAAGGTAAACGGCACATTCTTTCCCGTAAATCCGAAGCCCAAATCAGCCATCGGGCCCAGATAAACGCCGTCATATTTATCCCACTGCGTCCATCCGATCTGGCCGCCGACTCCACCCCATAACTTCCAGGAAATCTTGTCACACCAGTGATCCCACTGTTTGATATTCCAGTTATACGTGGCCGTGGCATTAAAACCGTCGTTATACATAAAGGCTCCTGCCGTTACGTCCAAAAAGTTTTTCTGGCTGAAATGATATTGATATTCCAAATCCCATGTCGAACCACCAAAATGAATACCGAACGAATGCGGCGTGCTCTGGGCACTTGCCGTAAAAGCTGCTCCTACAAAGAACAGGCTCATCAGCATTTTTTTCAAACTTGCTTTCATATTTACTACTTTTGGTTTGATTAGTAGAGCAAATATACAGAAATTATACGCTTTTACTATCCGTATCATGTTAATATGAATTAAAATGGCAGCTTCGCGCTCAATCGCAACATGCTTTTTGTTTTTTTCTGCAGGTTGCTTCGTAACATTTTCTTTTTTCTCCCTGTCGGTTCCGTCAGAGCTTATGCTTCCATTTTTCCTCAGAAAAAGACAGAAAACTTTTTGCTATGCTTTAAGTTTTTTCGTATTTTTGTGGAAAGTAACATAAATGTGCTTCCTACGGGTATGGTCCAATCAAAAGATTCTGAAAACAGCAAGGTAGAACTGCGCCGTCGCATCACGGTCAGTGCACTTGAAGCCTTTAAGGAAAAAGGCATCAAGGCTGTACGCATGGACGACATAGCCAAACGCCTGAACATTTCCAAGCGCACGCTCTACGAGGTATTTGAAGACAAGAAAGAACTGATATACGAATGCATCACCTGCAAACACATGCAGGAAATGGAACGGCAAAAAGAGCTTAACCGCCAGGCCGGAAACGTATTGGAACGTGTTTTCATGGAAATGGTCAGTTCAATTGAAGCCTTCAACCAAACCTCGCCCGAATTCTACCGGGACTTGCAAAAATATCCGCGTTTCATTGAACTCAAGAACAAACATATTGAGCAGAACCGGACCGAAGCCGTAAAATTTTTAGAAAAGGGAAAGGCTCAGGGATTGTTCCGAAGCGACGTACGCTTTGACCTGATTCTTGATTTGCTGCATCTGCAACTCGAAAACACGTTTGAAAAACATCTGGACAGCAAATACGACATCAAAGAGATTTTCTATTATGTTGTCGTCACCCTGTTTCGGGGATGCGCCACAGCCAAAGGCCTGCAGGTCATCAATGATTTTCTGGAAAAATATCCCGACATCATCCCCAAGCACATCAAGACAAACGACGCCTGAACACCACCCAACCTACAACCGGAATGCCCACGATGGGCATCACACTGTTAATGGGCAAAGTTTCCGGAAACATGCGACAAACGCCGTGAGCCAACGTCAGGATAAATGCTCCGCCAAGCACACACGCGGGCAGAAGGATGCGGTGGTCGGACGTATGAAACAGCCATTTAGTCAAATGAGGCACAACCAGCCCCACAAAAGCTATTGGGCCGCACAAAGCCGTAACTACTGCCGACAGGCCTCCCGTAAGCAGCAGCACCTGCCACTTAAACACCTGCATGTTAAGGCCAGCATTAACCGCATACCGCTCACCCAGCAACAGGACATTGAGCGGCTTGGCCAGCAGGAACGACATGCAGGATTTACAGGTTTCGCCGCTTCCCCCAAATCAAACCGAGACGACAAAAACCAGCCATACACAATCCTAAGGGCACCAGCAACAAAGGCAAACGATTGAACGTAACACTGCTGAAATCGCCCATTCCCCACAATACATAAGAATGTATATTCTGGGCCGATGCAGAAAAATTCAGCAACGTCACCACAGACGAGGCGGCATACCCCATCATAATCCCCACAATCAGCAGGAGCAGCCTGTTGTGCAGCCACATGCTGCATACGAGCAACACCAGCAAAGCCGCCACAGCACCTGCAAAAGCAGCCAGCATCACCACCAGCATGCCCGTCAGCGCAAGGTTGGACGTCAGGGCCACTCCGCCTCCCATCCACAGCATGACAAAAGCCACCCCCAGACTGGCTCCGGAATGCACGCCCAAAATTGAAGGATCAGCCAAGGCATTGCCAAAAAACGTCTGAAGCATCAACCCAGACATGGCCAGCGCCGCACCGGCACAAGCGGCCGTCAGCACTTGCGGGAGACGCGACTCCAGCACAACAAAGCGGACCCCGGCATCCACATCAGTCCCTCCGGCCAGCAACCGAAACACCTGCTCTGCCGAAACCGGCATACTGCCTACAAACAAATTGGCCAGCAATGAAAAGACCAGCAATAAGAACAACGCGAGCAGACAAAACTTCGTTTTCATAACGCCATCGGTTTGAAATACCTCAACTGATATTGTGGCAACACTTCCGGATGAAGCATTTTAATCCAATCGGCCAACAAACGCTCCGGATGAAAAGGCGTTTCCTCATAATAGGGCACCTTCAGCGTATTACAACCGTATATCTGTCCTTTTTTCCAAGCCGTAAAGCGATTGTATGGCGGATAATCAGCCACCAGCGAAGAGCGTGTCAAATCGACAGGCGCTCCATACTTCACGACCCAAACGTCTGCATCTGCTGCACAGGCATACACACCTTCAAAATCCAAAGCTAACGAACCGCTCTTTTCATTGTCTGGATAGATATAACGTCCCCCGGCATCCGTCAGCATCTGCCCTACCGTGCTTTTCCGGCCGGGCACGAACCAGGTTGCCCCGTCTTTCTTGTCATGAAGCACAGACGGCCGGTATGATACACCTTTCGCCGCTTTCTGAAGCCGCTTATAGGCTGCTTCCACTTGTCTGAACAAGCTGTCTGTAACATCTCTGCAGCCAAAAAGACGTCCGAAGAACGAAGCCCATTCAGCCCGGCCGAGAGCCATATTTTCCATATAGTCCGCACAGACAATCAAAGGCACCGAAGTACGTGCCAAAGCACCGTAATCCGACTGCTCATAAGCCGACACCAACACGCCATCGGGCTGTACGCTTAAAATCCGCTCTACATCGGGCGACATGGCAGAACCCAAATCACGGATATGTCCGCTTCTGATGCTCCGGCATACTGCAGGCGCAAGCACATAGTTCACATCGGTCATGCCACAAACCTGCGAGAGCCGTCCACAATCGGCCAGCAAAGAGGCATATACGGCCGAAAATACCACAGCCCGCTGCATCGGAACCCGTACCAGCACTCCTTCAGGCAAGACTTCGGGCAAACTGTCTTCACGAGGCACAAGCACATACCGTTGCAGCACTTTTCCCTGATTCCAGGGGTCGAGCACCTCAGCCACTTCCCATCCGGGCCCTTCAATGTAGCGCAACAGACTGGCATAACGGGGATAAAGGGTATCCCCTTCAGTTACATCCGTATGCCGACGGCTGCCCGTAGACTGACAGGCGCAAAAAAGAAGTCCTGCCAGCCATACAAGCGGCAGCAGGACTTTATTATGATACATTAGGTTCAGCATAGAATATTTCATGGCCGCAACCGGTTATTTGAAATAGCTGCTTCCGTCAAAACAGTGCGTACAAAGTTGACATTTAGGCAGTCCGATGGCCTTTACGAGGTCTTCTAGCCGATTAAAGCGCAACGACGTCAGATTAAGCCGCTTTCGGATGATTTCCACCATCTGCTTATATTCAGGCGAATCGGTTGTTGCATATTTTTCCAGGTTTTTGTTTTCGTCTCCCTCCAAATCTTTAATAATGCGGCGGGTAATGAGTTCCAATGCACTCTTTGACGAAGTAAAACCGATAAAAGGACAACTGTAAATAAGCGGCGGACAGGCAATGCGCATATGCACTTCCTTGCAACCGCAATCATACAAGATACCTACATTATCGCGCAACTGTGTGCCACGAACAATGCTGTCGTCACAGAACAGCACCCGCTTGCCGTCAAGCATAGCCTTGTTGGGAATCAGTTTCATCTTGGCCACAAGCGAACGCATACTCTGGTTGCTCGGAGTGAAGCTGCGCGGCCACGTCGGCGTATATTTGGAAATTGCCCGCTGATAGGAAATACCGCGTCCGGCTGCATATCCCAAAGCCATGCCTACGCCGGAATCAGGAATACCGCACACGCAGTCTACCTCGGTATCATGATCGCTGTCGGCCATAAGACGTCCTTCCTCAAAACGGACCTGCTCTACGTTACGGTTCTCGTAGGTTGATGTCGGGAAGCCATAGTACACCCAAAGGAACGAACAAATCTGCATCCGCTTTTCGGGAGCACGCATCTGTTCCACGCCCTCTGCCCGCAAGCGCACAATCTCACCCGGACCGAGGAAGCGGTCAACCTGATAATCGAGGTTGGGAAATGCCGACGACTCACTGGTGGCAGCCCAAGCGCCGTCTTTTTTACCCAACACAATGGGAGTACGTCCCAAAAAGTCGCGGGCTGCAATGATACCGTCCTCGGTCAGCAAAAGCATGGAGCAGGAACCTTTAATCTGGCGGAAAGCATTTTCAACACCGTCGGTAAAATTCTTACCCTGCGTGATGAGCAAGGCCACCAGTTCTGTCTGGTTCGTGCTGCCCTGCGAGAGTTCAGAAAAATGCATTCCTTCATCCAGCAAATTGCGGGTCAACTCTTCCAGATTCGCAATCTTAGCTACCGTAACAATCGCAAACCTTCCCAAATGACAATTCACGACAATAGGCTGCGCGTCCGTGTCACTGATAATGCCGATTCCGGCATTTCCCTTGAATCTGTCAAGTTCCGGTTCAAACTTAGTGCGAAAGTATGTACTCTCCAAACTATGAATCACTCTTTTAAAACCGGTTTCGTGATCGTATGTAGCCATACCGCCGCGGCGTGTGCCGGTATGCGAATTGTAGTCCGTTCCATAAAACAAATCGGCTACACAACTTTTTCTGCCTATGGTACCAAAAAATCCTCCCATAAATTGGTTTTCTTTCGTTATGCTATATAAAATATTATATGTATCACACTCCAGTCTTGCTATGAAAATCCGGAGTTTTTTTGTGAGCGCAAAATTACAAAAAAATCACGGACTGCACCTTGGGAGAGGCATACCAATTCCATCCGTCAACAAAAAAATACCGGCCGCCCGACTTAAAATTATCCCCTCGAAAGATATCTTTTTGACGGCCAAGGATATAAAAAAAACAAACGAAAGACCGATTTTTGAGGAAACTGCCCCACGGTCTGCCAAAATAATGGTACTTTTACACTCACAAACTGCAAATTATTATTACTTAATCACTTATATACACATGTTATCAGACATTGAAATTGCCCGTAGCATCGAGCTGCGCCCCATTGACGAGATTGCCGAAAAAATCGGCATCCCGAGTAACCAACTGGAACATTACGGCCGCCACATCGCCAAGCTGCCCATTGAGCTGATTGACGAGCAGAAGGTCAAGCAGAATCACCTGATTCTGGTAACGGCCATTACGCCGACCAAAGCCGGTATCGGCAAAACTACCGTATCGGTGGGCCTGGCCCTCGGTATGAACCGCATCGGCAAGAAAGCCGTAGTAGCCCTGCGCGAACCCTCGCTGGGCCCGTGTTTCGGCATGAAGGGCGGCGCAGCCGGAGGCGGTTATGCCCAGGTGCTGCCGATGGATAAAATCAACCTGCACTTTACGGGTGACTTTCATGCCATCACCTCAGCCCACAACATGATTTCGGCCCTGCTCGACAACTACATCTACCAGCATCAGGACGACGGCTTTGCGCTGAAGGAAGTGTTGTGGAAGCGCGTACTCGACGTCAACGACCGCACGCTGCGCTACATCGTCACCGGCCTGGGCGCCAAGACCAACGGCGTAGTCAAGGAGTCGGGATTCGACATTACTCCGGCCTCTGAAATCATGGCCATTCTGTGTTTGTCAAAGGACTTTGACGACCTGCGCCGCCGCATTGAGAACATCCTGCTGGGCTTTACCACCGACGGCCGTCCGTTTACGGTAAAAGATCTGGGCGTTGCCGGTGCCATCACCGTGTTGCTCAAGGACGCCATCATGCCCAACCTGGTACAGACCACCGAGCACACGCCGGCCATTGTACACGGCGGCCCGTTTGCCAACATTGCCCACGGCTGCAACTCCGTACTGGCCACCCGCATGGCCATGACCTTTGGCGACTATACCATTACGGAAGCCGGATTCGGCGCCGACCTGGGTGCCGAGAAGTTCTACGACATCAAGTGCCGCAAAGCCGGACTCAACCCCAGCCTCACCGTCATCGTAGCCACCACGCAGGGACTGAAGATGCACGGCGGTGTAGCCCAGGACGGCATTAAGGAGCCCAACCGCGAAGGCCTCATCAAGGGACTTGAAAACCTGGACAAGCACGTACAGTGTCTGCAAAGCTACGGCCAGACGGTAGTAGTAGCCTTCAACCGCTATGCCACCGACGTGGATGAGGAAATCGACCTGGTACGCCAGCACTGCGAGCAGGAACTGCACATCGGCTTTGCCGTAAACAATGCCTTTGTTGAAGGCGGAAAAGGCGCCGAGGAACTGGCACGCCTGGTTGTTGAGACCATCGAGAAAAAACCGTCGGCTCCGCTGCACTATGCTTACGAACTGACCGACAGCGTGGAAGAAAAAATCACCAAACTGGCCTGCGGACAATATGGTGCCGCCACCGTCAGTTTTACCCCGACGGCCAAGAAGAAGCTCAAGCACATTGCCGAAATGGGCTACGACCGTTTCCCCATCTGCATTGCCAAAACGCAATACTCCTTCTCTACCGACGCCAAGCGCTACGGCGTGGCCAAGGGCTTCGACCTGAAGGTTCGCGACATCGAAATCAACGCCGGTGCCGAAATGCTGGTAGTCATTGCCGGCGACATCATGCGCATGCCGGGCCTGCCCAAAGAGCCGCAAGCCCTGCACATCGACATCGTTAACGGCGAAATTGAGGGTCTGAGCTAAACCGCAGCCCCGCAACGGGATAACATTTTTCCCGCCCGCATATCTCCCATGCAGGCTGCCCGTGTCCTAAGAAAAAAGGACAGGCAGGCACCCTGCATGGGATTATTTTTTTATTCTCCCCCGAAACAACAAGATACAGGCCGGCAGAAAAAAATTCCGAAGCCGGACCTTGTGAATTCAAAGTCCGACCTTGTTTCTTCAAAGTGCAGTCTTTATTTTCCTCCCCGCAACACCCCGCCTCTTACTCTCCCGCTTCATCCCCGGCTTGCGGGCGATATTTGCCGAATGAAGCCGATTTGTCGCAAAAACTTCGTAACTTTGCTCCCATATTGACAAAGGAAAAAAGTCTACCCGAAATATGAAAAAGACACTATTATTGGCCACCCTACTGCTGGCCTCAACCGGTGCAGAAGCACAGAAAAAGAACTTCAGCTATCACTTTTACGGACAAGTAAGAGCTGACGTATTTTACAACAGCCGTGCCAACAAGGAGTCGGCCGACGGTATTGTCAACTATTATCCGCTCGACAAGGCTCTCGATGCGCAGGGAAAGGATCTGAACGGCACATCGAACCTGGGCTTCTACACCCTCTACTCCCGCCTGGGACTGGACGTACAGGGCCCGGACCTGAAAAACGGCGCCATCCATACATCTGCCAAAATGGAAATCGACTTCCGCGGCTCCAGCACATCCTACTCGCTGGCCCGCATCCGCCACATGTACCTGCAACTCGACTGGAAGAACCAGTCGCTTCTGGTAGGCCAGGCGTGGCATCCCTTCTATGGCGACGTAGCCCCCGAGGTGTTGAGCCTCGACATGGGTGCCCCCTTCCAGCCCTTCAGCCGCGCGCCGCAAGTGCGCTATCAGGTTTCGCCGGTCAAGGGACTGACCCTGCGTGGAGCAGCCCTGTGGCAGACACAGTACGTCAGCTACGGCCTTGACAACAAGACTTCGGAAGATCTGATCAAGAAGAGCTGCACCCCCGAGTTCCTCATCGGTCTGGACTACACGTACGGCCGCTTTACCATCGGTGCCAACGCCGAAATGCTGTCCATCACCCCACGCACGCAGGCTAAGGGACAAAACGGACAGACCTATAAGGTGAAAGAACGCCTCACGAGTTTTTCCGGCGAACTGCACATGAAATACAAAACCGACCGCTTTGCAGCAGCTGCAAAAACCGTATTGGGCAGCAACATGACACAACTCTCTACCCTGGGCGGTTTTGGCATTACCCATACCGATGCCGTTACGGGCGAGCAAGAATACAGCCCCCTGCGCACTTCAGCCACCTGGGCCAGCCTGAGCTACGGAACCCGCCTGCGCGGTACCGTAATAGGCGGATACTACAAGAATTTGGGAGCCTGCGACGAGGTTAGCGGCACCTACGGCAACGGTACGGACATCGACCAGATGTTCATGGCCGGCGCCAACCTGACCTACAACCTGCCCAACTGGAAATTCGGCATTGAATACACCGCCCGCGCAGCCGACTACGGACAAAAGACGGGCAAGGGACGTGTCAGCCAGACACATCGCGTAACCAACCACCGCGCCATGGCCACAGCCATCTTCATGTTCTAAAAAAAAGACAAGCCCGACCAAGTTCGTACGACCATGATTGCCCGAACCTTCAAGCACTACCCCCTCACCATGCTGTGCGGCATGCTGATTATCCTGCTCTGCCTGATATGGGTGCCGCCCCATCCGCCACGTCTGGAAACCATATTCCTGATTGACAAATGGGCACACATCCTGATGTTCGGCGGCACAATGGCTGTATGGTGCTGGGAGCGGCGCAAGCGTACCACCACCCTCCACCGCATGTTGTGGGCCTTTGTTTGCGCCACAGCCTTTGGCGGGCTCATTGAAGTGGCCCAGGGCACCCTGACCGCCACCCGCTCGGCCGACTTTATGGACCTGCTGGCTGACGCCATCGGAGCCGCCACGGGACTGTTGGCCGGCCGATACATCATCAACCCGCTATGGTTCCGCCTGACAGACAAAAAACAATAAGTGCGTTTGGGCTTTTGCCCAAATTAACGTAACTTAGCCATAAAAAAAACGGAAGTACCCAACGTAAACCACAGTTTGCCATTTTTAATCACATGCCCTTTGACATTACAACTCCCCCCCGCAAGCTATATGTCCGTCTGAGCGACTTCGACATTGCCTTTGCACGCTATGCCTCGAATACCGAAAACTCCTTTGAGTTTGTACCCTATCAGGCACAGCCCGAAGCCTCGCTCACGGTAAACCTGCGTGAAGCTTTCCGTACCGACCCGTCGCTGCGTGAAGCCTGCGAAGCCGAAGTGCTCGTGTCGGGCCCGGTTACCCTCGTGCCGCTTGACGTTTTCCAGGAAGAGGACTGCGAAACTTACTTCCAGTATTGTTTCCCCGACACCAAAGGCAAACGCATTTTCTACGACAGCCTGCCCCAAGGCAATGACGCCCTCCTGCTGTTTGGCTTTTCAGACCAGACGTGCAAGATTCTGGAAGAAACCTTCGAGAATGTCCACTACATGTCAACCCAGACTTCCGTCATAGCCCACTTTGCCCGCAAAGGAGAGGAAAAGGCTGCCCGGCGCCTGTTTGTCTATGCTCACCACGACGTAGCCGACCTGTATGTATTTGCCCAACGGAAACTCTTGCTCTGCAACACCTATCCCGTACATGCCGCCACCGACGCCGTCTATTTCTGCCTGACACTGGCCAGAAACATGCAGGTTGACCTCAAGACCGACAGTTTTTACGTGGCCGGCCCTGCGCCACAGCGCACGGACATTACGGCCGAACTGAAAAAATATGCCCAAAACGTATTTCAGCTCAACCCCAGTGTTGAATTCAACCGTCATACAGCCACCCGCAACACGGAAGTGCCTTACGACATGCTGACTTACATGCTCACCGACAATCATTAATCCCGACACATGCGTATCATTACCGGAAAATACAAAGGCCGCCATTTTGAAGTGCCCAGAAGCTTCAAGGCCCGTCCCACCACCGACTTTGCAAAAGAAAACCTGTTCAACGTACTACGGGCTTATCTGGATTTTGAGGAGACCCGTGCCCTCGATCTTTTTGCCGGCACGGGCAGCATTACGCTCGAACTCCTCTCGCGCGGCTGCCCGAAAGTAGTCAGCATAGAAAAGGACCGCCAACATGCTTCCTTTATCAGCAGTGTGCTCAAAGCCCTGCATGACGATGCCGCCACGCTGATCTGCACCGACGCCCTGCGCTACGCGGCCCGCTCGGACGAAGGTTTTGACTTCGTATTTGCTGACCCGCCTTACCAGTTGCCGGAACTGCCGGAGCTGCCCCGACTCGTCCTTGAGAGCGAAGTGCTGCGCCCCGGCGGTCTGTTTGTTCTGGAACACGGGAAGAACTACGACTTTTCCGACCGCGCCGAATTCCTCGAACACCGAAGCTACGGCAGCGTGAACTTCAGTTTTTTCCGCCACAACTGAACACCCGCCAACTCCCGGAACTTGCCCCCCGGACAATACTGAAAAACGAAATCAGGCTGCTTCTTCCTTTTTTCAGAAGAAGCAGCCTGATTTCGTTTTTTTCTGATTAACTGAATGATAACCAGTACCGCGTGGCCCAATTACCAGAATTTGTTGTATTGTGCACTATATTCAAAGCCGCTCTGGGCCAATTTGGTTTCCAATTGATGACGGTCAATATCCATGTCGTGGCATAAAGCATCAAGTGAAGGATATTCGTCACGCAATTTCATGTTGATCACGCTAAAAAGCATCATTGGGTCGTTGGGTAAATTCATCATCTTGATACTACTTACTGGTTAAGCATTGCAAAAATACAATTTCCTGACTGATTTTTTCGTTTTCGAGTCGTTAAAAAAACCGATTTCCGAGCATAGTATTCGTGATAAAATACTAAATTTGCAAGAAATCATGCGGTTTTTTCCCACCCTGATTATCAGCTCTCTTTTTTTATGCTATACGATATACTGAAGCAAGAAATTTGTCGGGTCCTGCCTTTTGAACCTACGTTCCAGCAAGCGGAAGCCATTGAAAGCCTGTCACGCTTTCTGGTATCGCCGGTTTCCGACGCCGCCTTCATCTTACGCGGTTATGCCGGTACGGGCAAGACTTCACTTGTTTCAGCCATTGTACGTATGCTCAACCAGATTCACCGTACCGTCGTGTTGCTGGCTCCCACCGGACGGGCAGCCAAGGTTTTTTCGGCCTACGCCGGCCAACCGGCCTACACCATCCATAAAGCCATTTACCGGCAACGTACCTTTACCGGCGAAGATACGGCTTTCAATCTGGGATACAACAAACTGCGTCACGCCCTATTTATAGTAGACGAAGCTTCCATGATTGCCAACCAGGGCTTTTCAGGAGCACGCTTTGGCAGCGGTATGCTGCTGGATGACCTTATCCGTTACGTGTTTGAGGGCGAAGGATGCAAGCTGCTTCTGGTAGGCGACACAGCTCAGTTGCCCCCCGTCGGCGAAGAAGACAGCCCGGCCTTGAGCGTAGAAAATTTGTGCAGCTACGGGCTGCGTGTAAGCCATTACGACCTGACGGAAGTAGTGCGGCAAGCAGCCAGTTCGGGCGTGCTCTGGAACGCCACCCGCCTGCGTTGTCTGCTCTCGGAAGAAAATTTCCAGTTGCCGCAAATCCATGCCCGGCATTTCCCGGACATAAGTTTTATGCCCGGAAATGAACTTGTCGAATCTCTGGAGCAGAGTTACCGGCAGTGCGGAACAAGCGACACCATCGTTATTACACGCTCAAACAAACGAGCCATTGTCTACAACAACGGCATCCGTACCCGTATCTTCGACCGCGAATCCGAACTGACCAAGGGCGACATGATTATGGCCGTCAAAAACAACTACTTCTGGACCGAACAAGAGGCACGCCATTTGGAGAAAGACGAGCACCTGCCCTTTGATTTCATAGCCAACGGTGACGTGGCTGAAGTACGGCACATCAGCAACGTTCACGAAATGCACGGCTTCCGATTTGCCGACGCAACACTCTGCTTTCACGATTATGAAGACTATGAAATGACCTGTCGCGTTCTGCTTGATACCCTGCAAGCGGAGGCCCCGTCACTTACGCATGAACAAAGCAACCGGCTCTTTGAAAACGTGCTGGCAGACTATGCCGATATTCCGCAACGACGCGAACGTTTCAAAAAATTACGCCAGGACCCGTATTACAATGCTCTTCAAATAAAATATGCCTATGCCGTAACCTGCCATAAGGCACAGGGCGGACAATGGAGACACGTTTACATCGACCAAGGTTATCTGGGCGACAATGTAGACACAAGCTATCTGCGCTGGCTATATACAGCGTTTACCCGCACTACTGAAAAACTGTATTTAGTAAACTGGCCGGAAGACCAACAAGGCGAGGAGGACAAATCATGATGGAAAACTTTATATTATGGATTGCACTGGCTTTCTATATCCTTTGGATTCTCGGTACGGTGGTTGTAGTATTGCTCGAGAACAGACAACCAGTCAAGACCATCGCTTGGGTACTGGTACTCCTCCTGCTTCCGGTAATTGGTCTTCTCTTTTTCTACGTCTTCGGTGAAGACATGCGCAAAGAACGGCGCATTGAGCGCAAAAGCATCAACATTCTTACGCTTCGCACACTGTTCGAACTCCCGGAAGGAGAGCCGCACGAAGTTCCGCCGCGCTACCAGCGGGTGGTCAATCTGTTTGAACAGCACAATGCAGCCCTGCTGACTAATCATAACAAAGTTGACATCTACGATGAAGGTGCTGATTTTATTTTAGGCCTCTTCAAAGCTTTGCTCAATGCCCATCATCATATTCATCTGCAAAGCTATATCATTGACGATGATGCGCTGGGGCAAATGCTCAGTGACATTCTTATTGCCAAAGCCCGTGAAGGAATAGAAATACGACTTATCTATGACGACGTTGGCTGCTGGAACGTTCATAACAAATTTTTCAACCGCATGCTGGGCGAAGGTATAAAAGTCTGTGCCTTTATGCCAGTTAAAGCCCCCATGTTCACCCACAAGATAAACTACCGCAACCACCGTAAAATAGCCGTTATTGACGGACAAATCGGCTTTATCGGCGGTATGAACATTGCGCGCCGTTACGTTAAAGGGCAAGGCAATCAGCGCTGGCGCGATCTTCATCTGCGTCTTGTCGGACACAGCGTCTTATCATTACAACGCGATTTTCTAGCCGACTGGTCCTTTGCCACCGGCGTCCTCATCACGGACAAAATCTACTATCCGCGTTTAAACCTGCATGCCGGAAACGCAGCGGTACAGATTGTCACCTCAGATCCGGTTTCTCACTGGCCGCAAATCATGACCGGAATCACGTGGATGATTCTCAACGCACGCCGTTACATCTATATCCAGACGCCCTATTTCATGCCTACCGAGCCCGTGCTGCAAGCTCTGCGTACAGCTGCCATGTCGGGAGTAGACGTCCGTCTGATGGTACCGCAAAAGCCTGACGGATTCTGGCTGCGCTGGGCCAACGATTCTTACTTTAAAGATGTGCTTGAGGCCGGCGTACGCCTGTTCACCTTCCGCCCCGGTTTTCTGCACAGCAAAGCCCTTGTTGCCGACGACGAATGGGCCACCGTAGGATCAAGCAACATGGATTTCAGAAGTTTTGAAAACAACATGGAAGCCAACGCCTTTATCTACAATCGTGAAACCGCATTAAAAATCAAACAGATTTTCGAAACAGACAGCCGCGGATGCAAAGAAATACATCTCCGGCAATGGCAGCGCCGCAGCTACCGACGCCGGCTGCTTGAATCATTTACCCGCATATTCTCACCCCTCTTATAACTATTAAGAACACAAAATGCAGATCCGCTCGGCAGAATACCATGAAAGGAAAAATATAAAAAAAACCTAAATTCGTCGACAGAAAAAGCCATTCTATCTATAAACCTTAAAAATAGGCTCCCTACAATTAAACTTTACGTAATTTTGTAGGTCAAAAAAAAGACATTTTGTTTTGGCATACACCTGTAAACCTCATAATAAGAACGAAAAATATCAAAAAACCACATTAATATAATGAGAAAACTATTTACCCTAGCACTCTTTGGCGTAGTCTGTACGGCCATGGCCCGCAATATTATTGTCACGGGCAACGTGGTCGACTCAAAAACCAATGAAGGCATTGACTTTGCCACCGTGCAAATCATGAAAGGCGACTCTATGGTGGCCGGAACCACAACAAAAACAGACGGAGGCTTCAGCCTTGAAGCTCCTGCCGGCAACTACGAAATGCGTATTTCCTATGTCAGCTACAAAAGCATCAAGCAGAATCTGAAACTCGTGGAAAACCTTGATTCCATGAAGCTCGGCGCTCTAAAAATGGAATCGTCCGACATTTCCCTGCACACAGCTGTTGTTACCGCAACGGCAGCCCGTGTTGAGCAAAAGGGTGATACCACCCAGTTCAACGCATCGGCCTACCGTGTGCCCGAAGGTTCCACGCTTGAAGCCCTTATCGAACAGCTTCCCGGCGTAGAAGTATCAGACGACGGAACCATCACCTGGAACGGTAAGACCGTAAGCGAATTCCTTATCAACGGTAAGGACTTCTTCAAGGGAGATACAAAGATTGCCATGAAGAACCTGCCCACCGAACTTATCAGCAAAATCAAGGCTTACGACAAGCAGAGTGAATATACCGAGCAGACGGGTATTGACGACGGTGAAGAAACCACCGTGCTTGACCTGACCACCAAGAAAGAGCTCAACGAGTCGTGGATTACCAACCTCGACTTGGCCTACGGTACGCACGACCGCTACGCCGAGCGCTTCTTCGGTACGCGATTTACCGACAATTCCCGCGTTACGGCCTTCGGCTCAGCCAACAATACCGGCGACCGCGGTTTCGGCGGAGGCGGTCCCCGTTTCCGTGGAGGCGGCAGGAGCGGACAAGTGTCCAGCCAAATGGCCGGCCTTGACTTCAACTGGCAGAACGGGAAAAAAGCCCGTGAAGACGGACGACTGGAAGTTGGCGGAAACATACGATACTATCACAGCAGTACAGACCTGCAGTCTGAATCAAACTCCGAAACATTCCTGACCTCGGGTTCCAACAGTTCGTTTGCCAACAGCCGCTCACGCACCCTGAGCGGATCAACAAGTGTCAACACTTCGCTCATGCTGAAGTGGAACCCCGACTCCATGTCTAACTTCAACTTCCGCCCCTCTTACTCTTTCAGCAAGAGCAACAGCCACGGCACAACACTCAGCGCTACCTTCAATGATAATCCATACGACATTGACAACATGCAAAACCCGCTCGACAGTGTGTTCCGCGACAACATGCAGGCTACAACGCCCATTGACCTGATTACCGTCAACAGCAACCTGCGCCACTCCATGAGCGAGAGCAAGTCACACAACATCAGCGGCTCCATGATGTACATCCGCCGCTTCGGCAACAAGGGACGCAATATTTCCTTGCGTGCTACCGGAAGTTACCAGACCTCACAAAGCACGAGTTTTTCGCTTTCACAAATCACCTACTTCCAGGACCCCTCCATCACCGAGCCGCAAATCATCAACCAATATAATGACGACCCGACGAAGAACTACAGCTACTCCATACGCGGCGGATATGCCGAACCGCTCGGCAACAACTGGTTTGCCCAAATCAACTACAACTTCAGCTACCAGTATAACGACCGCTCACGCTCACTCTACGACCTGAGCAGCTACTACTCCAGCTTTGCCGAAGCCGTACAAATGTTCGGCATCGTGCCGACCGACGCCGATATTCTCGATGCCTACCTTGACGAGCGCAACAGCCAGTATGCCACCTACAAATACTACAAACACCGTGCGAGCATCGGCGTACGCTACAATACCAAGGAAATCCGCTTCAATGCCAGCGTAGAATTCAACCCGCAGAAAACCGTGCTCGACTATACCCGCCCGGCGCAGCTCGACACTACGGTCACCCGCCACGTCTTCTACGTATCGCCGCGCGTACGCTTCCGCTACAACTTTACACAAACCGGACGCATCGACATTGACTACCGCGGTTCGGCTTCACAGCCCAGCATGACCGACCTGCTTGACATCACCGACGACTCTGACCCCCTGAACATCAGCAAGGGTAACCCCAATCTGAAACCCTCATGGACCAACTCCCTTCGCGCCATGTTCAACAACTACAACCCCGACCGTCAGCAGGGTATGATGGCTGCCATCACGGCAAAGCAAACCTCAAACTCCATCAGCAACGCCATGATTTACGACGAGGCTACCGGTGTGCGCACCGTAACGCCCCGCAACATCAACGGCGAATGGTCAGCCCGCGGCGACTTCATGTTCAACACCGGCCTGGGTGAGGAAAAAACCTTTACCATTTCAACCTTCACCAACGCCAGCTACAACAACAACGTAGGTTACGTTAGCACCTCAAACGCTGCCGGCAGCCAGAAGAACACGACCCGCGTGCTCAACCTGAACGAGCGTCTCAACATTGGCTACCGCGCCAGCTGGTTCAACATCGGGCTCAACGGCTCCTTCAACTATCAGCACTCGCGCAGCAAGTTGCAGGAAAACGCCAACCTCGACACCTACACCTTTGCCTACGGTGCCAACGCCAACTTCAACTTTGACTGGGGCATGAGCATCTCTACCGACCTCTCCATGAACTCACGCCGCGGATACACCGACGATGCCATGAACACCAATGAGTTCATCTGGAACATACAGATTTCGCAGAGTTTCCTCAAGAACAAGAATGCCACCATCAGCCTGCAATACTTTGACATTCTCAACCAGCAGAGCAACATCAGCCGTACCATCAACGCGCAGATGCGACAGGATGCGTGGACCAACGCCATCAACTCCTACGGCATGATACACTTTATTTACAAGCTCAACATCTTCGGCGGCAAGATGGTTGACCAGAAGAACAACTCCAACCGCCCCATGCGGGCACCCATGATGATGATGATGGGAGGTGCACGAGGAGGTCACTTCTAAAACCGGTACATACCCAAACGGTCCGTCCGGAAACCATAACTCCAAAGACCCAAACGGTGAGGTTGCCCATAAGCAACTTCACCGTTTGTTTTTACCTGCTAAACAACGCGGAGGACGTGTCTTTCCCCAATAGCCAAACCGGCAACAACAAGCAGAAGCGGGCATAAAAAAACAACATGCCGGGAATTTTCACCTTCCCGGCATGTTGTTTCAAAAAGGCGGCTTCCAGTTTTTTTTAAAGCCACTGCCCCAACACTTGTATGTATGTTTTTATCCTTCCATGACTGCTCCCCATCGGGCAACACGTAATACGGCCCCACTTGCAGGGCCATGCAAGAGCACGTTTACCTCAGTTTTCCGAAACGCCCATCAACTTCAGCACCTGCGCGGCATATTGCTGCCCCACGGGAAGCGGCGACGGCAAATCACACAACACGACCTGCGTCCGCGTAAAGCTGACCACCCTGCTGCGGGCCACGATGTAGGAACGGTGGATGCGCAGGAACCGCCCTTCGGGCAACATCTGGAAAATGGCTTTCAGGCTGGTGCGCGTCAGCACATAACGCCCGTCCGGCATGTAAATTTTGGCATAATTGCCCAACGCTTCAACATAAAGAATGCTGTCTATTTTTATATTCACGTTGGAATATTCCTGCTTTACCACAATGCTGCCACCGTATTCTTCCCTGCGTGTACGTCCGGCAATACGGCGCATGGCTTTCTCAACAGCCACTTCAAACCGCTCATACGAAAACGGCTTGAGCAGAAAATCGACCGCATCGAGATTAAACCCCTCGAGCGCATACTGCGCATAGGCCGTAGTAAACACCAGACAGCAGTCGGGCGGCAGGGCGTCGGCAATGTCGAGCCCACTGATGCTGTTCATCTGTATGTCCAGAAACACCAGGTCGGGCTGCTGCTGGCGTATGGCCTCAAGCCCCACGCGCGGTTCGCTGAAACAGGTCAGCTCCATCCCGCCCCTGCGGCGACAGAATTGCTCAATCACCAGCAGAGCCATCGGTTCGTCATCAATGGCTACACACGTAATGTCTTCACGATTCGTCATATCAGATTGATGCATAAATTCACTTTATATAATCCGTTTTCAGCCTCACCCGCATGCAACTCATACCGGTCGGGATACAGCAGCTCCAGCCGGCGCAGACAGTTGGCCATGCCTATACCCTGCCGGCCGTCGGTACGGCGCCGCATCACGGCATTTTCCGTATGCAGCCGCAAGACTCCCTTTTTCAGACTGATGTCAATTCGGATGCAGCAGTCGGTATCGGACGAGGTGCCATACTTGAAGGCATTCTCTACAAACGTTATCAAAATCATCGGCGGGATGAGCGTATGCCTATTGTCGGCATCCAGTTGCAAATCCACCCTTGTATGCCGGTTAAGCCGCAGGCACTGCAAATCAACATACTGCCGGATATAGTCAAACTCGGCCCCGGCCGGCGTCAGTTCCGACTCGCTCTGCGAATACATGTAGCGCAATATCCCGGAAAACTTGACAAAGGCCGACTCCGTCTTGTCCGACCCCGACAACACCAGGGCATAAAGCGTATTGAGCGTATTAAACAGGAAATGCGGATTAATCTGCGCCTTATAGAGCGCCAGCTCGGCCTTGTTTTTTTCAGCCTCTATGGCCTGCCGCTGCAGGATTTGCCGGAAAAGTTCGAACGTCAGCTCAATGGCCAGCGAAAAACCGGTAACCACCAGAAAAAAGAACCAGATGGTTTGCGTGCGCATCCCCCGCCCGCGCAAAACGTAACCGGAAGACGAGGGGAAATAGGTCATTCCCACCGTCACGGCTATCAGCACCAGCATCAGGAAAGCGACCTTTCCCCACTGACGCTGCATGAGCATACGGGGCAATTTAAAATAGCGGTACACAAAATAAAGGGCGTACACGTAAATGACAAGTGCAATCAGGAACCCCGCATTATGTTCCATCCAGCGGTCAACCGGAAGCATCATGATTGTAAGCGGAACAATCACCAGACAGAACAGCAAATCAATGTAGAGCGCAATATGATGGTGTTTCATTTTCAAAAAAGAACATTCAATTTTATATGGGCAAAGATACAACATTTTGCCGGCAGAGTACACAGGTTGGCCGTCTGTTCGTCACCACATAAGGGGTGTTCGTCACCACTTGTCCTGTTTTTCCATTCTTTATATGTAAGTTTGTATTCGAAAAACTGCGCAGGCCCGTTTCCTGCGCTCACACGCCGTTTTTCTTTTTCCGTTTACACGGCCTATGAAAAGTAAGAAACAAACTTTAAAAACCTTATCTATATGAACATGAAGTCAAGTATCTATTCTCTGCTGCTATGTCTGCCGCTACTTTGCGGTTGCGGCGGAAAACCACAGAAAACAGTGGGCGAAGCCTACAAACTGCTGACCGTCACCCGCGGTGACCATATGTTGCAAAGCCGTTTTCCGGCCACCCTGCAGGGCCGCCAGGCCGTAGAGGTACGTCCGCAGGTAAGCGGCACGATTACAGCCATCCGCATCAACGAAGGTGACGTTGTACGCAAAGGGCAGGTGCTGTTTGTCATTGACCAGGTGCCCTATCAGGCTGCACTCCGTTCGGCACAAGCCAATCTGAAAAGTGCCCAGGCCAAATTACGCACAGCCCGGCTGACAGCCCGTAGCAAAGAACAGCTCTATAAGGAAAAAGTAGTGTCCGACTTCGATTTGCAGACTGCCCGCAACGAGTTGCAGGAAGCTGAAGCCGCCCTGGCGCAGGCACAGGCCGAACTGACCAAAGCCAGCAACGACCTTTCATACACCGAAGTGAAGAGCCCGGTTGACGGTGTGGCCAGCATGATTCCTTACCGTGTAGGAGCACTGGTCAGCAGCAGCATTGAAGAACCGCTTGTTACCGTGTCCGACGATGCTGAAGTATTTGCTTACTTCTCCATGGACGAGAATCAGGTGCTTGACCTCATCCAGCAATACGGCTCGTTACAGGAAGCCAAGAGCAAGATTCCCCCCGTCAGTCTGCAACTGAGCAACGGAACGGACTATTCCGTACGGGGACGCATCGACGCCATTGGCGGAACGGTTGAACAAACCATGGGTACCGTCAGCCTGCGTGCCGTGTTCAGCAATCCCCGCCACTTGCTGCGCCATGGGGGCAGCGCCACCATCATCATGCCCACCGCCATGCGCAACTGCATTTCCATCCCGCAGAGCGCAACCTACGAACTGCAGGAACGCATATTTGTATGGAAAGTAGTTGACGGAAAAACAAAGTCAACTCCCATCAGCGTCTACAAATACAATGACGGTGTCAATTACGTCGTACTTTCCGGCCTGAAGGAAGGCGACGTCATCATTGCCGAAGGTGCCGGACTTGTACGTGAAGACACTCCGATAAACACGCAGCAGAAAAGCTCATCCAAAAACTAAAGAAGCAGCCTTATGAAAATACGAACTTTTATTGAACGCCCCATACTGGCGGGTGTCATCTCCGTAGTCATACTGCTGCTGGGTCTTATTGGCCTCGTACAGTTACCCATTGAGCAGTTTCCGGAAATTGCGCCCCCTACGGTAAGTGTATCAGCCAGTTATAGCGGCGCCAATGCCGAAACGGTACAGAAGAGTGTCGTTGTACCACTTGAAGAAGCGCTCAACGGCGTGGAAAACATGATGTACATGACTTCTACAGCCAGCAATACAGGTTCGGCCCGAATTACGGTTTATTTCCGACAGGGTACCGACCCCGACATGGCTACCGTCAACGTGCAGAACCGTCTGGCCTCAGCCCAGGGTCTGCTTCCTGCCGAAGTAACCAAAAGCGGAATCAACGTGCGCAAGCGTCAGACCAGTAACATCAAGCAGCTGGCCATATACAGTCCTGACGACTCCTACGACACCAAGTTTCTGAACAACTACATGAAAATCAACATTGAGCCGCGCCTCTCGCGTATTCCCGGTGTAGGCGAGGTCAATGTCTTTGGTGACGACTACTCCATGCGTATCTGGCTCGACCCGAACAAGATGCAGAAATACGGACTGGTTCCGTCTGACATTACCAACGTGCTTGACGAACAAAACGTAGAAGCCGCAACGGGTACGCTGGGTGCCGAATCGAACAACACCTACCAATACGTGCTGAAATACCGCGGACGTTATGAAAAGGAAGTGGATTATGAAAACATGGTCATCAAAGCCCTGCCCGACGGCGAAGTGCTTCGCATCAAGGACGTAGCCACCGTTGAACTGGGCTCACGCAGCTACGGCTACATCGGCGAAGTGAGCGGACACCCGGGCTGTAACATCATGATTTCGCAAACCTCCGGTTCCAATGCCAACGAAATCATCGAGGAAATCGACCGTACGGTAGAAGAAATATCAAAGACACTGCCCAAAGGCATGAAGATAGTCGACATCATGAGTACCAAAGACTTTCTTGATGCCTCTATTAAAAACGTCATCAAGACCCTGGTTGAAGCCATATTGCTGGTGGTGCTGGTAGTATACGTATTCCTGCAGAGCCTGCGTTCTACGTTTATCCCGGCAGTGGCCATTATCGTATCGCTGGTAGGTACGTTTGCCTTTTTGTGGCTGGTAGGTTTCAGTCTGAACATGCTGACGCTGTTTGCCCTCGTACTTGTAATCGGTACGGTGGTCGACGATGCCATAGTGGTGGTCGAGGCCGTACAGGCAAAATTCGACGAAGGCTATACGTCGGCCTACGAAGCCACCGTAAGCGCCATGGACGGCATTACCTCAGCACTGGTCACCACGACATTTGTATTTATGGCCGTATTTATCCCTGTCAGTTTTATCGGAGGTACTACGGGTACATTCTACACGCAGTTCGGTTTGACCATGGCAGCCGCTGTAGCCATTTCGCTCATCAATGCACTGACGCTCAGCCCGGCGCTTTGTGCGCTGATTATGACTCCTCACCGTACGTCGGAAGACGGAAAGGCATTGAGTTTCTCCTCGCGCTTCCACATGGCCTTTGACGGAGCTTTCAGCCGTCTGGTACTTAAATATAAAAAAGGCGTAGGCTTCATGTTGGGGCATAAATGGCTGGCCGGAATCGGGCTGGTAATAGCTCTGGGCAGCCTGACGGCACTGATGATGACCACCAAGACAGGCCTCGTGCCCAACGAAGACATGGGTACGGTTTACGTAGACGTACGTACCTCGCCGGGCAACAGCGTCAACGAAACGTATAAAATCATGTCGCAGGTAGACAGCTGTCTGCGCACGCTACCGCAGGTAGAAGTGTACTCCAACGTAACGGGTAACTCGCAGCTGAGCGGTCAGGCTGCCTGCAACGGTATGTTCACCCTTCGTCTGAAATCCTGGGACGAACGTACCCGCAAGGAAGATGCCATTGACGCTGTGGTTGACGAGGTAAACCGCCGCACGGCTCACATTGCCAGCGCCGAAGTAATGGCCTTTACGCGCCCCATGATTCCGGGCTACGGCGTAAGCAGCGGTTTTGAGGTCTACGTGCAAGACCAGCAGGGCGGAACCACCGAAGACTTGCTGCGCTACACACGACAACTGATTGACGCACTCAAACAGCGCCCGGAAATCGGACGTGCCTCCACTTCGTTCGACACTAAATTTCCCCAATACATGATTGAGGTAGACGCAGCACGCTGCAAATTGAGCGGTGTGTCACCCGGCGATGTGCTGCAAACGCTGCAAGGCTACATCGGTGGTAACTATGCTTCCAACATGAACCGTTTTTCAAAGCTCTACCGCGTCATGGTACAGGCTTCACCCGAATTCCGTCTCAACACGGCTGCGTTGAACAACATTTATGTACGCAACGACAATGGCGAAATGTCACCCGTCAGCCGTTACCTGAAACTCAAGCGGGTTTATGGTTCCGAAACACTCACGCGTTTCAACCTATTCCCGGCCATTCAGGTTAACGGAGCTCCCGCCACGGGCTACAGCTCCGGTCAGGCCATTGAAGCCGTACGCGAAGAAGCAGCCCGCGTGCTGCCCGTAGGCTATGGCTACGAATTTGGCGGTATGTCGCGTGAGGAATCCTCATCCGGTCAAACCACGACACTGGTGTTCGTGATTTGCATCGTATTTATCTACCTCATTCTCTGTGCACTCTACGAAAGTCTCTTCGTTCCACTGGCTGTTATTCTTTCCGTTCCCTTCGGTCTGGCTGGCAGTTTCCTGTTTGCCAAGATGTTCGGACTTGAAAACAACATCTACCTGCAAACGGGTCTGATTATGCTTATCGGTCTGCTCTCGAAGACGGCCATTCTGCTGACGGAATATGCCACCGAGCGCCGCCACCACGGCATGAGTCTCACCCAAGCTGCCATATCGGCTGCCCAAGTGCGCTTACGCCCCATCCTGATGACATCGCTCACCATGATTTTCGGTATGCTCCCAATGATGTTCTCCAGCGGTGTAGGTGCCAACGGCAACATTTCTATCGGTGTAGGTACGGTAGGCGGAATGCTCATCGGTACGATAACCCTGCTGTTCATCGTTCCACCATTGTTCATCGTATTCCAATACATGCAGGAAAAACTCATGCCCCAGCGCCGCCGCCCTGCTCATACGGAAGAGAATAAATAGCGACAATACCACAGATTAAAAGAAAAAAGAAAAAAGAAAAATGATACATATTGACCGAACCATAAAGTCCCTTTCCGCAGCAATGCTGGGAGTGGTACTGCTGGGCGGATGCCGCCTCTACAAGCCTTACGAAAGGCCGGCCGAAGCCGAAGCGGTGGCTGACAGTCTGTTCCGTCCCGCCACGGCAACAGACACCACCTCGCTGGCCCAGCTCAGATGGAGCACCCTCTTTACCGACCCCCTGCTGCAAGCACTCATCGACACGGCGTTATGCCACAACACCGACCTGGCCACGGCTCGTCTGCGCGTAGAAGCTGCCGAAGCGCAGCTCCGGGCGGCCAAACTGGCCTTTGCACCTTCAGTGTCAGCCAGTGTTGAGGGAGGAGTGAAAAGCCTTGACGGAACAAAAGCTTCAAAAACCTATACACTGGCCCTCTCTGCCGACTGGGAGATTGACGCCGCCGGAAAACTGCTGAACGCCAAGCGCGGTGCGCAAGCCAGTCTGGAAGCCGAACGGGTTGCCCAGCAGGCTGTGCAGACTCAACTGGTGGCCACAGTGGCCAACAGCTACTATACCCTGCTGATGCTCGACCGCCAGCTGGACATTGCCCGCCGCACGGCACAAACCTGGCAGGACTATCTGCGCACCATGCAGGCCCTGAAACGCGCCGGACAGACCACCGAACTGGCCGTGGCCCAAACAGAAGCCAGCAAACTGTCGACTGACGCTACGGTAGTTGACCTGCAACGTCAGATCAGCGAAACCGAAAACGCACTGACTGCCCTGATGGGAATCACCCCCGGCCCCGTCAAACGCTCCACGCTTGAAGAGCAACAGTTTCCCGAAACGCTGACTACGGGCCTGCCCATTACGCTACTCAGCCAACGCCCTGAGGTCAGGGAGCAGGAAGCCCTGCTGGCCTCGGCCTACTATGCCACCAACGTGGCCCGCGCTGCCTTCTACCCCAGCATTACGCTGAGCGGTTCAGCCGGATGGACCAATGCCGCAGGAGCCGCTATCTCCAATCCGGGACAATGGTTGCTGCAAGCCGTCGGCTCACTGGTACAGCCCCTCTTCAACCGCGGACAAATCAAAGCCAACCTGAAGGTTGCCGAAGCGCAGCAGCAACAAGCCCTGCTGGCCTTCCGTCAGAGCCTGCTCGATGCGGGGTCCGACGTCAACAACGCTCTGGTACAATGGCAGTCTGCCCGAGAGCGCATACAACTTGACAGCCAGCAGACCACAGCCCTGCAAAAGGCCCTGCGCAGTGCCGAGCTGCTGATGCGTTATACCTCACAGAACTATCTGGAGGTCATTACGGCACGCCAGTCGCTGCTTCAGGCCGAACTGAACGTAGCTGCTGACCGCTTTGACGAAATACAGGGAGTCATCAACCTGTATCACGCCCTGGGCGGCGGCCAGAAATAAGCGCACCCTGACGCACCATATCACACAAAAAAAACATCCGGATGCACGCAACATGCTCCCACGAAAAAAACGGGAAAACATACGTTGTGTACATCCGGATGTTTTTTATCTGTACTATCAGGAAACGTATTGGTACGTGCTCCTTTGTTTCCGGACTCAGGGCACGTCAAGATACAGCGTATCGCCCCAACTGGTACCTATGCCGTTGCGGGCATAGGCCATAAAATAATAACGACCGGGCTCAAGCGTTTGGGTATATCCATGAAACACATCTGTCGAGTCATAAGCCTCAACGGTCACTTTCATCGTATCATTGCCATACTCAAATCCGCGCTCCAGCACGCGGCTGTTGGGCGAGAGCAACACCTGTCCCGTCAGGCGGAAACTGTCGGCCACGACCTCACTGCCCACCGTACGTACGGTAGGAGCAAAAGGCTCCTCACCCGAACGGTCAACGGGATGGCATGCGGCGGCCAGCCACACCGCTGCCAGCAAAACGAGCGGAGAATGCCGGTAGATATTCTTTTTCATCTTTTTCTGGTTTGTTTTTATATCGCAAAGTTAAGCAAAAGCCGGCGTACAGCCAAGTCAGGCTTCGTCAAGCCCTGTCATTCAGCGTTTTTTAAGAAAAAACCGACTGCCAATAACGTATGTTGGCAAAATATGGCGCAGCAATTGCTCCATATTCGGTAAAGACAAACATAACCCTAAAAAAAGAAAAGAACAACGCCTTATGTTTTACATTGTTATTTTTATAGCCATTGCCATTGCCAGCTATATGGTACAGGCTAACCTGCAACGAAAGTTCAAACGTTATTCACAAGTAGCCGTAAGTGCCGGACTGACCGGTCGCGAAGTGGCCGAAAAAATGCTGCGCGACCACGGCATTACCGACGTACAGGTCATTTCTACCCCCGGACAACTGACCGACCACTACAACCCGACCACCCACACCGTCAACCTGAGTGAAGGGGTTTACGAAAGCTGCAGTGTGGCAGCCGCCGCCGTGGCCGCCCACGAGTGCGGACACGCCGTGCAGCATCAGTATGCCTATGCCCCGCTCCGGCTGCGCTCATCGCTGGTACCGGTAGTACAGGTGGCTTCGCGCTGGACGCCATGGCTGCTGCTGGGCGGCATTCTCACACTCACCATATTCCCGCAGATACTGCTGGCAGGCATCATACTCTTTGCCCTGACCACCCTGTTCAGTTTCGTTACACTGCCGGTTGAAATCGACGCCAGCCGCAGAGCCATTGCCTGGCTGCAAGGAGCCGGCATCACCTCGGCTGCCCAACAGCCCATGGCCACCGACGCCCTTCGTTCAGCAGCCTACACCTACGTAGTAGCGGCTCTCAGCTCGCTGGCCACACTGATTTACTACGTACTGATATTCATGGGCGGCTCACGCGACGAATAATTCCCAAATGAAAGAAAAAACAAACAGGTAAAAAGATTGAATACAACGGTAAGGCCTGCTCCCTATCATCCATTTGCAGACGGAAAAAGGGGGCAGGCCTTTTTTATTTATCCATGATTTGGCAGGCGGTACCCGACCGGAAATTTTGTTACCCCACGCTCCTTTTTCCGCACAGGGTGCCAACCTTCTTTACACCCCCGTAACGACATTCCGGACAAACAGCCCGGAAACCGAAAAAGACAGCATCTTAATTTTTTTTCATCCGACCTGAAAAGATTTCCCTCCCACCTTTTTCCATCCAGCCGTCTACTGCTCTCAGACCGCCATGCTGAAACAGGAAAGACAGCAACTCCATAAAAATGCGCCAAACGCTCCGGCCGGAAGATGCACTATAAGAAACAGAGCACAAAAAAATGCTCTACGCATAGAGAAGGTCTCCTTTGCGCAGAGCATTTTTTGTGGTTTTCCTGTCCGGACAAAAAACAGCCGCTACTCAGATAAACTGTTCATTCGGCATGTACGGAGCCGGACATTTTTTCTTAGAACAGTTTGTCGGGATAAACACCGTCGGCATGCAGTTTGGCAAACTTGGCCACTACCTCAGGACGATCCTCCGGATAGGTTACGCCAAACCATTTGCTGTCGGTATCCAACACTTCGCAAGTTGCCGTACCGTCCTTGATGAGTTTGTCCACCATCAAGGGGATGAAGAATTCACTCTTCAGGTTGCTCATGTTCTTCGGATCGCTCAGGAAGGTCTTGAAGAACTCGTTGCTGTGCTGGAAGTAGTCGGGAGTAAAGCCCCAGAAGTTCATGGATACGGGAGTAGTGTCAGGAATAGCTACCCACTGTTCGTTTTCGTCCAGATACTTCACTACGCCGTCAAAGCGCTGAATCTTGGTGCGCTCTACTACGGATGTCAAGTGGTGGTTGTCGTCGTTTTCGCAAACACCGCGTGACACGGTACCGCTCTCTGAAAGAGTGTTGCCCACGCGGAAACCTACCATGGCATATTTGCCCTTGCTGCCTTCGGGCAGGTTGCTCAGGAATTTACCCATTACCTGGAAAGAGTCGCGGTCGTAATAGTCGTCGCAGTTGATTACGGCAAACGGTTCGTTAATCACATGCTGGCCCATCATAACGGCATGGTTGGTGCCCCAGGGTTTGGTACGGTCTGCCGGACAGGTGAAGCCTTCAGGCAGCGCATCCAGGCTCTGATATACGAGCTCGCAGGGAATATGACCTTCATACTTGCTCAGCACCTTTTCGCGGAACTCGTCTTCAAAATCCTTGCGGATTACGAATACAAGCTTACCGAATCCGGCGTGAATAGCATCATAGATAGAATAATCCATGATGGTTTCGCCGTGAGGGCCTAATCCATCCAATTGTTTCAAACCTCCGTAACGGCTACCCATACCGGCGGCCAGCAAAAATAAAGTTGGTTTCATGTGTGTTTAAATTGTTAATAATGTTGATTGTTGCTAACTGTTTGCAAATATACAATATTAAAATAAGATAGAACCTTTTGGGCCCAAAAAGTTTTCGGCTCCGAAAGGCTTTTATCTTACTTTTTGAAAGCAGGACGCACTTTTGCAAACGAGTTGCAAAAGGTTTGCCGTAACTTTGCCCCCAGATAAAGGAAATTACATTTCAAAACTACAAAACCATGTGTACTCAGACTTCATCCTGCTCTTGCCATGAGCATGCTCATCATACTCATGAAACCACCACTACCCAATCCACCTGGCACGAACTGCGTGCCCCCCTCACCTCGGCCGTGTTGCTGGCCGTCGGCATGGTGGGTGACCACTTCGGTCTGATGCAGTCCCCCGTAGGCCGACTGGTGCTCTACGCAGCCGCCTGGCTGCCGGTGGCCCTGCCCGTCATCCGCGAAGCGTGCGAACAGGTCCGCCACCTTGACTTTTTCAACGAATTCACGCTCATGCTGCTGGCCACCATCGGGGCCTTTGCCCTGGGGGAATATCCCGAGGCCGTAGCGGTGATGCTCTTCTACGCCGTGGGCGAATGGTTTCAGGACCGCGCCGTAGGCCGTGCGCGCCATAGCGTCAGGGCCCTGCTCGACATCCGGCCGCAGCGCACCAGTGTGCTGCAGGCCGACGGCACCTGGGCGGAGGTACATCCGCAAGAAGTGGAAACGGGACGCACCATCCAGGCCCGCGCCGGCGAGCGGGTTCCCCTCGACAGCACCCTGCTGGACGAACCGGCGGCTTTTGACACCTCGGCCCTGACGGGTGAGAGTGTGCCCCGCACCCTGCAGCCCGGCGAACCGGTGGCGACCGGTATGGTGGTGGCCTCGGGCGTAGTACGCCTGAAGGTGGAGCGGAAATGGAACGACAGCGCCCTCTCGCGCATCCTGCACATGGTGGAAGAGGCGGCCGACCGCAAGGCGCCCGTAGAGCGCACCATCCGCCGGTTTGCCCACCGCTACACGCCGGCCGTCATGGCACTGGCCGTGCTGCTGGTAGCCATGCCGTGGGTCTACAGCCTGTATGCTGCCGACTTCCATTATCAGTTTGCCGACTGGCTCTACCGGGCGTTGGTATTCATGGTCATTTCCTGCCCCTGCGCCATCGTCATCAGCATTCCGCTGGCCTACTTTGCCGCCATCGGAGCGGCCTCACATCTGGGCGTACTTTTCAAGGGCGGTTACTGCCTCGACGCCCTGCGCCGCACCGGTACGCTGGTGTTCGACAAGACCGGTACGCTGACCGAAGGCCGCTTCAGCATCAGCCACGCCGTATGCGGTCCGGCCGTCAAAGACGAGGCCGAACTGCTCTACTACCTCTCGGCCGTTGAGCGCGGCAGCACGCACCCGCTGGCCCTGGCCATCGTCAAGAAGGCCGAACAGCTGGGCGTAAAGGAGACGGAGGCACAGCACATCCGTGAGGTACCGGGCCGCGGCATGACGGCCACGGTGGACGGCCACGAGGTATGCGCCGGCCGAGCCAAACTGCTGCAGGCGCAAGGCATTGCCGTGAGCGAAACGCAGGAAACGGGCACCGTGGTCTACTGCGCCATTGACGGGCGGCTAGCCGGCTACGTCGTCATGAGTGACCAACTTAAGGCCGACACGCCACAGGCCCTGCAGACCATCAGCCGGAAATTCCGGCCGGAGATGCACATCCTTTCGGGCGACACGCCGCAGGCCGTACAGGCCGTGGCCGACCAACTGCACATTGCGCACGCCCACAGCGGCCTGCTGCCGGAAGAAAAGGTGGAGCAGCTGAAAGCCCTGACCCAGCAAGCCCACGACCGCCAGCAACTGGCCGCCTTTGTGGGCGACGGCATCAACGATGCACCGGCCCTGGCCCTGGCTGACGTGGGCATTGCCATAGGAGGCTGTAGCGGTACCGACGTAGCGGTGGAAACGGCCGACGTGGTACTGCAGCACGGCCGCATGAGCGAACTGCTGACGGCATTCAGCGTGAGCCACATCACCCACCGCATTGTGGTGGAAAACATCACCTTCTCGCTCGGCATCAAGCTGCTCATTCTGCTGCTCGGCGCCATGGGCATGGCCTCCATGTGGGCGGCCGTCTTCTCCGACGTCGGTGTGGCCCTACTCTGCATTCTCAACGCCATGCGCATCTTCAGCCGGTACACCTCACCCCGCCGCTAAAGAGGAAGTCCGGACCTCCCCTCACCACAAATCCGGCTGGCGCGGCGTGGCGAAATACGTGCTCAGCGCTTCGGAAAAAGGCGTGTCGTATGTGCGCGCTCCGCTGGGACAGCCCTTTACACAGGCACAGCAGCGGATGCAGCGGTCGGCCTGCGTCTGTTCCTCATGTCCCGCCGCAATGGCCCTGGTCGGACACAGCGTAACACACGTACCACAATGGGGGCAAAGTGCGGCATCTACGGCCGGCGTGGGCGGCACGGTCCGGCCGGAAGCCAGGGCCTGCTGTACGTGCTGCCGGAAGGCACCCATCACCTCAGGCTGCCAGCCGCGGTCGGCAAGCTGTGACGCCTCCAACTCCTCCGCCGGACGCTGGGCCACCTCGCGCCCCCACTGCTCGGCCCTGGCCAGGTCGGCCGCATCGGGACGACCCGCAGCCACGGGATGAGCCGCCACGCTATAGGAATGCTCTCCCACAAAAGCCGCAGCCCCTACCACACGGCAGCCATGCTGCCGACAGAAATCGGCCAGCTCCGTCAGGGCACCGTCATACGCCCGGTTGCCATAGGTCACCACGACCACCGTCCGCACGCCGCCACCACGGAACGCCGCCATGCGGTCCAGCGCCACGGGCGCCACATGACCGCCATACACCGGCGCGCAGACCACCAGCCAGCCACCGGCCTCAAACTGCGCCGGCAAAGCGGTTTCGTATGTCAAATCCAATTCCCGGCAGGTGCTGCCCAATCCGCGCGCCACGGCCTGCCCCACGCGCCACGAAGCCCGCGTGGGTGAAAATCCTACGAGCCATACCGGCTCACTATTCTGCTGTTCCATAACAATTTTTTGTTTTTCAGTTTTCAATAGCCCCCCAACAGAAGCACGCCCCTGCTTCCTGAAAAAGAAGCAGGACCTGAGCAAATTTACGGAATTCTGCCCACATAACCCCGCCATGGCCAGCCGGAAGACCCTCTGCCACTTTTTAACAGATGAAAATGAGGCAAAAACACAACTTGGGCTTCACCATGTCTACTTTTTTCGCTATATTTGCCCTATCGTGCTCCGAAAAAGTCAAAAAACAAATCTTATTCGGAACGCCAATGCTCATTTTTTATTTTCCTCTGCATTATGAAAAACAAACTGCTTTTGCTTGCGCTGGCCCTCAGTCTTACAGGAGGCATGGCCTACGCGCAAAACGTCGTGAACATCACGCCAGTTCCCAAAACCATGACAACGGCACAGAGTACGCTCACGCTGCCCCAGCAAATTTCGCTCTACTGTCCCCTTCCCGACAGTCTGCGCACCGAGGCCGAGCGTTTTGCCACCAGCCTCAGCCAGTCGACAGGACTGCAAGTCAGCCTGAGTGACGACGCCAATGCCCTGGTGGGCATAAGCGCCAACAACAGTCTGGGACTGGAAGCCTATAAACTGGACATCACCGCCCAAGGCATCAACATTGAGGCCCGCACCACAGCCGGCCTGTTCTACGCCTTCCAAACCCTCAAGAAGCTGCTGCCGGCCCATGTGGCTCTAGGACAATACGCCACCGCTCCGGCCGAAGGCTACACCCTGCCCTGCCTGAGCATTACCGACGAGCCCCGCTTTGGCTACCGCGGCTTCATGCTCGACGCCGCCCGCCACTTCTTCAGTGTGGAAGAGGTGAAGAAAATCCTCGACCTCATGTCCATCTACAAACTCAACCGCTTCCACTGGCACCTGAGCGACGACCAAGGCTGGCGCGCCGAAATCAAGAAATGGCCGCGCCTGTCCTCCGTGGGCAGCATCGCGCCCAATTCCTACCAGTGGGACTGGACGCAAGGCGGCTACTATACCAACCGTCCCTACGGACCTTATTATTATACGCAGGAAGAGATGCGTGACGTAGTGGCCTATGCCCGCGAACGCCACATCGAGATTCTGCCCGAAATTGACATGCCCGGACACTTCGTGGCCGCCATGACAGCCTATCCCGAATTCAGCTGCACCCCCGACGGACTGCACCAGAACTGGATGCCCTGGGGCGTTTCGTCCGACGTACTCAACGTGGCCAACCCGCAGGCCGTACAGTTTGCCAAGGACATCATCGGCGAACTGATGGACATCTTCCCCTATCCCTACATTCACATCGGCGGTGATGAGTGCCCCACCACGGCCTGGCAGCAAAATGCCGAGTGTCAGCAGAAAATGCAGGACGAGGGCATGACCAACGCCCGCCAGCTGCAGTCGCACTTTATCAAGGAAATGGCAGACTTTGCCGCCACCCGCGGCCACAAGCTCTTCCTTTGGAACGAGAGCATCACTGAGAGTAATGCCGACGTTGACCTCATTCGCTCCACCGGCGCCACCATCATGTGCTGGACCGGCCCTGAGGCTGCTGCACAGAAAGCCGCATCGCTGGGACTGCAAAACGTCATGACGCCTTACTTCTACTACTATATCAATCGCCGGCAAAAGCAGGACGACAGCTGGATGAAGGTAGCCGGCGACGGCAACGACGACCTGCAGCGCACCTACAACTACCAGCCCATACAGTCCAACGTCAGCACCACCCTGCAGCCCTACTACACCGGCGTACAGGGCACGTTCTGGACCGAGCACGTGGCCGACTCCACCCTGCTGGAATATCTGGCCCTGCCGCGCCTAATGGCCATTGCCGAAACCGGATGGACTCCTGAAAACAAAAAGAACTTCACGAGCTTCTGTCAGCGCATGGCCCAGGATACCGTAATGTTCAAGCTCGGCAATTACCGCTACAGCCCGCACTACCTGACGGGCACAAGCACCCAGACAGACAAGGTGATGCCGAAGTTCTCCACCGCCGACAAGTCCTATTACTACCGCTTGGTAACGCGCTCCACCGGCGACCGCGCCAACAAGTGCATCGAACTGCTGGCCGAAGGCTCGCCGCTGATTTCGCAATACTCCGGCAAGGGCGCCAAGGCTGGTGTACTCTGGACCAACGCCCAGGCCGCTGAAGGCGACGACAACTACGACAACCAGTTCTGGGCCCTAGAGGAAGACCCCGACCGCGCCGGTTACTTTGCTCTAGTGTGCCGCGCACAGCCCGAGGGTTCCGTCATCCCGACTACGACCACCAGCAATACGGCCCGATTCAGCTACGATGCCACCCAGAAGCACTACGACTTTAAAATCACCGCCGACCGCTACGGACAGGACGGCGACTACTATTACTACAGCATCTCTACCGACGCCTTAGGCAGCTGGCTGCTCAACGCGGCCGCTTCGGGCCAGGGCTACTCGGTCAACCTGTGGAACGTACCGGCCGACGGCGGTAACTCCTGCGACTGGCAGCTGCGTCCCGACTTTACGGACTCCAGCCAACAGCTCGGCACGCTTCTTGCAGAAGCCAACCAGCTGGCCGGCATACCGACCTACGCCGACACGCCCCTGCCCGGACAAGCCGGCGAGGCTCAGGTAGCCGCCCTCAAGGAACTCCTGGCCCAGTCTACCGACAACATGTCACAGGAGGAAACGACACAGTATCTCACCCAACTGCAAACGGCCATTGGCAACTGCTACGCCTCCATCGGTGGTCTGAAAGAAGGCCAGACCTATCAGCTCAGCAACAGTGTGGAGGGTTACGAAGGTATTGCCCTTGACGACAAGGGACAGAACAACCTGACCTACGCCACCACGTCCTATGCCGCCGATGCCTGGGTGGCCGAACAAGTGACGGACAACGGCAAGGGCGGACAGATCTTCCGCCTCAAGAACGCTGCCACCGGACGCTACATCAGCCAGCTCTCTTCGAGCCTGACCAGCCGCGTAGGCTATGCCGTCACCATGGGTACCACTCCGGCCAATCTGACCAGCACGTTCAGCACCACTTACTATGACTACAACCTGGGCATCAACGGAAGCTACCTCTTCCCCGTGTCTACCGAATACCTGACCCTTCAGGGACAGGTGGCTGCCGGTACTGACAAGTCCAACGGTAACCAGAGCGGCAACTCCGTACGCCTGCAGGGCAACGCCTGGACCATGCGCCCCGTGGCCGTAGTGACCTACCGCTGCAGCGACACCGACGGCAAACTGCTCGGCACCTACACCCAGAGCGTCAGCCAGGGCACGGACTTCACGGCCACAGCTCCGCAAATTGACAACTACGCCCTCGTTTCGTACAACGACAGCCAGCAGGAGGCTCCGCAGTTCAGCGCCATCAGCGAGGCACAGACCGTTGACGTCACCTACCGCCGCGTACGCTTCGCCGTCAATACGGAATGTATCGACGCCAACGGCGGCATCATCCAGCGCGAGCAGATTACCTGCCCCGTAGACAGTGCACTCACCCTCACGGCTCCCGAAATCCCCTACTATCAGTTGAAGGGTGACGAAACAAGCCTCAGCCTGACGCCGACCAGCGACACTACCCTGGTGTTCCGCTACACCACCGAGGCTTACAGCGGCGTGCGCCAGTTGGCCGAGCCGGTACTGAAGCCCGTCAGCGGACAGCACTACGTGCTCTACAACACGGCCAGCAACACCGAGCGCCGCGGCTACCTCAACGTCAGCCCCGACAACAAGCTCATCATGGCCAGCGGACGCATTGAAAACCAGACGCCTTACTACACCTGGACGATAGAGGAAAAGAACGGGCGCTACCAGTTCGGCAACGTCGGCTCGGGCCTCTACATCCCCGTGCTCAGCAGCGGTACCGACATCACCGCCACCTCACGCCCCGACGCATTCAGCCTGACGGCCGGCCAGCAGACCAACACCCTGCGTATGCAAGGCACCAACGGACTCTGGTGGAACGGCAACGTGGGTAAGTTCACCGGCTACAGCGGCGGCCACGACTTCACCATCTACCGCTACTATACCGCGCCGTACTTCAGCGTCACCATCCATCAGGTGGACACCACCGGCCGTGCCCTGGTGCCAAGCAGCACGAAATTCTACGCCGCCGGCTCAGCCTGCACCGCCGACACCCTCAGCAAAGCCGGCTACGTGTACCTGCGCACCGAAGGCAACCTGAGCCAGCTCAGTCCGCTCAGCGCCAACGTGGAAATCACCCTGATTTACGAGCCCGTCAACACCGGCATCAGCCACATCTCCGACGCCACCGCACCCAAGGGCATCTACGACCTGAGCGGACGCCGGCAGAAAAGAGCCACTCAAGGCATCTATATCATTGACGGACAAAAAACCTTTGTTCGCAAACCATAAGAGGGCAACACTTTATCCGCCCTATTCTGCGGCCACTGTCAGCACAACCTCAACCACACACAAGAGGTTTGCCGGCAGTGGCCGCTGCCGTATAAGTACAATGTAATTCACGAAAAAGTCGTATCTTTGTCTCCCGGAAAAGGCCCCACACCGGCCGGAAAAAAGGTCTACAACACCTTCGTACCCGGGCTTACCCAAGCCCCGCTCCATTTATCTTGTCATCAAAAACATCACTTTTATTCAATAAATTCCAACCACATCATGAAGCACAAATTATTGGGTACTCTGCTCACCCTATGCATGAGTCTGTGTGCTCTCCACACCGTCGGAGCCGAATCGCAGCCACAACGTGGCATAACTCCTCGCCCCATGTCGATGACCACCGAATCCGGACAACTGATTTTACCCCAAAAGTGGACCATCAGCTGCCACAATCTGCCCGACAGCATCCAAGCTGAAGCCCGCCGCTTTGCCCAACACATGCAAACCGCTACGGGACAAAAAATCAAAGTCAGTTCACGCAGCCGCCGCGCGCTTGTCAAACTGGACACGGCCTCAGACCTCACGTTAGGAACAGAGGGCTACAAACTGCAAATCACTCCCAAAGGCATTCACATTGAAGCCCGCACAACTGCCGGATTCTTCTATGCCTTCCAAACCCTCAAGCAGTTGCTTCCGCCCCACGTCATGCTGGGTAAGGCAGCCACCGCTCCGGCCGGAGGCTACACACTGCCCTGCCTGAACATTACCGATGAGCCTCGCTTCAGCTACCGCGGATTCATGCTCGACGTGGCCCGCCACTTTTTCAGCGTAGAGGAAGTGAAAAAACTGCTCGACCTCATGTCGTTCTACAAACTCAACCGTTTCCACTGGCATCTGAGCGACGACCAGGGATGGCGCGCCGAAATCAAGAAATGGCCCCGCCTGACCTCAGTAGGCAGCATTGCTCCCAACTCCTATCAGTGGGAATGGGATAAGAAAGACCATATTTATACCAACCAGCCCTACGGCCCCTACTTCTATACGCAGGAGGAAATGCGCGACATCGTAGCCTACGCCCGCGAACGTCATATCGAAGTGTTGCCCGAGATTGACATGCCCGGACATTTCGTAGCCGCCATGACAGCCTATCCGGAATTCAGCTGCACCCCCGACAGCCTGCACCAGAACTGGATTCCCTGGGGCGTTTCGACCGACGTACTCAACGTGGCCAACCCCAAGGCCGTACAGTTTGCCAAAGACATACTGGGCGAACTGATGGACATCTTCCCCTATCCTCACATTCATATCGGCGGTGACGAGTGTCCCACCGTGGCCTGGGAGCAGAACAAACTGTGTCAACAAAAAATGAAAGACGAGGGCCTGACCAATGCCCGTCAGCTGCAGTCGCATTTTATCAAGGAAATGGCCGACTATGCCGCCACCCGAGGCCGCAAGCTCTACCTCTGGAACGAGAGTATTACCGAACAGAACGCCGACGTCGACCTCATACGCTCCACCGGCGCCACCATCATGTGTTGGATAGGACCGGAAGATGCTTCAAAAAAGGCAGCCTCGCTGGGGCTGAACAACGTAATGACGCCCTATTTCTACTACTACATCAACCGCCGGCAAAAACAGGACAACAGCTGGATGAAAGTGGCCGGCGACGGCAACGACGACCTGCAGCGTACCTACAACTACCGCCCCATTCCGCAAGGCGTCAGTGATGCGCAGCAGCAATACTACACCGGCGTGCAGGGCACCTTCTGGACCGAGCACGTGGCCGACTCCACCCTGCTGGAATATCTGGCCCTGCCGCGCCTAATGGCCATTGCCGAAACCGGATGGACTCCTGAAAACAAAAAGAACTTCACGAGCTTCTGTCAGCGCATGGCCCAGGATACCGTAATGTTCAAGCTCGGCAATTACCGCTACAGCCCGCACTACCTGACGGGCACAAGCACCCAGACAGACAAGGTGATGCCGAAGTTCTCCACCGCCGACAAGTCCTATTACTACCGCTTGGTAACGCGCTCCACCGGCGACCGCGCCAACAAGTGCATCGAACTGCTGGCCGAAGGCTCGCCGCTGATTTCGCAATACTCCGGCAAGGGCGCCAAGGCTGGTGTACTCTGGACCAACGCCCAGGCCGCTGAAGGCGACGACAACTACGACAACCAGTTCTGGGCCCTAGAGGAAGACCCCGACCGCGCCGGTTACTTTGCTCTAGTGTGCCGCGCACAGCCCGAGGGTTCCGTCATCCCGACTACGACCACCAGCAATACGGCCCGATTCAGCTACGATGCCACCCAGAAGCACTACGACTTTAAAATCACCGCCGACCGCTACGGACAGGACGGCGACTACTATTACTACAGCATCTCTACCGACGCCTTAGGCAGCTGGCTGCTCAACGCGGCCGCTTCGGGCCAGGGCTACTCGGTCAACCTGTGGAACGTACCGGCCGACGGCGGTAACTCCTGCGACTGGCAGCTGCGTCCCGACTTTACGGACTCCAGCCAACAGCTCGGCACGCTTCTTGCAGAAGCCAACCAGCTGGCCGGCATACCGACCTACGCCGACACGCCCCTGCCCGGACAAGCCGGCGAGGCTCAGGTAGCCGCCCTCAAGGAACTCCTGGCCCAGTCTACCGACAACATGTCACAGGAGGAAACGACACAGTATCTCACCCAACTGCAAACGGCCATTGGCAACTGCTACGCCTCCATCGGTGGTCTGAAAGAAGGCCAGACCTATCAGCTCAGCAACAGTGTGGAGGGTTACGAAGGTATTGCCCTTGACGACAAGGGACAGAACAACCTGACCTACGCCACCACGTCCTATGCCGCCGATGCCTGGGTGGCCGAACAAGTGACGGACAACGGCAAGGGCGGACAGATCTTCCGCCTCAAGAACGCTGCCACCGGACGCTACATCAGCCAGCTCTCTTCGAGCCTGACCAGCCGCGTAGGCTATGCCGTCACCATGGGTACCACTCCGGCCAATCTGACCAGCACGTTCAGCACCACTTACTATGACTACAACCTGGGCATCAACGGAAGCTACCTCTTCCCCGTGTCTACCGAATACCTGACCCTTCAGGGACAGGTGGCTGCCGGTACTGACAAGTCCAACGGTAACCAGAGCGGCAACTCCGTACGCCTGCAGGGCAACGCCTGGACCATGCGCCCCGTGGCCGTAGTGACCTACCGCTGCAGCGACACCGACGGCAAACTGCTCGGCACCTACACCCAGAGCGTCAGCCAGGGCACGGACTTCACGGCCACAGCTCCGCAAATTGACAACTACGCCCTCGTTTCGTACAACGACAGCCAGCAGGAGGCTCCGCAGTTCAGCGCCATCAGCGAGGCACAGACCGTTGACGTCACCTACCGCCGCGTACGCTTCGCCGTCAATACGGAATGTATCGACGCCAACGGCGGCATCATCCAGCGCGAGCAGATTACCTGCCCCGTAGACAGTGCACTCACCCTCACGGCTCCCGAAATCCCCTACTATCAGTTGAAGGGTGACGAAACAAGCCTCAGCCTGACGCCGACCAGCGACACTACCCTGGTGTTCCGCTACACCACCGAGGCTTACAGCGGCGTGCGCCAGTTGGCCGAGCCGGTACTGAAGCCCGTCAGCGGACAGCACTACGTGCTCTACAACACGGCCAGCAACACCGAGCGCCGCGGCTACCTCAACGTCAGCCCCGACAACAAGCTCATCATGGCCAGCGGACGCATTGAAAACCAGACGCCTTACTACACCTGGACGATAGAGGAAAAGAACGGGCGCTACCAGTTCGGCAACGTCGGCTCGGGCCTCTACATCCCCGTGCTCAGCAGCGGTACCGACATCACCGCCACCTCACGCCCCGACGCATTCAGCCTGACGGCCGGCCAGCAGACCAACACCCTGCGTATGCAAGGCACCAACGGACTCTGGTGGAACGGCAACGTGGGTAAGTTCACCGGCTACAGCGGCGGCCACGACTTCACCATCTACCGCTACTATACCGCGCCGTACTTCAGCGTCACCATCCATCAGGTGGACACCACCGGCCGTGCCCTGGTGCCAAGCAGCACGAAATTCTACGCCGCCGGCTCAGCCTGCACCGCCGACACCCTCAGCAAAGCCGGCTACGTGTACCTGCGCACCGAAGGCAACCTGAGCCAGCTCAGTCCGCTCAGCGCCAACGTGGAAATCACCCTGATTTACGAGCCCGTCAACACCGGCATCAGCCACATCTCCGACGCCACCGCACCCAAGGGCATCTACGACCTGAGCGGACGCCGGCAGAAAAGAGCCACTCAAGGCATCTATATCATTGACGGACAAAAAACCTTTGTTCGCAAACCATAAGAGGGCAACACTTTATCCGCCCTATTCTGCGGCCACTGTCAGCACAACCTCAACCACACACAAGAGGTTTGCCGGCAGTGGCCGCTGCCGTATAAGTACAATGTAATTCACGAAAAAGTCGTATCTTTGTCTCCCGGAAAAGGCCCCACACCGGCCGGAAAAAAGGTCTACAACACCTTCGTACCCGGGCTTACCCAAGCCCCGCTCCATTTATCTTGTCATCAAAAACATCACTTTTATTCAATAAATTCCAACCACATCATGAAGCACAAATTATTGGGTACTCTGCTCACCCTATGCATGAGTCTGTGTGCTCTCCACACCGTCGGAGCCGAATCGCAGCCACAACGTGGCATAACTCCTCGCCCCATGTCGATGACCACCGAATCCGGACAACTGATTTTACCCCAAAAGTGGACCATCAGCTGCCACAATCTGCCCGACAGCATCCAAGCTGAAGCCCGCCGCTTTGCCCAACACATGCAAACCGCTACGGGACAAAAAATCAAAGTCAGTTCACGCAGCCGCCGCGCGCTTGTCAAACTGGACACGGCCTCAGACCTCACGTTAGGAACAGAGGGCTACAAACTGCAAATCACTCCCAAAGGCATTCACATTGAAGCCCGCACAACTGCCGGATTCTTCTATGCCTTCCAAACCCTCAAGCAGTTGCTTCCGCCCCACGTCATGCTGGGTAAGGCAGCCACCGCTCCGGCCGGAGGCTACACACTGCCCTGCCTGAACATTACCGATGAGCCTCGCTTCAGCTACCGCGGATTCATGCTCGACGTGGCCCGCCACTTTTTCAGCGTAGAGGAAGTGAAAAAACTGCACCTGTACCTACGATGTTCTGATGCAGATGGGACGATGGTTCGGATACCGGCGTGGATATGAAGACCTTTTCCGCATCTGGACACATAAGGCATCTGCGGATTGGTATGCGGAAATTGCGGATGCAACGGAGGAACTAAAGCGCGACATGTTTCGGATGCGTGATCTGGGTCAAAAGCCGCGCGATTTTGGCATCCGTGTGCGGAACAACTCTACGGAACTGAATATCACGGCTTACAACAAAATGCGCAACGCCACAGATGAGTTTAAGGTGGCCAGTTACTTCGGAAGCATTGTGGAAACCCCCTATCTCCGGTTCAATGTTGAAGCCCAGAAAAACAACTTCAAGGCGGTGACAAGTCTTGTAAGTGAATGCCTTGCCAAAGGTGATGTGTTTGAGCGTAGAGTTACAACAACAGGGCGAAAAGGAAGATTTATATTATCGGATGTTCCGAAAGAACTCATTATATCCTTCCTCAGCAGTCTTTCTGTGTCGAAATACAGCTCCGATTTCGATCCGAAACAGATTTCCACGTTCCTGAGCGGATGTACGGACGCGTCCATTGACGTTTTTGATGTAGCTTTTATGGATGGAGGAAACCCGGATAAAACAGTGGATATCTGCGGTCGGAAAATTGCTTGCGTTGAGCGAAAAACCTGTGTTATTGACAGTGAACTCGACAGACTGAGTATCGGCAGAAAGGGTAAATTGGGTGGTCCGGAAGACGGTCTGACAGGAATTGTTGATTTCAATGGAAAAACGGCAGAAGAAATCATCGAAGGAGCCAAGGCATCGTTCAGAGAATTTTATGAACGAGAAAAAGGTATGCCATTCGATGAAAAAAGAGTATATCCCTCTGATACATGGTTTCGGTTTGTTGAAGACAGAAAGCCCTTGCTTCTCATCTATTTGATTGATGTCGGGGTGGCGGATGAAACCCAGAAAAAGCAGGAAGCAGAGTTCCGGGATGCGATGGGAAACGCACCGGCAGTAGGTCTGGCGTTGGGCCTGCCGCGCAATGATGAGGAAGCCGGTCTTGTTTCTACCCGCTACAAGGCTAATCGTGTCTACAACTGGTTTGATCGCGATGAAATTCTTGCGGAAGGAAGGGAAGAATAATGACAGGTGCCATGGAGGAACGTTTTGCGGCTTTTCTGAGACCCGGATATTTTTCGAGAGTGGACAATCAGCATCCGTTGGAATTGTACATTGGTCTGGACGAAAAAGGGCGAAAAGCCATCGAACTCCGGGCAAGGTTCACAGCCCGAAAAGTGACGGGCACATCGGCTATTGATGTGAATCAGTACAAGAATGAAAAATACAATACAATCCGTTTTTCCTTGTGCGATGAAGAGATAAAAGGATTGTTCTTCAAATTTTGCGATGACCTGATAGAGCAATCGCGTGACATCAGCGACAAGGGGCAAGGATATCAGACCATTGTCAACCGTTTCTTCCAGTGGAAGAAATTATTTGTGGGTTCCAAACATGTATTCCTTACAGAACCCGAAATCATGGGGCTGATCGGAGAAATCCTGTTCCTGCGTGGGAAACTGGCAGAGCAGATCGGGCTGGAAAATGCACTGAAGAGCTGGAGCGGGCAGGAACTCACGCATAAGGACTTTTCCTATGGAGATTCGTGGTATGAGGTAAAAACCATTCACCGTGGGATACCGGCAGTGAAGATATCCTCCATCGAGCAGCTTGAAAGCAGCACGGACGGAGAACTTGTGGTTTTCTTTCTGGAAAAGATGAGTGCCGCTTACAATGGTGTGAATCTCAACAAGCTGATTCTGGAGACAAGAAGCCTTTTTGCATCGGATGAAGACCGGAATGATTTTATGGCAAAGGTTGCCCTTCAGGGATATGTGTACAATGACTACTACGATGACTTTATCTATGAGATAAGAAGCTGCAACCGGTATCGTGTGACAAACGGTTTTCCGAGATTGACGCATGAGTTGCTGCCAGAGGCAATCTGCAAGGCATCGTATGAAATTCTGCTTCAGAAAATTGAGCAGTACAAACTGAAAGATCAAGAGGCCGTATAATGGACTATCAGGAGTATAAAAAGGAATTTCTGGAATCTCTGCGCAACGATTCGGCCATCAACGGGACGGATACGGAGGATGAATTCCTGAACAGGACATTGAGCCTTTTGGTTGACTATGATGAAGTTAATGATCCTGTCCGCTTTGGTATGGGCGACAAGAGAGGGCGCGGAAATCGCCTGATGCGTGCAGATGGTTACTGTTTTGATGAAACGGATCACAGTCTGATCCTGTTCATCAGTGACTTTCAGGATTCAGAAAATGCCGCCAACCTTACCAGAAGCAGGGTTGACGAATTGTATTGGAGATTGTATTATTTTCTGGATGAGGTCTGCAATGGCCGGATGGAGGACTACTTCGATGATTCGGATGACATCCTCCGGGTTGCAAGGATGTTCCGCAAGAGGATGACCTGCAATATCGACGACCCGCAGCTGATTCTGAAAATCAAGTTCTATGTTCTTACTAATAAGGAACTGGACACAGCTTTGCTGGATGCCAATCTTCTGGAAACAACGATCCGGAAGAAAAAGGGAGCCGCAAAGAAAACCCGCACAACCAAAAAGATCAAGAAAGCAGACTTTAACGGTAAACCGCTGGAAATCAACCTGTGGTATCCGGAACGTTTCTATGAAATGGAAACGACAAACAGCAATGAGCCGGTTGTCATTGATATCCCGAAGGATTTTTCTGAAGTCGGAGTTCATGGTATTCCGTGCATAAAGGGCGACATTGGTGAGAACCTTGGGTATGAAGCCTATATTGCAATCATTCCGGGAAAACTTCTGGCCGAGATATACATTGCCTACGGAAGTAAGGTACTGGAAGGCAATGTCCGTGCCTTTCTGGGAACCAGTGGAAGCAAGAGTGTCAACAATGGCATAAAAAGAACAATAAATAACGATGCAACAAAATTCTTTACCTATAATAATGGAATAGCAACAACCGCAAAGGGCGTGGAAGTTGAGAATATCAATGGACAGAATCTGATTACAAAGATAGTGGATTTCCAGATCATCAACGGCGGACAGACGACCGCAACGCTGGCAGATGCTGTTCTGAAAAAGACCAACGTTGAGTTGGAAGGCATTTATGTCCCGATGAAGCTGACTGTGATCGAGGACCGGGAAACGGAAAACGAGGACGGTGTCCGCTTCTATGACGAGATGGTGCAGGCAATTGCCCGCTATGCCAACAGCCAGAATAAGGTCACGGCAGCGGATTTGTTCTCCAATGACCCGTTCCATATCTGGATGGAAAAGATGTCGAAGAAGTGCCTTGCACCTCCGGCGAGATATGCAATCCCGACAGGCTGGTACTACGAGCGTTCCCGCAAGAAATACCAGCAGGAACAGGTGAAACTTCGTGGCGATGAACTGAAGCGTTTTCTGAAAAAATTCCCGAAAGATCAGGTCATCACAAAAGAGCAGCTGGGTATGTACCTGACAACGGTTGCCTGCAAGCCACACATCGTTTCCAAAGGTAAGAACTGGGTCATGAAGGAATTCGGAAATGACATCAGCAAGGAATACCGTGGGAACAATGATTCCTTCAATGAATTCTACTTCAAAAAAGGAATCTGCGCAGCGATTATTTTCCGGGCTGTTGATAACTACCTTGAAAGTCATAAGGACAGCGAAAAACGTCCGACGGGCTTTTGGTACAAAGTGGGCGGCTATAAGCTCAATATTGTACCCTATACGATTGCAAAGATCCTCAGCAAGATTCCGGATGGATATTCGCTGAACTGGAATGCAATCTGGCAGAAACAGGCATTGTCGCCTGCATTCATGCATGAAATTGAAATTGTGACCAAGCAGACCAATGACTTCATTTGCGACAGCCATGGTATGATTGTCACGGAATACTGTAAAAAAGAATCCACATGGGAAGATTATAAGGCCGATAAAACATATACCCCTTCAGTAGCCTTTATGGACGAGCTGGTTCCTGTATCGCTTATCAAGGAGGAAGAAACTTCTGCGAAAAAAGAAGCCAAGGAATCCAATGACCTCAAGGTTGTGATGGGTGTGGTTGCGTTGGGTCCTGAATATTGGAGCAAATTGATGGATGCTGGTATCAGGCGTTCAATGCTGTCTTATCAGGAACAGACGTTGTTAAAGCAAGTCGTGCAGCTTTCATCGACGGGAAATATTCCTGTCTCCGCTTCAGGGAAGGTGCCGTACAAGACAATGAACATGATCAGGTCGGTGCTTTCTATCAAGGAAAAACTGGAGTCGGAAGGAATATCAGTCACAAATGGAGAAAACGTATAATATTGTTGAATTGTTCAGTGGTATCGGAAGTCAGGCAGCTGCACTGAAAAATCTTGGCGTTAAAATCAATACCGTCGGAACGTGTGAGTGGGATGTCCATGCTATCGTTGCATACGATATGATTCATGGGGGAACAACTATTCCGGCAGAGATTGCAAAAATGTCCAAAGAAAAGCTTCTTGAAGAAATGAGCGGTTACACGTTCAGCAATTCGGGAAAAGCCCCATTGGAATATGATTCTTTGCGTACCTATTCAACGGAAGCACTCAGGTATATCTATACAAGTGTGAAACGTAATCATAATTTCGTGGATGTAAGTACACTGGAAGGAAAAGAAATGCCGGATGGGATAGACATCCTCACATATTCTTTCCCGTGTCAGGATCTCTCTAACGTTGGTGCTTTTCATGGCTACAATAAAGGAATTGACAAAGATTCAGGAAGCCGGTCCAGTCTTTTGTGGCAGGTAGGCAGAGTGCTCACGGAAATGAAAGAGAACGGGAAAAAACTTCCACGGTTTCTGCTGATGGAAAATGTTCCGACACTTCTTTCACAACGTCATAAAAAGAATTTTGAAACATGGATCGGTGATCTGTACCGTCTTGGATATGCCAGCAAGTACTATCAACTGAACGCTTCTTCGTTTGGCCTTCCACAAAATCGCCCACGATTGCTGATGATCAGTGTGTATGTAGGTGATGATCCTGAGAAAAAGGCATTGGTAACTGATTATTTCGAAGCAAAGAAGAACCCGGACGATGTTGTGAAGGATTATCGCGAGTCTAAGTACTACCGTGCAATAAAAATCCGTGATTTGCTCAGAAATGATTATCGGAATCCGATATATTATGATGAAGCATTGGAGTGCACGCCGAATGATACCGTGTCCAGAAGAAAAATCTGGGAAGATAACCCGCAGATTGTTTTGGAGGGAAATGTTATCAATCCGGATATTGATACGATCCGGACAATAACCACCAAGCAAGATCGGAACCCTAATTCCGGTAATCTGTATTTTGACAGCGGAATTGAAGGAAAAGGAAAGTTCAGATATCTGACTCCCCGTGAATGTATGCTGTTTATGGGATTCAAGGATACGGATTATTGGAAGCTGAAGAACAATAACGTTTCGTTTCATAAGGGAGACCAACTGTTCGCCAGAGATAAGGTTATCAGAATGGCAGGAAATAGTATTCCGGTAAAATTGCTGGAAGGTGTTTTCTGGCAGATACTTCAAATTGATAAGTTGATGAGTGAAAGCAATGGATGTTCACAGTAAAGCTGTACGCAGCTATAACATGTCGCGCATACATGGTAAAGACACAAAACCGGAAGAACTCGTGAGAAAGTTCCTTTTTTCAAAAGGATTCCGATATCGGAAAAATGACCGGAAACTTCCAGGCAGTCCTGATATTGTGTTGCCGAAGTATAAAACTGTAATCTTTGTAAATGGATGCTTTTGGCATGGCCACGAAGGCTGCAAATACTTTGTCTGGCCTAAAAACAATGCGGAATTCTGGCGAAAAAAGATAGAGACCAACATTGAACGGGATGTCCGGAAGATAAAACAGCTTGAAGATTCCGGTTGGAATGTGATAATCATTTGGGAATGTCAATTGCGTTCGGAAGAACGTGAAGAAACGCTCAGAAAATTGGTATCCGCGCTTCAAAGCAGACTGTATGATTTGCACAGTACATAAGAAAAGGAGAAAAAGACTATGCCCAGGACCAAAGGTAGCAAAAATAAAGTTAAGCATCCCATCATCGCTGTAGATTATGTTGCCGAGTTGGACAAGAAATACTCGGAGAAAAACACTTTGGAATCCGGAATCGCTGCAGTAGAGGCAGATATCGACGGTTTGAAAATCCTGCTCAAAGAAAAAAAGACGATCTTGAAAAAAATCAATAAGGAGATTGCGGGATTAGAAGATAAAAAGCGTCAGCAGGATGAAGCGGCGTTGAAAAAGGCACAAAAAGAGCAAATCAGCATCGCAATTCAGCAACTTTTAGATACAGGCGTGAGTATGGATGATGTATTGAGTCGACTGAAGGGATGAGGCAACCTTCAATCATCAGTAGTAACGGTTTGTTCGTTGATTTTCTGAATTTTACATGAATTGTAAGCAACAATAAAAAGAATGGCAGAACTTCAAACTGAAGTTCTGCCATTCTTTTTGCTGTCTGTTCCATAGGTAAAATATGACCGCTTGATAAGCACCTTTCAGTAAGAGTCACGGCAGAGTTCTATTTAAGGAAAACTGCCGATTCTCATACCTGCTCCTGGCTTGGTGGGTGTATTCTCCATGTATTATACACTACACCATGGGATGCTGGAGTATGCGCTTTTCTAGTTTGTCATAGATGAGGGATTTACCGTGAGAGCTTATATTTTGTTGAAGAAATCTTCATCGATGGCATAAGTTGTTACAGGATGGACTCCGATTTCGTATTCGGTGAGCTTGTTGATGAATTCCTCGCCATCTAAAAGATCAATCTGTTGCTTTCCTGGGCTGCATGCTTCATCACGGGCAGCCTTTGAAAAAGTACCCGTTGTAATAAAAAGGCCTTTTTCAATATTTGTAGTAAGAGATCCACGGAAATTTCTGATGTCCGGAGCTCCAACAACACCACTATATCTTTTGCATTGGAATGCGACATTGAAGCTGAAAATACCGTTGATTTTCAACTTTCCTGTACCATCGATACCGCCATCCCCGGATTTTTTGGTGACCTCAACTTGAGAGAAACCGCATTCGCGCAGAACGCGCTGGGTCAATCGTTCAAAACCATATGGATCCATTTTCTGAAGGATTCCTGCAAGTCTTTCTTTCCAAGGTTTAATTTCATCTGGAAATTCTTCATCGTCATTCAAAGGTTCATCATCTTCAGGAAGCACTTTTGGTGTCGTTACTATTGCCGTTCTGCTTTTCTTTTCTGCATTCTTCTTTACGACAAAAGCCACGACTTCCTTTTCATCAAGCACATCTACACTAACGAAATCAGGGGTGATAGACCATACAGACCGGGCGCTGTTTTGAATCGCACCATAATTGGCCAGGTAGGTTCTAGCCCAAGCTAACCGATAGGACAATTCACTTTGGTTGACATTTCCATTATGTGTTATGTCAGCTACCTCATCCGGGAGATTCAAATCATTGATAACTTGATTGAGTATTTCGTCATTCGTACCTGATCCCCCGAGTTTTTTCAATGCGATAAAGGTAGGCATTATCAAATTGCTGTATTGCGGAATTCGGCTATCTATTTTATTTCGCATGCGTTCACTTCCTTTTAGGTATGTCTAATTCTCATTATATAGCGATATACCCGCAAGATCAAGATCTTCCATCGATATGTCGAAAAAGCCAGAGGATTTTGGTTTGGAAGCGACTGGAAACTGTGGCCTCAACGCCAGCGAGGTTATACCGGACGAGGATATCTATCAGGTGGAGTTTTTTACCGACACTCAAAAGCTGGAAAAGGGAAAACTCCAGCAGCGTACCCGCCTAATGAAACCATGCCTTTTCCTGCCCCTCCAAAGTGCGAAAATTGTACCATGGGAAAAATGTATTTTTGAGAGCAGTCTGAAAAATACAGAGACGCAGCAAGGAGGACTCCATGGAAAAGCAAGCATTGACAGTACAAGAAATCGCGCCAATAGTTGTAGGACCCGTGCATTGCTTTCGTTTGGTTGCAGGAGTAAAATAAAAATGATTTATTATAGATTGCCAGAACCTCTAAAAGGTGATAAAGGTTAAAATAACAGGAGGCCATCATGGAGCCAATGAAAGCAACCAGTGTCAACAGCCGTGCGGAAGAACTGTTTGTTCAGTTGTTCTGTGAGGCGTTCGGCCCAGAAAAGACCGAAAATCTGCAGGTTCAATACCCCTGCGTGGATATTTACGGTCGGCACCGCTATATCGACTTTGCGCTGGAATCGCCTGAATCCAAAATTGCAATTGAAATTGACGGCGAGACCTACCACAACCCCAGCAAGGTGTCCGAAAACAAATACGCTGATGACCTCCTGAAACAGAACAGCTTGATCTATGACAACTGGAAAGTATACCGTTGGATCTACAGCCAGTTGGAAAAGCAACCGGAAAAGGTCAAAGACGAGCTGATTACTTTCTTGGGCAGCAGTCCCATGTTCAAGGCATTTGAAGCAGACCTGCCGGTTCAGATGGGACAGACCATCGAGCTTCGGGACTACCAGCAGGAAGCCACCGAGAACCTGCAGAAGATGCGAGAGGACGGCAAAACCATTGCGCTGCTGTACCATGCAACCGGCGTAGGTAAAACCATTACGGCAGCAACGGATGCCAAGGCAGTGGGCGGGCGCACGCTGTTTCTGGTCAATGCCCTGAAACTGGCATCTCAGGCAAAAGAAACCTTTGCTAAGGTCTGGCCGGAAGCGACTTTGGGAGAGTACACCGGAAGTCAGAAGGATATGACCCAGACGGTCATTTTTGCAACGGTGCAGAGTATCTCCAAGGATCTGGAAAAGTTCTCGCCTACGGATTTTGACTACCTGATCGTGGACGAATGTCACCATGCGGCAGCCAACACCTACCAGAAGATTTTCACCTACTTCCACCCGAAGTTCATTCTGGGCCTGACCGCCACTCCGGAACGCAGCGATGGCGAAGATATGCTGGAGCTGTTCCAGAATGTTGCCCACAAAATGGATCTCAAGACTGCCGTGGAGCGTGGCGTTCTGGTGCCGATTCGCTGCATCCGGGTCAAGACCAACATCGACCTGACCGATGTGCGGATCAACGGCATCAAATACAATTCGCAGGATCTGGAAAGCAAGCTGTTCATCCCGGAACGGAATCAGTTGATCGTTGATACATATTTAAAGTACGTCAACGGCAAAAAGACCGTGATCTTCTGCGCCAGCGTAGACCATGCAGCCGAAATTGCAAAGTTGCTGCGGGATAGCGGCGTGAAGGCGGAAGCAGTTTCCGGGCGGGATCGGGTAGAGGTTCGGGAAAAAATCCTGAAGGACTATGAAACCGGCTTCACCAATGTTCTCTGCGCCTGCGACCTTCTGAACGAAGGCTGGGACAGCCCGCATACCACGGTGCTGTTCATGGCGCGCCCGACCATGTCCAAAACGATTTATTTGCAGCAGCTTGGTCGTGGTACACGCCGCTGCCCGGGCAAAGAGGATCTGCTGGTGGTTGACTTTGTGGACAACGCTAATATGTTCAATATGCCCTACAGCCTGCACCGGGTGCTGGACATTGCAAAATATCAGCCCATGGCCTATGTGCTGGCCCCGGAGAACAAGCGGAAGCTGGATCAGGACATGCTGTTCAAGGGAGAAAAGCCGGAAGCGTGGCTGGATGTGCCGATTGATGTAGACGACTACGAAATCATCGACTTGTTCAATTGGCAGAACAGCGTCAAGGATATGATCTCGCAGATTGAGTTTGTTCGGATGGTAGATGTGCAATCCGAAACGGTAGATCGTTATATCAAGGATGGAAAAATCAAACCGGATCTTTCTGTCCCGTTTGGCGACAAGCGGATGTTCCACTATTTCCGCGAAGAAAGTGTCCGAAACATTGCCAAGCAGTACGACTGGGATCTCATCACGCCGCAAAATATGGCAGATAAGTTCATGAAATTCATTGAAACGATGGATATGAGCTTCTCCTATAAGCCGGTCCTGCTCAAAGCGATTTATGAGTATATGGACAGCAATGGCAGAGTTGCCCTGCCAGATGTGGTGGATTACTTCATTGACTTCTATAAAGACCGTAAGGCGCATGGGATGATTGCGGGGAAGCCCAACAGTATCTACCAAAAGAGGGGCTATACTAAGAAGGATGTGGAGAAGAACATCCTCTCCAACCC